>Ga0307406_10000157_pt1 | contig 40684 bp, 50 predicted proteins | sample 322Cmetagenome_3_FD_203706 | JGI IMG/M metagenome (GOLD analysis project Ga0307406, IMG submission 203706) | Maize rhizosphere microbial communities from greenhouse at UC Davis, California, United States - 322HYB-C-2 | ecosystem: Host-associated > Plants > Roots > Rhizosphere > Soil | place...
ATCCCCATTCTCTTCCACAACGAGCTGGAAGTCGTTGAACTCCAGGACATCAATGCTGGACCTGCGGGCTCAGGGTGCTATGCTCCCGCACGAATTTCTGCGCCCTCTCCCGATGGGCCTGGTATCCGCCGTGGTGCCCCCCAGGACGAGCTCAATGTTGGACATCCTCTGCATCCACCAGACGTTCATCGCGATCCCCCTGCTGCCGCCTCTGGCCACCTGGAGGAGGTAGACGGGATGGCGTGGACTCGGGCGGGGCGGCGCTGGTCGTGGGCCCTCGCGCTTGTGCTGGCCGCACTCGCGGTCGCGGTCCCACTCACGGTGGCCCGCCGGCAGGAGCCCCCGCCGCGCGGCACCCCCGTGAACCTGGAACTCGAGGACTTCAAGATCCAGGAGGACGCGGCTGTTGTGCCCGCCGGCACCGTCAGCTTCCGCATCCTCAATCATGGCCCGACCACCCACGAGGTCAACGTCATACGAACCGACCATGACCCAGGCAAGCTGCCGCTGCAGCGCGACGGGCTGACGGTCGACGATGAGGCCAAGGGCATCGACGCTGTCGACGACGTCGGGGGCCTTGACATCGACGACCGCGAGACCCTGACCCTGGACCTGACGCCAGGCCACTACGTGCTGTACTGCAACCTGGAAGGCCACTACCTGGGTGGGATGTATGCCGCGCTCACCGTCCGCTGAAATGGAACCCCGGCGCACGGCGGCGGGCGGCCGGACCGGCATCGGCCGGTTGATCCCCCGGCTCCCGATCCTCGGCGACCTGCGCCTGGGTCGCCGGCTCGGTTGGGTCATCTTCCTGCTCATCGTCCTGGTGGCCGCGATCGTCGGCTACAACGCGCGAGCCATCGCGCAGCAGCGTGGCTCGGCGCTGGTCGTCAACCAAGCCACGCGGCAGCGGGCCCTCGTGGAGCGCTATACCAGGGACGTCCTGCTGGTGGTCGATGGCTTCAAGGCCGACCCCAAGGACAGCGCCGAGGCCGTGCGCCAGCCGGTCGATGTGCTGCTGGACGGCGGCAGCGTGCGCGCACCGGGGGGCGACGGCTCGAGGGTCCAGATCGCGCCAGCTCAGAACTGGAGGATCCGCCGCAAGCTCGAGAACGACCGCCGCCTCATCGACGAGCTGATCACCATCGGCGACCGTCTCCTGAAGCGCGGCCCCGACAACCCGCAGTATGAAGCCGATGTGACCAAGCTGCGGGTGCTGGGCGCGCAGCTGTCGAGCGTCTCCAACGACGCCGCTCAGGAGATCACCCAGCAGACCGAGGCATCCATCAGCCGGCTGGTCCGGATCGAGATCGCCCTTGGGCTGCTCGGCGTGCTCGCCGCCCTCGCATTGGGGCTGGTGCTGCGGCGGGCCGGCACCGAGCAGGCTGCCCAGTTCCGCTCGCTGGTGAACAACTCCTCGGACCTCATCACGGTGCTTGCGCCCGACGGCACGATCGCGTATCAGAGCCCCTCGGTGCAGCGAGTGCTCGGCCGGCCGGCCGCCGACGTCGTCGGCACCACCCTGGGCGACCTCGTCCATCCCGAGGACCGGCACGACGTCAACGAGTCCCTCACCAAGCTGGCGGAGGCTGCGCCGGGAGCGACCGACAACTTCGGGTGCCGGCTGCGGCACGAAGACGGTTCGTGGCGTCACGTGGAGAGCACCTGCACCAACCTCGCCGACGATCCCCGCGTCAACGGGCTGGTGTTGAACATCCGCGACGTCACCGAGCAGGCGGGGTTGCGCAAGAGCATCAGCGACCTGCTCCACAACCTTGCCAGACGGAGCCAGGGACTGGTCGACCGGCAGCTGGAGCTGATCGACGAGCTGGAGAGGAACGAGGTCGACCCGGACCGGCTCCAGGAGCTGTTCCGGATGGACCACCTCGCCACCCGGATGCGCCGCAACGTGGAGAACCTGATCGTGCTGTCGGGCGTGGATCAGCGCCGCCGGTGGAGCGAGTCGGTACCGCTGCGCGACGTGGTCGAGGCGGCGGTGGCCGAGGTCGAGGACTACGCCCGCGTGCAGGTCGCCGGCATCCACGACCTCACCCTGTCCGGCCAGGCCGCCAGCGACGTCGCCCATCTGCTCGCCGAGCTGGTCGAGAACGCCACCTCGTTCTCCTCGCCCACCACCAGGGTGGAGATCACCGGCGGTCCCACCGGCAACGGGTACGTGCTCGAGATCGAGGACCACGGGATCGGGATGAGCGACGCCGACCTGGCTGAGGCCAACAAGCGACTGGCCGAGCCGTTGTCGGCCGACGTCGCGGTGTCGAGAATGATGGGCTTCCACGTCGTCGGCCGCCTCGCGGCCCGCCACGGCATCAAGGTGCAGCTCCGTCAGAGCTGGTTCGGCGGCGTCACCGCCCTGGTGCTGCTGCCGGCGGCCCTGCTCGGCTCGGCTGGCCAGCACCCGGCAATGGCACCGCCGGTGCCGGCCGGCGTCATGGTCTCGCCGGAGCCGCTCCGCCTGGCCGACACCACGGCGCCGGGCTGGCAGCCGCACGCGCGCCTGCCGCTCCGCCGGCACGCGGCGCCGGCACCAACCCGTGGCGGGGACACGGATGCTGCCGCTGAGGCAGGCGAGCCGTTCGACTAGGCGCCGAGATCACGATGGGTAGCTGTGGATGAGCGGCGCTGGAGCGGATGAGGGGGGACGGACCTGGTCCCGCCACTACCGCCGCCCCTACACGGTCACCGGCGGGCGCACCCGTCCGGCCCACGACGAGCTCGAGCTGGAGACGCTGGTGCAGACGGTCACGGGCACCGACGAGCAGCTGGCTGGGCTGGGCCGCGAGCAGCGCTCCATCGCGGCGCTGTGCCGGGAGGCCGTGTCGGTCGCCGAGATCTCCGGCCGGCTCGACCTGCTCCTGGGCGTGACCCGCGTGATCGTCGGCGACATGGCCCTCCAGGGCCTGGTGCTGCTGTACCGGCCGCAGGCCACCGTCTCGGAAGCTGACCCCCCGCCTGTGGAGCTTCTGGAGCGGGTGCTGGACGGCCTCAGGAACATCTCGTAGTCGTCAGGGCCGGCCTGATTGCGGTGGGGTCGCGGCCAGGGCGGCCCGGGGCTGGTCGTGGCAGGCCTCGGCCGCGGCGCTGGTCTCGGCGGGGTCGCCGGGACCGGGGCCTTGGTGGTGGCCTCGTTCGGCCATGAGGGCCAGGAACGCGTCCAGGCAGCGCGGGTCGAAGTGGGTGCCGCGCCCCGCTTGCAGGTGGCGCAGGGCCCGGTCGGGCGGCCAGGCCGGCCCGTAGGCGCGGTCAGAGGTGAGCGCGTCCCACACGTCGACCACGGCGACGATCCGGGCGGCCTGGGAGATCTGCTCCCCGGCGAGGCCGTCGGGATAGCCGCTGCCGTCGAAGCGCTCGTGGTGCTGGCGGATGACCGCCAGGGCGTCGCGCAGTGAGGGGGCCCGCCCGACGATGTCGGAGCCGACCACCGGGTGCTGCTCGATCCAGGCCCGCTCCTCCTCGGTCAGGGGACCCGGCTTGTTCAGGACGTGATCGGGGATCCTGACCTTGCCGACGTCGTGCAGGTAGGCGCCCTCGGCCAGGCTGCGCAGGGTGGCGGGCCCCAGCCCGAGGCGCTGGCCGAGGTGGACCGCCAGCTCGGCCACCCGGGCCGAATGGCCGTGGGTGTAGGGCGTCGCGGGCCTCGACGGCGCCGATCAGGGCCCGCAGGGTCTCGGAGTAGCCGCGGCTGATATGGGCCATCGGGTCGCTGGCGAACACCCCGTCCAGCACCGCGTAGATGGCGGCGGCGAAACCGGTGAGCAGGAAGGCGTGATAGTCCCACCACGACAGCCGCCACAGGGCGCCGACCTGCAGCGACACCAGCGCCCCGGCGCCGAGCAGGCAGGCCACCACGAGCGCCAGCTGGACGCGGTCGAACCCGAGCCGCCAGCGCCACCAGTGCACCGTCCCGACCGCGATCAGCACGGCCGCCGCGGCCACGATCAGGCCCAGGCGGACCCAGGCCTCGCCGGGCAGCGGTTGCAGGCCGCCGCCGGCCGCCGGCCAGAGCACGGCCGCCCCCGGGACCACCCCCAGCAGGGCGGCACCTGCGGCCAGGGTCCCACGCGGCCGGCGGCCGGCCCATCGCGCCGGCCACCGTTGGGGCCAGGCGGCCGCGCACAGGCCGGCCGCGAAGCCCGCGATCGCCAGCACCGGCAACCGCCCGACCCACAGATTCGGCGGCCGTCCCGCGATACCCGGGGTGGTCAGCCCATGACCGAGCATGAGGAAGCCCACCGCCAGGCAGCTCAGGGCGAGCAGGACCAGACTGCCGTCACGGCTGCGCCCGGCCGCCACCGCGGCCGCCACGGCCACCGCCAGCGCGCAGGCCGAGATGGCGCTGACCACCACCAGATGGGCGGTCACCGACCGGAGGACGACATCGAGCCTGGGCTGGGTCCGCAACAGCAGCAGGGTTCCCTGGGGCACCAGCAGGGCCAGCAGCACGATCGCGGCCCCTCGCCGGGCCCGCCGCGCCTGGCCGCGAACCTTGTTCATATCAGCCCAGATCGGCAGGCCACCGCGGTCACTTGACCGCCGCGGTCGGCTGGAGGTGGTTCCGCTCAGGACCAGGACCAGCTGACCGATCGTGCTAGACCAGGAGGGACCGTCGGCCCGCGTGGACATGGCGAGCTCATGGAGGACCGAGCGGATGGGCGGTGCGTCAGGGCCGTTGGACCCGCTGGAACTGGCCCTGCTGCTCGAGGCGGCTGAGGACCTTTCCGGCCTGGAGCGCGACGAGGACCGATTGGTCGACGAGGCAACGGACGAAGACGACGAGGACGAGCAGGAGCCGTGAGATGCCACTGCCACGCCGAGCCCGGCCTACCGTTGGCCCCTGGAATCTGGGGAGCGGGTCCGGTACAGGTCGCGGAGCAGGGCGATCTCCGCCATATGGTGGATGAACTCGAAATTGGCGGCCCAGAGGACGGTGATGAACGGCATCTCGGCGGCGTCGCTCCAGGGGTACTGGTCGAAGCCGACGGTGTCGAGCTGCTCGTCGGTCACGGCCGCGACGCTGTCGCGCCAGCGGTCCAGCGTCGCCCAGAACCGCTCCAGCGCCACCGTGGCCGAGGGGCTGAAGTCGACCAGCTGGTCGGGCGGCTGGCGCCGTCCGAAGGTCCACTCCCAGTCCCCGGCAAAGCACGAGTGCAGGTGCCCCAGCCGCCAGGCGATCGTGGTGACCGGGGTCGGGTCGGGGTCGCCGGTCGCGCGGTCGAGCTGCCACTCGCCCGGCCCGAACGGCCGGGGGCTCACGGCCTCGCCGCGGCGGCGGATCGACCAGGCGCCCGGCGCCGGCTCCCACAGGTACTCCTCGTCGGTGAGCGGCCCGCCGCCGTCCCTCGGGACCAGCGCCTCCCCTTTCGGGAGGCTCGCCGGCGAGACCAGCCCCTCCAGGCGTGCCTGGGCGGTCTCGCGGGCAAAGTCGAACTGGTCGAGCAGCGCGCCGAGGCGGTCGGTCCGAGGGTCTTCCATGCCGGCTCCCTCCTGCGCGGCGCGACACGGAACCGGGCGTGGCCATCCAACCACGGCCCCGCCCCTACGGCGACCTGGTTTCGCCGACCATCGCACCGAGGGACGCCACCTCCGAGCGTGCTGCCTGCTCCGGTCCGAACAGCGAGTCCCAGAAGTCGCACTGGTGCTTGGCCGCCAGCCTGGCGTCGGTGATCGGGGTGGACCGGCCGCCCGCACGCAGGGAGAGCAGGCGCGCCCCGGGCCCGAGCGAGGGGTCCAGCCGCGGCCAGGTCGTCCCATCCACCGTGCCGGGCGACCCGCTGCGGACGAACTTGCCCCACCAGGCGACCATGTCGTGGGCCAGGCGCCGCTCGGCGGCGTTGAAGGTCGGGGCGATCGGGACGCCGTTGTCGAAGCTCGGCCACATGTAGGCGAGCTCGGCGGCGTGGCCCGCCCCCCAGACATAGCCGGGGTCGGCGTCAGGCCGGGGCCGGTGCGGTGGTCGAACTGGTAGGAAGAGGCCGGGACATACCCGGCGATGGCGTTGGTCAGGAAGCGGCCGCTGCACCCGCCGATGCCGGCGAGGGAGCCGCTGTCGATGAGGATGGCGGCGTCCAGCAGCGCCTGGACCGGCACCTGGCGCAGGCAGGCGATCGCGGCCGGGTCGGCGGTGGCCGGGCAGCCCACCGGGGAGGCCACCTGGCCGGCGAACGAGTCGGCGTCGGCCTGGGACCAGCTGAAGCAGCTGCCGCTCTCGCTCACGGCCCGGGCGAACAGTCCCCGTGAGCCGGGTGCCGTCAGGTGCCGCGGGCGTGCCGGACCCCCGCCAGCTCGGCCGCCGCCTGCGCGTACTGGACGGTGTAGCTGTCGTTGCCCAGCACCTGGAGGGCCTGGTCGAGCTGCCGCTCGGCCTCGGCCAGCGCGTCCTGGCGGGCCGCCGACCGGGCGAGGGCGATGTAGGCGACCCCGGTCATCGGGTCGTAGCGGACGCCCTGCGACTCGGCGACGCCCATCGCCTGCCGGGCCAGCGCCGTGGCCCGCCCGTCGTCGCCGTCCTCGTCCTCCAGCAGCGACAGCAGCGCCCACGCGTTGATCACCACGAACGGCAGCTGGTCGGGCGCCGCGCATAGCCGACCAGGTCGTCCAGCACCTCCCGCGCCTCGGCAGCCCGTCCGGACAGGTACAGGCTGCGCCCGAGCGCCGCCATTCCCATCCAGATTGACTCCGAGGGTCTCGGATCGGCGGCGTCCACCGCCCGGCGCGCCGCCTGGGGGGATCGTCCGCCTCCACGTCGCCGGCGTCCCGGTACCGGGCGGCGGGCCGGTTGTGCAGCGCCGGCACCAGCCCCGGTTCCTGCTCGGCCAGCTCGAGGCCGAGGAGCTGCCCGAAGAGGTGATGGTATCGGTACCACTCCCGGTGGTCGTCGAGGGCGATCAGGAACAGGTTGGCCTGCTCCAGCTCGGCCAGCAGCTTGCCGGAGTCCTCGGCCTCCAGCACGGCGTCGCACAGCGGCGCCGACAGGCGCTGCAGGATCGAGGTCCGGACCATGAAGGCGCGCAGCGGCTCGGGCTGGCTGGCCAGCACCTCGCTGCCGAGGTAGTCGACGACGTGGCGGTGGCCGGCCCCGAAGGAGGCGATGAACGGCTCCAGGTCGGGGCGGCCCCGCAGCGACAGGCTGGCCAGGACCAGCCCGGCCGCCCAGCCCTCGGTCCGCTCCCACAGCCGCTGCACCGCCTGTGGCGTGAGGTCCAGTCCCATGGCGTCCCGGAGCAGGCTGGCGGCCTCGGCGTCGGTGAACCCCAGGTCGAGCTGCTGATCAGGTGGTAGTCGTCCAGCAGCAGCAGCAGGTCGTCGCCTCTGGCGGCCAGCTCGTTGAGCAGCTGGGCAGGACGACCTGGGTCAGGACGTCGGCCGAGCCCGAGCCCTGGAGCAGGCCCAGCGGCGTCTCCCCGAACCCCGGCTCGACCACCCGGAACGCCTCGATCACGTAGACCCAGAACCGGACCAGCTGGGGGTCGGAGCGAAGACCGGGCGCTCATAGCTCTCCCTCGCTTGCTTCGCTCATACTCTGCAACACGACAAACTTCCCCTCATGCCGCACTGTACGGTTCGTGGTCAGCGACCGCTGGGGCGGGCGGGGACGCGGACCCGCTGCTCCTTGACCGGGGTGCTCTCGGGCATGACCGGATGGTCCCGGGCATGGGCGGCGTACCAGTCGGCGTAGCGGTTGGCGCCCGGCCAGGCGGTCAGGCCGTGGGCGTACACCGACAGGGCGACCGTCCAGGTCACCACGTCCAGCAGCAGTGGCCGCTCGGGCAGGTCGGTCTGCTCGACCAGGATGAGCACGAACACGATCGAGGCCAGGCCGCGGGGTCCGAACCAGCCGAGGAAGCCGACGGTCACCCTGCGCATGCCCGTGCCCAGCATGGCCACGGCCACCGGGAGCAGCCGGACCACGGTGAGGCTGAGGACCGCGTAGCCGATGACCCGCCAGTCCGGGTCCCCGAGGGCCGGCCCGAGCAGCACCGCCCCGAACAGCAGGAAGGTGACGGCGTTCAGCAGCTCGCCGGACTCCTCGGCCAGGAAGGTGGTCGCCTCGGCGTGCCTGCCGGCGATGGCGGCGAACACGATCCCGGCGACGAAGGCGGCGATGAACCCGCTGCCGCCGAGGGCGCTGGCCACCGTGTAGGCCAGCAGCGGGGTCGCGACCGCGTTGATCTGCTTCCAGGTCCCCTCCATCCAGCCCCTGGCCGCGAAGCCGCGCAGCACCCAGGCCCCGAGGGCGCCGGCGGCGAGCCCGCCGGCGGCGCCGAAGCCGATCTCCTCCAGGATCACGCGCAGCGGCTCCACGTGAGCCGCGCCCTGCTCGGCCTCGGCGATGGTGAGGAAGATGATCAGCAGCGGGACGCACACGCCGTCGTTGAGGCCGCTCTCGACGTTGAGGCCCTGGCGGATGCGCGACGGCAGGCGCCGGTTGCTGACCACCGGGAGCCCCAGGGCGGCGTCGGTCGGGGCCAGCATGGTCGCCAGCGCGGCCGCCGTCCACAGGTCCAGCCCGGGCAGCAGGGCCAGCCCGGCCAGGGTGCCGGCCACGATGGTGAGCGGGAGGCCGATGCCGAGGAGGCGGGCCGGGACCAGCGACTCGCGCCGCAGCCGGCCCAGGTTGACCCGGACGGCGTCGGTGAACAGCACCAGGGTCAGGGTCGCCTCGGCCAGGTGGCGGACGAACTGGCCGGCCGCGTCGGCCTCGATCAGCCCCAGGACCCGGTTGCCGGCCAGCAGCCCGATGGCCACGAACACCATGGCCTGGGAGACAGGGGTGGTCGCCAGCCGCCCCGACACCGCGGCGTACCCCATCAGCACCAGCGCGATCCCGGCCAGCGACCAAGTGTCCATGCTCGCTTCCTCCAAGGGCTCGTCCGGGCCAAGCCTGACGGCCGGCGGCCGATCGGACCGCATCCCTCGCTCGGCCTGGAGGTCGACCCTGGGGCGGTCCCGCCGTCACCGTGAACTGGGCAGGCGCCGGAGCTCGATCAGCTCGAGGCCGAGCAGGCGGATCCTGAGCAACATGCCGGACACCGCCGCCTGGTCAGGCAACCAGCCGTGCAGCGCCGTGACGGACCAGTCGACCTCGGCTTCGAGTCCCTCCTGCAAGGCGGTCATCACGGCGTCGCTGGTCGAGCCTCTGACCCGGAAGGCGTACCGAGCCGTCCCCATGAGCGCACCTCCAGAATCTCCGCCGCTGCCGTCGCGCTTGTCGCTAGCGTCCCGGACGTCTGAAGACACGGCCTCACCCGCGCAGGATGAGATCTGCCAGCCCTGGTCGCTCAGCGAGCCCCGGCGTCGGACGCTCCAAGGCCTCCGCGTAGAGCCGCAGCACGTCCGAGACCACCGCCAGGAACGGGGCCGGGTCCAGGCCGAGATCGGCGGCTCGCCCGACCTGGGGCAGCACCTCGGCCTCCACGAAGCCGTGGAGCAGCCGGCTCAGCTTGGCGCCGACTCCTTCGGCCACCGGAACGGTGGCGAGGAACTCGGCCACCTCGTCGGCCAGGACCTCGACGTCCAGCTGGGAAGCTTGAAAGCCAGAAGACATGCGCGACCCGTACCCGCCCCTGGGGCGGCCCAAGCGTCCACGACCCGGGTGCACGGTCACGCCGAAATCACCCGCGGAAGATGATGTCCGGCGCCCCATGGTTGGAGAGGCTGCCGGACGACAGTGAGAAGCAACGGGAGGGGGGGGACCGGCCTGGTCGGGCGCTGGGTCGAGGCCAGCAAGCGGGTCCTGCGCATCACTGCGGTGGCGATGGCCGCCCTGGCCCTGGGGTTCTGGGGCCGGCCCAGCGGCCAGGTCGTCCTCGGCCTCACCCTGGCCGTGCTGGTCACCCTGGCCATCATCGAATTCCCCGCCCGACCGGCACCGCGAAGCGACGCGGTCTCGACCCCCACATGAACCGAACGGACGGCAGCACTGGAGGACGTGATGCGCTGGCGGAGGCGGGCAGGCCATGAACCGGCCCAGGATGGCGAAGCGGCGGATGGAGGAGCGCGTTACCTCATGCGCGAGAAGCTCCTGTCGCTGGGGGACGACTTCTGGATCGAGAACGACCGCGGCGAGCGCATCTTCCACGTCGACGACAAGGTCCTGCGGGTGCGGGACACCGTGGTCATCAAGGACCGGGACGGCAACGAGCTGGTGAAGCTCCAGAAGCGGCTGCTGCGGGCCCGCGACACCATGGCCATCGAGCGCGGGGGCGACAAGGTGGCCACGGTCAAGAAGGCGATCATCGCGCCGCTGCGCGACCGGTTCACCGTGGAGCTGGCCGAGGGTGGATCGCTGGAAGCCCAGGGCAGCATCCTGGACCACGAGTACCAGATCACCCGCGACGGCATCCCGGTGGCCAACGTCTCCAAGCGCTGGTTCCGGGTCCGCGAGAGCTACGGCGTGGCGGTCGCTCCCGGCCAGGACGACGCCCTGGTCCTGGCGGTCACGGTCTGCATCGACCACCTCGTCGACTAGCGTCCGCTTAGTTTCCCGACGCTTCGGATTAAGCGGCGATTAAGCGACGCGTAAGCGCCGGCCGCCACCATGCGAGGTGCTAGCGTCGCCGCACGCCCGGGAGGCGGACTAGCAGGCGGGTCGTCCGGGGCGCCCGCCGGATCCCATCAGGGGATGTTCCTGGGCAGGGAGAAGATGCATCATGACCGACCGCTTCGATCCCAACATCCCGGCAGATCCCGCTGACCCGACCGTTCCCTCCATGGAGGGCGAGTTCACCGGCCTGGTGGCCATCACCGAGCAGCCCACGCTGGGCAAGGGCAACCTCGTCATCAACCGTAACAAGCCGTTCGACATCGACGTGAGCTGGCGCGTCTTCGGCAACCTGGTCCCGCTGTGGCTGACCGCGCTGAAGGTGAACACCCCCGAGTGGGTCGTGACCGCCTATGCCGAGTCGCAGGGCCCCGGCGACGAGGTCACCCTCGGCGACGTCCGGGTCCCCGTCGGGGGGCCGCTGTTCTCCCAGAACGAGACGTACTCGGCCAGGCTCACCGTGCCTGCCGACACGCTGCACGAGGAGAACCCCGGCGACCCGACCCAGTCGGGTACCTACAAGATCGTCGTGACCGCGTTCCTCGACTCCGCCATCGGGGGCGTGGGCTACGACATCATGGGCTACGCCGAGGGTCCGATCGTCAAGGTCGAGGACCCGCAGTAGCCAACCGGATCAGGTCGGCCCGCCCGAGCGCCCCGGCTCGGGTGGGCCGATCACGTTGCGCCGGTCAGGCCACCGCCACCTCGTCGAACGCCAGGCCGCCCAGGGAGCCGGCGTGCCGGACCGAGAAGTCGCCACGATCGATCACCGTCAGACGGGGCCGGGACTTGCCGACCACGACTCGACGCCCGCAGGTCTCGTCCGTGCAGACGAACAAGGCCTCGGAGGCCGTCTCGGCTTCGCAGGCCATCTCGTGGGACGCAATTGGTGGGGGAGTCCAATCGGCTGCCATGGTCCGCCTCTCTGTAGCTGGGGACGGGTATATACCCGAGCCAGCCGGCGGTCACACCGTACGGCGGTAGCGCCGCACCGCGATCGGCCCGAACACCAGCAGGATGGCCACGCACCAGCCCAGCGACTGCAGCACGTAGGAGGTGGTGGGGCCGCCGATCATCAGCGCCCGGACCGCCGAGGCGGTCACCGACACCGGCTGGTGCTCGGCGAACGACTGCAGCCAGCTCGGCATGGAGCTGGCCGGGACGAACACGGTCGAGGCGAACACCAGCGGGGCCATCACCGGGAACGCGGCCGCCTGGGCCGTCTCAGGGTCGCCGACCGCCAGCCCCACGGTGGCGAACACCCATGACAGCGCGTAGCCGAACAGCAGCACCAGGCCCAGGCCGGCCAGAAACGCCAGGGCGCCGGTGTGGACCCGGAAGCCGACCATGAACCCCACCGTGGCCATGAGCGCGGTGACGAACACGTTGCGGGAGAGGTCGGCGAAGGTCCGGCCGGCCAGCACGGCCGAGCGGGCCATGGGCAGCGACCGGAACCGCTCGATGAGGCCGCTCTTGAGGTCGGTGGCCAGGCCGACGGCGGTGGCGATGGCGCCGAACACGGTCGTCTGGACGAAGATCCCCGGCATCAGGTAGTCGACATAGGGGATCCCCGGCACCGACGACTGGAACGCCCCGCCGAACACGTAGCGGAACAGCAGGACGAACATCACCGGCTGGATGGTGGAGAACACCAGCAGCTGCGGCACGCGGCGGTAGGCGATCAAGTTGCGGCCGGCGACGGCGAGCGCGTCGCGCGCCGGCCGCAGCGGGCTCCGGGCGACACGGCGGCTGCCGGCGGCGCCGACCGTGGTCGAGGCGGTGGTCATGCGGCACCTCCGGCACGAGCGCCCCGGCGGCCGCGGCGGTCGCCGTTGGCGGCGGCCTCGGCCTCGGCGTGGTGGCCGGTCAGGGCGAGGAACACGTCGTCCATGCTGGGGTCGCGCACGGCCAGGGTCGCCGGCGCCAGGCCCTGGTCGTCCAGCAGCCGCAGCACGTCGATGAGCAGGCGCGAGCCGTCGTCGGAGGTCAGCCGGAGGGTCGCCCCGTCCCGCTCGGGGCGGTCAGCCATCCGGGCGACGAGGTCCTCGGCGCGGGCGGCACGGGTCGGGTCGCCCATCCCGAGCTCGATCACGGTGCTGCCCAGCTGGGCCTTGAGCGCGGCCGGGGTGTCGTCGGCGATCACCCGCCCGCCGTCCACGACCGCGATGCGCTGGGCCAGCCGGTCGGCCTCCTCCAGGTACTGGGTGGTCAGCAGCACCGTGGTCCCCTCGGCGACCAGCTCGCGGATCATCTCCCACAGCGCGTTGCGGCTCTGGAGATCCAGCCCGGTGGTCGGCTCGTCGAGGAAGACCACCGGGGGCCGCTGCACCAGCGCGGCGGCCACGTCGAGGCGGCGGCGCATCCCGCCCGAGTAGGTGCGCGCGGGCCGGTCGCCCGCATCGGTCAGCTGGAAGCGCTCCAGCAGCTCGTCGGCGCGCGTGCGGGCGTCCGCGGTCGGCAGCTGGGCCAGCCGTCCGGTCAGCTGCAGGTTCTCGCGGCCGGTCAGGTTAGGGTCGATCGCGGCGTACTGGCCGGCGAGCCCGATGCGGTAGCGGACCTCTTCCGCCTGGCGGACCACGTCGAGGCCGAGGAGCTCGGCGCGCCCGCCGTCAGGGCGCAGGATGGTGGTGAGGATGCGGATGGCGGTGGTCTTGCCGGCCCCGTTGGGGCCGAGCAGCCCGAACACGGAGCCCGCCGGAACCTGGAAGTCGATGCCGCCGAGGGCGACGACCTCGCCGAAGCGCTTGGCCAGCCCCTCCACGACGATGGCGTTGTCGGTCATGGCCGAAGATGGTCTCCCGATCCTCCAAGTCTGTCCACGGGCCGGCGCAGCCGCGCGGCTGGACCTCGGCGACCGCCAGGGCCGGCGACGTCCGCACCAAGCTACGCCGCCGGGCGGAGGACCGCGAGGAGGCGGTGGGCGGCCTGCTCGACCTCGTCGGACGAGGCCGAGGGGCCCGAGCGGACGATGCCGGGGAGCTGGCCCAGGGCCGCCGCCCGGGCCCCGTCGCCGGCTCCTTGCGGCACCGACCAGGGGCTGTGCAGACACAGCAGGGGCCGCACCGGAAGCCCGGTCCAGCCCTCCAGGACCTCGCTCAGGGCGTCGGCCTGACCGCGGAGGCCGCGGAGGGTCGCGGGCGGAGGGCCGCCCGGCAGCAGCCGCCGGTGCCGCCAGGACCCGACCACCCACACCCCGGTCGGGCCGGCCGCCACATGGTCGAGGCTGTCCAGCCATCCGGGCAGGGTGACGTCGTGCAGCACCAGGTAGCCGTCCGCGCCAAGGGGTGCCAGCACCTCGGCCGTGCGCCGCTGCATGGCGGCCTGCCGCCGCCAGACCCTGACGCCGGGAGAGGGACGGAAGCGAAGCCGCCAGCCGGTCCAGGCCGCCAGCAGCAGCCCTGTCAGCCAGCCCAGCCAGGGGCCGAAGCTCACGCCGATGGCCAGGCCCCCGATCACGGCGGCACCGGCGACCGCGATGCTCCACCACCTCCAGCCGAGGCGCCAGCCGGCCCGTTCGCGGTCGCGGTGCTGCCGGTAGGCGGCCTCGGCCGAGGCGCCGGCCCGGCTCGACCGCGGGTCAAGGATCGGGCGGGCCGGCAGGGCATCACCGGACGAGGCCGTCCAGATCTCCTCCGCCAACTCCCATACCCGATCCTGGCTCAGGCGCCGGACCAGCAGGCCGGCGCAGGTCCCGTCGGGCCGGTCGCACAGGCAGGCGCGTCCCTCGTCGTGGCGCCTACCGGCCATCTCCCGCCTCCGTCAGGGCTGATCCTTCCTCAGCTCCCCGCCGTGGGCGGCGACGGCCCAGATCACGAAGACGTTGAGGGTGACAATCAGCAGCGACCAGAACGGGTAGTAGGGGACGAACAGGAAGTTGGCGGTGGCGCTGAGCACCGCCAGGATGATGGCCGCGGCCCGGGCCCAGGTCCTCCCCGACAGCAGCCCCCAGCCGGCGAAGGCCACGATCAGCCCGAGCACCAGGTGGATCCAGCCCCAGGTGGTGGCATCGAACTGGAAGATGTAGTTGCGAGTGGTGACGTAGAACTCGTTCTGGAAGATGGCGACCAGGCCCTCCACGGCCTGGAACAGCCCGACCATGATCATCATGATCGCGGCGAACAGGATGAACCCCACCGCCCAGCCGCTGGCCTCCCGATCCGCCCGGGACGCGGACGACGGATACGCCTCCTCGGTCATCTGCCGATCCCTCCTCTGCTGCGCGGCCGCCCGGTCGGCGGGCCGCATCGGACCACCGAGCGAACCCTCGCACCGCGCCGGCGCCGGGGCATCATCCGATGGGGATGAGCTTCAGCCGGTGAGATGAGCGGCCCAGAGGTCCTCCACCGGCCACCGGCTGGCCCATCGGGCGGTGGCGATGCCGTAGTACGCATGGGTCGCCGCATCGGCCGGGGCGTAGAGCTCGTGGAGGGCCTGGACGGCGAACCCGTTGGCGGTCAGCGTCCGGATCCACTCGCCATGGCTCGGGTGGAACTCGACCCCGCCGCCCGGCCACTCGGTCCGGCGCAGCCCGCGCTGGGGTCGCAGGAGCTGCTCCTGGGTGAAGCCCTCGTCCTCGGGTACGCAGAGGGTCGCCAGGACGCTGTTGGTCAGGAACACCAGCCGACCACGGGGGCGCAGCAGCCGGGCCGCCTCGGCCACCCAGCGGGCGGGGTCGCACCAGACGCTGGCTCCGTACTCGCTGACCACCAGATCGAAGCTGCCATCGGCAAGCGGCACCTGCTCGGCGTCGGCCTCGACCAGAGGAAAGGTCAGCCCGAACCGCCGCTGGCACCGGGCCGCGGTCGCCAGCTGGGCCGCATTGAGGTCGACGCCCACCGGCCGGGCACCCTGCCTGGCCAGCTGGGCGGACAGATAGGCGGTGCCGCAGCCCAGCTCGACCACGTCCAGGCCCGTCACGTCACCGAGGACCCCCAGGTCGCGTTCGGGGATGCCGAACAGCCCCCAGGTGAGCGCCGTCGCGGCCCAGGAGCGATCGGCGTCCCGGTCGGTGAACTCGGCGTTCACCACCGTCCAGAGGGCACGGTTCCGGGCGAGGTCCGCCAGCGGCGTGCCGCTCATGGCGCCTCCTCTCCTCGATGCTCGGTCTGTGCCATGGTCGCTGCGGGGGGCGGGAAGCGGTATCACCCGATCCGGGTGATGTCACAGGTTCATGCCAAGCGAGCGATGCATGGCGCCAGAGGGATGGGGGAGTGTCGGGTCACGGAAGGAGGGGTTCGCTCCATGAGCGGGTCGAGGGGCACCGATCTCGGCGACGCCGCCCCCCGGGACCGACCGGGCCGGCGGCCGAGCCGCGCTGGCCGATGGCGACCGCGGTGCTCGCTCATCCTCATTGGGTGATGCCCGACCCCTGGCAGTCGGTGACGATTGGCCCGGCGACGAAGGGAGATCACCATGCCGGGTCCGTCCCCGGATCCCGCCGCGCTGCTTCGAAGTCGCCGCTATGTCGGGCTCCTGGTGCTGGCGGCGGTCCTCGGGGTGCCGATCTCGGTGGCCGCCTATGGGTTCCTGGCGCTGGTCGGCGGCCTCCAGGACTGGCTGTTCACCGACCTCCCCAGGGCGCTCGGCCATGCCAGCGCGCCGCTGTGGTGGCCGCTGCCCCTGCTCGCCCTGGCGGGCCTGCTGGTCGGGCTGACCATCCGCCACCTGCCCGGCCAGGGTGGCCATTCCCCGGCCGACGGGTTCAAGGCGGGCGGCGTGCCGACGCCGGCGGAGCTGCCCGGCATCGCGATCGCGGCCTTGGCGACCCTCAGCCTGGGTGCGGTGCTGGGGCCCGAGGCCCCGCTGATCGCCCTCGGCGCCGGGCTGGCCGCCCTGGCGGTGCGCCTGGCCAGGCGGGACGCGCCCGCCCAGGCGACGGCGGTGGTGGCCGCCGCGGGCAGCTTCGCCGCCGTCAGCACGCTGCTGGGCTCGCCCCTGCTGGGGGCGTTCCTGCTGATGGAGGCCTCGGGGCTGGGCGGGCCGACGCTCAGCCTGGTGCTGGTCCCGGGCCTGGTGGCCGCCGGGGTCGGGTCGCTGGTCTTCATCGGGCTGGATGCCTGGACCGGGCTGGGCACCTTCTCGCTGGCGTTGCCCGACCTGCCCGCTTTCGCCCATCCCGACCTGGCCCAGTTCGGCTGGGCGCTGGCCATCGGCGTGGCCGCGGCCGTGGTCGGCACCACCATCCGCCGGCTCGCGCTGCTGCTCCGCCCGGTTGTCGAGCGCCGGCTGCTGCTGCTCACCCCGCTCGCCGGCGTGGTCGTCGCCGCCCTGGCGATCGTCTACTCCAAGGTCAGCGGTCATGGCTTCTCCGAGGTGCTGTTCTCGGGCCAGGACCAGCTCGGCCCCTTGATCGGCCAGAGCGCCGGCTACTCGGTGGGAGCGCTGGTGCTGCTGGTGGCCTGCAAGGGGCTGGCCTACAGCGTGTCGCTGGCCGGCTTCCGGGGCGGGCCGGTGTTCCCGGCGATGTTCCTCGGGGCGGCCGGCGGGATGGCGCTGTCCCATCTCCCAGGGCTGCCGCTGGTCGCCGGGGTCGCCATGGGCATCGGCGCGATGTCGGTGGTGATGCTCCGGCTGCCGCTGACCTCGGTCCTGCTGGCCACGCTGCTGCTGGCCGAGGACGGGCTCACGGTGATGCCGCTGGTGATCGTGGCCGTGGCGGTGGCCTATGTGGCCTCGGCCAGGCTCACCCCGCTCCCGCCCCCTCAGGACGGCGAGCCGGCCGACCGGTCCGGCGACGCCTCGGGGTCAAGCGGCGAGTCGCGCCAGCCCCTCGGCCGCCAGGCGCTCACCAGCTTGCCCACGGCCGTGACCAGGAACAGCTGGCCCAGAAGGGCTTCGAGCACGGCCAGGCTCTGGCCAGGGTTGCCCGCGGGCACGAGGTCGCCGTAGCCGGTCGTGGTCAGGGTGACGAAGCTGAAGAACAGGTCCTGGCTCAGGTGGCCGTCTCCGCGGTCGCCGAAGAACGCACCGGCCTGGGCGGCGCCGAGGAACCGGTAGAGAAACGCGAAGGCCATCCCGATGAACAGGTAGGTGGCCAGGGCGCCGAGCATCGTCTCCTGGTCCACCGCCCGGCGGTAGGCGATGTGGCGGATGATCGAGAACGGGGCCACCAGGTACAGGACGACCGCGGCCCCGAACACGAACGGCTCCAGGGCCGGCTCCCGGGGGGCGCCCAGGTTGGCGACGGCGGCGACCGCCGTCAGCACGAACAGCCCGTTGGCGGCCAGGCGGAGCCCCCGCCGGGCCTCGGAGGTCCGCAGGGCCAGCCAGACCGTGGCGATCTGGGCGGTGAGCAGGACCGACGCCCCCCACCGCCGCGACAGCGTCGTCGCCAGCACGTAGGTCGCGACGATCATCAGCAGGACCAGGCCGTAGCTGTCGGCCGAGTGGAACGACCGGGCCAGACGCCGGAAGGCGGGCCCGGCCCGGTCCTCAGACACCTTCGACCGACGCCAGCCGGCCCGACCGGACCGCGTCCGCGAGCGCCTGGTAGTCCCGCTCGTTCTGGTCGGCGTAGCGGCTGGAGAAGTCGGTGATCGAGCGGTCGAACTCGTCGTCGTCACCCAGGTACTCGGCGATGGCGATCGGGTCGCCCGAGCGGGCGTGCGCCCGGGCCAGGGTCCAGCCGCAGATGCCGGCGTAGAACTGGAGGCCGATCGGGGCCATCGACTCGACGTCGGCCGAGACCTTCATGTCCCGCAGCTGGCGCCAGTAGTAGTGCCGGTCCGGGTCCACCCGGCCCCTGCCCCAGCCCAGGTAGATGTCGCTGGCCGCCTGCATCATCCGCTGGCCGTCCACCACCCGCGCGCCGTGCTGCTTGTGCCGGCTCTTGGGCAGGTGGGCCTCCAGGACCGATGCGGTGGCCTCCTTGACCTGCAGGAACAGCGGGTCCTGCTGGTCGCGGCCCTGCAGCAGGAGGATGAAGGCCCGGGTGCCGACGCTGCCCACCCCCACGACCTTGCGGGCCACGTCGAGGATCTCGAAGCGTTCCAGCAGCTGACGCTGGTCGTCGCGGAGCGTGGCCCGGTAGGCGCGGAACTCCTGGTGCACCGCGTGCTCGATCTCGTCGCCCGACAGACCGTAGACGGCGGTGAGGTCCCGGGCCGGGACCACGATCGGGGGCTGGCTGACGATCCGGTAGCGGCCGTCGACCAGCTCGCCGAGCTTGGACAGCGCCTGCAGGCTGTCACGGGTGCGGGCCTTGGCCATTGCCTTCTCGGTCGCCTTCCGGGCCCGCTTGGCGGCCTTGGACTGCTTGCCCGAGGCCTTGGTCGCGGCGCGCATGGCCTTCCGGAGGTCGTCCGCGTCCATACGGGCGTACCAGACCTCCATCGTCCCCATGGCGGCGAACCCGGCCATCGCCTCCCGGTAGGCTCTCACCGACGCCAGCGTCGCCGCGTGGGTGTCGGCCTTGCTGAAACCGTTGTTGCGGCCCGCGATCGTGAAGCTGGCCGCCATCCGCTTCACGTCGTACTCGAACGGGCCCGGCAGGGTCTCGTCGAAGTCGTTCAGGCTGAAGAGGAGGTCCCGTTCGGGGGAGGCGAACCCGCCGAAGTTCGAGAGGTGGGCGTCGCCGCAGAGCTGGACCCTGAGCCCGGCGGTCGGCGTGGCGGCGAGGTCGGCGGCCATGATCCTGGCCGCCCCGCGGTAGAAGGTGAACGGCGAGACCAGCATCCGCCCGTGCCGCACCGGCACCAGGTCGGGCTCGCGGGTGAGGTTCTGCTCCTCGAGCAGCCCGACCGGATCCGGACGGTCGGCCGCCGGTGCCCATCCGGTGTGGCTGGACGGCGGCGTCCGGTCGCGGGCCTCCTTGCCTGCCGCCCTGCGCTCATCGACGGTCGGGTGGGCGACCTGTTGCACTGCCATCGTCCCGTACCTCCTGGTCACGGCGCCGTTCTGTGTGGGCTGCCGCTGGTCTGGACCCGCCGCGGCGCCGACGGCAGGGTCAGCACCTGGTCCAGGTGGAGCGGTGCCAGGTACCGGCCGAACCTGAACCGGCCGTCGCCGCCGCCCTCCAGCAGCCAGGTCGAGCCCTTGGGCCAGGTCAGCGGGTGGTCGACCGCCAGCCCGTCCATGACCAGCCGGAGCAGCACCTCGCCGATCACCTCGCCGTGGGTGCAGACCAGCGCGTCCTGCCCCTGGGCGTCCGCGAGCAGCGCCAGCACCGCCGCCGGGTCGGCGGCCACGCCCAGCGCCGGGAGGAGCTCGACCCGCAGGTGCCGGTCGTCGGCCAGCGGCTGCACGGTCTGCTGGCAGCGCATGGTCGGGCTGGAGAGGATGCGCCCGACGGGGAAGTCCTCAAGGCGGACCAGCAGCCCGGCGGCCTCGGCCTGCCCCGCCGCCGACAGGGGCCGCAGGGTGTCCGGACCCGGCCAGCGGTGCTTCTGGCCGGCGTGGGCGTGGCGGACGAGCAGGAGCATCGACACCTCTCGCTGGGTCCTTCTGCCGCTCTCTTCCTGGGAAGTCTCGGAGCCGGAGCGGCCGCGGGCATCATCCTTCCTGGATGATCTTGGGCCGGTTCATCCTGTTGGGATGATGCTGCGGGGCGCGGGACCCTGGATCCTTGCCGCAGTGGCCCTGCGACGGCGAGGACGACATGACCCAGCAGCTGAGGACCGGCCGCGCACCGCAGGCGACCGCCGAGGGGCCGGGACGCCGGAGCCCGGTCTCGATCCTGGAGGGGATCCGGCCGTACCGGCGGGGCTGGCTGCGGACCGACATCGTCGCCGGGATCACCCTGGCGGCGCTGGCGATTCCCGAGACCATGGGCTACACCAAGATCGCCGGGATGCCGGTGATCACCGGCCTGTACACCATCCTGATTCCCATTCTCGTCTTCGCGGTGTTCGGGTCGTCGCGGCACCTGGTGGTGGGGGCGGACTCGGCCACGGCGGCGATCATGTTCGCCGGGATCGCCTCCCTCGGGATCGCCGGGCTGCAGCCGGCCACGCCCGAGTGGGTCGCGCTGGCCGGGCTGAGCGCGCTGCTGGCCGGTGGGCTGCTGTGGCTTGCCCGGGTGGCCCGCCTCGGCTTCCTGGCCGACTTCCTGTCGCGGACGGTGCTGGTCGGGTTCCTGACCGGCGTCGGCATCCAGGTGGCGATCGGCCAGGTGGGCGGCATGCTCGGGATCGCCAAGCAGCCCTCGGGGGTGCCGTTCTTCAGCGGCAACCTGATCGAGTTCTTCAAGACCCTCGGCCACATCGGCCAGGCGTCGTGGCCGACGGCCCTGGTCTCGGCGCTGGTGCTGGCCGTGCTGGTCGTGTTCGAGCGCTGGGTCAGGGCGATCCCGGGCGGGCTGGTCGCGGTGGTCGGCGCGATCGTGGCCAGCTGGGCGTTCGATCTCCAGGCCCATCACGTCTCGATCCTCGGGCCGGTGCCCAGCGGCCTGCCCAGCATCGGGCTGCCGAGCGGGGTGAGCTGGCACGACGCCGCCCTGCTGCTGCCGGTCGCGGTCTCGATGTTCCTGGTCATCCTGGCCCAGAGCGCGGCCACCTCACGGGCCTACGCCGTCAGGTACAACGAGCGCTTCACCGAGAACACCGACCTGGTCGGACTGGGGCTGGCCAACCTCACGGCCGGCCTCAGCGGCACCTTCGTCGTCAACGGCAGCCCAACCAAGACCGAGATGGTGGATGAGGCCAAGAGCCACACCCAGGTCGCCCAGCTGACCACCGCGGTCGTGGTCGCGCTGGTGCTGCTGTTCCTGACCAAGCCGCTGCAGTACCTGCCCAACGCGGTGCTATCGTCGGTGGTGTTCCTGATCGGTGTCAAGCTGATCGCCGTCAAGGGGATGCGGGCCATCTACAGCCTGCGCCCAGACGAGTTCTGGGTGGCGCTGGCGACGGCGATCGTGGTCGTTGTCCTGGGCGTCGAGCAGGGCATCATCCTGGCGATCGTGCTGTCGCTGATCCTGCACGTCAGGCGGCACTTCATCCCCCACGACGCGGTCGTCCGCTGGGACCAGCAGGGACACATCAGGCTGGCCGCGCCCGCCCCCGGCGCGGTCACCGAGCCCGGCCTGGTCATCTACCGGTTCCCGGTCGGGGTCTTCTACGCCAACGCCGAGCGCCTCTCCGAGGACGTCATGGGCCTGGTGAATGTCCCCGATCCGCCGCGCTGGTTCGTCCTGTCCGCCGAGGCGATCGACGACGTCGACTACACCGGCGCCCAGACCCTGCTCGAGCTGGCCGACCACCTGCAGGAGCGCGGGATCGTCCTCGCCGTCGCCGAAGCCAGCGACGACCTCCGCCGCGAGCTCGACCGCTTCGGGCTCACCGACAAGATCGGCCCCGACCACTACTTCGACAGCCTCCACGCCGCCCGCGACGCCTTCCGGGCGCCGACCGGCGCGGCCCAGTAGCGGCGGTGCCGGCCCCGGCTACCCGGCCAGCAGGCCGACCTCCTGCACGCGCTGGACGGCCTCGCTCCGCGAGGAGGCCCCGAGCTTGCGGTAGATCGAGATGGCCTGGGTCTTGACCGTGTGCTTGGAGAGGTACAGCCGCTGGCCGATCTCGGTGAAGGAGAGGTGGGTGGCCAGCAGCGGGAGCAGGCGCAGCTCGGCGGTGGTCAGCGACGACGCCCCCCGGCCGGCGTCCCGGGCCATGTCCAGCCTCGATCGGAGCGCCTCGACCTCGGCCGGGAGGACGCCCAGGTCGGGTCGCAGCTGCAGGATGTCCCGCGCCTGTCCCAGGACCGTTCTGGCGCCCGCCAGGTCGTCGAGCGCCAGGTAGGCCTGCCCGAGCTGGAGCAGGGTCTGGACCGCCCCCCAGGGCACCGCGTAGGTCAGCAGCGGCCGCAGGCGGGCGGCGCGGGCCAGGTGGTTCCTGGCCCCGGTCAGCTCGCCGCGGTGCAGGGCCGTCCGAGCCGCCACGGCGTGGACGAGCGGGCTCATGATGTAGTCCTCCAGCCGCCCGGCGGCCACGACCCCGAGCGCCCGGTCGGCCAGGGTGCCGGCGGCCGGCCAGTCGCCACGCTCGATGGCCACCAGGCCGCGCTCGGCCAGCGCGGTCGAGACACCGGGGAACGCTCCGGCGTCCGTCCCGACCTCGACGGCCTGGGCCAGGATGGCATCGCCCCGGTCGAGCTGGCCCTGGACCACCTCGGCGGCGCCTTCGATCACCATGACGGCCGTCAGCCACGGGCTCGCCGGGCTGAGCCCGGCCCGGGCGGCCTGGGCGTCGGCCCGCATGCGGGCCACCCCGTCGCGGCAGAGGATCCCTCGCATCATCGCCAGGTGCGCTTCCATCGTGCTGCCGTCGGCGGGGCGGTGGGTGCCCTCGGCGGCTGGAGCCGGAGGGCTCGCCGCGCCGGCGGCATTGGCCCAGCGCTCGGCTCCCGCCGGCCGGCCGACCAACGCCTGGATGCAGGCCCCAAGGACCGCGACCGGTGGGTAGCGTTCCACGAGCCCATGTTCCTCGAACCAGCCCAGCCACCCCTGGACGGTGTCGAACCGTCCGGAGGCGTAGGTGCCGAACACCCGGCCGGCCACCAGCCGGGCGACCCGGTCGGCGTCCCCCGCCGCCTGGGCGTAGTCGATGGCGGCCTCGGGCAGGCCGTTGGCCTCGCACCAGGCGGCCGCCCGGGCCCGCAGCCGCGGCACCAGCTCGGGCTCGCTCCGTTCCAGCTCGGCCAGGAGCAGCTCCCGGAACAGCTGGTGGTAGCGGTACCACTCGCGGCGACGGTCGAGGGGCACCAGCAGCAGGTTCGACTCCTCCAGCAGGGCGAGGGTGTCGCCCGACCCGCTGGTGGCGAGCACGGCGTCGCACAGCGGCCCGCACATCCGTTCCAGGACCGCGGTCCGGGTCAGGAACTCCACCAGCTCGGGCGACAGGTGCGCCAGCAGCTCGGAGCGCAGGTAGTCGGCCATGAACCGGTCGTCGCCGGTGAAGCCGAACCCGGCGTGGTGACGGGGGTTGCCGGCCTTGCGGGCCAGGGCGGCCAGGTACAGCCCCACCGGCCACCCTTCGGCCCGCTCGACGATGTCCCCCAGCTCCGCCTCGGACGGCGCGACCCCGGCCGCCTCGAGCAGCGCCCTGGCCTCCCGCTGGTCCATCGCGAGCTCGGCGGCCCCGACCTCGGCCATCCGGCCACGGGCCCGCAGCAGGGCCACCGGCAACGGGGGTGTGTGCCGTGCGGCGAGCACGATCCGGGATCCGGTCGGCAGGGCCAGGGCCAGCTCGGCCACGGCGTCGAGGCATTCCTGGTTCTCGAGCTGCTCCACATGGTCCAGGACCAGGGCCGCCGGCCCGGTCATGGCCGAGACCGCCGACACCAGCCGGGGCACCACCGTCGCCAGGGCCGAGACGCTGGGCGCGCCCAGGGACCGGAACACCGTGGGATCGATCGGCTCGAGCCGGTCGAGCGCGACCGCGATGGAGGTCAGCAGCATGACCGGGTCGTTGTCGCGCTTGTCGACCGAGACCCAACCGACCCGGCGGTCGCGGCGCTCGGCCCACTGGGCGAGCAGCGTGGTCTTGCCGTAGCCGGGCGGGGCGACGACACAGATCAGCGGCACCGGCTGTGCCTCGAGGAAGTCGACCAGGGCCGGCCGGGCCACGATCCCGGGGCGGATGGACGGCGGCCGCAGCTTCCACTCCACCAGCTCGGGAGCGTGCCCGGCACGTTCAGAGGTCATCGTGCGTCCGGTGGGTGGTCTCCGGGGCCAAAAGGAGGCAGACGGCCGCGACCGCGGTCACGGCGCCGGCGTACCAGGCGGCCCCTGACGGGCTGCCGGCGCGACCGGCCAGGACCGTCGCCAGCGCCGGCGCGGTCCCGCCGAACAGCGCGCTGGTCAGGCCGAAGGTGAGCGACAGGCCGCTGTAGCGCAGCCGCGTCGGGAACAGCTCGGCCAGGAAGGCGGACAGCGCGACCACGCCGAGGGCGAGCCCCATCACGGCGTACCCGGAGACGAGCGCGCCGACCGTTCCCCGCTGGATGAGCCGGAACGCCGGCATGGTCACCACCAGGAGGGCGACCAGCCCCAGCGGCAGCGCCAGCAGGAACGGCACCCGCCAGCCCCAGGCGCGGAGGGCCGGCCCGGGCAGGACCCCGATGCCCGCGGTGACCAGCCCCATGAGCAGGATGCCGGCCGCCAGGGGACGCCGCCGGCCCTGGCGGTCGCCCCAGTTGGCGAACAGCAGGGCGCCGGCCGGACGGGCCAGGAAGGCCACCCCGAACACGGTGAAGGTCGCCAGCAGCCCGGCGGACGGGTCCTGGCCGGGAAAGAAGGTGGCGGCGATGACGCTCGCGAAGGCGCCGAAGAGGGCGAAGTCGTACCACTCGACGAGATTGCCGACGCAGCCCGCGACCAGGGCGCGCCGAGACGCCCGGTTCGGCGCCCGCCGGGTCGGGCGGGCCTCGCCGCGGAGGATCATCGCCCTGATCGTGCCGCGGCGCCGGGACCTTGCAATCACCCACAGCGGGTGATTTCCCCTCCCGCTCCGTGCCGGCGGGGCGGTTCATCCCATCCGGGGGATGCCGCCGGCCCGCCAGCTGGGTTGCATGAGGTCACAAGGCCGTCGAGGAGCGGCGGGCCCAGCGCGATGGAGGTGCGGCATGGTGGTCGGCGCCGGCCAGCAGCCGGCCCGCTCCGGCACTCCCGAGGACCAGCTGCGGGCGCTCGCCACCGGGGAGGCCGGCGTCCTCGAGGCCCTGGCCCGGATGCAGGTGGGCTCGCTGGAGCGCTCCAGGCTCGACGAGGAGACGTACCTGCTGGCCCGCCTGGCCGCCCTGGTCGCGACCGATGCGGCGCCGGTCTCCTACCTGGCCCATCTGGGCCGGATCGGCGAGCTGCCGGCCGCCAAGGTCCTGGCCACCCTCGCGGCGGTCGCGCCGGTGGTCGGCAGCGCCCGCGTGCTGTCCGCCGCCTCCAGCCTACGGGCGGCCGGACTGCTCACCACCTGACCGATCCGACCTGGGCCCGGCCCGCACTTCACCCGGATTGGATGATGCCCGGGACGGCCGTGTGGGTCATCGTCGGTCCGGTGATGGAACGACTGGACTGCGTGACGGACACGATCACCAGGCAGGCGGGCACCATGGCGGGCCTGGTTCCGCGGGTCGCCCTCCTCGACCGCCTGGCGGCGTCCAGCCACAACCGGATCGTCGTGGTCGTGGCCCCGCCCGGGTACGGGAAGACCACGCTGCTGGCGCAGTGGGCCGAGCGCGACCCCCGCAAGTTCGGGTGGCTGACCATCGACCAGCACGACAACGCCCCTTCGGTCCTCCTCCGCAACGTCGCCGTCGCCATCGACCAGCTCGAGCCGCTCGGCCGGCCGGTGGTCCTGGTGCTCGACGACCTCCACCTCCTGCGGGACCGGGAGGGTCTGGCGACGATCGGCCGGCTGATCGACGACCTCCCGGCGGGCTCGCAGCTGGCCATGGCCAGCCGAGCCGAGCCACCGCTGCCGCTGGCGCGCCTGCGTGCCGAGGGCCGGGTGCTGGAGATCGGCCCCGAGGACCTCGCGCTGGACCATCGGGAAGCCACCGAGCTCCTGGAGCAGGCGGGGCTCGACGCCGATCCTGCCGAGGTCGGCGAGCTGCTCCACCGGACCGAGGGCTGGCCGGTCGCGCTCCAGCTGGCCGCCTCGTCGTCGCGGACCCGCACCGGCCACCGAGCCGCCACGGTCGCGTTGCCGGGCGACGACCGCTTCCTGGCCGACTACCTCGAGGTCGTCGTCCTCTCGCGCGTACGGCCGGGCGTGGTCGGCTTCCTCACCCGCTGTGCCGTGCTGGACCGGATGTCCGGACCGCTGTGCGATGCCGTCCTCGACATGACCGGGTCGGCCGACCTCCTCGAGGGGTTGTCGCGCTCTGGCATGCTGTTGATCCCGCTGGACCGTCGGCGGCGCTGGTACCGGTTGCACCGGCTGTTCCGGGAGGTGCTCCGGAGCCAGCTGGAGCGGGACGAGCCCGACGCGGCCGGGCGGCTGAGCCGGCGGGCGGCCGCCTGGTGCGAGCGCAACGACCTGCCGGAAGCCGCCATCGACTACGCCATGGCGGCCGGCGACGCCGGCCGGGCCGCCCGGCTCGTGATGGATGCCGCCCTTCCCGCCTACGCCGCCGGTCGGCTGTCCACGCTGCGGGGATGGTTCACCTGGCTCGAATCATCCGGGCTTGCCGAGCGAGATGGCCCGCTCGCGCTGCTCGGGGCCTGGCTGAACGCGCTGGCGGGCCGGCCCGCGGCCGCCGAACGCTGGAGCGAGACCGTCGAACGGTGGCCGTCCGACGGCGCCGCGGCCGCTGGGATCCTCCCTCCCGACGGGTCGCTGGCTCTGCTCAAGGCCGCACTGTGCCGCCGTGGCGTGGACCAGATGCAGGCCGACGCCGAGACCGCCCTCAGGCTGGTGCCGACCGGCACACCGCCGCAGGCGGCCGCTCAGCTCCTCCTCGGCATCGCCTGCATGCTGGCCGGCGACCGGAGCGCGGCCGACCACCACCTCGCCAACGCCGCCCAGGCGGGGGAGGAGCTCGGGGTCGACGTCGCCACGGTCGCGCTCGCGGAGCGGTCCATCCTGGCGATGGGCAGGGGGGACTGGTCGCAGGCGGAGGTCCTCGCCGAGCGGGCGTACGCGGGCGCCCGACCGGAATGGCTGGAGCAGTACGCGGCCGGCGCCCTGCTGCACGCGGTCCTGGCCCGGCTGGCCATCCACCGCGGCGACGCGCCGCGGGCCAGGAGCGCGCTCGTCCGCGCCGAAGGCCCGCGCTCCCAGCTCACCTACGCCCTGCCCCACCTGGCCGTCCAGGTCCGCCTCGAGCTGGCCCGGGCCTACCTGGCCCTCACCGACCTGACCGCCGCCATGACGGCGCTGTGGGAGGTCGACAACGTGTTCTGGCAGCGGCCCGATCTCGGGGTTCTCCGGGGCCAGGCCGAGGAGCTGCGCGCCCAGCTCGGCGCCATGCGACGGGGCGCCATCGGGGCGTCGTCGCTCACGGCGGCCGAGGTGCGGCTCCTGCGTCTGCTGGGAACCCACTTCTCGTTCCGGGAGATCGGGGGCCAGCTGTACCTCTCACAGCACACCGTGAAGTCGCAGGCGCTGTCGATCTACCGGAAGTTCGGGGTGTCGTCGCGCAGCGAGGCCATCCAGTACGCCCGCGACCTCGGCCTGCTCCTCCAATGACGGCGCCACACGAGGAGCAGCTGCGTCGTCTGGCCCTGCACGACGAGCGGTGCATCGCGTCCGTGCTCGCCATGGACCTCGGGGACGGCGGGTGCGGGCTGGACGCCAAGACCCGTGCCCTGGTGCGGCTGGCCGCGCTGCTGGCCCTGGGGGCGGCGCCCGTCTCCTACCACTGGAGCGTCGGCGCGGCCCTCGATGCCGGCGCGACCCCGGAGGAGATCCTCGGCGTCCTGATCGCGGTGGCGCCGATCAGCGGGGTCGCCCGAGTGGTGCTGGCAACGCCGGAGGTGGCGCTGTCCTTGGGGTATGACCTCGACGCGGCGTTCGAGGAGCTCAGCGAGGGCCACCCCTGAGCGGCCGGCTCCGCTTATGCGGCGGCCAGGTGGGTAACCTCAGCCCATGGCATCCGGTGGTGACAACCCTCGCCTGGAGCTGGATGCCGAGCTGCTGGCCGCCGAGGTGGTCCAAGGGCTCGACGACTTCCTGGACCACATGTCGGTGGCGGAGGGGATCGGCGCCAAGCTGAACCGCCAGCTGCTCGGCTTCCTCCAGGCCGAGGTCCTGCCCCAGGCGAACCGGGCGGCCGAGATGGGGGTGGACCCGACACCGCTGTTCGACACCGTGGTCCGCGTGCTCCGGACCTACGCCGACGCCCTGGAGCGGGCCCCCTCGCCCGACGGCGACCGTCCCGTCCCACCGGACGAGCTGCTCCGCTAGAGGCCGAGCAGGCCGAGCTCCCGGGCCCGCTGCATCGCCTCGCTGCGCGACGACACCCCGAGCTTGCGGTAGATCGAGATCGCCTGGGTCTTGACCGTGTTCCGGGACAGGTACAGCCGCTCACCGATCTCCAGCAGGCTGAGGTGGGTCGACAGCAGCGGCAGCAGGCGCAGCTCGGCCGCCGTCAGCGACGACGCCCCCGGCGTGCCCTGGCCGAGCCCGTCCAGCGCCGCCTTCAGGTCGGCGACCTGGCGGGGGAGGACGCCGAGGTTGGGCCGCTGCTGGAGGATCTCGTCGGCCTGCCGGAGGACGGCTCTGGCCCCGGCGACGTCGTCCAGCGCCAGGTAGGTCCGGGCCATCTCGGTCAGGGTCTGCACCGATCGGTGGGGCATGGCCGAGGTGAGGAGGGGGCGGAGATGGACGGCCCGGGTGAGGTGGGCTCGGGCCCGGTCGGCGTCGCCGTGGTGCAGCGCCGTCCGGGCCGCCACCGCATGGGTGAAGGCGGCCATGGCGTACCCTTCCAGGCGCCCGGCCCGCAGGGCGGCGACGGCCTGGTCGGCCAGGCGGCCCGCCTCGCCCCACTGCTGGCGGTCCATGGCGACGACGGCACGCTCGCTGAGGCCGGCCGAGGCCGCGGGCGCGGCGCCATGCTCCCCGGCGAGGTCGACCGCCCGGGCCAGGATCGGGTCGGCCCGGTCGGCCTGGCCGCCGAGCAGATGGGAGATCCCCTCCATGAGCAGCGCGGTCGGCCGCCAGGGGCTGTCCGGGGCCAGCCCGGCCCAGGCGGCCGCGGCGTCGGCCCGCATCCCGGCCATGCCGTCTGGGCACAGCAGGGTCCGCAGCAGCGCCATGGAAGCGTCCAGCGCGCCGTCGGCCGGTACCGGCCCCAGGCCGCGCTCGGCCGCGCCCGCCCAGCGCTCGGCGCCGGTCGGGTTGCCGAGCAGGGCCTCCAGCTGGGCCCCGAGGATCGCGATCCCTGGATGGCGCTCGACCAGCCCCTGGTCCTCGAACCACCGGAACCAGCGGCGGGCGGTCTCGACCCGTCCGCCGGCATAGGCCTCGAAGGCCAGCGCGGCCACCAGCCGGGCGACCCGGGGGGCGTCCCCGGCGGCCTGGCCGTGGTCGATCGCGAGCTCCGGCAGCCCCTGGGCCTCGTACCAGGTGGCCGCCCGCCGGTGCAGCTCGGGCATCAGCTCGGGCTCGCGGCGCTCCAGCTCGGCCAGGAGGAGCCCGCGGAGCAGCTCGTGGTAGCGGTAGCGGCGGTCACCGTGGCCGGCCTCGGCCAGCAGGAGGTTGGAGCCGGCCAGCGACGCCAGCACCCGGTCCGAGCCGCTGGTCTGGAGGACCGCGTCGCACAGCGGACCCGACAGCTCGTCGAGCACGGCCGTCCGGGTGAGGAAGGCCACGGTCGGCGGCGAGAGCCGGCTCAGCAGGCCCGACGGCGGCTGGCCGGTGGCCGCCTTGCCGTTGCCGTTGCCCGAACCGGGGCCGGCGCGGCGGCGCTCGCCGGCCACCGCGAAGGAGGCCAGGTACAGCCCGACCGGCCAGCCCGCGGTCCGCTTGAGCAGCTCGGCCAGCTCGGCGCCGCTCAGCCGCACCCCGGCGCGCTCCAGCAGCGCTCTGGCCTCCACGTCGTCCATGGCGAGCTCGTCCGCCCCGACCTCCACCACCTGGCCGTCGCGGCCCGACAGGGCGTCGGGCAGCGACGGCCTGGCCCGGGAGGCCAGCGCCAGCTGGGACCCACCGGGGAGCCGCAGCGCGACCTCGGCCACGGCGTCGAGACAGACCTGGTTGACCAGCAGCTCGAGGTTGTCCAGGACGACGGCCACCGGCCGGGTCATCGACGACAGGCCGGCCACGAACCGGGGGATCAGGCTGGCCGGCGCGGCGGCGCCCGGCGCGGCCAGGGTACGGAACACCCCTGGCTCGATCGGCTCCACCCGGTTGAGGGCGGTCGCCAGGTAGCGCAGCAGCACCACCGGGTCGTTGTCGCGCCGGTCGAGCGAGACCCAGGCCACCCGGCCGGTTCTGCGCCCCGACCACTGGGTCAGGAGGGTCGTCTTGCCGTACCCGGACGGGGCGGCCACGCACAGCACCGGGGCCGCGGGTGCGGCCGACAACCGCTCCAGCAAGGCGGTCCTCGGGACCATGCCCCGGTTGGGCGGGGGCGGGTGGAGCTTGGACTCCAGGAGCTCGAACGGCGACGACCAACCGGGACCCGAACCACCGGATCCCGTGTCCTGCCCCCTGGCTCCGGCCACGCGGACAGGCTAGCTCCCGTGACGGCTCGTCTCAATACCCTGGGTTGCTACGCTGCCTGGAGCCGATGGGAGGCCTGGAGTGAAGCGCATCGAACGCCTGCTGCGGGCGATCGACCAGTTCCAGCAGCGGCACAGCGTGCTCGGGCTCCCGTTCGGCGTGGTCAAGAAGTACGGCGACGACCAGGGGGGCAAGAAGGCGGCCCTGCTGGCCCACTACGGCTTCCTGTCGCTGTTCCCGCTGCTGCTGGTGTTCCTCACCCTGCTCGGCTACGCCCTGGCCAACGACCCGCAGCTCCAGCAGGGGGTGATCGACACCCTGGCCAGGCAGTTCCCGGTGCTCGGGCCCCAGGTCGAGAAGAGCATCTCGACCATCGAAGGCTCGGGCGTGGCCCTGGCCGTCGGCGTCCTCGGCACCCTGTGGGGTGGCCTCGGGATCACCCAGAGCTTCCAGGACACCATGAACGACATCTGGAACATCCCCCGCCGCCAGCGGCCCAGCTTCTGGTGGCGGCTGGCCAGGGGCCTGGTCGCCCTGCTCCTGGTGGCCGGCGAGGTGGTCGGGGCGACCGTCCTCGCCCAGCTGGGCATCGCCGGGCCCGGCCTGCTCGGCCGGGTCGACCTGCTGGCCGGGTCGTTTCTGCTCAACCTCCTGATGCTGCTGGTGATGTTCCAGGTCCTGACCGGGACGCGGCTGCGCTGGCGCTCGCTGGTCCCGGGCGCGGTCGTGGGCGCGCTCGGCTGGAGCGTGCTCCAGACCGTCGGCGTGCAATTCCTCAACCACCAGCTGGAGCGGGCCAACCTGCTGTACGGGGTGTTCGCGGTGGTGCTCGTGCTGATCGGCTGGTTGTACCTGAGCACCCAGCTGGTGCTGTACGCGGCCGAGCTCAACGTGGTCCTGGCCCGGCGGCTGTGGCCGCGCAGCCTGCTCCAGCCGCCACTGACCGAGCCCGACCGGCGCGTGCTCACCGCCCTCGCCCGGACCGAGGAGCGCCGGCCCGAGCAGCGGGTCGAGGTCACCTTCCTCCCCGAGGCGGGCGGCGACCCCGACCCTCCTCCTCAGGACCCCGGAAGATGACCAGTGCCGACGGCCGCCGGGCCCTCACCGAGCTGTTCGGCGGGCGGGGGTGGCCGGCCCAGGGCGACGACCTCCTGCGGCGCAGCCTCGGGCCGAGGGGGCCGGAGCTGCTGCTGGAGGCGCCCGGCTGGCTGGGGCTGGAGGCGGGCCGGCTGGTGCTGGAGGCCGAGTGCCGGGACGCCACCCATGCCATCGCCCTGGCGGGGCGGTACGGGTGCCGGGTGCTGGGGGTCGACCTGGTGGGGGTGTGGCTGCCCAGGGGGCGCGTGGAGGCGGCCATCGAGGCGGCCGGGTTCCGGGCCCTGCGGCGGGAGCGGATCGCCAGCGAGTGGTCCGAGCACCAGCTGGAGCGGGACCCCGGCCACCTGACCGACGACCTGTTGGAGATCGCCCGGCTGATCCGGAACCGGGAGGAGGCCGAGACCGTCCTGGGGCCGGTCTGGTACCGGCGCGCCCTGGCGTTCGCCGCCTGGCGGCTGCAGATCGTGCAGGGCCGGCTCCTGCCCGTGCTGTACGCCCTGGCCAATGACCGCCACCGGCCCGCCCGAGATCCCGGACAATGACCTGCCGGCGGCCAGGCCGGCCGACCAGACGGGAGGGACCATGGCGCAGCCACAGGGAGCAGAGCTGGAGGAGATCCGGGCCCGGCGGGAGCGGCTGCGGGAACGCTACCTGCGGCCGGTCGCCGAGCGGGCGGCGACCACCGCCGCCGGCGTCCATCACGTGGCCCTGATCTGCCGCGACGTCGAGGAGACGGTCCGCTTCTACCAGGAGTTCCTGGGATTCCCGCTGGTCGAGCTGGTCGAGAACCGGGACTATCCCGGCTCCAGCCACTTCTTCTTCGACATCGGCAACCACAACCTGCTCGGCTTCTTCGACTTCCCGGGCCACGACCACCCGCCGTTCACCGAGACCATCGGCGGCGTCCAGCACATCGCCATCTCGGTGTCGGCCGAGCAGTTCGCGGCCGCCAGGCGCCGCCTCGACGAGGCCGGCGTCGAGTACCTCGGCCCCGACCGCGGCGTGGACGACAGCCTCTACTTCCGCGACCCCAACGGTGTCGGCCTTGAGCTCTACCGCGAGGACCTGGGCCTGTTCCTCGGCCACCCCCTGCTCGGCTGAGCAGGGGTCGCTACGGTTCGGGGTCCGGGGCTCCGATCCAGTCCTGCAGCTCGCGGGCGAAGTCGGGATTCTGGGTGGCCCGGACCTCACGGACGAACGGGGTGGCGCACCGCTCCCAGCAGGCGTGGGCCGGGTCGTAGAAGAGGTCCTTCAGCAGCTCGTCGGCGACCAGCTGCCGGGTGCTGAGGGTCGCGATGAAGTTGAGCTGGTTGAGGTAGTTGCGAAGCTGCACCCTGGTCTCGGGGTCGTCGAGCTGCTCGGCGAGCGTGCCGTCGCGGATGAGCCGGCGCATCCGGCTGGCGTCCTCGGACTGGTGGGCGTTGAAGAGCGAGACGACCGCGGTCAGCTCCCGCGACTTCCTGGCCTCCCGCGCCTGCCGACCGGCCAGGATGGACCGCCAGATGGCCACCCCGGCGGCCACGGCCGCGATCACGGCCGAGAGGATCGCCAGGCCGGTGGAGCTGACGCCGCCCGTGCTCACCTGCTCAGCGCCGCCTGGTCGTGGTGCTCCACCTGGACCTCCCGCCCGCTCACCTCGCGCAACCCCGATGGTGGGAGCGTCACCTCGACCGGGGTGCGCCCGCATCACCCGGTCCGGGTGATCTCGACACGTCGGGAACCAGCGGCCGGTGGCGGGGGTTCTCCAACTGGGTCCGCCCTCGGGCGCGATCCAGGTGGGACGCCTAGGTCCAGGAGGCTTCGTTCATGCGGAAGACATTGGCCGGCGCGGCCCTGCTGTTCGCACTTGCTCTCGTGCTGGCGGCCTGCGGCGGCAACGACGACGGGGGGTCGGGGACGGCCGCGCCCGAGGCCCCGGCGGCCACGGCCGCCCCGGAGACGACGGCCGCCCCGGCGGCCGGCGGGACCACCGTCGCGGTGGCGGACAGCCGGCTCGGCGACATCCTGGTCGACGGCGAGGGGCGCACCCTGTACGCCTTCACCAAGGACCAGGGCGACCAGTCGGTCTGCAGCGGCCAGTGCGCCGACGCCTGGCCGGCCCTCACCGGCAGCGCCACCGCCGGGACCGGGATCCAGGCCTCGCTCCTGTCGGCCAGCATGCAGGCCAACGGCGACTCCCAGGTCACCTACGGCGGGAAGCCGCTGTACCACTACGCCGGCGACGCCAAGCCCGGTGACGTCAACGGCCAGGGCGTGGGGAGCGTGTGGTACGCGCTGTCGCCAGCGGGCGAGCTGGTCAAGGAGAAGGCAAGCGGCGGCGCCTACCCCTGATCGCCCCTGATCGCCGCCCCTGGCCGGCCGCCGGTCGTGAGATGCTGGCGGGCATGCTGGACCTCACGCCCGATCAGCTGCTGGCCACGACCCGCAGCGTCCGCAGGCGGCTCGACCTGACCCGCCCGGTCGAACGCGAGGTGCTGTCGGAGTGCCTGCGCCTCGCCCAGCAGGCCCCGACCGCCAGCTACGCCCAGAACTGGCACTTCGTGGTGGTGACCGACCCGGAGCGGCGGGCCGCCCTCGGCGAGCTGTGGCGGAGCGTCGCCGGCCCCTATCTGGAGCGGCGGACCGCCGCGGCCGTCGCGGATGCGCGGGTGGCCCGCATCTCCGACGCCGTCCGTTACCTGGCCGACCACATCCACGAGGTGCCGGTCCACGTGATCCCGTGCGTGGAGGGCCGTACCGACCATGCCCCGGTGGTGGTCCAGGCCTCGCGGTGGGGGTCGATCGTCCCCGCCGCCTGGAGCTTCATGCTGGCCGCCCGGGCCCGCGGCCTGGGCACGGTCTGGACCACCTTCCACCTGCGCCACGAGCGCGAGGCGGCCGAGCTGCTCGGGCTCCCGTTCGACAAGGTGATGCAGGCCGCCCTCATCCCGGTCGCCTACACGATCGGCACCGACTTCAAGCCGGCCGCCCGCCACCCCCTGGACACGATCGTCCACTGGGACCGGTGGTAGGCCGGTGCCGGTGGGCCGCTAACGCCGCTTGGACCGGCTCCGGGTCCTGACGATCGCCCGGACGGTGAGGAGGGCGACCACCAGCACCACCTGGCCGCCGAGGATGATCCGGTTGACGTCCACGGCGGGCCGCCAGCTCATGTCGCCGTCGCGGACGATGAACGCCCCCACCGGGCGGGCGGTGACACCGAAGCCGCTGCCCGACCCCCGGCCCTGGCCGTTCTGGTCCTCTCCGGTGCCGCCGCCGGCGCCGCCCTGGACCCGGGCCGCCGGGATGATGGTCACGCCGTCCTTCTCGTAGGGCTCGCCATACACCCGCTTGACGGTGAGGGTGTCCCTGGCCTGGGCGATGACGTCCTGGACCTCCATGGTCTGCTCCCTTCTGTGGCTTCCTGCCGACCATTCGGGTACCACCCAGCCTAGGCGCGTCGACCCAGATCCACCTCCGCGTACGGGTGCTCGATGCGGTTCAGCGGCTGCGCGGGCCGGTCACCACCAGTAGCGACGGCCCCCGACCGGGCGTCCCGTCGAGCCGAGGATCCACAGGACGGCACCGATCACCAGCAGGATGATCCCGATCGTGGTCAGGATCCCGATGCCGGTGAGCCACCCGATCAGCAGCAGGATCAATCCAAGAATCAGCACGCGGCTGCCTCCTCCGTCGACGTCACGGGCCCATGTACCGAGAGTACTCGGGCGAGCGGAATCTGCGCGTTCACCCGGTGTGGTGTCAATTCGCGGTGGTGTCAATTCGCGCTCGACGTCAGCCGGTGCCGGTCTGGGCGTGGGGGGCGGCCACCGGCTTGGACTCCGGGGAGCCCCGCTGGCGGAGGAAGATGCCGAGGACGGCCAGCGCGCCCACGGCCAGGAACTCGCTCTGCCAGTTCTGCATCGACTGGAACCAGAACTCCGAGCTGGTGACGAAGCCCCACAGCGACACCGCGGCCTGGCCGTGCTCCAGCTGCTGCTGGTTGTACTCGGCGTGGCCGCCAAGGGCATGGAGCACGAACGAGAGCAGGAACAGGGCCAACAGGGCGATCGACAGCGAGTGCTCGTACAGGGTCAGGGCCAGCCCGCCCCGCCTGACCGGGCCGGGCGCGTCGGGGTTGTCACGCTCGGCCCGGGGGTCGGCGTCGGACTCCTCGCCCTCCGGGTTCTTGGACTCCGGGGAGCCCTTCTGGATCAGCCAGGCGGTGAACAGGACGTACACGCCCATCTGGAGGAACTCGCTCTCCCAGTTCTCGAAGGTCGCCTCGACGAAGGCCCCGCTGGCCAGGTACTCGGTATAGGACTCGCGGGGCTGGCCGTGCTCCTGGTTGTCGTTGTTGTTGCTGCGGAAGCCGGCGAAGCTCTGCGCCACCAGGAAGACCAGGAACATGCCGAACATGGTGAGCGACAGGGCGTTGTCCCGGAGCACGCGGCGCATCTGGTCCTCCGCCTCTTGCCTGGGTTGGTTGCGCCCTACAGCTACCCAGTGGACCCCGGTCGAACCGCGCCGCCTCAGACGGTGATGACGATCTCGCCCCGCCCGCCGCCGGCCAGCAGATGGCCCATGGCCTGCGGGACCTGGTCCAGCGGGAAGGTCCGGTCGACCACGGGCGTGACCTTGCCGGCCTCGATCAGCCCGCGCAGGGTCTCGAGGTCGTCGCGGCGGGGCGTGGAGCTGAGCATCCGCAGCCGCTGGCCCACGACCCGCGACAGGGCGACCGCCCTGAGCTGGCGGTCGAAGCCGCCCATGACGCGGCCCCGGCCCTCGCTTTGTCGTGAAAGGAGGGACGATGGCGGCACCCCGGACCCCGCTGACCAGCGAGCGGGTCCTGCAGGCGGCCGTGGCCCTGGCCGACCGCGAGGGTGTCGGGTCGCTGAGCATGCGCCGGCTGGCCAAGGAGCTCGGGGTCGAGGCCATGTCCCTCTACCACCACGTCCCCGGCAAGCAGGCGCTCCTGGACGGCATGGTCGACCTCGTGTTCGGCGAGATCGAGCTGCCGGCGGCCGACGGCGACTGGAAGGCGGCCATGCGGCGGCGGGCCGTCTCGGCGCGGGAGGTGCTGGCCCGCCACCCCTGGGCGATCGCCCTGATGGAGTCGCGCCACACCCCCGGCCCGGCCAACCTCCGCCACCACGACGCGGTCCTCGGCTGCCCGCGCCAGGCCGGCTTCCCGGTGGCCCTGACCGCGCACGCCTACTCGATCCTGGACGCCTACATCTACGGGTTCGCGCTCCAGGAGGCCAGCCTCCCTTCGATACCCCGGAGGAGACGGCCGCGGTGGCCGGCGAGATCTTCGACGCGTTCGTGGCCGAGGCCTACCCGCACCTGACCGAGCTGGCCGTCGAGCACGTCCTCCAGCCCGGCTACGACTACGGCGACGAGTACACGTTCGGGCTGGAGCTGATCCTGGACGGCCTGGAGCGCCAGGCGGGTCAGGACCCGGCGGCGCGGGCGTAGCGGCGGGCCAGCCTGGCCAGGGCGCCGGCCAGCTCGGGGGCGTCGAGGAGGTCGAAGTCGACGTCGAGCAGGCCGAGGTAGAGGGCGAGGACGGTGGGGTCGTCGGCGCCGGCGGTGGCGATGCAGGTGCGGTCGTCGACCGGCTCCAGCTCGACCGCCGGGGGCAGGCGGCCGGCCAGCGACGACGCCGGGGCGTGGAGCAGCACCCGGGCCCGGTAGCGCCAGGTGGCCTGGCCGACGGTCTTCTCCACGTAGGCGGCGACGTCGCCGCCCGGGACCCGGCGAGGGGCGAACCTCGGGCCCGCCGGGGTGCGCGGGCGGACGCGGTCGACCCGGAAGGTGCGCCAGTCCCGGCGGTCGGCGTCGAAGGCGACCAGGTACCAGCGCCGGCCCCACGACACCATCCGGTGGGGCTCGACGTCGCGGACGCTGGCCGACCCGTCGTGGTGGCGGTAGTCGAACCGCAGCCGCTGGCGGTCCCGGATGGCGGCGGCGATGGCGGTCAGCACCCCGGCGTCCACGGTCGGCCCGCCGTCCTGGACGGCGGCCATGGCGCTGTGCAGGGCGTTGACCCGGTGGCGGAGCCGCGAGGGGAGCACCTGCTCCAGCTTGACCAGGGCCCGCAGCGAGGTCTCCTCGATCCCGGCCACGGCCCCGCCGGCGGCCGTGCGCAGGCCCACCGCCACCGCGACCGCCTCCTCGTCGTCGAGCAGCAGCGGCGGCAGGGCCGCCCCCGCGCCCAGCCGGTAGCCGCCGCCCACCCCCGGGCTGGCGTGGACCGGGTAGCCGAGGCGGCGCAGCCGCTCGACGTCGTTGCGGACCGTCCGGCCGCTGACCTCCAGGCGCTCGGCCAGCTCCGGCCCGGTCCAGTCGGGCCGCGCCTGGAGCAGGCTCAGCAGCTTCAGCAGCCGTCCGGAGGCGTCCATGGGCTTCCAGTCTGCCAGCGATCAAGGAACGTATCCTTCCGCAATTGCCGATAGGGTGGCGGCATCGACCCCGACCAAGGAGGCAGCCCGTGGCCACCGACGCCCAGATCCGGCCGTTCCGCATCGACGTCCCCGACGCCGACCTGGACGACCTGCGGGACCGGCTGGCCCGCACCCGCTGGCCCGACGAGCTGCCCGGCGACGACTGGCGCGCCGGCGCCCCGGTCGGCTACCTGCGGGGCCTGGCCGACCACTGGCGGACCGGGTTCGACTGGCGGGCCCAGGAGGCCCGGCTCAACGCCCTGCCCCAGTTCACCACCGAGATCGACGGTCAGACGGTCCACTTCCTGCACGTGCGCTCGCCCGAGCCGGACGCCCTGCCTTTGCTCATCAGCCACGGCTACCCGAGCTCGGTGGTCGAGTTCCTGGAGGTGGCCGGCCCCCTGTCCGACCCTCGGGCCCACGGCGCCGACCCGGCCGACGCCTTCCACCTGGTGATCCCGTCCCTGCCCGGCTTCGGGTTCTCGACCCCGGTCCGTGAGCCCGGCTGGGACCTGGCCCGGACCACGGCGGCGTTCGCCGAGCTGATGGGCCGGCTCGGCTACGACCGCTACGGCGCCCACGGCGGCGACATCGGCGCCGGGATCTCGGGCATGCTCGGCGCCACCCGGCCCGCCAACGTCGCCGGGGTCCACAGCACCAGCGACGCCATGGGCGTGGCCGTGGGCGAGCAGTTCGGCTACCAGGTCCCCGAGGACCTGAGCGAGACCGACCTGGCCCGGGTGGAGGCCCAGCGCCGGAAGTGGGCCGACATGAAGGGCTACCTGGAGATCATGTCGACCCGGCCCCGGACCATCGCCTACAGCCTCACCGACTCGCCCGCCGGCCAGCTGGCCTGGATCGCCCAGAGCTTCAAGGAATGGACGGCGGCCGCCGCCGAGCTGCCGGAGGACGCCGTCGACCGCGACCTGCTGCTGGCCAACGTCAGCATCTACTGGTTCACCCGCGGCGGCGCCTCGGCGGCCCGCTTCATCTACGAGACCGCGCACGCCGCCGCCGACTGGGGCGGCGCCGACCAGGACGGCGGCGGGTCGCCGGCCGACGCCTGGGAGGTGCCGGCCGACGCCGTGCCCCAGGGCCTGGCCGTGTTCGGCGGCGACGACCTGCTCCGCAAGGTCCTCGACCCCGACCACAGGATGGCCCACTGGACCGAGTACGACCGTGGCGGCCACTTCGCCGCCCTCGAGGTCCCGGACCTCCTGGTCGGCGACCTCCGCACGTTCTTCCGGCCGCTACGCTGACCCGGGGTGCGCTTCGTGAAGGGCTGACCGATGCTCCGGCTTGATGACTCCTGGTTGTGGGACTTCTGGCTCGCCGACGACGGCGACCGCTACCACCTGTTCTTCCTGTTCGCCGCCCGGGCCCTGGGGGATGAGCACCGCCGCCACGGCCAGGCCGCGATCGGCCACGCGGTGTCCGAGGACCTGCGCAACTGGGAGCGGGTGGGCGACGTGGTGGCGGCGTCCGAGGCGCCGGCGTTCGACGACGTGGCCACCTGGACCGGCAGCGTCGTCCAGGGCCCGGACGGCCGCTGGTGGCTGTTCTACACGGGCGTGACCATGGTCGACGACAGGGTTCTCCAGACCATCGGGGCAGCCACCTCGACCGACCTGGGGGTGTGGCGCAAGCTGCCGGCCTCGCCGCTGGTCACCGCCGACAAGCGCTGGTACGAGCGCCTCGGCGGTGGCGCCTGGCACGAGGAGGCCTGGCGCGACCCCTGGGTTCTCGCTGATCCGGGCGGGAACGGCTGGCACATGCTGATCACCGCTCGGGCCAAGCGGGGCCCGGACGACGACCGCGGGGTGATCGGCCACGCCCACTCGCCCGACCTGCACCGCTGGGAGGTGCGGCCGCCGCTCAGCGAGCCGGGGTCCGGGTTCGGTCATCTCGAATGCCCGCAGGTCGCCGCGGTCGAGGGCCGGCAGGTGCTGCTGTTCAGCTGCCTGGACCCGCAGTTCTCGGCCGCGCGGCGGGGGACGGGGGCGACCGGCGGGATCCTGTACGTGCCCGTCAACGCGCCGACGGGACCCTTCGACATCGCGGCCGCCAGCCCGCTGACCAGCGACGCCTTCTACTGCGGGCGCATCGTGCAGGACCGCTCCGGGCAGCCGGTCCTGCTCGCGTTCCACTACTTCGACCGGCACCGCCAGTTCCAGGGCGAGCTCTCGGACCCCATGCCGGTCGGCTGGGAGCATGGCGAGCTGAAGGCCGTCGGCCTGGCTAGGCCAGGACCAGCATGATGTGCTCGGCCTGGCCGTACCTGACCGTGCCCGCGCGCTCGAAGCCGCACTTCTCGAGCAGGCGCACCGAGGCGGTGTTGCCGGAGTAGGGGTCGGCGTAGAGGGGGCGGACCGGCTCGCGCCGGAGGAACAGCCGCAGCGCCCGGGTGCCGACGCCCCGGCCCCAGAACGGGCGGCCGAGCCAGTAGCCGACGAACCGCCGGTCCCGGTCCCACCAGGCCACCACGCTCCCGGCGACCTCCCCGTCCACGG
>Ga0307406_10000158_pt1 | contig 40639 bp, 40 predicted proteins | sample 322Cmetagenome_3_FD_203706 | JGI IMG/M metagenome (GOLD analysis project Ga0307406, IMG submission 203706) | Maize rhizosphere microbial communities from greenhouse at UC Davis, California, United States - 322HYB-C-2 | ecosystem: Host-associated > Plants > Roots > Rhizosphere > Soil | place...
GCCTGACGGCGAGATGTTCTACGCGGTGAGCAACCGGGCCGTCTATGCCGGGCCCGTGTCACGCCTGTGGGACCTGGAGCGGTTCCCGATCCAAGGCTTCGAGAAGTCGGCGCTGTCTCGCGACGGCAAGCGGCTCTATCTCTCCGGCACCACGCTGCAGATCTTCCACACCGACACTTCCACGTTCACCACCGCGCCTACCGAATGGGGCAGGGGGGCGTCGGCGCTCGTGGAGTCGATCGACGGTCGGCGCCTGCACCTCTCCGCACTCGGCTACATCATCACGCTCGGCGCCACACGGAGCCTCGTGTATCCCGACAGCTCGCTGACCGCGACCGCCGGCAAGAGTTTCGCATCAACGAAGCCCACCTTCCGCTACGGGTACGCGGATCCGACCTACCGCGTCTACCCGGCGCTGCCCGCGGGTCTCCGCCTGAACTCGTCGACCGGCGTGATCTCCGGAACTCCGACGCGTGCGCAGAGCACCCAGAGCTACCGCGTGTACACGGATGTCCTCAACGCGGACACCAATGTGCTCGAACGCACCAGGGCGAGCATCACGATCCGCATCGCAAAGCAGACGACCGCCACGAAGATGGCCCTGTCGAAGACGTCGCAGAAGTATGGGACGACCCAGCCGGCGAAGCTGACCGCGGTGGTCTCGCCCGGCAATGCGGGCACGTTCCGCATCTACTCCGGGTCCTATCGTCTTGCGAGCGTGTCGACGAAGACGGGGAAGATCGTGTGGACGCTTCCGCGCACGCTCAGTGTTCGCAAGCACACCCTCAAGGTCGTGTTCGTTCCCGCGAACCGCGACATCTACGGCGCCTCGGCCACGTCGACCCGCACGTTCACCGTCGTTCGCTGAGCCCTGGCTCGTCTCGAGTCAGCCGCGCGCGGCCGACGGCGGCACGTCGAGATCGGCACCGATGCCGGTGACCTTGTCGCCCTCACCCACCACCACGAGGTCGGCCGAGTCGAGGTCGGGCTTGTCGTCCCAGTACTTCTCGTGCGACGGCTCCGCTTCCGAAGACTGGCGCCTCATCGCCGTGTCGGCGTCATCCCACGGTCGCTCGCGGATGGGACGGGAGAAGCTCACGGCGTAGGTGCCGGGGGCCACCCCGCGAATCCTGTAGGTGCCGTCCGGGTCGACCTCCGCCCAGCTCCCCTGCTCCCACTCGCCATCGGCGGCGAGTAGCCAGCTGTACACCGTCGCACCGTACTCTCTCGCGGCCTCACCCCGCACCACGCCGGAGATCGTGCCTCCTGCGGCCAGCGCCACGTCCAATCCGGCACGCTCCGCCGATGCTCCGACGGTCACGATGTCCGCGCCGGTCCAGTCGCTGGCGCCGCCCCACCACTGGCGTGCAGCCCTGCCGCGAGGAGGCGCCACCTCGACCTTGTATTCACCCGCAGCCAGTCCGCGCACCGCATAATCGCCGTCCGGCGACACTGCGGAGTCCCCCTTCCAGATCCGCTCACGGGCATCCCACACCGTCACCCACACGTGCTCGGGCGAGCGCTTCGACGTCGGCGGCATGGAGATCGTCCCCGCGAGGGTGGCGCCCTTCACGAGCGAGACATCCGCACGCGCCCGCTGCTCCCCCGGCTCGAGGTGGATGACGTCGGCGTCCTGTGCGCTGGTCGCGCCTCCCCACCATTGCGGAGCCAGCCCCGCGTCGTACACCGAGACGAACACCGTATAGTCGCCGGGCTGAAGGAACAGGAATCTGTATGTTCCATCCGGCCCGGCGGTCGTCCTGCCGGACGTCGAGTCGGTCTCGTCGTCGCCGGGACGGTAGAGGTACAGATCGATGAACGTCTCTTCGCTGAGCACGACGCCGTTCGGGATGGTGACCCGTCCGCTGATCGACCCCAGTCCGGGCCCGAGAGGCACACTGCACGCGGATGCGAGCGCCACCGTCATCGCCACGATCGCCGTGACCGCTGCGAGCCTGCGGACCACCCGAGCCAGCACCCCCCTGTGCACGGCTTCAACGTACAGCCGGAGTTGCCGTCGTTACCGAACCGCAAACGAACGCTGAAGAGCGAGACACCCCGGGACACGATCGAGACGAAGCCGAGGACGGTGACGCCTGCAGAAGCCTGAGCTCAGTTGTGTCGCAGGTTCGCGGGGAGGCCGTAATGCGGAATGGGATTCGGGCGGTCCGCTCTCGGCCGGTCATCTTCGATCGGCGCGCTCTCCGATGCCGGCACCGCATACGCAGGGTCGACGTGCGAGGCGCTCTTGCTGAACCGGCGTCCGCTGACGATGTCGGGCGTCAGCCTCAGGACGTAGTGCTTGACCGTCGGGGTCCACGACTCCAAGGACATCACCATCGATTGACGTATCTCCGACTCGCTCGTCACCTGGATCATCTCCCCGCGGATGACGACGCTCCACCTGCTGGCCGCGTCTTCGCCGTCGACTTCGAGGGCGACGCGTCGTTCGGTCGCCAGCGCTGACAACTTCGCATCGGAGGCGGTGCGCGCATAGACGTGACGCTCGTGAACCCGAATGTTCATGGGAACGATGTCCGGGGCACCATCTGGACGGATCAGCGCGACACGGGCGAGCGACTCGCCGGACAGCAACATCCAGCACTCATCGACCGGGATATGGGTCTCGATGTGGGCGATCGGGGACTGCGCTTCGCCGTTCATGATGGCTCCTGTCTCGAGCTTGCGCCGTCTCCGCCACGAGCACAAGAGGGGTCGGCTTGGCCCGCTGCGTCTCCTCCCGCACGAGCACGGCAACCGTCTTGCCCGCTACCCGGACACCGTGACCATCCGGCGGTAGACCGGCCGCACGACCTCGAACCGAACAGACACAAAGCAGTCCCGCATGGGGCTACTCGTGTTGACTCAGTGAGCGATGAGCGGAGGGGGCTCGGGCTTCCGTCACCGCAATACTGCGCGTGATCCCCGGAAACGACGAAACCGGCCGGAGATTGTGACTCCGACCGGCTCCATGGTTGTTTCTTCGCTGTGCGCGAGGGGGGAGTTGAACCCCCACGCCCTTTCGGGCACTGGCACCTGAAGCCAGCGCGTCTGCCTATTCCGCCACTCGCGCGAAATCCGCGTCTCCGCGAACTCAACCTCCCGAGGATATCACGGCCCCGTCAGTGCGCAGAATCGCCGTGTCCGGAGCGCGCACAGGCGCGTGTTCAGACTCTGCAACTACCATGTGAGCACCGGTCCGCCTGCCAGAGGAGCCCCGTGGGACTACTTGACAGCTTCGAGAAGGGGCTGGAACGCGCCGTGAACGGCGCGTTCGCGAAGACCTTCCGCAGCGGTGTCCAGCCTGTCGAGATCGCGTCCGCGCTTCGGAGCGAACTCGACAAGAAGGCCGCCGTCGTGAGCCGCGATCGCATCCTCGCGCCCAACACGTTCGCCGTGCGGCTGTCGCCGACCGACGCCGAGCGGCTGAGCACGCTCGGCTCCACGCTCGACACCGAACTGCTCCGCCTGGTCGAGGACCACGCGAAGGCGCAGGGCTACAGCTTCGCCGGCCCGGTGACGATCTCCGTGAACACCGACGAGCAGCTGTCCACCGGCACGCTCCGCGTCGACTCCCGCAGCGCCTCGGGCGACGTCTCGTGGCGGGCCGTCGTCGAGGTCGAGGGCAAGCGCCATCCGCTGGTCAAGAGCCGCACGGTGATCGGTCGCGGCTCCGACGCCGACATCACCATCGCGGATGCCGGCACCAGCCGCCGCCACGTCGAGATCCTGTGGGACGGCCAGCGCGCGATGGTGCGCGACATGAACTCCACCAACGGCACCAAGCTCAACGGCGCGAAGGTCGTCGAGGCGGGCCTGACGCCCGGCTCGGTCGTGACGATCGGCCGCACCGACATCGTCTTCACCGTGGTGCCGCAGACGACGCCCGCGCGACCGACGATGTCCGCCGACGACGCGACGCGGGCCTTCGACCTCGGAGGAACGTCGTGAGCTCACTGACCCTGCTGCTGCTGCAGGTCGGATTCCTCGTCCTGCTGTGGTTCTTCGTATTCGCCGTCGTGTACTCGCTGCGCGCCGACCTGTTCGGCGTCAAGGCCCGGAAGCTCCCCGAGCCGCCGGCCGCTGCACCGGCGCCCGCACCGAACGCCGCCGCGCCGTCTCCCGCCGCAGCGACCGCGCCGGTCGCTTCTCCCGCGCCCGGACGCAGCGGCATCGACAAGGCCACCACCGACACGGTCTCGCGCATCGTGATCACGAGCGGGCCGAAGGCGGGACTCGAGGTGCCGGTGGGATCCGAGCCGGTGACGATCGGCCGCTCCAGCGAGTCGGGTCTCGTGATCCGCGACGACTACACGTCGTCGCACCACGCGCGCCTGCTGCTGTGGGGCGAGCAGTGGATGATCCAGGACCTCGACTCGACCAACGGCACCTGGCACAACGGCGAACGCGTCACGACCCCGGTGCCGGTCATCGTCGGCGCGACGATCAAGGTCGGCGCGACGACGTTCGAGCTGCGGAAGTAGCGGGCACCGTTCCATGGTCTTCGAGGGCTCGAGTGTCGCCATCTCCCATACGGGGAAGGTGCGATCGAACAACCAGGACTCGGGCTATTCCGGCTCGAACCTGTTCGCGGTCGCCGACGGCATGGGCGGCCACGCCGGCGGTGACGTCGCGTCGAGCCTCGCGATCCACCGCCTGAAGGACCTGGACCACGCGTTCCCGTCGACGGCCGCAGCCGAGCGTGCGCTGCGGGATGCCATCGCCGACACGGCGACCGAGCTGATCGACACCGTGGTGGTGCGCCCCGAACTGGCCGGCATGGGGACGACGGTCAGTGCGATCGTGATGGTCGACGACCACGCCGTGATCGCACACATCGGCGACTCGCGCGTCTACCTGTACCGCGACGACGCCCTCACGCAGATCACCACCGACCACACCTTCGTGCAGCGGCTGGTCGACTCGGGCCGCATCACCCCCGAGGAGGCGCGCTACCACCCGCGCCGCTCGGTGCTCATGCGGGTGCTGGGCGACATGGACCCCGACCCCGAGATCGACGCGTTCGTCATGCAGACCCAGCCGGGCGACCGCTGGCTCATCTGCTCCGACGGTCTGTCGGGCGTCGTCGACGACGCGCACACGGGCAAGGTGCTGGGGCAGGGACTGGCCCCCGGACGCACGGCGGATCTGCTGCTGAAGCAGGCGCTCGACGGCGGCGCCCCCGACAACGTGACGATCGTCCTCGTCGACGTCGGCGGCGCGCACCCGGTCGTCAGCGGCACCCCGACGATCGTCGGCTCGGCCTCGACGCCCCAGGGGATCGAAGTCCCCGCCGCACGTCCCGGACGCACGAGCTGGCTGCACCCGGGTCGTCAGGCCGCCAACGAGCCCACGCACTTCGAGCCGGCCGCCGAGTTCCTCGAGGAGGTCATCGAGGAGGACCGCCGCCGCGCGCGCCGCCGCCGCATCTGGTGGCTGGTCGGGCTCCTCGTGGTGCTCGCCGCCCTCGCGGGCGCGCTGTTCGGCGCCTATCAGTGGACGCAGACCCGCTACTTCATCGGCCCCGACGACGACTCGGTCGTGATCTACCGCGGCATCCCGCAGGACATCGGCCCGATCTCACTGTCGTCGGTCTACGAGGACACCGGCATCCTGCTGGCCGACCTCCGCGCCTACCAGCGCATCTCGGTGGAGCAGACGATCGCGGTGCGGTCGCTCGCCGACGCGCAGGCACGCATCGACAACCTGCGCCCGGAGCCCGCGCCGGAGCCTGAGCCGACGCCCGAGCCGACGCCGGAGGTGACCCCGTGACCGCTGAGATCCAGGCCGACACCCAGGTGATGAAGGCGCTGCGCCGCATCCGGATGCCGCAGACCCACCGCAACCGCGAGCTGTGGCTGCTGCTGTTCGCCTTCCTCGTCAACGGCAGCGCGACGGCCCTGGTGCAGCTGGGCGTTCTCGGCGAGATCGAGTGGACGTTCCTCTACCTGTGCGGCGGGCTGACGGTGCTCGCGCTGATCCTGCACGTCGTGCTGCGCCTGCGGGCGCCGGCGGCCGATCCGTTCGTCGTGCCGATCGCGACGCTCCTGACCGGACTCGGCATCGCGATGATCTACCGGATCGACCTCGGCAAGGGATGGGAGGGCTGGGAGGGCTTCTCGCTGCGCCAGCTGGCCTGGTCGGCGATCGCGATCGCCGCCGCCATCGCGATCGTCATCGCGCTGCGCAACTACCGCGTGCTGTTCCGCTACACCTACGTCTTCGGCTTCGCGGGCATCGCGCTGCTGCTGCTCCCGTTCGTCCCCGGGCTGGGCGTCGAAGCCGGTGCCGACGTCTGGGTCTCGGTGGCGGGCTTGTTCTCGTTCCAGCCGGGCGAGCTGGCCAAGATCGCCCTGGCCATCTTCTTCGCGGGCTACCTCGTGCGCACCCGCGAGGCGCTCGCCTCGGTGGGCACCCGTTTCCTCGGGGTGACATGGCCGCGGGCGCGCGAGCTCGGTCCGGTGCTCGTGGTGTGGGGCGTGTCGCTCGGCATCATCGTGCTTCAGCGCGACCTCGGCACGGGACTGCTGATCTTCGGCATGTTCATCGCGATGATCTACGTCGCGACCGGCAAGACGAGCTGGGTGATCATCGGCGTCACCCTGGCCGTCGCCGGCGCGCTGGCCGCCGCCCAGGTGCTGCCGTACGTGCACGCGCGGTTCACGAACTGGCTCGACGCCTTCAACCCCGAGACGATCGACGGCTCGAGCCTGCAGCTGGCCAGCGGCGTGTTCGGGCTGGCGCAGGGCGGCCTGTTCGGCACCGGCCTGGGGCTCGGCCGGCCCGGGATCACCCCGCTGGCGTGGAGCGACTACATCATCCCGAGCCTGGGCGAGGAACTCGGCCTCGTCGGCCTGTTCGCGATCCTCGCGCTCTACATGGTGTTCGTCAGCCGCGGCATCCGCGTCGGCATCGCCGGCCAGGACGATTTCGGCAAGCTGCTCGCGACGGGACTGTCGTTCACGATCGCGCTCCAGGTCTTCATCATGGTCGGCGGCGTCACGCGGCTGATCCCGCTGACCGGACTCACGACGCCGTTCCTCGCCGCGGGCGGATCGTCGCTGATCGCGAACTGGATGATCGTCGCGATCCTCCTGCGCATCTCGGACGCCGTCCGCTCCCGACCCCGGGTGGTGATCGGATGAGCCGCGTGCGTTTCGTCTCGTTCCGCTCGCGAGGCGACCGGGGCCACCCCCCGCTCGCCTCGCGAGGAGCGCAGCGACGAGACGAAACGGGGGTGACGGCATGACGAAGGAACTGCGCCGTCTCAGCATCGTCATGCTCGTGATGTTCCTGGGCCTGCTCGGAGCGACGAGCTGGATCCAGGTGGTCGCCGCCAACGAGCTGCAGGCGAACCCGCACAACAAGCGCGCGGTGTACGACTCGTACGAAGTGCAGCGCGGCTCGATCTTCGCCGGCAGCGAGGTCATCGCCTCCTCGGTCGCCAGCGACGACGTGTACAGCTGGCAGCGCCAGTACCCCGACGCCGAGATGTGGGCGCCGGTGACCGGCTACATGAACCCGGTGCTCAACTCCCGGACCGGACTCGAGCAGGCGATGAACGCGCAGCTGGCGGGCACCGGCAGCTCGCAGTTCCTGGCGCGCATCGAGCGGATCGTCAGCGGTCAGCCGCCACGCGGCTCCAACGTCCTGACGACGCTCGACCCCGAACTGCAGAAGATCGCGTTCGACGCCCTCGACGGCTACCAGGGCGCGGTCGTCGCGATCGAACCCGACACCGGGCGCATCCTCGCCATGGCCACGAGCCCGAGCTTCGACACCAACGAGCTCGCCTCGCACGACTCGGCAGCCGTGAACGAGGCCAACGACGAGCTCGTCGCCGACCCGACGAAGCCCCTGTACAACCGGGCGATCGGAGGCGACCTCGACCCGCCGGGGTCCACCTTCAAGCTCGTCGTCGCCTCGGCGGCGCTGGCCTCGGGGCAGTACACGCCCGAGTCGACGTTCGACAACCCGGCGACCTGGACGCTCCCGGGTACGAGCACCGACATCCACAACTTCGACCGCGGCACGTGCGGTCCGGGCAAGAAGGTCACCCTCGCCGACGCACTGCGCCTCAGCTGCAACATCCCGATGGCGCAGCTCGCCGTGGCCCTCGGCGACGACGCGATCCGCGCCGAGGCGGAGAAGTACGGGTTCAACAGCTCGTTCGAACTGCCCCTCGGCTCGACCGCCTCCGTCTACCCCGCCGTGCTCGACGAGCCGCAGACGGCGCTGAGCGGCTTCGGCCAGAGCGACGTGCGCGCGACCCCGCTGCAGATGGCCATGGTCGCCGCCGGCATCGCCAACGACGGCGTGGTCATGAACCCGCGCATGGTGGACTCGGTGGTCGCCGCCGACCTCACCGAGCAGGAGCGGTTCGAGAGCACCGAGTTCGGACGCGCACTGACGGCCGAGCAGGCCGAGACCATGACCACGATGATGATCGCCAATGTCCGTGAGGGCGCGGCGAGCGGTGCAAGAATAGACGGCGTGGACGTCGCCGGGAAGACCGGCACGGCGGAGCACGGCCCCGGCGATCCGTACACGCTCTGGTTCACCGGGTTCGCGCCCGCGGAAGACCCGGAGGTCGTCGTCGCGGTGATGGTGCAGGACGGTGGAGGACTCGGCCAGAACGGCACGAGTAACGGGATCGCGGCCCCCATCGCGAAGAAAGTCATTGAGGCGGTGCTGAGCAGATGAGACCGACGCAGGGTGTGAGCTTCGGCGGGCGCTACGAGCTGGAGTCGCGGATCGCGATCGGCGGCATGGGCGAGGTCTGGGAGGCCACCGACCACGTGATCGGGCGCACGGTCGCCATCAAGATCCTCAAAGACGAGTACATGGGCGACCCGGGCTTCCTGGAGCGCTTCCGCGCCGAGGCCCGCCACGCCGCGCTCGTCAACCACGAGGGCATCGCCAGCGTCTTCGACTACGGCGAGGAGAACGGCTCCGCCTTCCTCGTCATGGAGCTCGTCCCCGGCGAGGCCCTGTCGACGATCCTCGAGCGGGAGGGCTCCCTCTCCAGCGACAAGACGCTCGACATCGTCGCGCAGACGGCATCCGCGCTGCAGGCCGCCCACGCCGCCGGACTCGTCCACCGCGACATCAAGCCCGGCAACCTGCTGATCACGCCCGACGGACGGGTGAAGATCACCGACTTCGGCATCGCGCGCATCGCCGACCAGGTGCCGCTGACGGCGACCGGCCAGGTCATGGGCACCGTGCAGTACCTGTCGCCCGAGCAGGCCTCCGGCCACGCGGCCTCGCCCGCCACCGACATCTACTCGCTCGGCATCGTGGCCTACGAGAGCCTCGCGGGCAAGCGCCCGTTCACCGGCGAGTCGCAGGTCGCGATCGCGATGGCGCAGATCAACGACGCGCCCCCGCCGCTGCCGCCCACCGTGGCGACCCCCGTGCAGAACCTCGTGATGAGCATGATCGCGAAGAAGCCCGACGAGCGTCCGGCGACGGCGTCGGCCGTCGCGCGAGCCGCCACGGCGCTGCGTCGCGGCGACCTCGCCGGCGCCGCCGCCATCGTCCCCGCCATCGCGGGGGCCGCGGCCGTGGACGATGTGACCCAGCTGCTCACCGGCGGACTGGGCACCGATCAGGCCACGCGCCTCCTCCCGTCGACCACGCTCATCGACGAGACCGCGCAGCGGACCGACGAGCCCGCGGAGCAGAAGCGCAAGCGGAGCCCGTGGACGTGGCCGCTGGTCGCGCTCATCGCCCTGCTGGTCATCGTCCTCGGCGGCACACTCTTCGCGCTCCTCAGCGGCGGCGGCGAGGAGCCGGCGCCCAGCTCGCCCCCTCCCAGCTCCCCGTCGTCATCGGCGCCCAGCACTCCGCCGAACTCGCCGACGCCCGATCCGGAGCCGACGAGTGTCGATGTGTCGACGCTGAACCTCGAGGGCGAGACGTGCGAGAGCGCACGGGCCATCGCGCAGGAGGCGGGCTTCACCGCCGGCGTCCAGTGCACCGCGGGCGACCCCGCGCCGTCCGAGGACCAGGAAGGCCTCGTGTACCGCGTGCAGCCCGAGGGCGACGTGCCGTTCACGACGGCGCTGAACCTCACCGTCTACGACGCCGAGACCCCCATCGCCACCCCGACCACGCCCTCCATCGAGGGCGGCCTCAACGCCAGCTCGGTCGAGGCCGGATCCACCATCCAGGTCGTCTGGCCCGGGTTCACGTGCCCGGCGGGCACCCAGACGGTCCAGTTCTACAACTTCGTCGTCGAAGGCGGCTCCTTCGAGACGGGTGACACGACGGCGTCGTTCACGAGCGCCGACCCGCGTACCCAGAACATCGTCGTGGGCGACTCGGGCACCCTGTCGGTGTCGTACGCCGTGAGCTGCACCAACGGCGAGCGGGACCGCGATTCGCCCACCTCCGACCCTGCCACCGCGACGATCGTCCCGGCCGCCGACACCGGTGACGGCGAGGGCGACGGCGCCGACGGCTGACCCCGTCGCGCCGCGCCGCTCCCTCCGTTGTCCCAGGAACGGTCGGATAGGCTGGCGTGGTTCAGCACAGGGAGTGAAGTGGCAGCAGAGGCGCGCGTGCTTTCGGGCCGCTACCGCATCGACGAACTGGTCGGTCGCGGCGGCATGGCGACCGTCTATCGCGGACAGGATCTGACGCTCGGCCGCACGGTCGCGATCAAGATCCTCAAGCGCGAGCTGGCCGCCGACAACGCCTTCCGCACCCGTTTCCGCCTGGAGGCCCAGGCCGCTTCCCGTATGTCGCACCCGGCGATCGTCCGCGTCTACGATGCCGGCGAGGACGTCGAGACCGATCCCGACGGTTCGCAGCACCCGCTTCCGTTCATCGTGATGGAGCTCGTGCAGGGCCGGCTGCTGAAGGACATCATCTCGGCCGGGCCCGTGACGGTGCCCGACGCGGTGCGCTACGTCGACGGCATCCTGGAGGCGCTGGAGTACTCGCACCGCGCCGGCGTCGTCCACAGGGACATCAAGCCCGGCAATGTCATGGTCACCGAGCAGGGCCAGGTGAAGGTCATGGACTTCGGCATCGCGCGCGCGGTGTCCGACTCCTCCTCGACGGTCGCCGAGACCACCGCCATCATCGGCACCGCCTCGTACTTCTCGCCCGAGCAGGCCAAGGGCGAGCCGGTCGACGCCCGCGCCGACCTGTACTCCGCCGGCGTCGTGCTCTACGAACTGCTGACCGGTCGCACCCCGTTCCGCGGCGACACCCCGGTCGCCGTCGCGTACCAGCACGTGAGCGAGGCGCCGGTCCCGCCGTCGGAGCTGGTCGGCACCGTGCCGCGCTCCCTCGACGCCATCGTGCTGCGCGCCCTGGCGAAGGACCCCTTCCAGCGATTCCCCGATGCCGCGACCTTCCGCGAGACGCTGGATGCGACCGTCGACGGCAAGGCGCCGAGCAAGCGCCAGGTGGGCGCCCTGCACAGCGAGCTCTACGGCGCGAACCCCCGGCAGGCCGCCGAGACCGCGCGCTCGCTGCGACAGCTGAGCACCGACACCACGATGCGCCGCACGCAGACGGGACCGCCCGTGGCCTGGATCTGGACCGGCGTGGTCGTCCTCGCGGCGCTGCTCATCTCCGTCTTCATCTGGGTGCTGATGATCCGCCCGACGGCGGAGGTGCCGACCACCGCGCGGGAGGTGCCCGACCTGATCGACATGTCGTGGGACCGGGCCAACGAGGAGCTCGGCCGCAACGACCTGCAGGGTCAGCAGCTCGACGAGAGCAGCGAGACCATCGCCGCCGGCAACGTCATCCGCACCGATCCCGTCGCCGGGACGACGGTCGTCCCGGGCCAGGAGATCAAGGTGTACGTCTCGACGGGCCAGGAGCTCGCGAGCGTGCCCGTCCTGGAATCCCTCTCGCGCAGCGAGGCGACCGATGCGCTGAAGGATGCCGGGCTGAAGCTCGGCACGGTGACCACCCGGAACGATCCCGACCTCGGGGCCGACACGGTCATCGAGGCGAGCCTCGCCGAAGGCGAGGAGGTCGCCGTCGGCACCGCGGTCAACCTGGTGGTCGCCAGCGGCAAGGTCACCGTCGTGAACATGGCCGGCTACCGCCTCGACGCCGCGCAGCGCGCCCTCGAGGCGGAGGACCTCGCCTTGACGCCGAGCGTCGTCGAGGACCCGAACTGCACGGGCGACCCGGACAACCAGATCGTGAAGTCGCAGTCGGCGATCGGCGACGTGCCGATCCACTCGACGATCGAGCTCGTGGTCTGCACCGGCGAGTGACGCCGGCCGGGTTCGTCGCGCCGGTCAGCCGACGCGGCGGTGGGGACTGAGCCCGGCACCGCGCAGGTCGGCGCCCTCGACGCCGACCTGCGCCAGCCAGTTGCCGAGCAGTCGGTAGCCACCCTCGGAGAGCACGCTCTCGGGGTGGAACTGCACTCCCCACAGCGGGAGAGAGCGGTGGGCGAGGCCCATCACCACGCCCGAGTCGGTGGCCGCCGTGATGGCGAGCTCGGGCGGCACGGTCTCGCGGAGCACCGCCAGCGAGTGGTAGCGGGTCGCCGCGAACGGGTCGGGCAGGCCCGCGAACAGCGCACTGCCGTCGTGGTGAACGGCCGACGTGATGCCGTGGAGGAGTTCAGGGGCGTGCGCGACCGTCGCGCCGAACGCCTCGGCGAGCGCCTGATGTCCGAGGCACACGCCGAGAAGCGGCAGGCGCCGATCGGCCGCTGCCTGCACGACCGCGATCGAGGCGCCCGCGTCGGCCGGCGCACCCGGACCGGGGGAGACCAGCACGCCCGCGTAGTCCTCGAGGACCGCGACCGGATCGCTCACCGCATCCGCCTCGACCATCGCCGTCTCGGCGCCGAGCTCGCGCAGGTAGCCGACGAGGGTGTGGACGAAGCTGTCGTGGTTGTCCACGACGAGCACGCGCGGCGCGCTAACCACCGATCGTCGACTCCTGCGGGGTGATGAACTGGGCCGCCCACGGGAAGACGTACCAGAAGAGGCCGTAGAGCACAGCGGCAAGCAGCACCAGCAGGATGAGCACGCGCACCCAGGCAGGGCCGGGGAGGATGCGCCACAGGGCGGCGTACATCAGGCATTCACCCCCGCGGTGAGCGAGGCCGGCGGGCCGTCGGCGCGCGGCGTGAAGCTCTCGAACAGCGCGTACGCGATGATGCGCTCGAGCATGTTCAGCTTGGGCGCGCAGCTGGTGAGCGTGAGATAGCGTCCGTCCGCCTCGACGCCGACCTGCTGCGGCACGGGCAGCAGCACCTCGACCTGGGTGTCCTGCACGTATTCGAGCGTGCGGAAGCGGTAGGTGTACCACCCGTCCTTGGTCTCGATGACGATCGCGTCGCCGACCACGAGCTTGTCGATGGGGTCGAACGGCGCGCCCGAGGTCCACCGGTGCGCGGCGTAGACGGTGTTGCCGACCTCGCCCGGCATGGCGGTGTCGGGGTAGTGGCCGATCTCGCCCTCGTCGAGGATGTCGGGGCGCGTGACGCCGCCGGCGATCGTGAACTTCCAGTCCTTGCCGAACCGGGGGATCAGCATCACGCCGAACTCGGCGCCGTGGCGGGGCTGGTCGAGCACGGGGATGACCGGCTCGCTCGGCTCCGTCGGCTCCGCCGTGGGCGACGGCGAGGGCGGGGTCGCGGTCTCGAACTCCTGCGCCCACGTCTGCGTCAGCTGCGACGCCTCGGCCTGCTTCTGCGAGCCGATGATCCAGTCGCCGATCCACAGCTGCCAGGCCACGAACAGCAGGGCGATCGCGCCGGCCGTGATGAGCAGCTCGCCGAGGACGCCGGCCACCGCTGCGCCGCGTCGCCGCGGACGCGGTGCGGCCGCCACGTTCTCCCCCATGCGGCGATTCTCCCACACCACGTATGAACGGCCGCTGAGCGATAGGATCGTTCGCATGGCACGTTCAGGCAACGACGGCGACCCGATCGTCGAGCAGCACGAGGGTGAGCCCGCCCCGAATCCGGTCTGGTTCAAGCCGATCATGCTCGGACTCATGATCATCGGGCTCATCTGGGTGATCGTCTTCTACCTCAGCGGATCGCGCTTCCCGATCCCCGACATCGGCGCCTGGAACCTCGTCATCGGTTTCGGCATCGCCTTCGTCGGGTTCCTCATGACCACGCGCTGGCGCTGACCCCGCCGTCCACACGCACACGAGACGCCGCCCCGGTTCGCCGAGGCGGCGTCTCGTCGTATCCGGGCGCAGGGTCGGGCCGAGTTATCCACAGGTCTGTCCACAGGTGGGGATGAATTACACCGGTGTCATTCACAGGTGTGAAGCGGTTGTGGAATCTCAGGGCGGGCAGGTTCCGGCGCCCCCCGCTCAGCTGTAGTAGACCAACGCCGGGATGATCAGCAGCGCCAAGAGGCCGACCGCCGTGGCCGCGAGCAGGAGCTTCTGCGTGCGCTGCTGCCGGATCGCCCGCGTGCGCGCGAAGATGAATCCGACGAGCAGGCCCACGAGGCCGCCGCCGATGTGCGCCTGCCACGAGATGTTCGACCCGGGCAGGAACGTGATCACGAGGTTCAGTCCCAGCAGCACCGCGATCGCCGTCACGTTCACGCCGAGGTGGCGGCCGATGACGAACATCGCGCCGAGGAGCCCCCACACCGCGCCGGAGGCGCCCACGACCCAGGTGCCCGGATCGAGCAGTGCGACCAGCACCGATCCGCCGAGCGCGCTGAGCAGGTAGAGCACCGCGAAGCGCCACCGTCCGAGCAGCGGTTCGAGGCTCCGCCCCAGCGCCCACAGCGCGAGCATGTTCAGCGCGACGTGCCAGATGCTCGCGTGGACGAGGGTCACCGTCAGCAGCCGCCACGGCTGGAAGAAGGGGCCCGGCACGAGGAACCCGCTGTTGAACGCGAGCCACGACTGCACCTGATCGCCGAGTCCGCCCGGGATCAGCCCGACCAGGTAGAAGAACAGCGTGACGGCGACGAGCCCGTAGGTCACGAGCGGACGATCGTCCGACGAGCGCACCGCACGCAAGGCGCGCTGCGCGCGCGGCGGCCGCGTCGCCTTCACCGCCTTCTGCTGATCACGCAGGCACTCGGGGCAGATGACCCCGACCGGCATCTGCGTCTGGCATTCCGGGCAGATGGTACGGGTGCACCGCTGGCACAGCACGAAGCTCTGCCGTTCGGGATGCCGATAGCAGAAGTTGTCCGGGTCGGTCCGGTAATCCGGTGTCGTCACGCGCTGCGCCGAGGCCCCGTCGCCGGCTCAGGCCGCGACGACGTCGATCGACGAGATGACGACCGGCTCGACCGGACGGTCACCCGCGCCGGTGGGGACCGCGCCGATGGCGTCGACGACCGCGCGGGAGGCGTCGTCGGCGACCTCGCCGAAGATCGTGTGCTTGCCGTTGAGCCACGGCGTGGGGTCGGTGGTGATGAAGAACTGCGAGCCGTTGGTGCCCTCGGCCTGACCCGTGATCGCGTTGCGGCGCAGGCCGGCGTTGGCCATGGCCAGCAGGTACGGCGAGCCGAAGGTCAGCTCGGGGTGGATCTCGTCGTTGAAGGTGTAGCCCGGACCGCCCACACCCTGACCGAGCGGGTCGCCGCCCTGGATCATGAAGTTCGGGATGATGCGGTGGAAGATGACGTCGGTGTAGAGGGGTCCCTCGCCGGGCTTGCCCGTGGCCGGGTCGGTCCAGGCCTGCGAGCCGTCGGCCAGGCCGACGAAGTTCTGCACGGTGCGGGGCGCGTGGTCCCCGAAGAGGTTGACGACGATGTCGCCGTGGTTGGTGTGGATCGTCGCGACTGCGGTGTGGATCGGCATGCTCACCATTCTCACATCTGTCAACCCCTGGCGCGCTCTGCGGGGTCTGGCAAGATGGGGGGAGGTCACTCAGACGAGCCAGGCGCGCCCGCCGAGGGCGAGCCGTATAAGGGAGGGCACCCCGTGAGCCTCAGCCGCAAGCGCAAGAAGGAACTCCGCAAGCTCCAGAAGAACGCGAACACCCTGTGGGAGTCGCAGCAGGTGCTGATCGGTCAGGCCGGTGAGGTCGCGCGCGAGGCGGGCCGCCAGCTGGGCCACTACAACCGCGAGCACGTCGTGCCGACGGTGCAGCACGGCTACGAGAAGTACGCCGCCCCTTACGTCGACCAGGGCATTCGCACCTCCGCCAAGGTCTACAACGAGAAGGTGGCACCCGCCGCCGGCGCCGTCATCGGCTCAGCCCTGTCGGTCTGGGACGCGGCGAACGAGAAGCGCGAGGCGCTCGCCTCGGGCCGCGGCTTCGGCTCCATCGACGTCGCGAAGCTCCAGAAGAACGCGCAGAAGTACGGCAAGAGCGCGGCGAAGAAGCTCGTGGTCGCCCCGCCCGCCAAGAAGGGGATCGGCGCCGGTGGCGTGCTGGCGATCATCTTCGGCGTGGTCGCTGCTGCCGGTGTGCTCTACGCCGCGTGGCAGACGCTGCGCGCCGACGACGAGCTCTGGGTGGCCGACGACCCGCTGCGCGCGCCCGACGCGTGACCTCGAGGATCGGTCGTTGAGCGAGCCCGAGGATCGGTCGTTGAGCGAGCCCGGGGATCGGTCGTTGAGCGAGCCCGAGGATCGGTCGTTGAGCGAGCGAAGCGAGACGAAACGCCCGCCCACCGCACGTGTCGAAGACGCGGCGCGTGAGCGCGGGCTCGCGATCGAGATCCGCGAGCGTCCCGCCGCGCGCAGCCTCGAGGAGGCCGCGGCGCTGCTGGGCCTCCAGCCGGCCGACATCGTGAAGACGCTGGTCGTGAAGCGCGCTGACGACACCTATCTGTTCGCCCTCATTCCCGGCGACAAGGCGATCTCGTGGCCGAAGCTGCGCGCGGTCGTCGGTGTCAACAAGCTCCAGCTGCCCGATCCCGAGCGCGCACTGGCGGCGACCGGGTACGAGCGCGGCACCATCGTCCCCCTCGGCAGCACCACCGACTGGCCGGTCTTCGCCGACGAGTCCATCGCCGGTCGGCGGATCGCGATGGGTGCCGGGGCGCACGGCTACAGTCTGTTCGTCGACGCGGACGATCTCATCGCCGCGTACGGCGCGACCGTCGCCGACATCGCCCAGCCGGTCGCATCGAGCTGACGGAAGGGCTCAGTCGACGAGTCCTGCCAGGCGCAGAGCGACGTCGACGAGCTTCACGTGGTGCAGGTCGCCGATCGCGGCCACCGGGAACCACTCCGCGCGATCCGTCGAGCCGTCGACCTCGTTGCGCAGGCGCCCTCCGACGACGTGTGCCCGGTACACGATGCGGAGCGCGTGCAGCGGCTGATCGTGGCCGCTGCGCACCCGTTGGCGCGCGGGGATCACGCGCGAGTCGATGCCCAGCAGCCCATCGAGCGTCACCCGGTAGCCGGTCTCCTCGAGCACCTCGCGACGCGCGGCGACCTCCGGGTCTTCGCCAGGCTCCAGTCCGCCCCCAGGCAGCGTCCACGACGAGCGCCGACCCTCATGCCAGTGGGCGAGCAGCACGCGACCGTCGGCGTCGGTGATGACGGCGTAGGCCGCGACGCGCAGGTCCATGCCGTCACCCTACTGGCTGCGCGGGACCGGGGCGGCGTCAGGGCGAGACGCCGCCGGCAGCCACCACGATCGTCTCTGCGACAGCCACGCCCAGGCGTCCGTCGGCGTCGGTGAATCGGATCCGCACGTCATGCTCGCCCAGGGCGACATCGACCAGCACCACGACATCCCCACCGGGGGACGGGGCGACGATCACCGCCGGCGCGCCGTCCACGGAGACGTGCAGCGTACTGCCGGACGCGGTCAGCAGGGCGAGCTCGACGTCATCCGCCTCGCCGTCGCCGTCACCGTCCACGCGCTGGATCGGCACTCCGTCGACCACGTCGGCCAGAGCGGGCACGGAGAACGTGAGGGGTCCGATGGCCGTCGCGGTCCCGACCACCCCGGCCTCGGGGTGGATGTGCTCGAGGGTGACGGTCATGCCCTGACGAAGCAAGTCCCCCGAAATGTCCATGGCGAACGCACCGTCCGCCCCGACGAGGGCGCGGGCGAGCTGCACGCCGGATTCGTCGCGCGCGGAGACGACAGCCCCGGGGTGCGCCGTGCCGATCAGGAGGGGAGGCACCTCCGTACCGTGCGGAACCTCCCACGCGAAGGCGAGGGGGGCGACGATCCGCGGCGTCGCGCTCGGCGAGGGGAGGAGGGGCGGCAGCGAGGGGAACACGGGCGGTCGCGACGAGGGGGTGGGCTGGGGGACGAATCGACCCGGAGTGATGCTCGGGCTCGGGGTGGCACTCGGATCGCTCGTTCCGTCACGCCTCGGTGACGGCAGCCCAGTGGGGGATCCGCCCGCAGCGGTCGGAGCGACAGGCCGCGAGTCGCCCTCCCCGTCGGCCGTCGATGGCGTTCCCCCGGGGATTCCCGTGCCCGCGCTCACCGCCGTGACAGTGAGGAGGACGGCCGCCACCCCCGCCCCGATCGCCCACGGCAGTCGGCGCACGGCGATGATCGCAGCAGACGCGGCGGGAGGCGGTGCGGCGGCCGAGTACGCTGCCGCCGCGGATCCGCCGAGCACAAGGGCGAGCAGCGCGCTGCGCAGTTTCGACGACGCGTCGGACAGGTCCGCGATCGCCAGGGTGCATCGGGAGCAGTCCTCGACGTGAGCGTCGAAGCGTGGCCGGTCAGCGCGGGGGATCGGCTTCGCGCCCGCCCGGACGAGTCGCTCGCACACCCACCGGCACTCGGCCGGACGTCCAGGATCGGCGATGTGAGCGGCCAGCCACGCTTGGCGGAACGCCTCACGCGCGCGGATCGCGGCAGCGGAGACGGCGTTGGGCGACAGGCCCAGGAGCGGGGCGATCTCGCGGGGCCGCATCCCCTCGACCTCGAGGTACCACAGCAGCGTCCGCGTGCGCTCGGGAAGCTCCGCGAACGCTGCGACGAGCAGCGATCGCTGATCCAGCGACGACACCGCATCCTCGGCCTCACTGTCGGGCACGTCCTCGAGGTAGTCCAGCTGGACGTCCTGCGGGCCCTTGCCCCACGTCATACTCACGTGGCGGAGCGTCGTGAACAGGTACGCACGGAACGAGTCGCGCGGTCCGCCACCGCTGCGGATGGCGCTCAGGACCTTGGTGAACGCCTCGCTGACGAGGTCGTCGGGATCCACCTTCGACGTGATGGCCCGCGCCGCCCGCCGCGCCGCGCCGGAGTGTCGCTGCCAGAGCACGGCATACGCGTTGTTGTCCCCATCGCGCGATGCCTCGACGAGCGCCTCGTCAGTCAAGTCCGCGAGCGAGCGCCGTGCCGCGCGGTCCATCGTCAGCGTGGTCATGATCTCCCGGAGCCAAGATCTGCGGCACCGCGAGCGCTCACGGACGCGGTCCCGTGAGCAGAGGTTCTCACCCCGCAGGACCATCGTCAAGATGACCGGCGGGAGCGGAAGCCGGAGGGAGGGGCGCGGAGGAGGTGGTGGAGCCTAGGAGATTCGAACTCCTGACATCCTGCTTGCAAAGCAGGCGCTCTACCAACTGAGCTAAGGCCCCGTGAGGGAGATGTTGTGTGGGGCTACCAGGACTTGAACCTGGGACCTCTTCATTATCAGTGAAGCGCTCTAACCGCCTGAGCTATAGCCCCGTCTGGAGATCGGCGCCAGCGCCGTCAACCTCCCAGACTTTACCCGAATCGTGCGGTATTCAGAAATCCGGGACGCTGCCGTCAGTTCGAGGTGAAGCCCACCAGGAGGCCGCCGGTCACCTTGACCATCAGGTTGTAGATCCCGGCGACGACCGCACCGAGCACGGTCACCACGATGAGGTTCAGGATCGCGACGATCGCGGCGAACGCCATCACCTGCGGCAGGCTGACGACCTCGCTCAGCACGAACGCACCGTCGGTGAAGGCGCCGAGGAGCTCATCGAGCTTGGTGATGAGACCCGTCGTCTGCAGCACGAGGAAAACCAGGAAGACCGTCACGAGCGTCACGATCGCAAGAGCCACCGCCGCCAGGAACGACAGCTTCACGGCCGACCAGAAGTCGATGTAGACCAAACGGAGGCGAACCTGCTTGGCGCTGGTCTTGCTCGACGATTTCTTCGCCAGCTTGTCGGCTACTGTGCTCATGCTTCAGGACTTTCCTCGGGGGTCTGGGGGGCCGCGCCCGCCGGTGCATCGGACCCCTCGACAGGCTCGGGGACCGAACCGGGCTCGGGGACCGAACCGGGCTCGGACCCCTCGACAAGCTCGGGGACCGGTGCGGCGTCTGCGGCGGCGGCGGCCTCGGTCAGTCCACGCTCCCCGTTGCGGGCGATCGCGAGGATGCGATCGTCGTCATCGGGGCGGGCGAAGACGACGCCCATGGTGTCGCGTCCCTTGGCGGGGACCTCGGCCACGGCAGAGCGTACCACCTTGCCGCTGGCAAGAACCACCAAGACCTCGTCGTCCTCGCCGACGATCAGACCGCCCGCGAGATCGCCGCGATCCTCGTTCAGTTTGGCCACCTTGATGCCCAGACCACCGCGTCCCTGCACCCGGTACTGGTCGACCGAGGTGCGCTTGGCGTATCCGCCCTGGGTCACCACGAAGACGAAGCCGTCGTCGCCGGCGACCGAAGCGGACAGCAGGCTGTCGCCCTCACGGAAGGTCATCGCCTTCACGCCCTCGGTCGAGCGGCCCATCGGACGCAGCGACTCATCGGTCGCGGTGAAGCGCAGCGACATGCCCTGTCGCGAGATCAGCAGGATGTCGTCGGTCTCGTCGACCAGGAGCGCGCTCACGACCTCGTCGCCCTCTTCCTCCTCCTGCCCGCGGAGGCGGATCGCGATGATCCCGCCCTGCCGGTTGGTGTCGTAGTCCGACAGCGCCGTCTTCTTGATCTTGCCGTCGCGCGTGGCGAGCACCAGATAGGTGGCGACGGTGTAGTCGCGGATGTCGAGGATCTGCGCGATCTCCTCGCCGGGCTGGAGCGCCAGGAGGTTCGCGACGTGCTGCCCCTTGGCATCCCGGCCGGCCTCGGGCACTTCGTACGCCTTGGTGCGGTAGACCCGGCCCTTGGTCGTGAAGAAGAGGAGCCAGTGGTGGGTGGTCGTCACGAAGAAGTGCTCGACGATGTCGTCGGCGCGCAGCTGCGCCCCCTTCACACCCTTGCCCCCGCGGTGCTGCGAGCGGTAGTTGTCGCTCCGCGTCCGCTTGATGTAGCCGTCGCGGGTGACGGTGAGGACCATCTCCTCCTCGGGGATGAGGTCCTCCATCGACATGTCGCCGTCGAACCCGTGGAGGATGTGCGTGCGACGCTCGTCGCCGAACTTGTCGACGATGCCGGTGAGCTCGTCGCGGATGATCTCGCGCTGACGCGCCGGCGTGGCGAGGATGTCGTTGTAGTCGGCGATCTGGACTTCGAGCTCTGCGGCCTCGTCGATGATCTTCTGCCGCTCGAGGGCCGCGAGGCGACGCAGCTGCATCGACAGGATCGCATCGGCCTGCGCGTCGTCGATCTCCAGCAGCGTCTTCAGTCCCTCGCGGGCCTCGTCGACGGTGGGCGACCGGCGGATCAGCGCGATGACATCGTCGAGCGCGTCGAGCGCCTTGAGGTAGCCGCGGAGGATGTGCATCCGCTCCTCGGCCTTGCGCAGGCGGTACGCCGTGCGGCGGACGATGACCTCGACCTGGTGCTCGATCCAGTACGAGATGAACCCGTCGAGCGCGAGCGTCCGCGGTACGCCATCGACGATCGCGAGCATGTTCGCGCCGAAGTTCTCCTGCAGCTGCGTGTGCTTGTACAGGTTGTTCAGCACGACCTTCGCGACGGCGTCGCGCTTGAGGACGATGACCAGGCGCTGGCCGGTGCGGTCGCTCGTCTCGTCGCGGATGTCGGCGATGCCCGTGATCTTGCCGTCGCGGGCGAGGTCGCGGATCTTGATCGCGACGTTGTCCGGGTTCACCTGGTACGGGAGCTCGGTGATCACGAGGCACGTGCGGCCCTGGATCTCCTCGACGTTGACGACCGCCCGCATCGTGATCGAGCCGCGGCCGGTGCGCTGCGCCTCGCGGATGCCCTTCGTGCCGAGGATCTGCGCGCCGGTCGGGAAATCCGGACCGTGGATGCGCGACATGAGAGCTTCGAGCAACTCCTCGCGGGAGGCGTCGGGGTTCTCGAGCGCCCACAGCGCACCGTCGGCGACCTCGCGGAGGTTGTGCGGCGGGATGTTGGTCGCCATGCCGACCGCGATGCCGACCGAGCCGTTGACCAGCAGGTTCGGGAAGCGGGCCGGGAGGACCGTCGGCTCCTGGGTCTTGCCGTCGTAGTTGTCCTCGAAGTCGACGGTCTCCTCGTCGATGTCGCGGACCATCTCCATGGCGAGCTGGGCCATCTTGGTCTCGGTGTACCGGGGAGCGGCGGCGCCCTGGTTGCCGGGCGATCCGAAGTTGCCCTGGCCGTCGGCGAGCGGGTAGCGCAGCGACCACGGCTGGACGAGCCGGACGAGAGCGTCGTAGATCGCGCTGTCGCCGTGCGGGTGGTACTGACCCATCACCTCGCCGACGACGCGGGCGCACTTGTTGAAGCTCTTGTCGGGGCGATACCCGCCGTCGTACATGCCGTAGATCACACGGCGGTGGACGGGCTTCAGCCCGTCACGGACGTCGGGGAGGGCCCGGCCGACGATGACGCTCATCGCGTAGTCGAGATAGCTGCGCTGCATCTCGACCTGGAGGTCGACCTGATCGATGTTCCCGTGGTTGTGGGCGGGAGTGAGGTCGGGGCGTTCTTCGTCAGTCATGTCGTCATCTCATGTTGGTCGTGTCTGTGCGGACTCCGTGCGTTTCGTCTCGCTCCGCTCGCTCAACGACCGGGGAGCCCTCGGGCCGCCGGTCGTTGAGCGAGGAGCGGAGCGACGAGACGAAACGAAGCATCAGATGTCCAGGAAGCGGACGTCTTTCGCGTTTCGCTGGATGAAGCTCCGGCGCGATTCGACGTCCTCGCCCATCAGCACGGAGAAGATCTCGTCGGCCGCCGCGGCGTCGTCGATGGTCACCTGGCGCAGCGTGCGGGTGTTGTGATCCATGGTGGTCTCCCACAGCTCCTTCGGGTTCATCTCACCGAGACCCTTGTAGCGCTGGATGCCCGAGTCCTTCGGCATCCGCTTGCCGTTGGCGAGGCCGTCGGCCAGCAGCGCATCGCGTTCGCGGTCGCTGAAGACGTACTCGTGCTCGTGGTTGGACCACTTCAGCCGGTACAGCGGCGGCATCGCGAGGTACACGAAGCCGGCTTCGATCAGCCCGCGCATGTAGCGGAACAGCAGCGTCAGCAGCAGCGTCGTGATGTGCTGGCCGTCGACGTCGGCATCGGCCATGAGCACGATCTTGTGATAGCGCGCCTTCTCGACGTTGAAGTCCTCGCCGATCCCCGTGCCGAAGGCCGAGATGATCGCCTGGATCTCGTTGTTGCCGAGCGCACGGTCGAGCCGCGCCTTCTCGACGTTGAGGACCTTGCCGCGCAGCGACAGGATCGCCTGGGTCTCGGGGTCGCGCCCGCGGACCGCGGATCCGCCGGCCGAGTCGCCCTCGACGAGGAAGATCTCGCTGATCGAGGGGTCCTTGCTCGTGCAGTCCTTCAGCTTGTCGGGCATGGATGCCGACTCGAACACGCTCTTGCGCCGGGCGGTCTCGCGGGCCTTGCGGGCCGCGAGGCGCGCGGTGGCCGCGTCGAGCGCCTTCGTGATGACGCGCTTGGCCTGAGCCGGGTTGCGGTCGAGCCAGTCGGTGAGCTGGTCGCCGACGATCTTCTGCACGAAGGCCTTCGCCTCGGTGTTGCCGAGCTTGGTCTTGGTCTGCCCCTCGAACTGCGGTTCGGACAGCTTCACGGAGATGACCGCGGTCAGGCCCTCGCGGATGTCGTCGCCCGTGAGGTTGTCGTCCTTCTCCTTGAGGATGCCCTTGTCGCGCGCGTAGCTGTTGATCTTCGTCGTCAGCGCGGCGCGGAAGCCCTCTTCGTGGGTGCCGCCCTCGTGCGTGTTGATCGTGTTCGCGAAGGTGAAGACGTTCTCGGTGTAGCTCGTCGTCCACTGCATGGCGAGTTCGAGCGAGATGTGGCGGACGGTGTCCTCGGACTCGATCTCGATGATCTCCTCGTTGACGACCTCTGCCTTGCGCACCTTGTTGAGGTACTCCACGTAGTCCACGAGGCCGCGCTCGTAGAGGAAGTCGTCGTGGGGCTGCGTCGAGATCGCCGTGCCCTCGGGGCCGTCGACGATGTACGCGGAGTCGGGACGCTCGTCGCTCAGCGTGATCCGCAACCCCTTGTTGAGGAACGCGGTCTGCTGGAAGCGGGTGCGGAGCGTGTCGTAGTCGAAGTGGACCGTCTCGAAGATCGAGTCGTCGGGCCAGAACGTCACGATGGTGCCGGTCTCGTCCGTCTCCTCACCACGGGCGAGCGGTGCGTCGGGCTTGCCGCCGTCGGAGAAGGACTGCCGCCACACGTGCCCCTGCCGGCGGATCTCGACGTCGAACCGGGTCGACAGCGCGTTGACGACCGAGGAGCCGACGCCGTGGAGGCCGCCGGAGACCGCGTACCCGCCGCCGCCGAACTTGCCGCCGGCGTGGAGGACGGTGAGGACGACCTCGACCGTCGACTTGGTGGGGTCGGACGAGTGCGGGTCGACGGGGATGCCGCGGCCGTTGTCGACGACCCGGAGCGCACCGTCTTCGAGGATCGTGACGTGGATGGTGTCGCAGTAGCCGGCGAGCGCCTCGTCGACCGCGTTGTCGACGATCTCGTAGACGAGGTGGTGCAGGCCGCGCTCACCGGTCGAGCCGATGTACATGCCGGGGCGCTTGCGCACCGCTTCGAGGCCTTCGAGCACCTGGATGGCATCGGCCCCGTACTCGTTCTGCACCCGGTCAGTCGGCTGCTGGGGGTCGACCTCGGGAACGGTGTCGGGGTTGTCGGACGTCATAGGTTTCGAACACTCCAGATCGGATTCCACACTCCTTCCAGTCTAGCCGTCCGGAGGTGCGTTTCGGCGCCTGAACGGCGCTGTGGCGCGCTGAAATCGTCCCGGATGCCGCGGGACCTGGATTATCCGTAGGTATCGCGAGGACCGCGCCCTGGAACGGCTCTGGGGCCCCATTTCCAGGAGGGGACGTCCGGACCGATGAAACGCACGTTCTCGACACCCGCGTCGGGGAACCTGCGCATGAGCTCGGTCACGATGGCGCCGCGCATGAGCTGGAGGTTCTTCGCCCACGCCGTCGAGTCGCACTGCACGGTGAGCAGACCGTCGGACAGGGCGACCGGCGCCGCGTGGCGGGCGGTCTCCTCGCCGGCCACCTGCTCCCACTGGAGGACGAGGTCTTCGCGCGCCAGCTGGGAGTTCCAGCCCGACTGCCGGGTCAGATCCGCGAGCGCGTCGCCGAGTCCCTTGGGGTCGCGGCCGGCGGTGAACGGCTGGTTCTCGTCGTCGTCGTCTCGTCGGCGACGTCGCCGCTTGCTCCGCGGCGAGGGTTCCAGTCCGCGCAGGCGCAGGTACGTGGAGATCGTCTCGGGAACGGGGTCGACGTCGCCGTCAGACATCGGCGCTCTCCCGGATCGTGCCCGCCTCGACGTACACCGTGCGGGCGCGCAGCGCCTCGGGCACGTCGGCCTCGACCGCCGCGGTCACGATCACCTGCTCGAAGCCGGCGACCACGCCGGCCAGCCGCGATCGCCGGTCGGCGTCGAGTTCGGCGAACACGTCGTCGAGGATGAGTACGGGATCCCCCAGCAGCGAGTGCTCGCGCAGCAGCTCGGCCGAGGCGAGGCGCAGCGACAGGGCGACCGACCACGACTCCCCGTGCGACGCATATCCCTTGACGGGGAGTCCGCGCACGCGCAGGACGAGGTCGTCGCGGTGCGGGCCGACGAGGGTCACCCCGCGCTCGAGCTCGGCGGAGCGCTTCGAGGCGAGCATCGCACGGAACCGCGCCTCGACCTCCTCGGTCGATCGGCCGCGCGCCGCAGAAGCTGCTTCGGCGGCGGCGGCACTCCGGTCGCTCTCGTCGTCGTCGTCGGCGCGTGCGCCGTCGACGGTCAGGGCCCACTCGAGCTCGGGCCGGTGGTCGGCGCCGGCGATCGTCGTGTAGGCGTGGGAGAGCGGGGTGGCCAGATCGTCCGCCAGCGCCAGACGCGCGCGGATCACCTGGGTGCCGAGCTGCACCAGCTTGTCGTCCCAGACGTCGAGGGTGGTGAGCTCCTCTCCGCGGATGCCGCGGGCGCGCGCCGACTTCAGCAGTGCCGTGCGCTGCTTGAGCACCCGGTCGTAGTCCGACAGGACGGCCGACATGCGCGGAGCCCGCTGGATGAGGAGCTGATCGGCGAAGCGGCGTCGGGCGGACGGGTCGCCGCGGACGATCTGCAGGTCCTCCGGTGCGAACAGCACGACCTGCGCGTACCGCGGCAGCTCCGCCGACTTGACGGGAGAGCCGTTCACGCGCGCCTTGTTGGATCCGCTGCGGTTGAGCTGCGCCTCGAGGATCACCGTGCGCTCGCCGTGCGCGAGCCGTGTGCGGACGATCGCGGCGTCCGCACCGTGCCTCACCATCGGCGCATCCTGCGAGACCCGATGCGAGCCGAGGGTGGCGAAATAGCCGATGGCCTCGGCGAGGTTGGTCTTGCCCTGGCCGTTCCGGCCGACGAAGACGTTCGTGCCCGGGTGCAGGGTCACGTCGGCGGCCGCATAGTTGCGGAAGTCGACGAGACTGAGCTGCTCCACGATCACCCCGTCAGCCTAGTTCTCGTGGCGGACGTCACCGCCTTTCGGCATCCCACCCGGTCGTTGAGCGAGCGAAGCGAGACGAAACGGCGAAGCTCAGCGGAGCAGCAGGTTCGGCTGCAGGAGGTACTTGAAGCTCTCGGGCGTGCCCGAGGTCTGCGGCGTGATCAGGACGGGGCTCAGCTTGTTCGCGTTCTCGCTCGAAGTGAAGGTCACTCGGGCGAACTCGCTCTTGACCGCGCCGAGCGCCTCGAGCAGGTACTGCGGGTTCAGGCCGAGGGTGACGTCCTCACCGGTCAGCGTCGCATCGACGGACTCGGTCGCACGGGCCTGCTCGGTGCCGGACGCGTCCATCGAGACGCCCTCGTCGGTGAACGTGAAACGCAGGGGCGCGGACCGGTCGAGCACGAGCGACACGCGGCGGACCGCCTCGATCAGGTCGGCCGTGTTGACGACCGCGTAGTGGTCGGTCTGTTCGGGGAACAGACGCCGCACCGGCGGGAAGTTGCCCTTGATCAGGAGCGAGGTGACCGTCTTGTTGCCGGCGGTGAACGCGATGATCTCGCGGTCGCCCGATCCGGAGAACGCGACCTGGATGTCACCGGAGTGGGCGAAGGTCTTGCCGACCTCGGTCAGCGTCCGCGCCGGGACGAGCGCGGCGGTGGCCTCATCGCCGGAAGCGGTGGTCGTGCCGGCATCCCACGGGATCTGGCGCAGCGCCACGCGATAGCGGTCAGTCGCGACGAGGCTGAGCTCGTTGCCGGCCACTTCGAGCTGCACGCCGGTGAGCACCGGGGTCACATCGTCACGGGAGGCGGCGAAGGCGACCTGCGCGATCGCGGTCGCGAAGTCCTCGGCCGGGACGAGGCCGGCCTCGCCGGAGACCTCGGGAATCGCGGGGTACTCCTGCACCGGCATGGACGCCAGCGTGAACCGTGCCGAGCCGCACGTGAGGACTATGCCGTTCTCGTCGTCCTGCTCGATCTGGATGGGAGCGTTCGGGAGCCGGCTCGCGATCTCGGAGAGGAGCCGGCCGTGGACCAGGATCGTGCCCGGCTCGTCGACGGTCGCCTCGATGGTGGTCCGCGCCGATGCCTCGTAGTCGAACGCGGCGAGCGAGAGCCCCGCCTCGGATGCCTCGATCAGCACACCGGCCAGGATGGGCTGGGGATTGCGCTGCGGCAGGAGCTTCACAACGAACGACACGGCCTCGCTGAACACGTCGCGATTCACGTGGAACTTCACTGGGGCTCCCTTGGGGTCGAGTAGGGCTCTCCCATGCTAGTGCCCCAGCCCGTGTGATTCGGAAGAGGCTCCCGCTCACAGCCCGCCGCCGTCCAGGTGATCGGATCGGCTTCATAGAGATAGTTCTCTGTCATGGTGTTAACACCTGTGGAAACTGTGGATAAGTCGGCCGATGCCTGTCGGGAAGCGGGAACCACACGCGTGTAAGTTGTGGGCGAGCTGCGGAACCCGCGTGGGGAGTGGGATCGCGTCCCTGCGGGAGCGATGGCCCTCATCCACAGGAGTGCCCGATCTGCTCACATCCATTCGACCTCGACGCGAAGTTATCCACAGGCTGTCCACACTGTGCAGAACGCGAATGATGGAGCGTCGGCGGCGTGGATGTCAAGCGCGGATGACGGAATACGCGTGCCGACGACGGCATGCACGCGTCCGCCGGCGCGGTGCGGCGGCCGCGGCGCCGGTCAGCGTCCGACGCGGCCGAGCTGCGTCGTGATCTCGGAGACCTGGTTGTAGATCGAGCGCCGCTCCTTCATGAGCTCGCTGATCTTCTTGTACGCGTACATGACCGTGGTGTGGTCGCGATTGCCGAACAGCTGGCCGATCTTCGGCAGCGACAGGTTCGTGCGCTCGCGACAGAGGTACATGGCGATCTGCCGGGCGGTGGCCACCGACTGCGAACGGCTCGAACCGTACAGGTCGTCGACCGACAGCCGGAAGTACTGCGCCGTGGCGGTGATGATGTCGGTCGGCGAGATGACGTTGGCGTCGTCCTGATCGACGATGTCGCGCAGCACGGTCTGCGCGAGCGAGATGTCGAGTGTCGACCGGTTCAGGTTCGCGAAGGCGGAGACGCGGATCAGGGCACCCTCGAGCTCGCGGATGTTCGAGGAGACCTTCGTCGCGATGTACTCCAGGACCTCGTCGGGCACGAGGAGTCGCTCGGACTGCGCCTTCTTGCGGAGGATCGCGATGCGGGTCTCGAGGTCGGGCGCCTGCACGTCGGTGATGAGGCCCCACTCGAACCGGCTGCGCATGCGGTCCTCGAAGCCGGTGAGGTGGCGCGGCGGCACATCGCTGGTGATCACGACCTGCTTGTCGTGGTCGTGCAGGGTGTTGAAGGTGTGGAAGAACGCCTCCTGCGTCTCGGCACGGCCCTGCAGGAACTGGATGTCGTCGATGAGGAGGATGTCGACGTCGCGGTAGCGCGCCTGGAAAGCGGATCCGCGGTTGTTGGCGATCGAGTTGATGAAGTCGTTCGTGAACTCCTCACTGGACACGTAGCGCACGCGGATGCCGGTGTAGAGGCTGAGCGCGTAGTCGCCGATGGCGTGGAGGAGGTGCGTCTTGCCGAGGCCCGAGTCGCCGTAGATGAAGAGCGGGTTGTACGCCTTGGCGGGTGCTTCGGCCACGGCGACCGCCGCGGCGTGCGCGAACCGGTTGGACTGGCCGATGACGAAGTTGTCGAACGTGTACTTGGGGTTCAGCCGGGTGTCGTTGCGGGACGGCGGGAGCGCCGGCTCGGGATAGTCCTCCAGCGGAGGGCGGCTGACCGGTGTCGAGGTGGTTGCGGCCTGCACCGGCACGGGTGCGGTGAGGTGCGCGTCGGCGAGCTCCGGGTTCACGACCACGCGGAAGGTCGAGGCCCCCGGCTCGGCGTCGACGTGGGAGAGCGCCTCCATGATGGGGGTGCGCAGTCTCTTGTTGAGCTGGGCGGCCGTGAGGTCGTTCGGCACGTCGAGATAGAGGGTCCCCCCCATCACCCCCTGCGCGACGGCGAGGTTCAGGAATCCCTGCAGCTGCGGCGTGACCCGCTCATCGACGCGGAGGACATCGAGCACCGCGGACCAGACCGGGACGTCGGGCGGTTCGTGGTGTGTCATGACTCCCCGTGTCGTGGCTGCCGTGTCGGTGGCTGCCGTGTCTGAGCGGTGGCGCGGATGCCGTGAGGGCCGGACGGACGTCGTCTCGCGCGCTCGCGCCTGTGGATAGGTGCCTGTGGATAAGTGGCCCGTGCCACGCTAGTCACGCGGCTCCGAGTGGCCAAATCCACTGTAGTTCCGCCCCGCGTGTCCTCGCCAGGCGGGCTGTGAAGTCGGTGGATAATGTGGCGCTCGTGCGACGCCGGTTTGAGTTCGCGCGCGACTCGACGTACCCTTAGTCGGTTGACTTATGCCCGTCTTGGGCAGTCCCGTGTACATGTGTCTCCGGCCTCCAGCTTTCCGGTGACCGCCGATCCGGAGTGATCCTCATGAGCAAGCGTACGTTCCAGCCCAACAACCGCCGTCGCGCCAAGAAGCACGGCTTCCGTGCCCGCATGCGCACGCGCGCCGGCCGCAGCATCCTCTCCGCTCGTCGCGCCAAGGGGCGCACCGAGCTCTCGGCCTGATCCGACATACCGTTGCTGGCGCGCGGGAACCGCATCACCCGCGGGGCGGAGTACAAGGCCGTCGTCCGTGGGGGTGCGCGCTGTGCCGGTGCGCTGACCGTGACCTACGTCGTGGCCTCCGGTGAGGACCGCCCGGCCCGCTTCGGGTTCATCGTCAGCAAGCAGGTCGGATCCGCAGTGACCCGCAACACCGTGCGTCGCCGGCTCAAGGCCGTCTGTGCGCAGGCGCTCCCCGCGGTGCGTCCGGGATCCGACGTCGTCATCCGCGCGCTGCCCGCTTCGGCGGCGGCGCCGTTTCCGCAACTGCGCGACGAGGTCTCCCGCTGCCTGAACCGGAAAGCCGCCGCGTGAGCACCTCGACACTGCCGTCGTACGCGCTCGGCGACGCCACGCTCTCCGCCGCCGACCCGCTCGCCTCCCTCGGACTGATCCCGCGCAACGTCGTGCTCGCCGCGCTGCACGGCTATCGCGCCACCGTGTCCCATCTCTACGGGGACGTCTGCAAGTACTACCCGTCGTGTTCGGCCTATGCCGTCGGCGCCGTGCAGCAGCACGGGGCGCTGAAGGGCGCCGCCCTCACCGCCGCCCGGCTCGCCCGCTGCCACCCGTGGGCGAAGGGCGGCATCGACGACGTCCCGGCCCACGCGCATTTCCGACACCGCCTCACTCCGCACGGCTTCGTCGTGCACCCGAGAAAGGACTGATCCTTGCTGGATCTCTTCGCCGCGACCCCGACGCCGGCCGTGCCGACCCCGACGACCCCGCCCCCGGCGGAGGGTCTCGACTTCTTCAGCGCCATCATGTGGCCGTTCAAGTGGATCGTCGAGACGATCCTCGTCTTCTGGCACTGGGTCCTCACCTCCATCGGGCTCCCCGCCGACGCCGGCCTCACGTGGGTGCTGTCGATCATCGGCCTCGTGATCGTGGTGCGCTCGGCGCTGATCCCGCTGTTCGTGCGGCAGATCAAGAGCCAGCGCAAGATGATGGAAATCGCTCCTGAACTGCGGAAAGTCCAGGAGAAGTACCGCGGTAAGAAGGATCAGCTCTCGCGCGAGGCCATGAGCCGCGAGACGATGGCGCTCTATAAGAAGCACGGCACCACGCCGGTCTCGAGCTGTCTTCCGCTCCTGGTGCAGATGCCCATCCTGCTGGGCATGTTCTACACGCTCTCCGACGTCAAGCGGCACGCCGAGTGGGGTGTGGGCGGCGTCGGGCTGCTCAACGCCGACCTCACCAGGCAGTTCTACGACGCTCAGCTGTTCGGTGTCGCGCCCCTTCACACCAACATGATCGAGGCCATCGGCCTGGGTCAGAACGCGACCGTGATCATCCTCGTGATCCTCGTCGTGCTGATGATCGTCTCGCAGTTCATCACGCAGCTGCAGATCATCTCCAAGAACCTCTCCCCCGAGGCCAAGACCGGCCAGGCGTACCAGATGCAGCGCATCATGCTCTACGTCCTGCCGCTCGCCTTCATCTTCTCGGGTGTCTTCTTCCCGCTCGGCGTCGTCCTCTACTGGTTCACCAGCAACATCTGGACGATGGTGCAGCAGTTCCTGGTCATCCGCAATCTGCCCACTCCGGGCTCCGAGGCCGCCAAGGCGCGCGAGGAGCGACTGGCTCGCAAGGGCAAGGCGATCGACGCACAGGGCCGGATCGTGCCGCTGGAGAAGTACGAGGCGGAGCAGCAGCGTCTGTATGAAGAGGCGCAGCGGGCCAAGCAGCAGGCTCCCAAGCGCCAGCAGCCCATGGGCAAGCAGCGCGCCAAGAAGCAGGGGCAGCAGAGCAAGCCGGGCAGCAAGCCCGAGCCGAAGCCCGGCGAAGAGCCGGACGACAAGCCGAACAAGCCCAAGCCCACGTCCTGATCGAGTCACCGAGGATCACCATGACCACCTCTCCCGAGACCACCGTCACCGTTGCGCAGCTCGAGGAGGAAGGCGACGTCGCCGCCGACTACCTCGAGGCACTGCTGGACATCGCGGATATCGACGGCGACCTCGCCCTCGACGTGCGCGCCGGCCGTGCCTACGTCACCGTCGAGAACGACGACGCGGCCTCCCTGCGCCTGCTCTCCTCCCCCGACACCGTGCAGGCGCTCCAGGAGCTCGTGCGCATCGCTGTGCAGACCAAGACGGGGCGCTTCTCGCGCCTGATCCTGGATATCGGCGGTTCGCGCGATGCGCGTCAGCAGCAGCTGGAGAAGCTGGTCGATCGCGCCATCGAGCGCATCGAGGACGGCGCCTCCCAGGCGTCGCTCCCGGCGATGTCGAGCTACGAGCGCAAGCTCGTGCACGACGTGGTGGCCGAGCGCGGCGGTTTCGTCTCCGAGTCGTACGGCGAGGGCGCCGACCGTCACACGGTCATCCGCCGTGGCTGATGTTTCACGTGAAACATCCATGACCGAGGTCGAACCGGAGCCCGCTGCAGCCGCCGCCGTCTTCGGTGAGCGGATCGAGGTGGCGCGAGCCTTCACCGCCGCCCTCGCTGCGCACGGCGAGGAGCGCGGCCTCATCGGTCCCCTCGAGCCTCCGCGGCTGTGGACGCGTCACGTCCTCAACAGCGCGGTGGCCGCTCCCCTCTTTCCGGCGGGCGGTCGCGTGGGGGACCTCGGATCCGGAGCCGGCCTGCCCGGTCTGGTGCTGGCGATCGCGCGCCCGGATGTCCGGTGGGTGCTCATCGAGCCCATGGAGCGCCGAGTCGCCTGGCTGGACGAGCAGGTCGCCGCTCTCGGTCTGGCGAACGTCGAGGTCCTTCGCGCCCGTGGTGAGGACTGGAGAGAGGGTCCAGTGCTCGATGCCGTGACGGCACGCGCGGTCAGCGCCCTCCGCACACTGATTCCCCTCGCCGCGCCGCTGGTGCGCTCCGGTGGCGAGCTCATCCTCCTCAAGGGCGCCAACGCGGCCAACGAGATCGCCGCGGCGGAGAAAGTCATCCGGAAGCACCGATTGAGCGATGTGCGCGTGGAGCCGGTCGGTGAAGGCGTCATCGACGAGCCGACGCGGGTCGTCCGAGCGACCGTACGCTGACAGCGCCTCCGTCGGGATGTTTCACGTGAAACATGGTCCCGGCGGAGGAGACGCCGCCGGCGTCACAGCATCCGATGTTTCACGTGAAACATGACCGCGTCCCCCGCAGGACGACCGGCGGTGGGGGTGGCCTCGACTACAGTGGGATGGTCCCCGAAGACAGGAGAAGCAGGTGGCGGAATCGGAGAGCACAGCACCCTCCGCACCCTTCTCTTTCGATGACAGCCCGATCGCTCGGGAACTGGCGGATCTCACGTCGCGTCGGAAGGTGCTGGAGGGCGTGACGGTCGACTTCACCGGTCCGACCCGCGTGATCACGGTGTCGAACCAGAAGGGCGGCGTCGGCAAGACGACCACCACGGTGAACATCGCCTCCGCTCTCGCCAGCCTGGGGGCCCGGGTGCTCGTGGTCGACCTCGACCCGCAGGGGAACGCGTCCACCGCGCTGGGCGTGCCGCACACCGCGGACATCCCGAGCGTGTACGACGTGCTCATCGACGAGTTCCCCCTCGCGGACATCGTGCAGACGAGTCCGGAGTCCGACCTGCTGCTGTGCGCCCCGTCCACGATCCATTTGGCGGGTGCCGAGATCGAACTGGTGTCGCAGGTCGCTCGTGAGCATCGCCTTCGCACCGCGCTCGAGGACTACCTCGCCGCGAGCGAGGAGCCGCCCCACTTCGTCATCGTCGATTGCCCGCCGTCGCTCGGTCTCCTCACCATCAACGCGTTCACCGCCGCGGATGAGCTGATGATCCCCATCCAGTGCGAGTACTACGCGCTCGAGGGCCTCAGCCAGCTCCTCGGCAGCGTCCGGATGATCCAGAAGCACCTCAATCCGCGTCTCCACCTGTCGACGATCCTGTTGACGATGTACGACGGACGCACCCGACTGGCGCAGCAGGTCGCCGACGAGGTGCGCTCGCACTTCCCGAAGGAGGTGCTCCAGACCGTCATCCCCCGCTCGGTGCGCGTCTCGGAGGCGCCGAGCTTCGGCCAGACCGTCATCGCCTATGACGGCGCGTCGGCCGGCGCGGTCGCGTACCGTGAGGCTGCCGTGGAGATCGCGCGGCGCGGACCCCAGCACCCCGACGAAGGAGCATCCTGATGGCGAAGCGAACCGGTCTCGGCCGTGGCATCGGCGCACTCATCCCGACCGCGGAGTCCGGTGAAGCGCGACCTGTCGACGTCTTCTTCCCCGGGGCCCCCGCCGCGCCGGCCGAGGACGGGGACAGCACGGAGCTGCTGGCGATCCCGGGTACGAGGCTCATCGAGATCGACCCGAACGACATCGTTCCGAACCCGCGTCAGCCGCGCACCCACTTCGACGCCGACGACCTCGCCGAGCTCGTCCACAGCGTGCGCGAGTTCGGCGTGCTCCAGCCGGTGGTCGTCCGGACCAACGAGGACGGCAAGTACGAGCTGATCATGGGCGAGCGCCGCACGCGCGCCTCGCGCGAGGCCGGCCTCACCGCCATCCCCGCGATCGTCCGCGACACCTCTGACGAGAACCTGCTGCGCGACGCCCTGCTCGAGAACCTCCACCGGTCGCAGCTGAACCCGCTGGAAGAGGCGTCGGCCTATCAGCAGCTGCTCGACGACTTCGGCATCACGCAGGAGGAGCTGGCGGGGCGGATCGGTCGGTCGCGCCCGCAGATCAGCAACACGATCCGTCTGCTGAAGCTGCCGGTCCCGGTCCAGCAGCGGGTGGCTGCCGGCGTGCTGAGCGCGGGACACGCGCGCGCGATCCTGTCGCTCGATGACGCCGAGGCCATGCAGCGCCTCGCCGACAAGATCGTCAACGAGGACCTGTCGGTCCGCGCCGCCGAGGCGGCCTCGAAGGCGCCGGAGGCGGGCGCCCGCCGCGTCGCCCCGAAGGCGGGGGCGCGTCGCGCCCACCTGGACGACGTGGCCGAGCGCCTGGGGGACCGCTTGAACACGAAGGTCAAGATCACGCTGAATGCGAGAAAAGGCCAGATCAACATCGATTTCGCCACCATCCAGGATCTCAACCGCATCCTGGCGGAACTGGGCGAGACCGAGTACGGCGCGCACTGATCCGGTCGCGCCGCGGCCGCCGGATGGCGCCGACGTCGCCGACCGGTCGTACCCTGGATAGGTGACCGATCAGCCCCACGTCCCCCGCCGCGCCAGCCTCGAGCTGTTGCGCGCCGAAGCGGGAGACGAGCTGTCCGTGCTGATCGAGGAACGGCTGCGTGACGGCGAGGATCCGTGGGAGTTCATGGAGGACCTCCCGACGGTCGACGAGCTGGTGGTGCTGACCCTTCGGGCCGAGAACATCGCTTCGGACGGCGGCGTGCGCCCCACCGCCGCGCGCAACTACCGTGTGCTCCGGCAGATCGCGATCGAGTATCCGCCGCTGACCCGGGCGGTCTGGCGTCTGCTGGGCAGCGAGCCGCACCGCACGTGGGATGCGTCCGTGCGCGCCGAAGCCTCCTGACGCCGGCGCGAAAGCTCCTCGCGGCAAACGAGAACCCCGGTCAGACGATGTATCCGACCGGGGTTCCGTACGTTTCTCAGCCCAGGTACGCGGCGAGGTCCTGCTCGAGGGCGAACTTCGGCTTCGCGCCGATGATCGTCTTCTCGACCTCACCCTTGTGGAACACCTTCATCGCGGGGATCGAGGTGATCTGGTACTTCATCGCGAGGTTCGGGTTCTCGTCGACGTTCAGCTTGAGGACGGTGATCTTGTCGCCGTTCTCCGCCTGGATCTCGTCGAGGATGGGTCCGACCATCCGACAGGGACCGCACCACTCCGCCCAGAAGTCCACCAGGATGGGGCCTTCGGCGTCGATGACGTCCTGCTGCCAGGTGCTCTCGTTGGTGGCCTTGGCGCTCATATCCATGTCTCCTTTGGAAGCTGTCGTGGGGTGCAACGCGGGCGCGCCGCGATTTGTTCCGGCGGACGGCCTCAGGCCGCGTCGGCCTCGGGAAGCCCGTCGATCTGCGCCTCGTCGACGGCCGGGGCACCGGCGTCGGCGAGGGCGGCGAGGTAGTGCTCGACGTCGAGGGCCGCGACCGTTCCGCTGCCGGCGGCGGTGACCGCCTGACGGTAGGTGGGGTCGATCACGTCGCCGGCGGCGAAGACGCCCGGCACCGACGTGCGCGACGAGCGGCCGTCCACCCAGATCGTGCCGTGCTCGGTGAGGTCGAGCGTGCCGTGGACGAGGTGCGTGCGCGGGTCGTTGCCGATCGCGACGAAGATGCCGTCGAGGGCGAGCTCGCGGCGCGAACCGTCGACGGTGTCCTCCAGGACGACGCCGGTCACCGCGTCCTCGCCGAGCACGTCGACGACGGCGCTGTTCCAGACGAACTCGATCTTCTCGTTCGCGAACGCGCGCTCCTGCATGATCTTCGACGCGCGCAGCTCGTCGCGACGGTGGATCACGTAGACCTTCGTGGCGAACTTGGTGAGGAAGGTCGCCTCCTCCATCGCCGAGTCGCCGCCGCCGACCACGGCGATGGTGCGCTCGCGGAAGAAGAAGCCGTCGCACGTCGCGCAGTACGAGACGCCGTGGCCGGACAGCCGCGCCTCGCCCTCGATGCCGATCTTGCGCGGCGCAGACCCGGTCGCGTAGACGATCGCGTCCGCCTCGTGGGTGGCGCCGGATCCGAGTGTGACCTTCTTCACGCGGCCCGAGAAGTCGACGGCGGTCACGTCGTCGTAGAGCACCTCGGTGCCGAAGCGCTCGGCCTGCTCCTGCATCTTCGTCATGAGCTCGGGGCCCATGATGCCTTCGGGGAAGCCGGGGAAGTTCTCCACCTCGGTGGTGTTCATGAGCTCGCCACCGGCCTCGACCGAGCTGGCGATGAGGAGCGGCTCGAGGTTGGCCCGCGCAGCGTAGATCGCCGCGGTGTAGCCCGCGGGTCCCGATCCGATGATGATGACCTGCCGCACGTCGATGTCCCTTCGTCTGCGGGGTTCTGCGACCCCGGCACATTCAACCCATGGTAGCCGCGCGGCATTCCCGCAGCCGGGGTCTCGCAGGGGTGTCTCAGGCTCTCTCCGGCGTCCCGACGCCTCAGCGGCCCGGGAGGAACCGACGCACCGCCTGGGCCGCGGTGCGGAGCTCCGGAGCGCGGAGGAGGGCCAGGAGGACGACGTAGACGACGAGAGTGAGGACGCCGATGAGCGCAGCGGCCAGGAACCCCGCCCACCGGTCCGACGTGGGCCACCCGTCGGTGCCGCCCAGCATTTCGAACGCGAGCCAGCCGGCGCCTGTGGCCGGGACGACCGCGACGAGGAACCGCACGATCGACCGCACGGCGTCGCCGAGACCGAGAGGGCCGAGCTTGCGACGCAAGAGGGCGACGGCGAGGGCGAACTGCACGATGTTGGCGAGGGACTGACCGAGCGCGATGCCGACCGCCAGCCACGGTGCGGGCAGCACGAGGAAGCCGACGATCGCGGTGATCACGACGAGGACCGCCTGCACCACGGTGTAGAGGAACGGCGTGCGGGTGTCGCCGAGGGCGTAGAACGTGCGCTGGATGCCGAACTGGAACGACAGCGGCAGGAGCGCCACGAGGAAGGCGCCGAGGACCCAGGCGAGGGCGACCGCCTCGTCGGGGTGGTCCGCGAAGATCGCCGACAGCGGCACGATGGCCGCGACCATGGCACCCAGGACGCCGACCATGAACACGCCGATGGTGCGGGTGAGGGTCGACAGGTCGGCGGTGACGGCATCCGTCCGTCCTTCTGCGACGTGCTCGCTCAGCTGCGTGTAGTACGGGGTGCCGAGGGAGATCACGATCACCGAGAACGGCAGCATGAACAGCAGCCACGCCGTCTGCATGGCCCCGTTCGCCGCGCCGAGCCCCGAGGCGGAGCCGACGAGGTTGGCCTGCACGGCGCCGGCCACCTGACCCACGACGACCATCAGGAACGTCCACCCCGCCAGCCGGCCGATGTGCCCGAGGCCGATGCCGCGCCAGCGGAAGTCCGCGCGCACCGTGAGCCCTGCCCGGCGCCAGAACAGCAGCAGCACGAGGGCCTGCAGCACGATGCCGAGGGTCGCGGTGCCACCCAGCAGCGCGATCATCTCCGGCGTCCACCCGCTCGCGGACCGGCGGAGACCGAACAGCCAGATGAACGCCCCGAACCCCGCGATCGAGACGACGTTGTTGATGATGGGGGACCACGCGTACGGGCCGAAGATGCGGCGGGCGTTGAGGACCTCGCCGACCAGGGCGTAGAGCCCGTAGAAGAACAGCTGCGGGAGGCACCAGTACGCGAGCGCCAGCGCGAGTGCGCGCCCGTCGGCGGAGAACCGGCCGCCGTAGATGAGGACCAGGAGCGGAGCGGCCACCATCGCAACGGCCGTCACGGCCGCGAGCGTCACCACGCCGAGGGTCAGGAGCTTCGAGACGAAGGCGCTGCCGCGGTCGTCGTGGGTGCGGACCGCCTTCACGATCTGGGGGACGATGACCCCCGCCAGCAGTCCGGAGGAGATCAGGGCGAAGATGCTGTTGGGCAGCTGATTGGCGACGCCGAACGCGTCGAACGCCGCCGAGGGGACGACGCCGAGCGCTCCCACGAGCACGATGTTGCGGACGAGTCCCGTCACCCGTGAGACGAGCGTGCCGGCGCCGATGAGCGCACTGGCCCGGCCGAGGCTAGCCATCGGACCGCCCGTCGGAGGCGGGCGCGGTGCCGCGGCGCAGTCGCAGCACGGTGCGGATCACGCCGAGCACGAACAGGCCGCCCACGAGCACGGCCATCACGACGATCCCCGCCGTCTCCCACTCCGCCTGCACCGTGACGACGATCGTCGTGGTCCCGCCGACCGGGACCATCGACGTGCTCCGCAGGTGGAGGTCGATGCTCGAGCGGCCGCTTCCCACCCGCGCCTGAACGGGGACGTCGACGCGGGTCGTCTGCTCCGCGCCGGCGGCGACCTCGGTGGTGCCCTGCACCACCAGGCGCGGGTCGTTCGGCTCGGTCACGAGGACGAGCGACACCGGCCACGGCAGGTCGTTGCGCACCGCGAAGGTCAGCGGGGCGCTCGTGCCGAGCAGGTTGATGTCGGGGGAGGGCACGATCCGCACGGCGTCGAGGGTCGCGTCGGTCTCCGCTTCGTGGGCGTCGACGGCGACGGCCCACGACTCGGGCCGATCCCGCCAGGCCGTGCCGATCAGCTGGAGCACGGCCGCGCGCTCCGGCGCCGTCAGCACGGCGGGATCCTCGAGGATCGAGGCGAACCGCGTCAGCGCCCGCTCGTCGTCGAGGAAGCCTTCGAGGACGTCGGCCCTCTCGTCGTCGGGATCGACCGCGTCGACGGAGACGGGGGCGGGCTGTGCGGCGGCGATCACGTCCAGTCCGACGGTCTCGCGGCCGTCGAGGCCGACGGCGGCGCGCACGGCCGTCCGGAGCGCCAGGGGGGTGCGGTCGTCAGCGCGCCCGACGGTGACGAGGAGCGGCGTGTCCGCGGGGGCGAACGAGGCGTAGGCGGATGCTGTGGCCAGCGCCGCCGACCGGTCGATCCGCCGGGGTGCGGTGCTCGCCGTCTGCAGGGCACCCGAGACGGTCGCGTCGTGGACGAGGAGCTCGGCGTCGCCGGCCCGCGCGCGGGGCCCGTCCTCGCCGTCGACGGCGTGGGACGCCACGATGGTCAGCGGGTCGTCGCCCTGCGCGTCGAGCCAGGCGAGGAGGTCGGGGCCGGCCGTTCCGTCCGCGGGCCACGAGACCCCGTCGCGGGAGGCGCCGATGTCGGTGAGGGTCTCGACGTCCGGCACCGAGGGAGCCTCGGTGCCCGGGGTGGCCGTCGGATCGGGCGTCGGCTGCTCGACCCCGGCCGGCACGAGCGACGGCGCGAGAGTCGGGACGGTGAGCGGTGCGGCCAAGCCGGCGTCGAACTGCGTGGCGAGGTCGGCGTCGCCGAACTGCAGGGCGAAGCGGGAGTTGGGCAGGGCGAGCAGGTCGTCGAGCCACTCCGTGGCGGACGCGGGAGCGGTGGTCCCGAGCACGCGGATCGCCGCCACGACGGCAGGGTCGACGGCCAGCACGGCGTCCGTGCCGGTGACGGCGTCGAGCTGGGTGCGCAGGCTGCCGTCCTCGGCCGTGAGAGCGGCGAGCTCGTCGCCGCTCAGCAGTCCCGACGTGAGCGGACCGGCGGTGATCGGGACGACGACGGCGATCTGTCCGGCATCCTCGTCCTCGTCCGCGACGACCCAGACACCGCGCGCGACGAGTGTTCCCTGCGACGACGCGTAGGTCGCGCGGAGGGCGTAGACACCGGGATCGAGGTCGTCGCCGATCTCCACCGTGGTCGTCGCC
>Ga0307406_10000159_pt1 | contig 40410 bp, 34 predicted proteins | sample 322Cmetagenome_3_FD_203706 | JGI IMG/M metagenome (GOLD analysis project Ga0307406, IMG submission 203706) | Maize rhizosphere microbial communities from greenhouse at UC Davis, California, United States - 322HYB-C-2 | ecosystem: Host-associated > Plants > Roots > Rhizosphere > Soil | place...
ACACACAAATGCATGATGTAGACGGCGGAAGCTCTCCTGCATGTTACTTAGTAATCAGTTTCTTAATCGCAAAACTATAATCAAATGAAAAAACAAAATCCAACGAACAAGCTAGCCTTCAACAAAGTGGCTGTTACAGAATTAAACGACACACAAATGCATGATGTAGACGGCGGAAGTTCTCCTGCATGTTACTTAGTAATCAGTTTCTTAATCGCAAAACTATAATCAAAATGAAAAAACAAAATGTAAACAACAAGCTAGCTTTCAACAAAGTGGCTGTTACAGAATTAAACGACACACAAATGCATGACGTAGACGGCGGAAGCTCTCCTGCATGTTACTTAGTAATCAGTTTCTTAATCGCAAAATTATAATCAACATGAAAAAACAAAATCCAACGAACAAGCTGGCTTTCAACAAAGTGGCTGTTACAGAATTGAACGACACACAAATGCATGACGTTGACGGCGGAAGCTCTCCTGCATGTTACTTAGTAATCAGTTTCTTAATCGCAAAATTATAATTAACATGAAAAAACAAAACCCAAACAACAAGCTGGCTTTCAACAAAGTGGCTGTTACAGAATTAAATGACACACAAATGCATGACGTTGACGGCGGAAGCTCTCCTGCATGTTACTTAGTAATCAGTTTCTTAATCGCAAAACTATAATCAAAATGAAAAAACAAAATCCAACGAACAAGCTGACTTTCAACAAAGTGGCTGTTACAGAATTAAACGACACACAAATGCATGACGTTGACGGCGGAAGCTCTCCTGCATGTTACTTAGTAATCAGTTTCTTAATCGCAAAACTATAATCAAAATGAAAAAACAAAACCCAAACAACAAGCTGGCTTTCAACAAAGTGGCTGTTACAGAATTAAACGACACACAAATGCATGATGTAGACGGTGGAAGCTCTCCTGCATGTTACTTAGTAATCAGTTTCTTAATCGCAAAATTATAATTAACATGAAAAAACAAAACCCAAACAACAAGCTGGCTTTCAACAAAGTGGCTGTTACAGAATTAAACGACACACAAATGCATGACGTTGACGGCGGAAGCTCTCCTGCATGTTATCTGGTAATTAGTTACTTAATTGCTAAATTATAATGAAAAAACAAAACGTAAACAACAAGCTGTCTTTCAATAAAGTGGCTGTTACAGAATTAAACGACACACAAATGCATGACGTTGACGGCGGAAGCTCTCCTGCATGTTACTTAGTAATCAGTTTCTTAATCGCAAAACTATAATCAAAATGAAAAAACAAAATCCAACGAACAAGCTGGCTTTCAACAAAGTGGCTGTTACAGAATTAAACGACACACAAATGCATGATGTAGACGGTGGAAGCTCTCCTGCATGTTACTTAGTAATCAGTTTCTTAATCGCAAAATTATAATTAACATGAAAAAACAAAATCCAACGAACAAGCTGGCTTTCAACAAAGTGGCTGTTACAGAATTGAACGACACACAAATGCATGACGTAGACGGCGGAAGCTCTCCTGCATGTTATCTGGTAATTAGTTACTTAATTGCTAAATTATAATGAAAAAACAAAACGTAAACAACAAGCTGTCTTTCAATAAAATAGCTGTTACAGAATTAAATGACAATCAAATGCATGATGTAGATGGTGGAAGCTCTCCAGCATGTTATTTGGTAATAAGTTACTTAATTGCTAAACTTTAATTAGTTTTCGGACATGCTCCTTCAAAAAAAGCGTTATCGGTTTACACTGATAACGCTTTTTTTATGCTTTAAAATCATAAAAACCAACACAATCGAATCGTTTTTACAATTCTTTTAAAAACACGTTTAAGGCACTGTTTTTCAGTGTTTTATATTTATAATTATAACCCGATTTTTTATAAAAATAGGCTTTTTTCATTTTTTTCTTCCTTAAATAATAGGTTCATTTGTCATAAGAAATTAATACGACACAAGATGAACGATAAAGAAATTTTCCCAGAAGAGATTTTGAACAACACTGTTGAAAGTCATATCATTAAACATAATAAGAAAACTTCTTTCTTATTTGTCATTACATTTTTAGCGCTGTTAATTGCCTTTGTTTCTCTTCCTTTTATATATATAGATATTTATACAACAAGCAGAGGAACTATAATTCCACAGGAAAAGAAACTTACGCTTTATTCTCCTATTAGTGGTAAAATATCCTTTTTTAATATTGAAGAAAATCAGAAAATAAAAAAAGGAGATACTTTACTTATAATAGAACACAACATATTAAAAGAAAGAGAAAATTTAAATACAATTCAGAGTTCAGAAAATTCCCTTTATTTAAGTGATCTGAATAACTTAATTCATAGAAATTACAGCCAGATCAGATCAGATCAATACAAAAGAGAGCTTTTAAAACATCAGCAGGAATTATATAATCTGGATATAGTGGTAAAAAATACTCAGGCAGACTTTGACAGAAAAGATCATCTTTATAAAAAAGAGGTTATTTCTAAATCTGAATTTGAAAAATCTGAATTAGAACTGAATAAAATAAAGAATGACCGCATCAACCTGATCAAACAAACAGAATTATCCTGGCAAAAAGAATACACTCAGCTGAGTCAGGATAATAAAAGTATTCATTCTAATCAAAAACAGCTTAAAGAAGAAGAGAATAATTACATCATAATTGCTCCGATCGATGGTGAATTGATCAATATGCAGGGATTTAATAAAGGAAGCGGAATCGCATCAGGAAATCCAATTGTAGAAATTTCGCCCGACAAAAGTATAATTGTAGAAACTTATGTAAACCCATCCGAAATTGGATATTTAAAAGAAGGAGGCGATGCCATTTATCAGATTGATGCTTTCAATTCAAATCAATGGGGATTTGCAAAAGGAAAAATCTTCGAAATAAGTAAAGACATTCTTATCGTAAATAATAATCCTTACTATAAAATAAAAAGCAACCTTCATGTCAATAGCTTAACCTTAAAAAACGGAGCCAAAGGAAATCTAAAAAAAGGAATGAGTTTAACCAGCCGTTTTTTCTTAACCAAAAGAACTGCCTTTCAGTTATTGTTTGATAAAGTAGAAGATTGGTTTAATCCTTACAACAGCAAAAATGAGTAAAATAGAAATAAAACAACATGATTTTTCAGATTGCGGTGCTACTTGCCTGGCATCAATTTCTGAACATTATAATCTAAGCCTTCCGATTTCGAGAATTCGCCAATATGCCAATACAAACCAAAAAGGGACTACGCTGTTAGGACTAAGAGAAGCTTCAGTAAAACTGGGATTTCTTGCAAAAGGGGTAAAAGTTTCTTTTGAAGGATTAAAGGATATTCCGCTGCCTTCACTTTTGCATGTTTTGATAAAAAAAGACGGACACGAGTTCCCTCATTATATTGTTGCTTATAAAATCACCAGTACTTATATCCAGATAATGGACCCACAGGTTGGTAAATTAGAAAAAAAGCCACTGGCTGAGTTTGAAAAAATATTTACAGGCTATGCCTTAATATTAGTTCCGGATGAAGATATTTTTAAAGAAAAAAATGAAAAAATATCAAATTTTAAAAGGATACTATTTTTACTAAAACCTCATAAATATATTCTGCTACAAGCTATTATAGGAGCTGTTTTGTATACTTTGTTAGGATTTTCGGTTTCGATTTATGTTGGTAAGATTACAGACTTCGTGCTTGTAAGCGGAAATAAAAGTTTACTGAACCTAATGAGTATAATAGTAATTGGCTGTTTGCTGCTTCAGATTTTATATAGTGTTTTAAAAGATGTGTTTATTTTAAAAACAAGTCAGCAAATAGATTCCAGATTGATTTTAGGATATTACAAACATCTTTTTACAATGCCTCAAAAGTTCTTTGATACGATGCGAATCGGTGAAATTATGTCTAGAATTGGCGATGCCGTAAAAATTAGAGCACTTATAAACGAAACAGCTTTAAGCATTTCTGTAAATGTCCTAATCGTGTTTTTTTCGTTCATCTTTATGTTTTCTTTCTACTGGAAGTTAGCGTTGATAATTTCGTTAATCATTCCGTTTTATATTATTATTTATTTGATAACAAATAAGTTAAATAAAAAAGTAGAACGTGAGATAATGGAAAAAAATGCACTCATGGAATCTCAGCTTGTAGAATCCATTAAAAATATTGGTACTGTAAAAAGATTATCCCTGGAAGATTTTTCTAAAACAAAAACAGAATTAAAGTTTGTAGATTTATTAAAAAGTATTTATAAATCAGGAATGAACGGAATTTTTGCAAGAACTTCTACTGATTTTATTTCAAGATTATTTACCATAATCCTTTTATGGGTAGGAACTTATTATGCTATCGATGGAGAGATTACTCCGGGGGAACTGTTTTCATTTTATTCTATAATAGGATATTTTACCGGACCGGCCTCACAATTAATAGGTACAAACCAAGCTATTCAGAACGCTATGATTGCATCAGATCGTTTGTTTGGTATTATGGATCTGGACAGAGAAGAAATGGAGTCTAAAGTATGGCTGACAAAAAATAATTTTGATGATATTAAATTTAAAAATATCGATTTCTCTTATGAGTTAGGGCGTTACATCTTTAAGGATTTAAATCTTACCATAAAAAAAGGAGAATTTACAGCCTTTGTGGGAGAAAGCGGAAGCGGAAAAAGTACTATTGCATCCTTAATTCAGAATATATACAATCCGAAAGAAGGAAAGATATTAATTGGTGAATATGACTTAAATTACATCTCTAAAGAAAGTATTAATTCGCTGATTACTACGGTGCCACAAAATGTAGAACTTTTTGACGGAACTATCGCTTTTAATATTTCTATTGGGGACTCAACTCCTGATATGGAAAAAATAATAGAAGTAAGTAAAAAAGTAGGTGCTTATGATTTTATAGAATCTTTGCCAAACGGATTTAATACTTATTTAGGAGAATTTGGTGCTAATTTATCGGGAGGAGAAAAACAAAGAATTGCGTTTGCAAGAGCACTTTATAAAGATCCTGAAGTGCTTATACTTGATGAAGCAACCTCGGCGCTGGATTCTGAATCTGAATTGGTTATCAAAAAATTAGTAGAAGACCTGAATGCAGAAGGCAAGACAATTATTGTAATTGCGCACAAGCTTCAGTCGATTAAAAAAGCTGACGTAATTTATGCCTTCAAAAAAGGAGAAATCGTTGAATCAGGCTCGCACGATGAGCTTATGAATAAAGAAGAATACTATTATAGAATGTGGAATAATATAATTGTTTAATAAGGAAATTTAACAAAAATGAAAAATTACTCTTTTACAAAAACGGCTATCGTAAGAACTCCAATTGAAGAAAAGCAAATGGATCTTACGTGGGAAAAAATTCAGGCAATTTTTTCTAAAAAAGAAAACAGGGAAGCATTATTTATAGGTTCTCCAAATATTTATAAAGCACTTGTTATGTGGGAAACAGGCGAAGCTTTTCAAACAGAAGAAGAACTTAAAAACTTAAAAGGATCTTTATATAAATATGCCTCAAGATTAGCAAACAGAAGTACCCCTTTTGGAATGTTTGCCACCGTGGCGGCAGTAGACCTAAACTCAGAAACCAATCTTAATATTGCAGCAAGTACTTTTGGCAGATTTACCAAGTTTGACATGTATTTTTTAGGAAGCTTCCTGCCTGTTATTGTAAAAAATGATGCTATCAGAAATGCTTTAAAATATTACAGCAACAATTCTATTTACACAGTTCTTGATAAATATCGATATGTCGAATATTACTTTAAAGAAAATGTTCGCTTTCATAAAATTTCTGAGGTTGAAATGAGTGATTATCTGGAACTGATATTTGAAAAAGCAAAAAACGGAGTTCTCTTAAGCGAACTTGCAGATCTTCTTGTTTCTGACGAAATTTCGTTGAAAGATGCACAGGAATTTATCGATACACTTATTCAAAGTCAGTTTATTGTAACCGAATTAGAATTTACCATTACCGGAGAAGATTATTTTGAAAAACTATTGAGAATATTTTCAGAAGCAAGATTCGATTTTTATGAAGCCGAAGTTATCAAAGAATTAATTACAAATTTAAAATCCAAAATCAATTCCCTTGACACAAATAATAGTAACGATCCTGCTCTATATACTCAAATTCATGAGTTAGTAAACGAAGAATTAAATAATGTCGATATTTCAAAATTATTTCAGGTAGACAGTTTTAGAAAGATTTATCAGGGTTCTGTAAGTTTTAAAACTTTAAAGAATTTACGTCCGGCGTTGAGTGTTCTAAACAAATTGCAATCTGTTTCGGAAAACAATAATTTGAAAGAATTCAAAAGAAAATTCCTGGAGCGTTATGAAGAATATGAACAACCACTGGTAAGTGTTCTGGATCCGGACATAGGAATTGGCTACGCAAAAACAGCTGGAGCAAAATCGGCTTTGGTTGATGAATTACTTATTGGTGGAGGACATTCAGATGCCAATCAGATTTCTATGGATTCTAAAAAAACATTTTTGTTCAAAAAACTACTTCAGGCTACAAAAAACAATTTGCAGTCAATCGAATTAACAGATGAAGAAATTAACAAATTTGAAGAGAATGAATCTCTATATCCTGATACTTTTTCTGCATTTGTAAATATATTTCATGAAAATGGAGTTGAAAAAATCAATCTAAAAACAGCCAGTGGCCCGTCTGCAAATGGATTGATTGGAAGATTTAGTCATTTAGATACCAAAATTCTTGACTTGTGCAATGAAGTATCCAGTATTGAAAATCAGCTTAATCCGGATAAAATTATTGCAGAAATAGTGCATTTGCCTCAGGCAAGAACAGGGAATATATTATACAGAAACTTTCAGAGAGATTATGAAATTCCTTATTTAGGAAATGCTTCTGTAGACAGAGATCATCAGATTACGATCGATGATTTGTATGTTTCGGTAAAATCAGGAAAAATTGTGTTGCGTTCAAAAAGACTCAATAAAGAGATAATCCCGAGATTGAGCAACGCCCATAATTTTGTTTCAAATGCATTGCCAATCTATCATTTTTTATGTGATCTTCAAAATCAAAATTCTTTCGGATTTGGATTTAGCTGGGGAGCACTTCAAAACGAATTTGATTTTTTACCCAGGTTAACTTACAAAGACACCATTTTTAGCAGAGCAACCTGGAATATCACTAAAACAGAAATTGAGCATATCCTTGCTGCCGGCGAATCAAAAAATACCGAATTTATAAATAATTTCAGAAAAACCAGAAACATCCCCGATCTGGTTTATATCTCTCAAGGCGACAATGAAGTTCTTATAAACTTTAATAATGAATTGAGTTGCAATGTGTTTTATTACATGCTAAAGAGCGAAAACTTTGTTCAGTTAAAAGAATTTTTATTTGAGGAAGATACAATTACAGGTAATTATTGCAATGAAATTATTTTTACAGCACACAAAAATATTGAGAAGAAAGCAGAAATCATTGAGGCAAATCAATTTGTTTCTAATGAAAATCAGCAAGGTGTAGCAACTTCATTTTCGATAGGAGAAGAATGGCTTTATTACAAATTTTACTGTGGAGAAAGAGCCGGAGAAGAATTGTTAAAAAGAGGCATTGCTCCAATTGTTGAAGAATTAAAAGAAAAAGGCATTATTGACAAATGGTTTTTTATTCGATATTATGATGCTCAGGGACATCATATCAGATTTCGTGTTTTATTGAAAAACAGTAATTTATTTACAGATTGTATCCGAATCATAAGACAATATACCGACCCTTTGGAACAAACCAGAATCATCTGGAAAACCCAGACAGACAACTATCTTCGTGAATTGCAGCGTTATGGATATGAAGCCATTGAAAAAACAGAAACTTTGTTTTTTAATGACAGTGATTGTACCTTAAAATTTGCAGACATGATTGAAGGCGATACAGGAGAAAAAATAAGATGGATGTTTTGTTTATTGTCTATCGATCATTTCTTAAATGATTTTGACGTAAAACTCGAAGGAAAAGTCAAACTGTTTAATGTAGCCAAGACTGGTTTTGGCAAAGAATTTAACCGTTCAGGAAGACTGAATAAACAAATTAATGAAATGTTTGTAAAACATGAATCTGAAATAGAATACTTTCTGGACCCAAATCTGATGGATGAAATTTATGAGCCTTTGCTGGAAATTCTTCATGAACGTACAGAGAAAAACGCTGATGCTGTAAAGCAAATAAAAGAACTGGGCAAAGAGCACCGTTTGCCAACTTATCTGGACAATATAATGTTAAGTTATGTTCATATGATTTGTAACCGAATCTTCTTAACAAAGCACAGAATACATGAAATGGTTGTTTATGATTTTTTATACAAATATTACAGCAAACAGCTTCACACTGGAAAAAGAGAAAAAACGACAGTAACAGAAGAATTAATATCATAGATTATGAGAGCATTAGCAGTAGTAACATCTTCTTTGTTTGATCAGATTGAAGATCATAATAAACATTTGATTTGTATTGATAATTTAGAAATTCCTTTGGCTTTTATAGAAGGAAGTTTTCCGGAATTTAATGAAGAGTCAGAACAATATGCCAATTCTGTTTTGGTAAAAAAGACGAGTTTCTCTTTAAATTACAGAGATTTAGGAGTTATAGAAAATGCATGGCAGAAATTAAAATCTGCAGAAATTGATACTTTTTATCCGATAGGATCAGATTTTGCCGGGCATGTAATTGCAATTGGGAAAAATGTTTCTTCATTGTCTGTTGGAGATTTGGTAATAGGAAACTGTTTTTATCCCGAATCCGAAAATGGTGCAATGCCGGGAATTCCGTCAAATCATGCAAGCAAAGAATATGAAATTTATCATTTTGGCAAGTTAATCAAAGTGCCGCCTTATCTTTCTGGAGTTGAGGCAGGTGCATTGGGTATAGGAACACAAACAGCCAATGCTATGGTTCGCAAGGCAAATATTAAAAAAGGAGACAATGTACTGGTAACCTCTGTAACCTCAAATACTTCTTATTTTTTGTTAAATGCACTCTGGAATCTTGAATGTAATGTTTACGGATTATCTTATTCAGGAAAAAATACAGAAACCGTTCACGAACATTTTCCTTTTATAAAAGAAATTTTCTCAGTAAATGAAAAAAACATTCCTAATACTATATTGTTTGATGCTGTTTTGGATTCATTTTCAGATACATATTTAGAATGTTTAATGCCTAATCTGAATCTGAATGCCCGTTACTTAACGTGCGGAATTTTCAATCAGTCTCTGGATAAAATTAAGAATGTTAAGCCTACCAATTTAACTTTGCTGATTGCCAATTTGATGATGCGAAACATTAGTTTTATTGGTAACTGTTTAGGAACAACTGATGATTTGGTAACAGGTTTGGAATTTTATAAAACAAAAAAATTATTGGTAGATTCCGTTTTTACAGATGAAAATTCCTTGTCAGATTTTGTTACTAAATCCTATAATCTGGACTCAGATAAGTTTGGAAAAGTAATTTATGAATACAGCGAAACAGAGCAGGAAGCAGAGGTTCAATAATTTTTTCTGAACCAAACCTTCTGCCATTCTCTTTTTAAAATTAAAAACGAAACTTGTTCGGCAAGGATTACCAAATCTGAGCCGTCAAGTTTTTTTATTTCACTTTCAGAAACATCAATGATGTAGAGTAAATTCAGGTATTCGGCAAATTTGTACTGAATCATGCGATAGATTTTTTCGTGAAGCTGAATTTTTAATTCATCCGGAGAAATACTCAGCGGAAAATCAATTCCTTCATTTGCAAGATTAAAATCCTTATTGATCTGTTCAATCAATTTTAAATACAACGTCTCAGCCTGAGCTTCCTGTAGTAATAATTCTGTGTTTTTAGGAGCGACAAACATTGATTTTAATTTTAGATTGCTGAATTATGATTTTATATTTTTGGGATGAAACTTAAACAGTTCGACCCATTAAGTTTTTTCCGAAGGTCTTAAGGATTTCTTTTTTTTCTTTAGAAATTGTCATTTTTTCTAAAGTCTCAAAAGCCTTTAACGTATACATTTCAATAGCTTCCTGCGTAGCTTTTGAAGCTCCGGATTCATTAAAAATAGCTTTTGCTGTATCAATTTTAGCAGTATTATCTTCCAGTTGCAAATGGAATAAATTCTGTAATTGCAACGCCTTATCAGGAGATGAAAACTCTAAAGCTTTTAAGTACAAATATGTTTTTTTGTTTTCTATAATATCACCGCCAACTTGTTTACCAAAAGTTTCAGGATTTCCAAAAGCATCCAGATAATCGTCCTGAAGCTGAAAAGCTAATCCTAAATTAAGTCCGAAATTATAAATCAGGTCCGCTTCCTTTTCAGAAGTTTTGGCTACAATTGCGCCCATTTTCATAGCAGCAGCAACCAAAACGGCTGTTTTATATTCGATCATTTTTAGATATTCCGGAATGGTTACATTGCTTCTTTCTTCAAAATCAACATCCCATTGCTGGCCTTCGCAAACTTCAAGAGCAGTCTTGCTAAATAATTTTGCTAAATCCCTAAAAACGACCGGCTCATATTGCTCAAAATATTGATAAGCCAGAATAAGCATGGCATCTCCGGATAAAATTCCGGTATTAATGTTCCATTTTTCATGTACCGTAACTTTTCCCCTTCGCAAAGGTGCATCATCCATAATATCATCATGAACCAATGAAAAATTATGAAAAACTTCAACCGCCATAGCTGCAGGAAGAGCTTTTGTATAATCAGTATCAAAAACTTCAGCAGCCATTAATGTTAATACAGGACGCATACGTTTTCCGCCAAGGCCTAAAATATATTCTATAGGTTCATAAAGGTTTTTTGGCTCTTTGCTAATGCTTTGGTTTTTTAAATAACTAATAAAAAAATCCTGGTACTGACTTATATCGTGCATAAAATGAAATTCTGTTTTACGAAGCTCAAAGATACAATTCAATTATGAATTATCGGTTTCTAATTTTTTAAATACTGAAGCCTGCAAATCAGGGATAAATCTACCTAATAAATAATTTGTTAAAATTTTTTCTAAAAAACTTGGAAACTTTTTTGGTATTTAGAGTTTCCTGTCTATATTTGCATCATTATTTGGAAACTACGAACACTATAAAAGTTTCCGTAAACAATTTGAGCGATTTATAAACTCATTAAATCAGAGACTTATGACAACATGGACCATAGATTCTAGCCAATCAGATGTTTTAATAAAAATGAGACATTCTATCATTGCGTATATAGGCGGAACGGCAAACAAATTTGACGGTTATGTAAATATCGAAGACAACGAGATTGAAGATGCTTCTGTTGAGTTTTCATTAGATGTAAATAATAGAAATGACAGTTTCCAGCAAATTGATACGCACTTGCAGTTAAATGATCTTTTTAATGTAAATGAACATCCTATTATAAGTTTTAAATCGACTTCATTTCAAAAGATTAATAACAATATTAATTTTTTCAAAGGAGATCTGACAATCAAAGATGTAACAAGGGTAGTAGAACTTGATGCAGAATTTATTGGTGTTAATTCTTATAACGGAGAGAAAAAAGTAGCATTTGAAATCAAAGGCGATATCAAACGCCAGGATTTTGGATTAGATTATAATTCTTTTAATCATAATGGCGGTTTGGCTCTTGGAAAAGACATAAAATTAATCGCGAATCTGGAGTTTAGTATATAAATCTTACATAATGAATAATTTAATGTAAAATTATTACAAAAATAGCGGAAACTATTTTTTAGATTTTAGTTTCCTGTTTATATTTGTAGTACAATCTGAAAAATCAAAATGAAAGAGAAAATTATATCAAAAGCAAGCGAACTTTTTTTAAAGCTTGGTTTTAAGAGTGTTACGATGGATGATATTGCAGGTGAAATGTGTATTTCAAAAAAAACGATTTACAAATATTTCTGTAATAAAGAGGTTTTGATCGAAGAAAGTACATCAACCGTTCACAGACAGGTACATGAAATTATTGACAGTATTGTGGCGAAGAACCTGAATGCGATTCATGAGAATTTTGAAATTAGAGAAATGTTTCGTGATATGTTTAAAAACAATATAGACACATCGCCAATATATCAGTTAAAAAAGCATTATCCGGAAATTTACCAAAATGTATTGTCTCATGAAATTGAGCAGTGCACCAAATATTTTAGAGAAAATATAGAAAAAGGAATCCGTGAAGGATTGTATCGCCCGGATTTAAATATAGATATCTATGTGAAATTTTATTACACCCTTATTTTTCATATTAATGAAAATACGATTTCAGAAAGAGAAGCACAGGAAATAGAATTAGAAGCACTGGAATATCATACCCGTGCAATGGCAACAGAAAAAGGAATACTTGAACTTGAAAAACAATTAAAAAAAATTAGAGCATAATCATCAATCTTTAAATATACATACTCCATATGAAACAAATAGTTCTTTTATTTTTGTGTACAATTGGTTTGACGGCCAACGCACAAGTAACCACTTTAACCTTAAGAGATGCTCTTACGTATGCGCTTCAAAACAAATCGGATGCTAAAAAGGCTAAATTACAGGTCGAAAACAGTGAGTATCAAATTCAGGAAGTACGTTCACGAGCATTGCCTCAAATTTCTGCAAACGGAAATTTAACTTATAATCCGGTAATTCAGACAACAGTTATTGACGGAGCAGGATTTGGTGCTCCAGGAACTACAATTCAGGCAGCATTTGGTCAAAAATGGACATCGACAGCAGGAGTTTCTTTAACGCAGGCAATCTTTGATCAATCTGTTTTTACAGGATTAAAAGCGGCAAAATCTACACGTGAATTTTATCAAATAAACAATCAGTTAACAGAAGAACAGGTTATTGAAAGAGTTGCAAATAACTATTATTCTGTTTATGTACAAAAAGAAAGATTGGTTCTTTTAGACAGTAATTACGTAAACACAACAAAAGTTCGTGATATTGTAAAAGGGCAGTTTGATAATGGTTTAGCCAAAAAAATTGACTTAGACCGTATCATTGTGAAAATGTCAAATATAGATACAGAACGTCAGCAGATTAAAAATCAAATTACTTTACAGGAAAATGCTCTAAAGTTTTATATGGGAATGCCTATTGAAACTCAAATTGATATGCCAAAAGAAGAATTTGAAGTAGTTCCTGCAGCATTAACAGAACAGCCAACTGTTGAAAACAGAACAGAATATCTGCTTTTGAAAAAACAAGAAGAGCTTTTGGTGTACAATAAAAAAGCTGTTGAAGCAGGATATTACCCTACGCTTTCATTAACGGCAGGTTACAATTATATTGGTCAGGGACCTGAAATGCCTTGGTTTGCAAAGCCAAAAGACGGAGTTTACTGGTCTGATTACTCTGCAATTGGATTAAATTTACATGTTCCAATTTTTACAGGTTTCGGTACCCGTGCCAAAGTAAGACAAGCCGATGTAGAAATCAGATCTTTACAAGAAGATATTAAGGACACAAAACTTTCTCTTGATTTAGACTATAGAAATGCAATGGCTGACATCGAGAATAACATTGTAACTATTCAGAATCAAAAAGAAAATATGCAATTGGCATCAGAGATTCTAAGCAATACAAAAAACAATTACCTTCAGGGACTGGCATCTTTAACAGATCTGTTAGATGCCGAAAATGCATCACTTGAAGCTCAAAATAATTATACCAGAGCAGTTTTAAATTATAAAATTGCCGAAATAGCACTAATCAAATCAAAAGGCGAACTAAAAACTCTTATTAAATAACTAATTACAATGAAGAAAACTATTATAACAATCGTAATCATAATCGCAGCACTGGGTGTGATTGGATATGTCTTAAATAATAATAAGAAAGAAAATAAAGCAAAAACTGATATCGTTGCCGAAAAAAATGCTGCTGTTTCAGTAAAAGTAACAGATGTAAAAACAGAAGAAGTTTCTTTGGATTTTGTTGCAAACGGAAATTTCCAGCCTATTCAGGAATTGACTTTCTCTGCTGAGAAATCAGGTAAAGTAATCAGCGTTTTAGCTAAAGAAGGTGATTATGTAAGAGTAGGTCAGACTTTATTGACAGTTAGAGGTGATGTGATTAATGTTAGTGCACAACAAGCACAGGCAGTTTATCAAAATGCAAAATCTGATTATGAAAGATATGAAAATGCTTTTAAAACAGGTGGTGTTACAAAACAACAATTAGATCAGGCTAAGTTAGCTTTAACAAATGCGAAGTCTAACTTAACACAAGCAAACATCAATGTTGGAGACACAAAAGTAAAAGCGCCAATAAGCGGATTTATCAATAAAAAATATATTGAGCCGGGCTCTATTTTAGCAGGAATGCCAGCAACAGCTTTATTTGATATCGTAAATGTTTCTAAATTAAAATTAGTAGTGACTGTAAACGAAAATCAGGTAGCAAGTTTAAAAGTAGGAAATACTGTTAATGTAACGGCTAGTGTTTATCCTGATAAAACTTTTTCAGGAAGAATTACATTCATCGCTTCAAAAGCAGATGAGTCTTTAAACTTTCCTGTTGAAATTGAAATTACGAACAACTCAAATAATGACCTGAAAGCAGGTATGTACGGAACCGCAAACTTTGCATCAAACCAACAAAAACAAAACTTGATGGTTGTACCTAGAAATGCATTTGTGGGAAGTGTAAGCAGTAATGAAATTTTTGTAGCTGAGAACGGCGTTGCAAAATTAAGAAAAGTAACGGCAGGAAGAATTTTGGGAGACAAAGTTGAGATTATCAATGGATTATCTGAAGGAGAAAAGGTAATTGTTACCGGTCAGATTAACTTACAGGACGGTAATACAGTAGAAATTATTAAATAAAGTAATTAGTGATTTAGTACAGAGTACTTGGTCTTAGTGCAGTCAAACTAAATGACGAGCATAGACTAAGGGCTAAAAACTAAGGACTTAATAAAATTTAAAAGAAATATATGAAATTAGCCGAAATATCCATAAAACGTCCGTCGTTGGTAATTGTATTGTTTACAATTCTGACTCTTGGTGGATTGTTCAGTTACAGCCAATTAGGCTATGAGCTGATCCCAAAATTTGAGCAAAACGTTATTACAATTTCTACAATATATCCTGGAGCTTCTCCGAGTGAGGTAGAAAATACCGTAACAAAGAAAATTGAGGATGCGATCGCTTCTCTGGAGAATGTTAAGAAAATTGACTCGAAATCCTATGAAAGCTTGTCTATCGTTTCGATCACACTGACATCAAATGCAAAAGTCGATTTCTCTTTGAATGATGCACAGCGAAAAATTAATGCGATTATTAGTGATTTGCCAGAGGACGTAAAAACTCCGGCACTGACCAAGTTCTCCCTGAGTGACTTACCGATCATGACGCTTGGAGCTAACGGAAAAATGGATGAAGCAGCCTTTTATGACTTAATTGACAAAAAAATTGCGCCTATTTTATCTCGTGTACAAGGTGTCGCGCAAGTAAATATTATTGGTGGTTCTGAGCGTGAAATTCAGGTAAATCTTGATGCTGTAAAAATGCAGGGATACGGATTATCTGTTCCTCAGGTTCAGCAGACTATTTTGACCTCGAATCTGGATTTCCCAACAGGAAACATTCAGACCCGTAATCAAAAAATATTAATTCGTTTAGCGGGTAAATATAAAAATGTTGATGAATTAAGAAATCTGGTAGTTTCTTCTCAAAACGGAATTCAGATTCGTTTGGGTGAAATCGCCGATGTTCAGGATACACAAAAAATTGCCGAGAAAATTTCTCGTGTAGATCAAAAAAGCGCGATCGTTTTACAAATCGTAAAACAATCAGATGCCAATGCCGTTGCAGTAAGTGAGCAATTATTAAAAACAATTGCAACTCTTGAAAAAGATTATAAATCAAACCAATTAAAATTAGAAGTTGCAAAAGACAGTACTATCTTTACATTAGAAGCAGCAGACTCAGTAGTACACGATTTATTAATTGCAGTAATTCTGGTTGCATTTGTAATGTTGTTTTTCCTTCACAGTATTAGAAACTCATTGATTGTAATGGTATCTATTCCTGCCTCATTGATTGCAACATTTATTGGTATTTATTTAATGGGATATACACTGAACTTAATGAGTTTATTAGGATTATCTCTGGTGGTAGGTATTCTGGTCGATGACGCGATTGTGGTACTGGAGAATATTTACCGACATATGGAGATGGGTAAAAGCCGAATTCGTGCATCGTATGACGGAACCGCAGAAATCGGTGGAACGGTAACTTCGATTACATTAGTAATTGTGGTTGTATTCCTTCCAATTGCGATGAGTTCTGGTTTAGTTTCCAACATTATTACACAATTCTGTGTTACGGTAATTATTTCTACGATGTTATCTCTTTTAGCTTCGTTTACAATTATTCCGTGGTTATCATCTCGTTTCGGGAAATTAGAACATATAGAAGGAAAGAATTTATTCGGAAGAATTATTCTTGGATTTGAAAGTTATTTAACTCGTTTCACCAACTGGGTTTCAGATTTATTGACTTGGTGTTTAGATCATTATATTAAAACTATTGTAGTTGTAGTTATCTTATTCTTTGCTTCTACTATAGGATTAATGGGTGGAGGTTTCATTGGAGGAGAGTTCTTTGCATCATCTGATAGTGGAGAGTTCTTAGTACAGATCGAGATGCCAAAAGATGCTTCGTTAGAACAAACGAACTTCATGACGCAAAAAGCAGAAGCCTATCTAAAACAACAAGAATACGTTCACAGTCAGATTACAACTGTAGGACAAACCAGTGAAGGTTTCGGAGCATCTCAGGCTACGGCTTACAAAGCAGAGATTGACGTAAAAATGATCGAACAAAAAGACCGTACGGATGATGCGAACGTTTATGCTGCAAAAATCAAACGTAAGTTAGAAAAAGTATTGGTTGGAGCAAAAGTAAAAACTGTTCCGGTGGGTATTTTAGGAACTGCCGAAGATGCAACTTTAGGATTAATTGTAACAGGTCCTTCAACAGAAGCAGCGATGGCTTTTGCCAAACAAGCTGAAGCACAATTGCGCACAATTCCTGGAACAACAGAGATTAAATTAACCGTTGAAGACGGAAACCCTGAAATTAACGTAAAAGTAGACCGTGATAAAATGGCTGCTTTAGGACTAACACTTCAAACAGTTGGTTTAACCATGCAAACTGCTTTTAGCGGAAATACAGACGGTAAATACAGAGCTGGTGAATATGAGTACGATATCAACATTCGATACAACGCATTCGACAGAAAAAGTATTACAGATGTAAGTAATCTGATTTTTGTAAATGCCGCAGGGCAGCAAATTAAGTTGTCTCAATTTGCAGATATTACAGAAGGATCAGGACCGAGCCAGTTAGAACGTAGAGATAAATCTGCTTCTGTTACTGTAAAAGGACAAAACGTTGGGGTGCCATCAGGAACAATTGTTCAGCAATGGCAGGTAAAATTAGATAAACTTAAAAAACCAGCAGGTGTAAACTACATCTGGGGTGGTGACCAGGAGAATCAATCTGAAGGATTTGGTACCTTAGGAATCGCTTTATTGGCAGCTATTATTTTGGTTTACCTTGTAATGGTGAGTTTATATGACAGTTTTGTTCACCCATTTGTGGTATTATTTGCAATCCCGCTTTCGTTTATTGGTGCGATGTTAGCATTAGCCCTGACAAATAACTCATTAAATATCTTTACAATCTTAGGTATTATCATGTTGATTGGTCTGGTGTGTAAGAACGCGATCATGCTTGTCGATTATACGAACCAGAGAAGAGCAGCCGGAGAATCAATCAGAACAGCCTTAATTCAGGCAAACCATGCACGTTTACGTCCGATTTTGATGACGACAATTGCGATGGTATTTGGTATGTTCCCGATTGCATTGGCATCTGGAGCAGGAGCTGAGTGGAAAAACGGTTTGGCCTGGGTAATTATCGGAGGATTAATTTCTTCTTTATTCCTAACCCTGATTGTAGTTCCGGTTATTTATAACATTATGGAAAAAATAATTGCTAAAGTTAGCAAAGGAGAAAAAATCGATTACGAAGCTGAAATGGTTGCCGATTACGAGCACACAGAATTAAGCGAAGACGGTTTTAATCCAAAACATACCCATTAATTTTGATTTAATTTTAGAATGAGAAAATCCCAAATTCCGAAAGGAAGTTTGGGATTTTTTTTATTTTAGATTTCTAAGTCTAGATTTTAGATTCGCACGATGATTTTGGAATTTACTATTTAAGGTACAAATAATGATTAAAATAATCTATTATCGCTTTTCCTTCCAGCAAAACATCGGCACCAATAATACCGTGAACCGGTTTTGCCTTGTAAGATTCTAAAGCTTCATTAACATGAGAAAGATCAAAAATCACCAAACCGAAATCAGTATTTTTCCAACTGCCGATTTGTAAAATATTATGAGCCGAAATTTCGGTTTTCATTCCCGTTCCGCCGGCACCCGAAGCTTTTGTTTTAGATTTTTTTGATGAAATTTCAAAACGCTCCATACTTTCAAAACCTATACAAGTGTTAGAAGCTCCGGTATCTAAAATAAAATTTCCCGAAACGCCATTGATTTTAGCTTTTATAAGAAGATGCTGTGTTTTGGTGACCTTAAATTTTATTTTTTTGTATTTCTCTTTTTTGAGAACCGCGTGAAGATTTTCCATTTTTTGTAATGATTGAAAACCAAAAATAAACCAATTACAGTCAAAAAGCTAATGATGTAATAGATATAATTTGTAGGTTTCTCTTCTGCAGAAATAGAACCATAATACACAAAAGAACTCCAGTAATAAGGCGATTTCTTCGCATTCGGAATCGATTTGTCGTTCAAAAAACCCAATTTTGCATTGGCATTAGCTTCAAAATACGTAACATCATTTTTAATGTTTTTATAAAAATCAGTCATAAAAACAGATGTTGTGTAATCGTTGACTTTCCATAAAGAAAACATTAAATTTTGGGCACCCGCAAATTGAAAACCTCTTGCAATACTCATTGCACCTTCTGCCTTATACAACTTTCCTATTCCGGTTTCACACGCACTTAAAACCACTAAATCAGGATTTATATTCAAATTATATAATTCAGAATATAAAACTTCCTGATCATAAAATTTAATGCTTGCCGGAGTTTCAATATCGCCGGAGGAAGCGTGAGTACTTAAATGCAAAATCGAATATTGGTTTGCATTAGCTTTAAAATTAAAGAAACTGGCATTTGAATTCTCAAGATATTTTCCTTTAAAATAACTTTGAATAGATTCTAATTCTTTCTTCGAATATGCCAGTTCATAAGCCGTTTTTTCAAAAACAGGAAAAACGCCCAAAACTGTTTTTTCTGAATTAGAATTTGGTTTGGCATTCAAATAAAAACTAGCAGAAGTATTATAAGCAATTTTAAAATCATTCAGTAAATAATGCATTTTTGCAAAATTGGTTGTCGATGATTCCTGAGTAATTAATGCCTCAAAAGGAAGAAAGTTCAAAATCCCGTCTGGAACTATGATGAGGTTTTGGTATATTGAGTTTTGAGGTAATTTCAGCATGTCATAAATCACTTTACCGTATTTATTATAGCCGGAAATATCGTTTGTAATAGCATCTGCAGAATTGAAATAATCTATAAACTGTGCAATTTTAGGAATTGCAGTATCTGTAATATTAATATGGAGGATATTAATTTTTTCATTTTGCAAGATGAAATAAAATAAATTTTTCTCACCCATAAAATAATAAACCATGATAGCTTTATCATTTTCCAGTTTTGAAAATAAAGCTTTTAAATCAAAATTTTCGGGAATATAATCTGCATTTTTAGATTGCACTTTTTTCAACGAAATCATTATTTCGTGTTGCTCTTTTATAAACCTGTTAATTTCTGAAATATTCGCCGAATCACCTTTTTGCTGTTCTTTTAAAATAGCATTATTTAAATTTTGAAGTTCTTGTAAAAGCTGTTTTTCTTTTGCAGAAGCGTTTTTAATATTTGAACGATAACCTTTTAATATTCCCGATTTCGTCCTTTCAGATAATCGAAAAGCTTCTTCCGGATATTGAGTTTTGCCCTCATTTTGAAACAACTTATCATAAATTGAAATGCACCTTTCGGTACGATTTCGTGATCGCAACTGCATCAGGATTTTTGAATTTTCGTAAACCAGTGAATTCATTAATACATCTTCAATATAAAAGGAAAGTTCAAAAGCTTTTAATGCTTTCTTGGGATGTTTAAGCTGCAGAATTTCTGCTTGCAAATCGAGTGCATCAATCAAAACAGTTTCTGCATATAATTGATCCTGGTTTGGCAGTATATTTTTTGAATTGTATTCAGGAATCAAAGTTTTAAAAACTGCTGAAATCTGTTTGGTGCTCTCATCATACTTTCGTTCATCAAAAAACAATAAAGCTTTTTCATAATATATTTTAGCGATTTTTCGTGGCTGTTGATTTGTAGTTCTAAAAAACAGTTTTTCAGCTTTTGCTAAATACAAATTCGCAACTTCAAATTGCTGTCTCTGCCGATTTAGCGTTGCCAGATTACGATAAGAATTCGATAAAGTTTCAAATTGGTCGTTTTCGTTTTTCAGATAAATAACGGCCGATTCAAAAGCATTTTGAGTTTTATGATGAATTTCTGGGCTTATAAAATTTCCTCTTGAATTTAATAAATAACTATTCCCCAAATTATTCAATAAAAGTCCTTTCTGCGAATTCGATAATTTCTCTGTTTTCAAGGTGTTTTCTAACAATTCAATCGCAAGGGAAATCTTGCCGGAACTCTGATAAACATTCGATAAATTCAAAATCGCCGCAAATTTTTGTTTCGGCGCGTCAGGATAATTTTTGGAAGTGTTTATGATATAAAAATACTGTTTTATGGTGTTTTCGGCACTGTCAAAATCGCCCAAAACCGTATATAAATTGCCCAAAGGTTTCAGGCAATATTCAATAATATCATAATTATTTAGTTTGTTTTTCTGATAAATTTGCCAGGCTTTTTCATAACTCGAAATCGCTTTTTCGGTTTGACTGAATTGGTTTTCATAATATGCTTTATTGCAATTTAAAACCACAATCGCCAGTAATTCATTTTTGGTTTTTAGTTTGGAGTTTCTCCAAAAATCAGCTTCTGTATTTGTTAAATTTTGCAACGCTTTCGCGGAAGGATTCGCCACAAAAACATCAATTGAATTGTATATTTTATCTTCCTGATTCTGTCCGAATAGAATTAGAGTTACGAAGAATAAGATATAGCAATATAGTTTTGTCATAAATGATTGTTGATTTCACAAAGATTCACACAGAAAAGTTTACTACAAATTACACAAATTTTCACAAATTAATATTTGAACACGTTGCTTTCAGTTTTGCTAATTTGTGAAAATTTGTGTAATTTGTGGTAAAAGAACTTGTAAGTCTCTTCAAAAACCTCCATGTAACGCTGTGGTATAACCCTTAAAACTTCCAAATCCCATACAGTTGAAAATAATTAAAATTCTGTTCAAAGTTAATTACATAGCGCGCGCCCAAGCTTGGGCCAATTCGCGCAAAACCAGCCGTTAAATCGAACAAAAGACCCGTTTTAAAATCAGCAAAAGAGTTTTTTACCTTATTATCCGCTTTCGTTGTACTTATGAGGAAACTTTCCTTGTCGCCCTCAAAAGTTTCAATTTTTATATCCTGATTTTGTTCTTCAGAGACATTTATATTCGCCTGAATCCCGGCACCAATTCCGATATAATTATTAATGTTATACCGAATCAAAATCGGAACTTCCCAATTGATATTTTTATTTTCAGTTGCCGTGGTCGTGCGTACCAATTGTCTTACTCCGTTTGCATTTGTATTTACTACACTTTCGACATTAATAGCACTATCATATTTGTTTAAGGCATTTACCCATTCTGCCTGCCAATAAAAACGATACGATTTAAAAGGCGAAATCGTTGCGCCCACAAAATAACTCGTCGATTTTTCTAAATCTGGATACAAATTATACCCAGCTTTTACACCAATCGAAATTCCGGGTAAGAATCGGGTAGTGGCGTAGTTGGTTATTATAGGTTCATTTTTATCAAAAATAATTGCAGTCCGGCTTCTTGTTTTTACTTTATGAAAATCTTCTGCAAACTTCATCGAATATTTTACAAAACCTTTTGTAGAATCTTTTTCATGTACATTTTTTTGTTCGCTTCCGGGCAGATAAATGTTTTTGAAAGTAAAGAAAATCTGTTTTTGTTTAATAATAGTATCCAGGCAGCTCGTCGTAGGTACTTCGTCTTTGGGACAAATCGGACATTCGGGATACATACTTTCGATCTTAAACGTTTTTTTGTCAAACATATCCGGAATATCAGTTTCCAGACGAATCATTCTCGCCGGGCCTTCACCATTATTTTGGAAACGTGTTTTAAAATTCACTCGTTTAAAACGCACCAGTCTGTAATTCATAAAACTTCCGTTAGACCCCATTTTATTTGGGTCATGAGAAGTTACAATTTCCATCTCCAGATTTTTTATTTTATGGTTTTTATAACTTCTGTTGGGTACAAAAATCCCTCTCATGGTAACCGTCGCGCTTGTATCTTTGATCATTTCAGGAGTAGTTTTAAACGTATAAAAAATATTACGTGTTTCTCCCGGGTTTGCATCATCAAATTCTAAAACAGAAACATTATGATATGTTTTATTGGCATCTAATAAAGAAGCGTCAAGATCTTCTTCGGTTGTTGTGTTTTTGTATTTTTTTAGTTTAATTGTATTTTCGGCAGAAGCCACATAATCTTTAGAATCATCAAGATCATTAACAGAAGCGACTGTGTTTTCTTTTATTTCGCGTTCATTAGCGTAAGTCCTGAAATCAACCAATTCAAAATTGTTGTTTTTGAATTGTTTCTCATTATAAAAAAGATATAGTTTTCCGCTGGAAACATAATTTTCCAGATTCTGATAACCCACTACAACTACCATTTCCTGTTCCGGAATAGGGTCACAGTTTTTTAAGATTGCAAATCCGTTTTGATCTGCAATCGACGCAATATCTTTATAATTTGTATCGGTAATATCATTTACAGCTACTTTTTTCGGGCGTGTTGCAGGAGGTTTTCCGTTGTCATAATTGTTGGTTACAGCAAGTCTGGCAGTATAAGTCCCTTTGTTTTTATAAACATGTTTTGGCTCTGCTTCTTTACTGTAATGTCCGTCGCCAAGTTCCCATAAATAGGAATAACTTGGTTTTGGAGCGCCCGCAATCGGAATTAAAGGCGGTGTTTCAGGTTTATAAGTAACCAGATTTCCGTTTTGATTGTAAATAATATTGGCCCTTCGGGTTATGGTGTCTTTTACTTTGGTTTGCGCGAAAGAGTATATAGAAAAAAGAATAAAGAGAATAGATGATAGTGGTTTCATAACTAGTGGTTTTTAGCCCTGATAGTAGTGTAAATCCTTTTTTGCCGGGGTTCGGCAGAAAAGATTGCAACGGATAGCAGGATTAGCTTCTGAAAATCATCAGAGTTAATTTTAAAACTGGATTAAATGTAAAAAAAAGTGATGAGCAAATCACCACTTTCTTTTAAAAAGTATTTGTAAGTTACTGAATAGCATTGATTGCAGCTACCAGTTGCGCTTCGGTACCGGTTGTTGTTTCGGCAAGCGTGAAAGTATAAACATCGTTTGCAGCAACTGTCACTCCTTTGATTGCATAACGCCATTGACCATTGTCTTCGGTTACAAAAATCACATGGCAAGCCAGTCCAACCGGAATTTGTCCGTAGTGTTCACTGAATAACCCGGCTGCTGTATACGTGTCCAGTTTAGCAAGTGCATTAGTACCTTCACCATCATAAGATAAGTAAACAGCACTGTTGTTATTATCATATCCATCAGGAACATCAACAAGCAGTGTTGTTTTTGGTCTCGGATCGCTGTAAAAACGGTCTACGTTTGTCCAGCCAAAATTCCCAAAAGTCACATAATAATTCGTTCCCTCGCCCTGTACTCCGCCTTTTCCGTTGGCACCATCACCACCTTCCTTAACCTCTCTCCAGGCAAGTTCACCCTGTTCGTCGATTGCGCCTGCCCATAATGTCATGGTATTGTCTACACCATCTGTTAAATCTGCAGGAACCAGCATAGTCATAGAACAAGATGTTTGAAGTGCGACCCCACCCTGAGTAGCCTTAATGAAGAACTCTCCCCCGGAAATCAATAAGTTTTTTTTGCCGTCAGGAGTTATTCCCATAGTAGGTTTGTTGGTAACCAACATATTTCCCTTGTCAAAAAGTTCGATATATTCTATATCTACAACACCTGTTACCGCATTTCCGTTTTTGGTTAAGCAATCACCGTTAATGTTTACTTTTACCCCTTTTGCAGAAGTAAACGTTACTACACCATTTCCTGCCGTAATGGTAAAATTTTGCGTATTTCTTTTAACTCCTTGTTCGTTAATACTCTTAAAAGCGCCTGAAGTTGGAGGCAAGATCACATTGGTGTCGTCGCCATCGCTGTTGTCGCAGCTTACAAATGTCGTTATAGCGAATAATAAAAGGCCAATTGTTTTAAAATTTGTTTTCATGATATTCAGTTTTAATAGTTATTTAATAATAGATACTTATGACAGGAGAATTGTTACCCCTCTGTTTATTTATGATTTATATGAAGAGATCAATGGCGGTGAAAATTTGTTACCTCTCTTTTTTATTTTTTTTGATTTATTTTGAAAGGCATTTTTCTTCAAAGACATTTCCGTCTTCATCCAATGCAACGAGAATGTGTTTTTTCCGCGAAAGCGAAATAATAAAATAGACCCAGATTATAGCCCAAAACCCTAAGGTCATCATGGTAAGGAATAAATGAAAAGGATGATTTATTTCTTTTTTTTCTTTTGATAAAACAGCGTAAGGCAATTTTTCATTATGTTCGATAATTACAAAACCATTGCGTTCTTTGGCAGAGAGCATTTTGTAAAATCGATCAAGATTTTTTTCGTTTATGAGTTGATAACTTTTCATTTCTCTTAATTTTTTGGATTATTCTAAAAGATTCTTACTTCGTTATATCAACCTGATTTTATAATTGTTACCCCTCAAATAGAAAAATATTTTAATATCTTTATAAATTAGTGTTTTAAAATGCTGTTTTATGGCCAAGATTAAAATTCATTCCGACCAAAAATATATTGAAGGACTTGCTGCAAATAACTCCGCAATAATTCAGGAGATCTACAAGAAGTTTGTTCCAAAAGTTGTTTTTTATATTAGAAATAATTCCGGCAACCAGGATCAGGCGCAAGATGTGGTTCAGGAGATTTTGATATTGCTTTTTAATCAGGCCAAAGCAAATACGCTACAATTAACATGTCCGTTTGACGCTTATTTTTTTCTGTTATGTAAAAGAAAATGGCTCAATGAATTGAAAAAAACATCAAATAAAGGGGTAACAATTCAGGAAGATGCGGGATCTATATGTGAATCTGCTCTTGAATTGGTGGAACAAACCGAAGAATTTGATGAAAAACAACAACTTTTTGATGCCATGTTTCAGAAATTAGGAGACAAATGCCAGGAATTATTAAAGTTGAGTTTTACAATTAAATCTATGGAGGAAGTTGCTGAAAAACTCAATGTTACGTACGGTTATGTTCGGAAAAAGAAATCGTTATGCGTTGGTCAGTTAACACAATGGATTCAGGAAGCTAAAAATTTTAAATCCTTAAAAAATAATTAGTCATGAACGAAGAGCGCTATATAGTATTTGATCAATATCTTCAGAATGAAATGAATGCTGAGGAAAAGTCGAATTTTGAAAAACAATTATCCGAAAATAAGGAATTTGCATCAGAGTTTGAATCTTTTAAAACAGCACATTCCCAATTGGAGAATAAATTCGGAGTTGCCGCAGAAAGGGAAGCGTTTAAAGAAAATTTGACTAAGATTGCCAATAAACATTTTAACAAAGAAAGTTCAAAAGTAATTGCCTTTAAACCATGGAATTATGCAGTTGCAGCTTCTATTGTGGTTTTAGTTGGTTTGTTTTTCTTTAATTATATGCAAAAACCTGTATACGAAGATTTTAATCAGCACGAGCAGGCTTATTTTACAGAGCGAAGGGCAGAAAATATGACTTTGAAACAAGCCGAAACAGCTTTTAATGAAAAACGTTATAAAGAAGCAGTTCCGCTTTTTGAGAAAATTCTAAAACAGACAAAAACACCGGAAATTCAATATTTTTACGGAATCTCTTTGTTAGAAACAAACAAAACCAAAAAAGCAGCAGTTGTTTTTCAGGAACTTAGATCCGGAACATCTGTTTATAAAGACAAAGCGTCATGGAATCTTGCCCTTACCAGGCTGAAACAAAAAAACTATATCGGCTGTAAAGAAATCTTGCTAACTATTCCGGAAGATTATGAGGATTATGTTGAGGTTCAGGTATTGTTGAAAGAATTAGAATGATGTATTAGTTTTAAAAATAATATAAACGAGGAATTTCCCAAAAGAGATTTCTCGTTTTTTATTTAATCGCAATGTGTACATACGTGCTCCTTCCTCCGTCAGGATGACAATATTGCGCTTAAGATCATCATTAAAAACAAAAATCCGCGTTTATCAGCGTTTTCACGAAGTGAATCCTTACCATCCGCGTCCTTTTCTTCAAGATTGGGAAAGTTTTTATTATTGTCGTAATTTTGAGCCTTTAAAAATTTCAACAATTGAATTCAACAACAATTATTACCGATACACACACACATTTATATTCAGAAGAATTTGATCAGGACCGTGACGAAATGATTCAGCGTGCTATCGATGCCGGAATCACACGTTTTTTTATTCCTGCAATCGATGCTGCCGCAACGCAGTCTATGTATGATTTAGAAAAAAAATATCCCGAAAATATCTTTTTAATGATGGGTTTGCATCCCACTTACGTGAAAGATAATTATCTGGAGGAATTAAAACATGTTGAAACCGAATTGGCCAGAAGAAAATTCTACGCCGTCGGAGAAATAGGTATCGATTTGTATTGGGATAAAACCCATCTTAAAGAACAGCAAATTGCTTTTAGAAAACAGATACAATTGGCAAAACAATACAAATTGCCAATCGTAATTCATTGCCGTGAAGCTTTTGATGAAATTTTCGAAATCCTTGAAGAAGAAAAATCTGAAGATTTATTTGGGATTTTTCATTGTTTTTCCGGAACTTTAATACAAGCACAGCAGGCAATTTCCTATAAAATGAAATTAGGCATAGGAGGAGTAGTAACTTTCAAAAACGGAAAGATCGACCAGTTCATGAATCAAATCGATTTAAAACACATTGTTTTGGAGACAGACTCGCCTTATCTGGCGCCAATACCGTATAGAGGAAAGAGAAATGAAAGTAGCTATTTGGTGAATGTGATTGCAAAACTGGCTGATATATATAATGTTTCTGAAGAAGAAATAGCAGCAATTACAACACAAAACTCAAAAGACGTTTTTGGTATTTAACGAAATCGTTACTTTAATTTGGTTTTTTTTTTGTTCTTTTGCCCACCTAAATAAATAAAAAATAATGCAGAAATTTGATGCTATTAGACCGTTTTATGACACCGAAATAAATGAAGCACTTCATAATGTAGTCAATCATCCGATGATGAAAGCCATGATGAACTTTACTTTTCCGGAATTAGAAGACGAAGTTTGGAAAGATCAGCTTAAGAAAACACACTCTATTCGTGATTTTCAATGCAATTTTATTTATAATACCATTCAAAAAGTACTGGAAAGAAGTTCAGAAGGACTTACAACCTCAGGTTTTGAGAAACTTGAGAAAAATACTTCTTACCTTTTTATATCCAATCACAGAGATATTTTATTAGATACAACCTTATTAAACGTCTCTTTGTTTGAACATGGCTTGGTCATGACAGCATCCGCAATTGGTGATAATCTGGTAAAAAAGGCATTCTTGAGTACTTTGGCAAAACTAAACCGAAACTTTTTGGTTTTGAGAGGATTGACACCAAGAGAAATGCTGCAGAGTTCTAAACTATTGTCTGAATATATGGGGCAGTTATTGCTTCGCGAAAACAGATCGGTTTGGATTGCACAAAGAGAAGGCCGTACAAAAGACGGAAACGACGAAACCAATCCGGGCGTGCTTAAAATGATCGGAATGGGATCTGATGAAGCTAATCTAATGGATTATTTTAAGAAATTAAAAATCGTTCCGGTATCTATTTCGTACGAATACGATCCTACAGATGTGCTAAAAATGCCACAATTAATGGCAGAAGCGAACAATGAGATTTATATAAAAGAAAAAAACGAAGATTTCATGACCATTTTGAGTGGTATCATGGGAACTAAAAAAAGAATACATATCTCTGTAGGAGATGTTCTGGATACAGAAATTGATCAGATTGTAGCAGAGAATGACAATACCAACAAACAAGTTCAGGCTTTGGCACAGGTAATTGATGATAGTATCTTGAAGAATTATCAGTTATGGCCAACAAATTTTATTGCTTACGATATTTTAAACGAAACCAATAAATTTTCGCATTTATACAAGGAAAATGAAAAATTGCTATTTGAGCGTCGTTTAGAAATGCGTATTGGCAGCGATAATCCCGTTACCAGACAAGGATTTTTATCGATGTATGCAAATCCTGTTGTCAATAAATTAAAATATCAGGATGTCATCTAAAGCAAAAATACTTTTAGTTTATACCGGCGGAACTATTGGTATGAGCAAAGATTTTGCAACTGGTGCGCTCAAAGCATTTAACTTTGATAAACTATTGCAGAATATTCCTGAAATCGAACAATTAGATTGTGAGATTGAAACTTTTTCGTTTGAAAACCCGATAGATTCATCGAACATGAATCCTGCAATGTGGACTAAAATTGCCACAATTATTGAAGAAAATTATGCTGTTTATGACGGTTTTGTTGTTCTTCATGGTTCAGATACCATGTCCTATTCGGCATCTGCATTAAGCTTTATGCTTGAAAATTTAGCCAAACCGGTTGTGTTTACAGGATCACAATTGCCAATTGGTGATTTGCGTACCGATGCAAAAGAAAATCTTATTACCGCTATTCAAATTGCCTCGCTTCAAGAAGACGGAAAACCTGTAATTCATGAAGTTTGTCTGTATTTTGAATATAAATTATACCGTGGAAACCGGACTTCAAAAGTAAATGCAGAACATTTCAGAGCTTTTACCGCACCTAATTATCCAGAATTGGTAGAATCTGGCGTGCATCTGAAACTGAATTCGCATTTATTTCTTCCAATAAAAAAAGACGCTAAACTAATTGTTCATAAAAACCTGGATAATCATGTTGCGATTATAAAGATGTTTCCGGGAATGAGCGAAATCGTTTTGTCTTCGATTTTATCCATAAAAGATTTACGTGGCATTGTTTTAGAAACTTACGGATCAGGGAATGCTCCAACCGAAGATTGGTTTTTAAAGTTAATTGAAAAAGCAATCCAATCAGGCCTGCAGATTGTAAATGTAACACAATGTTCCGGCGGCAGCGTGAATATGGGACAATACGAAACCAGTACAGCCTTAAAATCACTAGGAGTAATTTCCGGAAAAGATATTACTACAGAAGCTGCAATTACAAAATTGATGTATTTGCTGGGTCATAACATTCCGCAAAACGAATTCAAAGATGTTTTTGAAACGTCTTTGCGTGGAGAAATTTCATTATAAAATTCCAAAATTTAAATTCCAAACGTTGAATTTAAGTTTGGAATTTAAATTTTAGGATTTTTGTACTCAATTGCGCAAGTCTCCAATTCTTCTTCATGACTATGTCTTTTATAATAAACATATACTATCACCGAAATAATACAAATAATTCCCTGAATCGCAACAGTAGTTCTTACACCAAGCGAATTAGAAATATATCCTATAATTAAACTTCCCACAGGAATCATTCCCTGATAAGCCATTAAATAATAACTTATACTTCTTGATCGCATATTTACAGCACTTTGAGTCTGGATATAAATGTTTATCGATGAGGTTTGTGCCATCATTCCTACGCCACTCAAAGCCATACAAATAAGAGCGACCGTCAGGCTATTTGAGTATGCTAATATAATTATACTAAAACCCAATAATAAACTTGCGGCAATCATTATTTTGCCCATATTATCAGATCTTTTAAGATTAGCCAGATAAATTGCAGATAAAATAGAACCAATTCCGGCAGCGCTTTCAAACCAGCTAAAAGTCTGGGCGTTTCCGCTAAAAATATCTTTTGCAAAGACAGGCATCAAAGTATTAAATGAAATTACAAACAAACTGCTGCACATAAGCATCAAAAGCATTTTGGCCATTTCAGCTTCTTTTTTGACATAATCAAAACCTTCAATAAAATCTTCAAGCATTTTAAATTTATCTTTTGCCTTGATATGAGGAGTAATTTTCATCATTAATAATGAAACCAGTACAGGAATATAGCTTAGGAAATTTCCAATAAAACAAATATCCTCTCCATATTGATGCAGGATAATTCCGGCCAGAGCAGGACCGGCAATTCGGGCAAAATTGTTTAATGTCGAGTTGAGTGCGACAGCATTTGGCAGATCTTCCTTATCATTAACAATATCGATCATCATGGTTTGGCGGCAGGTCATATCAAAAGCATTGATAATTCCCTGAATTAAACTTAATGCCAGAATAAAGTTGATGTTGTATATTTTGAGATAAATTAGCAAAGCCAAAGCACCCGCCTGCAACATGGCAAGGGATTGCAAAACCATCATAGCACGGTGTCTGTCATAACGCCCGATTATACTTCCGGCCAGCGGAGCTAAAAATAATGACGGAATCATACTTAAAAAAGTCGCCAATCCCAGTAAAAATACTGAGCCGGTGATACTATAAACCATCCAGCTTACGGCCGTTTTCTGCATCCAGGTACCAATAACCGAAACAGACTGACCATAAAAAAAGAGCTTGAAATTTTGTGATTTTAACGCTTTAAACATAACCTTAAATATTTAATACAAAGGTCGGGATTATGATTTCATTAGAAAAATTAATAATTTTACTTATAATAAGTATTAAAACTTATCGATATGGAAATTTATCAACTCGAATATTTTATCAAAACTGCTGAGGTATTGCATTTTACTAAAGCTGCCGAATTATGTTTTGTAACGCAGTCAGGACTTTCGCAGCAAATAAAAAAACTGGAAGAAGAACTCGGAATGCCTTTGTTTGTGAGGATTGGAAAAAAAGTACAGCTCACCGAAGCAGGTTCTGTTTTCCTGATTCATGCCAAACAAATTATTGAAAATGTACAAAGCGGCAAACAGGCGATCGATGATTTGAACGAAATGATTGGCGGCGAATTGCGAATTGGTGTTACCTATATTTTTGGGCTTTTGGTTTTGCCGGTAGTAAATTTGTTTGCAAAAATGTACCCACATTTAAAAATTGTTGTCGAATATGGTACCACTGAACCTTTGGAACAAAAATTATTAAACAACGAATTAGATCTTGTTTTGGTCATTTCATCCAACGAAATTGAGCTTCCATTTCAAAAAGTGCCATTGTTTACTTCAAAATTAGTTCTTGCAGTATCAAAAAAGCATTCTTTGTCTGCCTTAGACAAGATTTCTTTTAAGAAAATTGAAGACCTTCCGCTTATTTTGCCTGTAAAAGGATTTAATTCAAGAGAATTTTTAGATGAATTGTTTTTGAAAAATAATATGAAACCCAAAGTTTCTATCGAATTAAATGCGGTTCATGCTTTGTTGCGATTGGTAGACGACAGCGATTATTGGGCTACAATTGTAACCGAGAAAGCGCTACAAGGCTGGAATAACATAAAGGCAATAAATATTACGGGTGTTACCACGCAAAGAGATTCATTTATGTTAACAATAGAAGGAGCCTACCAAAAGAAAGCTGTAAAGCTATTTATGGAAGAATTTAGAAAAAGTATGTAAAAGTAAAATTTCACAAATTGCTCAAATTCACCCGAATTACAGATGTTTTTTTTGAGAATAAGAAAATTAGTGAAGAATTAGTGAAATTCGTGGTAAAAAATATTTTCTAACTCAGTTTTTTTTGTGTTCTTTGCAAACCAAAATAGAAAGGTGTCCGAGTGGTTGAAGGAGCTAGCCTGGAAAGCTAGTATATGGGTAACTGTATCGAGGGTTCGAATCCCTTCCTTTCTGCAAAATAAATCCCGTAACTTCATTGATTGAAATTACGGGATTTTTTATTTTATAGATTAAAAAGATTTATTTCTCTTTTAGTAGCTTTTCCAAATATTCATTTTTATCCTTTTCAGCCTGCACTAAACGTTCATAAAGTTCGACTACTTTGTCTAAAGGATTGAAAGAACAATTATTTGATTGAATGGCTCCATTGCTATAACTAAAATCATTATCGTAAATAGTATTAAAGTAATTAATCACATTTTCTTCAGAAAAGTTTTTAATTGCTTCAACAGTAACCCCAAGAGCTTTTGCCACTTCCTTAAGTTTTTCTTCGTCTATGTTTTCGCTGTTTTCCATAGCCGAAATTGCCTGCTGATTTGTTCCCAAAGCCTGCGCAAGTGCTTCTTGTTTCATGTCTTTAAGTTCACGAATACGGCTAATTTTTCGCCCTATATGATATGGTTTTGTTGCTGTGCTCATAAACCAAAGGTATTTAAAAAATCTTAAAGAAAAATAGATTTCGGTAAAAAACAGGTGCCATTTTGTAAGATACTGTTTTCATTATTATGCAAAAATTTAGTTTTGAGAAAAATATCAAATTCAAAATTAAACTCTAAATTAGTATTTAATTTCATCTTATTTAAAGAACATGAAACTAACCACATTCACATTTCTAATCATTTTATTCTTGTCGTCCTGCGCCTCATTTTCAGACCGAATGATCAGGCAAGACAAAGTTTCTTTAAAAGAAAATGATTTAAAAAAATTAGAAGGAACTTATGATTTATTTCCGGATTTGAAATATGACAAAAAAGGGCAGCTACAGCCAATCGATTCTGAGGATTCTAAAAAAATATTCAATCTCAATTATTTTGTTTCAACTAAAGATATAAAATATGATTATTCAAATAAATATTCGGTTACTGTAAAAATAATAGACTTAAACAAGGTAAGGTTTATAACCCAAAAGAATGATGTAAAAATCGACAGTGTTGATTTGGGCGGAAAATTAAGAAGCGGGCTTTTTTATCTTGACAACAAATTCCTGAAACGCAATGGCATTCCATATCTTGCAGGAGGATATACCCATCACAAAACCAGAATTGGATTGTCAAAAAATAATGGTCTTATGGTAAATTATGCCTACGATAATTCGGGTGCGCTTTTACTTATTATCGGAGCCGGATCTTCTTATAATTTGGGTTATCATTACAACAGAACACAAGAATAATGGATAGCTTATACCAATATCATTTTCGTCCTGGTTATTATTCCCAAGAGCTCTTGATTGATGTTTTTGGCGGTGCAGAAAACGAAACATTTGTTTCTGATTTTATCAGTGCAATTGCCGAAATAAATCCAGAAATGATTGATATTCTGGATCTCTGGATGAACGATGAACTTCTTATGACATATGATTCTACAATTGGTAAGTTTACTATTTCTAAAGATATTTGGGGTTTTGCTTTTATAATGGCTGAAAATAATCAGGAAGGTTTGATTCACATTAATTCGATTTTAGAAAAGGCTGAATTGTTCGAGAAAGTCGAAGTTGATTTTGAGAATTATAAATAAAAAACGAAATGATTTTTGCCGCTCAAAGCATATAAAGAAGCAAATACATAGCTCTTAAAAGTTAAGCTTAAAATGCCTTTCTTAAGATTATTTTATTACAGAAATTATTATATATTTGGCCTCTGTGTTATACAAAAAAATTTGATGGATTTACCGCCTTATTCGCCAGGATTGCATAAACTGGTCACTTTACATGTTGATAAAATCACTAAACTTACAGATAGTCAGGGTTTTGTTGATATTACGAATTCCATTTTAAATAAATATGAACTAGAGAAGGTTGGGGTAGTTGTACATGATTTTGAAAACAATAGTTTTACGATTTCATTCTGCCTCAAAGAATCGCATATTTGTATACACACATGGCCAGAATACAATCAGTTAACTCTGGATGTTTATTTGTGCAATTATCTTCAGGATAATTCCCAAAAAGTGCGCGATGTTATGGCTGATTACATTACTTATTTTAATGCAGAAATTATTAAGGATTTTGAAATTAACCGATAAAAGATGAAGATTCCCTGTTACAGCTGTGATACCGTAACCGAATTAGAAGTTGGTTTTGATGTTGTGAATTTTGTCTGTCCAAGTTGTCATAGCTTATATGCTGTTGACGAAGAAGGTAAATTTCGTAGAAAATCTCAGTATAAAAAGATGCAGGATGATTATCCGCTGCAAATTGGCGACGTTGGTATTTTGAAAGGAAGTGAATATAAAATCACCGGAATTTTGAAAAAAAATGTTCATCCTGATTATTCCTGGACGGAGTTTATTCTGCAAAATCAGGCTGGAGAGTTTATTTATCTTTCTCTTTCGAATGGACACTGGATGCTACTGACGGAAATGGATGTAACTTTTGAAGTAGAAAAACATCCTTTGATTCTGGAATATGAAAACAAAGAATATAATATTTTTGAATATTCGGATGCTGAAATTGTAAATGCCCAGGGATTTTTTGATTTTCAGCTTCCTCAAAATAAATTGATTCACCTTGTTGAATATATAAGGCCTCCTTTTATCATTTCAGTAGAAAGAATGGATGGCGTTGAAACTGCTTTTTATGGAGAATACATTAAAAAGAGTGAAATAAAAAAAGCTTTTCCAAACATAACACTGCCTTATCAAAGCGGTGTAAATATGATACAGCCTTATAAATTTCATATTACGAATACGGCTGTTATTTTTTGCCTTTTTGCCTTATTGATCATTACAGCAAACTGGTATATTTATAAAGATCAGGTCGAACAAAATGTGTTTTATAAAGAAATAAGATATAGTGAATTTGATAATAAAGAGATTACAAGCGATTCTTTTATTCTAAACGGAGCATCTGCCCCTATGACAATCAGTGTTTCAACAGATGTAGATAATTCATGGGCCAATGTAAATATTGCATTGGTAAATGAAGATAACGGAGATGAAATTTATACCAATAAGGATATAGAATATTATCATGGGTACTCTGACGGCGAATCATGGACAGAAGGTAATCAGTCTGAGGAATTTAATATATGTGGAGTAAAAGCAGGAAAATACCATCTTTTGATAACGCCGCTAAAAGCTCCTGAAGATATTAATAATAATAGCTTGAAAGTAAATGTAGTTTGGAATCAGCCTTCTGACCGAAATGTCTGGCTGGTTGTTATTTTTATGGTTGTCGTATTTTTTGTTATAAGATTTTTTAAAAGCACTTTTGAAAAAGACAGATGGTCAGACAGTTCATATTCTCCTTTTAACGAATAAACAGAATGAAAAAAATTACAGATTTTATGTATAGCAATCTAGCTCCGATCTTAATTGGTCTGTTCTGCTTTGGGTGTTATATTTATTTTGCATTGGCAGGAAACCGAATCTGCGATTGTGAAACTACAGAAAAATTTAGCTCGGCAGGAAGCCGCACGTCATATAATCGATTTTATCATAAATAAAACATTTAACAAATATGGAATTAATACATGCACAGCCAATAGTCAATTCGATTATTTATTCTTTTTTAGGAATCGTTATTCTTTTAGTAGGTTATTTTATAATTGAAAAAATTACACCGGAAAATACGTGGAAAGAGGTTGTAGAAAAAAATAATGTTGCAGTTGCTATTGTTTTGGCAGCGTTTATCATTGGAATTGCAATGATTATTAGTGCCGCAATTCATGGGTAAGAAATTTTTAAGATTTGAATTTCTGTTACTTTTTGCTGTATTTGTAATTGCAACCTGCGGGCTTGTTTACGAACTTGTTGCGGGTACTCTTGCTAGCTATTTGCTGGGCGATTCAGTAAAACAATTCTCGTTTATAATTGGTGTATACTTATTTTCGATGGGTATAGGCTCTTTTTTTTCTAAGTTTTTCAATAAAAACCTACTGAATACTTTCGTTGAAATCGAAATTTTGGTTGGTTTAATAGGAGGTTTGAGCTCAGTAATTTTATTTTTATTGTTTGAGAGCGTAGCGTCTTTTCAGTTTATATTATATCTCCTTGTTTTTGTAACGGGCTTTTTGGTAGGACTTGAGATTCCTTTATTAATGAATATTTTGAAGGATAAGGTTGAGTTTAAAGATTTGGTTTCAAATGTTTTTACTTTTGATTATATCGGAGCCTTGCTGGCATCCATACTTTTTCCTTTAATATTGGTTCCGAAACTTGGAATAATGGGGACTTCCTTATTCTTCGGAATGATCAATATCAGTATTGCAATTGCTTTGTGTTTTCTTTTAAAATCTGAATTAAAGAGAAGTTATTTCTTAAAGACAAAAGCTATATTTTCGTTTTTGCTGCTTTTGGTTGTTTTTATATTTTCTGAAAACATTTTATCCTATTCAGAAGGAAAATTATATGGTGAAAATATTATCTATACCAATTCAACGCCTTATCAACGTATTGTTTTAACACATAATAAAAGCGATTACAGACTATATTTAAACAACAATCTTCAGTTTAGTTCAGCCGATGAATACCGTTATCATGAGGCTTTGGTGCATCCGGTAATGTCTATTGCAAAAAGAGCTAAAAGTGTTTTGGTTTTGGGTGGAGGAGATGGATTGGCTGTGCGTGAAATCCTAAAATATAAAGAGGTTGAAAAAGTAACTTTAGTCGATTTAGATGAAGGAATGACCAGGCTTTTTAAGACCAATAAAATATTGACCGGATTTAATCAAAACTCCCTTAATAATAAAAAAGTTATTGTTATTAATACAGATGCTTACATCTGGGCAAAGAGCTGCAAAGAAAAATTTGACGTTGTGATTATTGATTTTCCAGATCCGTCAAATTACAGTTTAGGAAAATTATATTCATTAAATTTTTACCAGACAATAAGAACAATTTTAGAACCTGATGCCGCTCTTGTGATACAAACCACTTCACCTTATTTTGCGCCAAAATCGTTTTGGTGTATCAATAAAACAGTGATGCAGGTTTTTCCGCAGGTTGATGCATATCATGCTTATGTTCCGTCTTTCGGAGAATGGGGATATACAATTGCCATAAATGGTTTCGGAGTTACTTTTAACGATGTAAACCGAAAAGCAACAGGATTAAAATTCTATAATTATCAATTCGACAGATTTAATTACTTTACCAATGACATGATTTCAAATCAAATTGAGATCAATCGTCTGGATAACCAAATATTAGTACGCTATTTTGATGAAGAGTGGGGAAAATTGCAATAAATCAAGGAGGAGTTTTATAAAAGGGATTGCAGCATCAATATTGCTGGTTCCTTTTTTGCAATTTTGTACTGATAAAGTTGCAGTTTTGATGATACGATTATCCGGAACCAAACATCTTTTGGGACATAAATTATGGATTAAGGATTTTCCCGAACCAACTTCGCAAAAAAGAACTTCTTTTCTTATTGTCGGTGGTGGAATATCTGGACTGAGTGCAGCACGCCAATTAACAAAAAAAGGAATTTCTGATTTCATTTTGGTTGAATTAGAAAATCATTTAGGAGGGAATTCTTCAAACGGTGAGAATCAATATTCAAAATATCCCTTAGGCGCTCATTATTTGCCTTTGCCTAATTTTCACGATAAAGAATTATTAAATTTTTTAGAAGAAGAAAAAATTATTGTTGGATATGATACCAATAAACTTCCTGTATTTGATGAACTCCAACTCACTTTTGCTCCTGATGAGCGTTTGTTTTATAAAAATAACTGGCAGGAAGGAGTTGTTCCTAAAGAAGGAAATACAATTGAGCAGGACTTAGAACTGAAAGTTTTTTTTAAACAGATGGATGCTTTTAGAATCGCAAAAGGTAAAGATGGAAAGTTTTTGTTTGATATTCCGCTTTATCTTTCTTCTTCAGACCAAAACACAAGAAATTTAGATAAAATAACAATGAAAGAATGGTTCGAAAGAAATGATTTCAAATCAGAACCTTTATATAATTATATCGATTATTGCTGTAAAGATGATTTCGGACTAGGAATTGAATATGTCTCTGCCTGGGCAGGAATTCATTATTTTGCCGGACGAAAACAAGATGCAACATCTGACAAAAAAGACAGCGTTTTGACATGGCCTGAAGGGAATGCAAGACTAGCAACCCATTTAAAGAAATATTCTACAGACAAAGCATTAAAAAACCATTTGGTTTATGATCTTAAAGTCAAAGATAGAAAAGTAATCGCTAAAACTTTTGACGACAATAATAAAACCTCTGTTGAAATTATTGCTGACAAAGTAATAATGGCAACACCGCAATTTGTTAATCAATATATTATTAAAAACAGGAAAGAGTTTACAACTAATTTTCATTATACTCCATGGCTTTTGGCCACACTTGTTGTTTCTGATTTATCGGATAATTTTAGTTTTCCCTTATCCTGGGATAATGTCATTTATGGATCAAAAGGATTGGGTTATGTTTACGATCAGCACCAATCCTTAAATCAGATTCAGAATAAAAAAGTAATTACTTATTATTATAGTTTCTCTGGTCCGAATTTAAAAAAGACAAGAAAAGAAATTTATAAAAAGAAAACAGAGTACTGGAAGCAGATGGTATTTGACGATCTAAGAATTGCCCATCCCGATATAGAAAGCGTTACAGAAGAAATGACTGTCTTTATTTTAGGTCATGGAATGATTAGTCCCGTTCCTGGTTTTATATTTGGTGAAAGCAAAAAGCAAGCATCAAAAAATATTGAAAAATTAGTATATTTTGCTCACAGTGATTTATCAGGAATATCTGTTTTTGAGGAAGCTTTTCATCAAGGAATTAATGTTATAAATCAGATTTTAGATGAGACAACCCTGGATTCATAAATTTAAAACAGATTTCTTTTTTATAATCGGACCATCCTTTTTTGTGCTGGCGGTTATTTTTTTGTTTCAGGATTTTTTGTCTGAAATTGAGAATAAATATTCATTTTATACCTGGCTTTTTTTAATCGTTTTTATAGATGTTGCACATGTTTATGCTACATTGTTCAAAACCTATTTTGTAAAAAAAGAATTTGAAAAAAGAAAGAAGCTTCTAACGGTTTTGCCTCTGTTATGTTTTTTGATTGGATTTATTCTTTTTGCTTTTGGCAGTATTATATTTTGGTCATTTTTAGCTTATGTGGCCGTTTATCATTTCATTAGACAGCAATATGGTTTTATGCGTCTATATTCAAGACAGGAAGAAAAAACCTCATTATCTGTCTGTATAGATAATCTGGTAATCTACTCTTCGACAGGATATCCTATGTTGTATTGGTTTTTATCATCTCCAAGAAAATTCAATTGGTTTGTTGAAAACGAATTTTTTCATTTTCATAATGAGTGGATTTTATCAATTGCATTTTGGATTTACATTAGTATTTTTTTGGCATATATAGTCTATACTTTGAAGTACAGTTTGAAAAGAAGGTTTTTTAATATACCAAAAAACGCGATTATCTTTGGTACGGCACTTTCCTGGTATTTTGGGATCGTTTATTTTGATAACGATTTGATTTTTACATTGCTTAATGTAGTCTCTCATGGGATTCCATATATGGCACTAGTCTATTTTAAAGAAATAGATGGTAAAACAGACTTAGAATTAGGTATTTTACGTTATTTTAAAAAGTACAGAGGTATTCTTATTTATGCAGCAATTCTATTGTTTATCGCTTTTACAGAAGAATTTCTTTGGGAAATTTTTGTGTGGAATGAAAACATTACAGCAATAAATTTTTCCGGCTGGGAGTTTTTTGCGGTTCCATTACTAAGTGTTCCACAATTTACCCATTATCTTTTAGATGGATTTATATGGAAATCCGGTAAAAATTAATGCCCTGAACTCGAATTCATTTCTACATTATTTTGTCTTAATTTAATATAATAAAAACTTTTACGGATACTAAACGGCTTCGATTTTATTTAATTTCCATTTCAAAATTAATGACATGGAAAATATAAATAAATCAGAAATGATCCGTAATAATCGGGTATCAAGATTATTATGGTTTGCACTTGGTGCCATTTCGTTTTTTTTGGGTAGTTTGCTCCTTTAGTTCAAACTTTAGTTTCGAAGTGCAGTTTTTACAGATGGAAGCATTTTTTCTACAAATAACTTGTATGCATATTCAGACGGGTGTAAGGCATCTTTAGCAACCAGATCAGGATTGCTTAATCCTTGGCGAGTTATTTCTGTAAT
>Ga0307406_10000160_pt1 | contig 40400 bp, 34 predicted proteins | sample 322Cmetagenome_3_FD_203706 | JGI IMG/M metagenome (GOLD analysis project Ga0307406, IMG submission 203706) | Maize rhizosphere microbial communities from greenhouse at UC Davis, California, United States - 322HYB-C-2 | ecosystem: Host-associated > Plants > Roots > Rhizosphere > Soil | place...
ACAGGGTGCTTAAGGCAGAGGCGCGGGTGCGCGATGGGGGATTCATGTGAATGAGATGGCTTTGTGTCCGGGTGCAAGCCCGGAGGGCCCGTGTCGAGATAACACGTGCGGCCGCCCGGGGATGCGCGGGATGTTGGTGCGCGATGATGCGATGGCAAGCGCGGCTGTGTGAAGATTTGATGGAGACGGCGGGGCATTCCGCAACATCTCCTACGGTAGTGTGGTCTATGACTATCGCACTTCAGCCGCATCAGCCGCATCAGCCGCATCAGCCGCATCAGCCGCATCCGTGAGGAATGCGACTCGGCATTCTCACGGTGCGCTTCGCTGCCGCGAGTTTCCGACGGTCATGACCGCCGCTACATTTGCCTCACCTCAATGCTGCGGCAGGTCGATGACGAAGAGCTCCTGGCCGACGTCGTTGCGGTAGGCGGTGAAGTAGAGCTTTCCGTCCATGAACTTGAGGCCGTAGGGGGAGGAACTGAAGGGGGGATTGCCGGGGCCGATGTCGGCGACGAGGACGGTGCCGGCTGCGGTGCCATCGGTGCGCCAGAGTTCCTTGCCGTGGGCGGCGTCGTGACCGCTGAAGTAGACGTGGTTTCCGATGGTGAGCATTTCGGTGGCCGAGGTCGGGAAGGCGGGGTCGGGTGCTGCGATCCGGTGGGTGCCGGCGGCGGTGCCATCGGTGATCCAGAGGCTGTCGTCGTTCTCGCTGTCGTAGGCGTAGTAGATGACCTTGTTCCCGAGCACGGCGTGGTATTGATCCCAATTGTCGTGGAAGAAGTGGGTGCCGGTCATGGTGACGGGGACCTGAGTGGTGCCGGTGGCATCGTGACGCCACCAGCGGGGGAATTCCGTCACGGTCTTGGCTGCCTGGAAGAGGACGACGCCATTGCCGAGGTCGACGAATCGTGTCGCAGGATTTTCCGGGGCGAAGCTGGGGGCGCCGGGCACGGGGATGGTACCGGCGGCGGTGCCATCGCTCTGCCACAGGATGGATCGGTAGAAGCTCACATTGAAGAGCAGCTTGCCGCCGGCGACGGTGAGTTCGGTGGGCGTTCCGTTTTCCCAGGTGTCCTTCAGCATGATGGTGCCGGCCGGGGTGCCATCGGTGCGCCAGAGCTGCAGGGTTTCTCCCGCGCCCGGGCCGTGGGCGAGGAAGTAGAGGCTGCCTTGGAAGGATGGCATTTTCTCATCGAGGACGGGTCTCGGCGCGGTGCCATCGGCAGCTACGATCTTCGTAGTACCTCGCGGGGTGCCGTCCGTTTTCCAGAGGCTGGTGTCGGGTGAACCCCAAGAGGTGGAGACGGAGTAGAATACCTGATCTCCCGACTGTGCGAAGCCATAGGGCACGCCCTGGTCCGGGCCGGTGCTGTGATCCTTCATGATCCGGGTGCCGCCGCGGGCACCATTCGTGCGGTAGACGCGCCGGGTGTCATGGCCATCCGAGTAATAGAAGATGGAGCCGACGGGAGTGGTGCCCCAGAAGCCGAACAAGGCGTCGTTTCCATCCATGGGCCCGGGTGCCCTCCAGAAGGCCTTGGCGCGGCTGCCATCGGGATTCATCGACCAGAGTTCGTGATCGTCCGCGGTGGAAGACGACAGGCGGGCGAAGGACAGCAGGCGTCCCTCGAACATGTCATAGGTGAGGGACTTGTAGGGATGGGGATACCACCAGAAATAGGGGATGCCGGATGCGGTCCATTTCTCCGGGCGGGTGAGGCGCACGGCAGCGCGTGATTTTCCACGCTGCAACCAGAGCGAGAGGCCGGAGGTATTCGCGGAGCCGAGTGCGGAGTAGTAGATGCCGGTCCCGGTGCCCGCGACCTGTTCGGCGCGCAGGTAGTGCCGGGCGGGGATGTTCTTCGTGCGGTGGGTGGTGGCGGCCGTGCCCGCCGTCTGCCACAGCTCCCACTCGTTCTCCGCATTGGTGGTGCCGAAGTAGAGGAAGTCCTCCTGCTCGCGCCATGCGGTCTCGGCGTAGAATCCGACCTGGGCATTGAAGGTGGCCAACGAGGTCAATTCGTCATTGGTGCCATCGATGCGATTCAAGGTGTAGGAGGCGCTGCCGGTATCCTGACTCCAAGTGATGACGACGCCATACAAGGCGCCGTGCCAGCGGGTGAACTCGAGGTCATAGAACTCGTCTCCCGCCGGGATGGGCACGGGGATCTCGCGGGTGCCGGCGACGGTGCCATCGCTGGCCATGAGATGATGGGCGTTATCCGCGTCCCGGATGAGGAAGAAGAACTGCCCGCCGAGGGTGGTGGCCCGGTCGAGTCGCCACGAATTCACACCCGCCGGGGGATAGAGATGGGTGATGGTGCCGCCTTCCAGCGGGCATGACCAGAGCCGCTGATTGTCGAGATTGGATTGGCGGAACGCGACGAACATCTGCGTGCCCGCGGCCCAGGCGGAGAGGTAGCCGGGACCGGTGAGCGGGAAGGTGGCGATCTTCGTGGTGCCGGCCTCGGTGCCATCGCTGCGCCAGATTTCATTGGTATTCGCGGTGAAGTAGCACCATGCGCCGCTGGTGAAGGCGATGGTGGGAGCGGTGAATCGTGTGGGAGTTTCCTCGGCGGAGGGATTCAGCGAGCGGGTGCCTGCCTGGGTGCCATCGCTGAAGATGAGTTCCGCAGTGTCATAGCCCTCGATGAAGAAGACGCCATCGGTGGTGGCTGTTAGAGAATGGATGTATCGCTTGTCGGTCGAGGGGGCGACGCGCAGGGTGCCGGCGTCGGTGCCATCGGTGACCCAGACTTCCCTGAACTCGCCTTCAAGGGTATCGAAGCGGTAGAAGGCGACCTTTGCGTCCTCGCCTTCGCCGAAGGAGACCGGGTTGATGGCGGTCCAATCCTCCGGTCCGAGGGGCGCTTGCCGGATGGGGAGGGTGCCGTGGGTGGTGCCATCGCTGATCCAGAGCTCGGGGCCGCCTTGGGGGAAGGTGCGGGTGAAGACGACGCTCTCGCCGAGCGGGGCGATCCAGGTGATGCCGACGCCGTAGGAGAGTGGCGCGGTGTTCAGGTCTTTGACGAGGCGTGCGGTTTGCTCCTGCGCGGTTGCTTCGCCGGGGATGGTGGCGGTGGCGAGTGCGATGGTGGCGAGAAGCGCGGGCCAGCGGAGGATGGAGTGGCGATGGCGGGACATGGGATCGTGTGGGGGCAAGTTATCTGGCGGGGTGCCGCGACTGTTGAGGGGAATGGTGGGGGTGGCAAGCTTGCAGGAGTGACGCCCCGTTGGGGCGGTGGCCTGCCTCTCGTGGCTTTAGCGAAGTGGGATAACACTGGGTTGAAGCTACCGGTGATGCGGACGTCACCCTTGCTTCGATCGCATTCTCACGAATGCGCCACGGTTGGTGGTGCGGGCCGCCTCCTGCTGGTGATACGAGGCGCAAGGTTTCGCATTCGCATCCTCACTCCACCGGCAGATCGATGACGAATAGCTCGCGTCCGACATCGCGGCGCTGGGCGTTGAAGTAGAGCTTGCCGTTCATGACCTTGAGGCCCTTGGGGATCGAGCTTTCCGGGCCGGGCTCGATGTCGGCGACGAGCACGGTGCCGGCTTCGGTGCCATCGCTGCGCCAGAGCTCGTTGCCGTGCGTTTCATCATAGGCGGTGAAGTAGATCACGTCTCCCACGGCGAGCATCTCGTCCGGGTAGGAGCTCTCCGGGCCGGGATTGATGTCCTTCACCCAGGTCGTTCCGAGATTGGTGCCGTCCGTCACCCACAGCTCTGCATCGCCCTCATAGAGCCCACTATAGAAGAGCTGCGTGCCGGCCACGGCTTGACGCCTGCTGCCCGGATACCACGGATACATCTGCTGGCCCGTCATTTCCGTCCGCAGCGTGTGGGTGCCGGTGGCATCGTGACGATGCCAGTGAAGCCCCGGATACGAATTACGGTCGCCTTGGAAGATCGCCGCGCCATTGAGATCCACAGCCGGGGAGATGCTCCACGAGAAGCCACCTGCATAGTTGACCTGGTCCGTGCCGGCAGCAGTCCCATCGCTGTGCCACAGGGAATCTGCCCATGGGGTCCGTACCGCCAAGACGAGCTCGCCGCCTGCCACGGAGAGGCTGGTGGGCATTTCCCCGGTCGCGCCGTGCCATTCATTCATCAGCATCACGGTGCCGGCCGGGGTGCCATCGCTGCGCCAGAGGCCGGTCTTGAAATCGGTATCGATGGCGAAGAAGTAGAGGAGGTTATTGAAGACCACGATCTCGTTCGCGACGGGGCCGGGAGCGGTGCCGCCGGATGCTACTACCTTCGTAGTACCTGCGGGGGTGCCATCGGTCCTCCAGAGGCTGGCTCCGGAGACGACCTCGCTATTGACGACGGAGTAGTACCACGTGTCGCCGAGCTTCACGAAGTCGGAGGGATAGCCGCCATGGTTCGCGGTGCCGTGGTCGCCTAACAGACGGGTGCCTTTCGTGGTGCCATCCGTGACCCACACCTGCCGGACATCCGCGCCATCGAAGTAGCTGAAGATCGCGCCATGGGGAGTCACCGCGTGGAAGCCGAGTGTGCCGTAGTAGGATAGAGGCGAAGCTGCCTTCCAGAGGGAACGCGCTCCAGTGCCGTCCGGCTTCATGCGCCACAGCTCGTGGCCGCTGCCGGTATCGACGAAGCTGAGGAGATCCCCATCCAGCATCTCATGCGACTGGGAATTGACGGGGGCCTGTGCGGTGCCCGAGCCGGTGGACTTCTCGGGCTTGGTGAGACGCACCGCGCCATTGGTCTTTCCGCGAAGACGCCAGAGCGCCATCTCCGGCTTCAAGGGATCTGCCGCGAAAAAGATGCCGCCGGATTGCGTGGCTGCGATCTGCGGCCATTCAGCCGGCGGAGCGATGGCTGGCGTGCCTTTGACAGGACGGGTGCTCGCGGCATCGCCCTTGGTGCGCCACAACTGGTGGGCGCCACCGGGGGCCGAGGTCTCGAAGTAGAGGAAGTCCTCGGTGTCGGGCGTCCCGTAGAATACGAGATTGGTCTCCGGTGGGGTGAAGGATGCGATGCGGCGGGTGCCCGCGGAGGTGCCATCGGTGCGCCACAACTCTTCGTCGCCGTTGTCATTCCGGGCCGCGAGATAGAGCGCGTCTTTCCAAGGGCGAATCGGGCCGAAGGCGTGTGATTCCGGGCCTTGGCCGCCATTCAGAAGCGTGATCTTCCGCGTGCCCGCGGTGGTGCCATCGCTGGTCCAGAGCTCGCGCTGACCGGAGACATCGTAGCGGATGAACCACAGGTCGCCGGCGAATTCGCTCATGTGCTCGAGCCTCGCCTCGGGCGCGCCTTCCGGCATGTCGACGCGCGAGATCTGGCCTTGGCCCGGGCTGAGCCATAGTTCCGAGGTCTGGAAAGTGATGCCGACTTCCACGAAGAGGCCTGCGCTGGTGGATGCCAGTCGCTCCGGCGTCCCGGCCGTGGCGGTCACCCTTTTCGTGGTTCCATAGCCATTGGTCTCCCAGATCTCATTGCCGTTCGCGATGAAGAGGCACGTTGGGCCGCCGGTCAGGTAGCCGTAGGGATTCGAAAATCGGCGGCCTTCCTCGCCGATGGGATTGAGCGACCAGGTGCGCTCCGCGGTACCCTCGCTGAAGAAGAGCTCCGCGGAGTCTTGCGCGCTCCCGTCGATGTTCTCGAAAAAGAGGCCGTGCCACGTGCCCGCCTGCAAGCGCACCTCGCTGCTGCCGGGTGTCGGGCTGGTAAAGATCTGCTGCGTGCCTGCGGAGGTGCCATCGGTGACCCACACCTTGTTGCCCTCGGCATCGCGGAATGCCACCTGCCGGAGGATCCCTCCCCATGGGTCGCCGAAGGCCTGCGGGTCTTCCGGAAATGTCCCGCCCGGTCCCGGCATCAGGTCCTTCAGCAGGCGCGTGCCCTTCGCCGTGCCATCGCTGATCCACAGCTCCGAGCCTTGGGCGAGGGTGTCCTTCGGGAAGACCACGTTGTTCCCGATCGGCATCACCCAGCTGATGTTCGCATTGAAATTGCCGGGGGCGCGGTTGGCGTCTTTTACGAGGCGTGCGGTCTGTTGCTGGGCGTGGGCACCCGCGGAAACGAGAGCCAGTGAGGCAAGCAGGGCCGGGAGAGGGGATAGGGGGCGGGGGAATCGTGAGGTCATGTGACGTAACGGTCGGTCTCGTGTCGGGCCGAATCCGGAGTGGCGCGAGCTGTTAACTCGTGCGACAGCCGGGGGGCGGGGCGACTGTTTAGGGATCGCGGCGGGGACGCAAGCTCGTCCGTCCTTGTCACCGGTAGGCGCGGTCGGGTGGCACCTCGGGAGTTGTTGGAGAGGCGGATCTCATCCCCTCGTTCCCGCGTCCTGACGAACCCTCCTACGGTAGGCGCTGCGGGCCGTGTGATGTTCCGTAGGCGCGGTGGTGACACCGCGGGAGCTGAGGGGGAAGTAGATGTCACCCGTGTTTCCCCCGCGTTCTAACGAACGCGCCTACGGTAGGTGCTGCGACGGCATTTTCTTGGTCTGCGGGCGCGGGCCTGGGGTGACAATAACGCCACCGTGATTCATCGCCAGCGAGGGACGGTGGCAGGAGGTTGTCATACACCTTTGCCCCCGGCCTTTGGTGGTGGCAATTTCCACGACAAGTCTTTGAGTTGGCTTTCATATCAACATGAAGCCGGAACTAGTCCATAACCACGAAATAGTTGAGAAAGATCGATGAAGTGCTGATTTTCTCTTGTGGTCTCCATGGAGGTTGTGGAATGAGACAGGAGACATTAGACCCATGATGAAAACTATTCCAAGTCTGAGACTTTTTGTTGGAGCGATGGGATTTGCGGCCATCGTTAGCTCTCCCCGGGTTGAAGCTTCCACAACTTTGACGGGTGATTACACCATCACTGCCAGCAGCCCTGATCTCGGCAATCTGACGGTCCATGGCCCGCAGTTCACGCTCGGAGGCCAGTATGCGTATGGCTTTGGCCAGCTGGTCATCAACAACGACAACTCGGGGTCCGCGGGGCCCTCGGTTTCCTTCTTCCTCACGGACAACTACTACTCGCAGAACTGGAGCTGGGGCTCGGATTACTACGCCTACCCGCAGATGCACCTGAGCAGCGATAACATCCTCTCGCTGTACCAGCCTTGGGATCTCAGCAGCTCCCCGAGCATCCAGCTTCTCCCCGGAGATAGCCCCTATAATCCCCCGCGGATCACGATTGATGGCTACAATGTCCTGACTACTGCCAGCGGAGCTTTGATTCCGTCCGCCAACCAAGACCTCGTCCTGAGCGGGACTTACTCGGCATCCTCCGCGCCGGCCTCGGGAGCGGGGACGAGAATGATGTGGTATGCGGGCAAGGCCGCATTCCGGGCGGGATATGTGTCCAGCACGAATTGGGATGATTCGAATATCGGCGCCTATAGCGCCGCATTTGGCTACAATCCGAAGGCGTCCGGATCCTATTCCACCGCGCTGGGATATAGCACCACGGCGAGCGGAACTTACTCGACTGCCTTGGGAAACGGCACGACTGCGTCCGGAGCGTCTTCGACGGCACTGGGTCTGGGTACCGTGGCCACTTCCACCGCTTCCACGGTGGTCGGCCAATATAATGTCAACCCGAGCAACACGGATGATCTCTTCGTCGTCGGCAATGGCACGAGCACCTCGGCGCGCGCCAATACCCTGGTGGTGAGAAAGAATGGCAGCCTCGCTGCCGGAACGGGGACGGTCATTGGCACCGTGACCTCGGGTTCCGGCCAGGTGGTCGTGGGTGCCTACAACGACACGACCACCGACACCTCCTCCGATCCCGATACGATCCGCGGCGAGGGCGTCTTCACGGTGGGTGCCGGTAATTCGACTGTCCGGAAGAACGCGCTCCGCGTCACCACTTCCGGCAAAGTTCTCGTCCAGCCTTCGGGCGAGTTGACCATGGGCACCTTCACGAGCGGGGAAAAACCCTGATCTCCCGGCGATCTGACGACTCATCTGCCGCTTTCGGCGGATGAGTCATCCGCCGTCCGCTTTTGTCACGAAAGGCTTCCCGTTCCGGGAACTCTTGGCCCCGCATTGTCTAATTTTTCACCTATCCGCGCATGACGCCACACTTACGCCTCCGGCAGATCTCTGCCCGCCACGTGCTGCTTCCCCTTGCCATCTGGTCGATGGGAGGCCTCCTTCCGACCACGCTCGCCGCACCGGTGCCGGCGGACAAGCCCACGGGCTTCCCCGCCTGGTGGTTCGAGCGGGATGTGATCCCACGCATCAACCCGGCGATCACCACTCCTCTCTGGGCAAGCAATCACTACCTTCCGAGCGATGACTTCGCCATGGTCAACGAAGGTCAGTTCAAGACCATCGTCAAAGCCGCCGTGGATGAGCTCAACCTGCGGCTGCCCGATGTGGCTGATAGTGCCGGGGTGAGCGATGGCGCAGGCCGGGCGCTCAATGAGCTCGTCGCGAAATGGGCGGCCGCGCCCTTGCCCGGAGTCTCGCGACAGGACTACGCCGTCGTGAATCTGGGCCAGGTCAAGGCGGTCGCCGACCTGTTCTACGATCGCTTGATTGATACCGACTACTATATGGCGGACCCGTGGACCGGCTACGGCACGGCAGATGACTTCGCCGCGGTGAATCTCGGCCAGCTGAAGCATCTCTTCAGCTTCGATGTGTCCGGTCTCAGGCGCGAACTCTGGACCGGCATCTCAGGCACGGCGATCGGCAGCATTCCCTTGACGACCACGCCGACGAGCAGCAGCACGACCTATAACTTGCTGGAAAGCCTCGACGCTGGCGACAACTACGGCGAGCGGATCAATGGCTACCTGACGGTGCCGACCACCGGGATCTATAGATTCTGGCTCACCGCCTCGGGTTCCGCCGAACTCTATGTCAGCAATGACGACGATCCGCGGAACTCCTTCCTCCGCGCCTCCGTCACCACGCCCACCGCGCTGCGTGCCTGGACGGATGCGAATGCAGGGAAATCCCAGCTGCTGTGGCTTGAGGCTGGCCAACGTTATTATCTGGAGGTCCGGCACAAGGCAGGCACCGGCACCGATCACGTCAGCGTTGGCTGGCTCACGGCCGGGAGCTCCGATCCCGCCAGTGTCACGACGCCTACGGAAGTCGTTCCCGCGTCCGCGCTCTCGCGTCGCCCCACCGTCCTTCCGGCAGGCTTCACTCCGCCAAGTCCGCTGACCTGGACCGATCCGAATAGCTCGGGTAACCCGGAGAGCCATCTGAATGCGAATGCGGCGACGCGCTTCCTCATGCAGGCCACCTATGGCCCCAGCGGATGGAGCACGGATGCCACCTATGGCGCCACCGGCGGCTGGACGGGTGCCACCATCGCGGGACCGGGTGTCACTCCTTACGATGTCGGCCGGGTGCAGAGCCTCGGGTTCTCAGGCTGGATCGACGAGCAGATGAACACGAGCGTCATCCCGCAGACGCGCTTGCACACCTATGTGCAGGCCATTCACCCGACGGCCTACGACCCGAGCGGGAACAACTACTGGCATGAGCAGTTCTACTCCGCCTGGTGGCGCACCGCGGTCACCGCGCGCGATCAGCTGCGCCAGCGCGTGGCCTTCGCGCTCAGCGAAATCATGGTGATTTCGAACATGGCGCTGAATCCACGTTCCGACGCGTGCAGCGATTTCTATGACGACGCACTCGCGGCGAATGCCTTCGGCAACTTCCGCGACATCCTCAGGGACGTCACCCTGCACCCGGCGATGGGCCTGTATCTGGACATGCTCCGGAACAACAAGCCGGATGCCGATCCCGCGGTGAACCCGAATGCGCGCGTTCCGAATGAGAACTATGCGCGCGAGCTGCTGCAGCTCTTTTCCATCGGAACGCATCGCTTGAATCCCGACGGCACCACGATGCTGGATGACGATGGCAACCCCATTCCGACCTACGATCAGGAGGTCGTCGAGGGTCTCGCCCACGTCTTCACCGGCTGGGACTACGCCTACGACGTCACGGGTTACAATCCGAACAGATACAACCCGTGGTATGATACGACCTACGCGTTCGCCTCATCGCCCTACACGCCGCAGCGCCACATCCCGGAATACATCAACCCGATGCTTCCGGTTCCGGATCGGCACTTCACCGGCACGAAGCGCATCCTGAACAATGTCGTGCTGCCCGGTCTCACGACCGCTGCCGGCGTTGCACTGCCTCCGTATGGCACGCCCACGACCGCGCAGAAGGCGGACTCGACGTTCCAGGCGCTGCCCACCGCGGAACTCAATGCAACGCTGGATGCGATCTTCAATCATCCGAACTGCGGCCCCTTCATCGGTCGACAGTTGATCCAGCGCCTCGTCACTTCCAATCCGAGCGACGCGTATGTCTATCGCGTCGCTTCGGCGTTCAATGACGACGGCACCAGCGGACACGTTCGTGGCAACATGGCGGCGGTCGTGAAGGCGATCCTGCTCGATCCCGAAGCCCGCGCCGCTTCGTCGCTCGCCGATGAGGGCTTCGGCAAGCAGCGTGAGCCGCTGCTCCGCTTCACGGCCTTCGCCCGCGCCTTCCCGTCGCTGGAATACACCGGCACGACACCGGTGTGGGTGAACCAGTGGAAGATGGGCCAGACGAGCTACACGCACTACAGCTACCAGGAAAACATCAACCAGACTCCGCTGGGATCGCCTTCGGTGTTCAACTTCTTCCGGCCGGACTACAAGTTCCCGGGCATCCTTGCGCAAGCCGGGCTGACCACGCCGGAGTTCCAGCTCACCACCGACACCAGCGTCATCGACCAGGCGAACTTCGTTCACAATGCGCTGGTCAACTGGGGCTCCGCTCCATCGCAGGGCTTGGTCAGCTTCCTGACCTCGAAGCGGGATATCCTGTTAGACCTGCGCCCGTGGATGGCCTCGACGTCCAATGCCAATCTCGGCGGCCTCATCGATGAGCTGAACAACCGCCTGATGGCCGGGCAGATGCCATCGACCGGGACGAACGTTTACCATCCGACCGGTTCGCGCAGCATCGTCAATGCGAAGCAAGCGTTGATCGACTTCATCGGGTCGAAGGGGATTTCCGCGGTCTCCGCAGCGGGAGCAGGTGATATTACCATCACGACCTCCACGCCGCACGGCCTGACGAGTGGCGAGAAGATCTTCTTCAACGCCGACATCGGAGGCTCCTTCACGCCGGCTCTCTATGGTGGGTATCCCCGTCCATCGTTTGTCGTCACGGTGACAGGATCCAGCACCTTCACCATCCCGGTGGTGCGCGCTGCGGATTCACCGTGGAATCCGCTGAACCTCACGAACGGGGCGATCTCCCATCTGCCCTACGACACGCCATATGACCGGCTCGTCTACCTCCTGATCGTCATGGTCAATACGCCCGACTACATCATTCAACGCTAACACCTATGGCCCCGCAAATCCTCAGCTCCTACTCGCGTCGCGGGTTTCTCCGTCAGGCGGCCCGGGCCGGCATCGGCCTCACCGCTGCCTCCGCGGTCATGCGCGACCTGCGATTGATCAGCACCGCATCCGCACAGGGAGGCACGATGCCGACCGACTACAAGGCGCTCGTCTGCATCTTCCTCGCGGGTGGCAATGACTCGGACAACACGATCATCGCCACCAACACCGCCGACCACGCAAACTATCTCGCGATCCGGCAGAAGCTCGGCATCAGCCTGAGCAACCTGCTCTCGATCACGCCGGATAACACGCCGATCCCCGGCCGCACCTATGGCCTGCATCCTTCCCTGGGTGTAGCGGGTAGCTCGGGCACCGGCATCAAGAGGCTCTTCGAAGAAGGCAAGGCCGCGACGATCTTCAATGTCGGCCCGCTGCTCGCTCCGACGACCAAGGCTGACTACCTGAATGGCACCGTGGCATTGCCGCCGCAGCTCTTCTCGCATAGCGATCAGGTGATTCACTGGCAGACCTCGATCCCCGATCAGCCGCCTGCCACCGGATGGGCGGGCCGCCTGGCGGATCTGTTCCTGGATGGAGTCCCGACTGCGAATCAGGGCAAGATCTCCCTCAATACCTCCGTCGCGGGAACCAATACCTTCCAGACAGGTGCGGACTTCAACCAGTTCCACGTCTCGGGCACGGGTGCTGTGACACTCAGTGTCCTGGCAGGTGCCCCGGAGTGGCGAGGTGGATGGCACGACTCGCTGCAGAATGTCGCCGACATCGATACCACCGCCACGAACCTCCAGCGCCAGGCCTATGCCCGCGCGCTGAGCGATGCGAAGGGCATCGGCAAGGAGCTCAACATCGCCTTGGACACCGCCACTCCCTCCAACTGGAATGGTGACCCGTCCAATCCATTCCCCGCCACCCCACTGGGCACGCAGCTCAAGATGGTGGCCCGCATGATCGCGGCCCGGGACTTGCTGGACATGAAGCGGCAGACCTTCTTCACCCAGCTGGGTGGCTACGATACCCACGCCGATCAAGTATACGACGGTGCTGCGCACCAGGGCTTCCACGCCGGCTTGCTGAAGGAGATGAGCGACGCCGTCTATGCCTTCCAGCGCGCCTTGGAATACCTCGCGTCGAGTAATCCGACGGCGCACTCGGGGCTTTCGGACAAGGTCGTCTCCTTCACCGCTTCCGACTTCGGCCGCACCTTCCGCTCGAATGGCTTGGGCAGCGATCACGGCTGGGGTGGCCACCATTGGGTCTTCGGCGGGTCCGGCGGCACGACCGGTGCCGTCAAGGGCAGGTGGACCTACGGCAATCTCCCGAACCAGTACATCTCTGCCGGCGGCGGCAGCAGCGATGATACCGGCCACGGGCGCTGGATCCCCACGATCTCCGTGGACGAATACAGCGCCACGCTCGCGAAGTGGTTCGGCGTCAGCAATAGCAACCTGGACGTTGTATTCCCGAATCTGACGCGTTTCGCCCAGAGAGACATCGGCTTCCTACGCTAACTCCGATGAGCCCCACTGCATTCAAACGGGCGGTCCTTTCCGTCCTCATCGCCGGCGGAGCGCTCTGGCTGTGGCAGACCTCGAAAGAGGCCCCACCTGGTGCGGCCACGGCTTCCTCGCAATCCAGCCCGTCTGCGGATAGTCCCCCCGCCGCAGCACCGGCCGGAGCCATCCCGCTGGCGGAGCCTAGCCAGCCTACGCAGACCACTCCGCCGGCGGGAGAAGCACCGTCCGCCCCTGCGCAGGCGACCGCTTCCAATGCGGCAGCCGCTCCGCAGCCGGCTCCGTCACGAGAAACCGACAAGCCACCCGTGGCTGCGGCTCCCGCAAATGCCACGCCGCAAAACCTGGCGGAGGCGATGCGGGTGCAGCAGGACGTGGGCAGCCTGAAGTTCCTGCTGCGTGACTTCCGCAATGCGCTCGGCGGAAATCCCGTCGGCAACAATGCGGAGATCGTCAAGGCACTGCAGGGACGAAATCCGAAGAAGCTCGCGCTGAAACTATGGGACGGCCATCGGCTCAATGGTGATGGCGAACTCGTCGATCCCTGGGGCAGTCCTTATTTCTTCCACCAGGTCTCCGCCAAGGAAATGGAGATCCGTTGCGCCGGTCCCGACCGCGTCATGTGGAACAAGGACGATATCGCTGTCCAGTAGAAGAAGTTCGGTGTGCTAGAGAGGGCAGGGACCGCGTTGGGAGGCCGGTCCCTGCCTGATTTTCGCGAGAGCCCTATGAGGGGAGCCCGGCAATGAGCTGGTGGTTCACGAACTTCGTCGGTCCCCGGCGGGGACGCAGCGAGTAGCCGGGGGCGGAAAGGTTTCGAGCTGTTGCAGGACAACTCCGGTCCCCGGAGGGAACACAGCGAGTAGCCGGAGGCGGAAAGGTTTCGAGCTGTGCAGGACAACCCCGGTCCCCGGAGGGGACACAGCGAGTAGCCGGGGGCGGAAAGGTTTGGAGCTGTTGGAGGACAACCCCGGTCCCCGGAGGGGACACAGCGAGTAGCCGGGGGTAAGCGAGGAACGAGCGCCACCTCCGGAAAGATGGCGTGATGAAAGGGACCCCGGATGGGGTCCAAGCCGGGCATGAACTGAGGACGTGTGCGGCTCGCTCGTTATCGTTCCGGCTTGGGAGGAATTGTTAGATGCCGCGGTGTGCTTCCTGCCCGGCTGGAATCCCATCCGGGATTCCCTTCGCTTCTCCCGGGGTCCGGTGGTCTACGCCGCTGCGCAGCTTCGACCACCGGCTACTCGCTGGGATCCCTCCGGGATCTTCGAGGGGGGGCAGAGGTGAAGCGGATCGCACCCTTGCTTCCCTCGCATTCTCACGAATGCGCCTACGGTTGCCGGTGCGGACCGCGTGATGTTTCACGCGCGTTTCATGCGCGCCTGGCTCTCGCTCTGAAGTAGAGTGCCGCGGCGCAAACGAAGGCGATGGAGTGGGGGATGATCGCGACCGCGAACTCCAGCCACGGATGAGGCCCCAAGGGGGTAGGCAATTTTTCCGGATGAGCCATTGCACGGCTCATGAAATAGGTCTGCACGGAGATGGTGAGCACCATGAAGAGGGCGATCCAGAAGTGGAACCTCCTCCTGCCCCGCAGGAAGCCGTAGATGAAGAGCGCCATGACCGCCGCGCCGATCAGCATGTTCTGGAAATCCGGAAATAGCGTCCACAAGGTGCTCGCCAAGAGGTAAACCAAGCTGACCGCGCCGATCCGCCGCAGGATGGTGTCCTTGTTAGAGGGTGTTGGTGGGACATCCTCTCGTGTTGAGGGCGGGGCGTAGGGATTGGTCATCGGGCGCGTGGTGGAGCGATGGACTATCAGGAGAGCCATCTTCAATCAATCGCAGCGGAGAGGCAGGGTGGGGGAATGATTCTTACCAGGAGCGCGGAAGTGGAGCGAAGCGGAAGCGGTCCGGGCCATTTCCAGGATTCTGGACAATTCATTCCGCTTGGCCGGTTCGGTCTCCCGGGAGCGCCGGTCTTCAGACCGGCCCGAGTGGTTCCTCGATGCCGGGCTGAAGACCGGCGCTCCCGGGCCCAAAGACCGCCTTGCTCGCGGCTGCCCTCAGCTGTAAAGGTTACCTCTGGCCCGTCTCTTGTCATGAAAATGAAAACCCATTTCGCCCCCTTCTCCGCCGCCATCGCGCTTGTCCTAACAGCTGCCATCGCCCGCGCCGACTTCGAGACGTGGAAGAACAAGGACGGCAAGGCCGCGGAGTTGGAGATCGTGGATGTCAATGAAGGCGCGGCGGGCACGCAGGTCCTCTTCCGCACGAAGGCGGGGAAGGAAGTGGTCTTCAAGATCGAGAATCTCGCCACCGAGGATCAGGCGCGCGCCAAGACTTGGAAGGAGCGCCGCACGCTTGTCGCCACCTTTGGCTATGCGACGAGCGAACCCTTGGCCATCGCTGAGGTCGAGCCTGCGCTTGATCCCGGGAAGCCGCCGCTGCTGTTCATCTTCGACATGAAGGGCGAGATCGCGCTGCCCTTGTCGCGGCTGAAGATTTCCAACGGGAAGATCGTGGCGGACGGAAAGGAGCTGATCGTCGGCAAATGGACCGGCGTCGTGGACGATGGCAATAGCCAGCGTGATCCCGCTAATACACCGCCGCCCGGACCGCCGGCGCGCAAGTGGTCGCTCGTGATCAAGGCGGAAGGGGACTTCGGCACGATCGATCCCTCGACCTGTGAATTCTCCGCGGACGTGGAAGTGACCTGCGGGAAGTCTCCCAAGGAGCTCAACACGACGATGCCGCTGCCGAAGGCCGAGGGCTTCAATGATGACGGACAGCTCCAGCGTGAGGAGAAGACGGAGGACCTGTTCACGATCCGCATGAGCACTGCCTTCTGGCCGCTGCCAGGCGAGAAGGACAAGGGCGATGGCAAGGTGACCGGCTATAACTTCATCGTGGTGACGGATCCCGCGAAGTTGAATCTGGGCGAAGGGGCTGATCCGGTGATCTCGCGCGCGTTCGTGGTGAAGGGAAAGGAATACCCCTGGAGCATCTACAAGAGGGATGCGGAGGATCCGGCAAATGTCGTGGTGAAGTACTGGTCGGAGGCCTACACGGTGCCGCTGAAGCTTTCCAAGGCAGCCTCTAACAAAGGCCGCACGCCAGCGGCGGAAGGGGCTGGTGAGGGAGCCACGGAAGGCGAGGGGAAAGCCGGGGAATAAGCGACCGGCAGTGAAAGTCTTGTCAGGTGGCTTGGGGTTGGCTGCTGATGAGGGTGGGGAGCCGCTTTGAATAGCGTCCGCTGCTCTCCATCACCGACATTTGATCCGGCAACCTGTTTGTTGAAATGCGCGTCCTGACTCCATTCATTCAAGTCCACTGCATCCTTCCCCATGGTCGCGAAGTCCAGGAAGTGCCGTGGAGAACCTTTGAAGCAGCATCAGCATGGAAAGGGGAGGAAGTGGACATGGAAGGCTCCCTGCCATCCTCTTCTTTAGCTCACCGGCTCTTTCAAGGGGATCTTCTTCGAAGCAGGTACTGCCAGCAGTCATGTCGTGGAGCGAATTAGCTTGCAGGCATGCATTATCATAAATCAAACGATTGCCGTAATTCTTCCCCTTTTATTGCCCCCGGCAAAAATCACCTCCCCCCGGAAATGAAGAAGTTTCGTATTCCATTAATTTTCATATCTTTTGTGGCATTGCTTTATTTTTTGCAGTCCGGAAGATTTGCTTATCAAAACGCTAAGATCGTCGCCGACGGTCCCTCCACCGGAAAGGCCACGCAGGCCTTGAAGGATCTCCTCAATGATCGCCTGATGGGAAAAATGGCCATCAAGGCACTACTCGCCAAAGACCAGTGGAAGCCGTTTGCACTAGAGTTCCGGCGTCGGCTGTATCGAAGCGCCTACCGGGAGAAAAAGAACCATGTTTCCAAGCTTCTGGCAGACGATTTCGACAGGCTTGTCGTGAAAGCGCCAGACCTGTTGGCCGACGGAACACTTGTTAGATCATTTCCTTTCGATTCGGATCCTGCATTTCACGATGCTCTCGCCAAGTGGATCACATCGGCGCGGGAAGAGGATCTTCCCGAACTGGCCAGTGCCATCGCGGAAAGCCCGCCTCGGGATGTTGCCTCTCCCTCATTGGCAAAGGCCCTTGACCGGATCGTTGTCTATCATCGCAAGGCATTCGAGAACCTCAAGCCGGGAGACGGATGGTTGAGTTTCGCGTGTTCCAGAATCATCAACGAATCGATTCCAATCGACCGCATTCACTTTGATCTTTCCATCAAGTCACCGCCCCGGGTCGATTGCGCCGCTCATGTGGACAAGCTCTTCGAAAACGCCGGTCTGAAATCAGTGGCATTGGCAGCATTGTCTGACGTCCGTGACTATGATTTCCTCGCCTCCCTCCATGACCGGAGCAAGAGCGCAACAGTCCGCGCGGCGGCATCCCATGGCATGTTTCACCTCGGCTATGATCGTGCGCTCAAGCGGTTCACGGAGCAGGACGACAAGGCAACTCCCTCCGAGCGAAAGTCGATCACTGCACACAGGCTGAATCACCTGCCGATTCAGGCGTTCAAGGGGGGAGATATCATGCAATACGACTCGATCTTCAAGGCGGAAGGTGAGCGGCTTGTGATGGTGCCAGTCTATCGCTTGCCTGCGCTTCCCAGCAGCAAGGAATATGAGGCCATTGTCGGGCACCGCTACTTCGCTACTGGCAAGACATTCCCTATTCGGATCGAGAATGCTGATGTCCAAGGTGCGAAGCTTGCTGGATTCATCGAACGCTATCCATGGCATCCTGCCGTCGATGACGCCCATTGCAGGCTTGCCTTTATTGCCATGGGAAAAGCAGATCCGGAGAAGTGCCTCGACGAGGTCTCGAATGCGCTCTTGAGCCTCGACGGTGATGCTGGAGACATCGCGAAACTATTGATCGCCATGATCGCGTGCACTCCGGAGGAGGAGGCAAAGGAGCGGAAGTGGCCGGCCTGGATGAGGAACTTGCTGAAGGCAAGTCCTGCGGGGCTGGCCTCGGTGGTGCAGGGGCTGGATCGTTCGTCAAAACCGTCCGAGATCGTCTTTATCGCGAATCTGTGCATCCTCAGGCTTCATGAGATTACGCTCTCTTCCCAAGACCCCCAGATCGCTCTCCAGCTGCTCGCCAAGATCCGGGATCTCACCACCGGGCTTTCGTTGAATCCGGCTCCTTGGACACCCAGCCCTCTTTTCTGGGATGGGAAGGCCACGGAAACCTTTTATAGGCAGATCTGCGGCAGCAATCGCAGGAAGCTTTCGACCGCGGAAGTCATCGACCGCCTTTCGGGTGTCAAGGGTCCCGGACTTTTGATCCTGGGAGGCATCAGCGGTGATGCCGACCGCGGCGACATCGAATACTCTCCCGAGGTCTGGATCCGGATGAGACAATCGATGATCGGAAATTCGCTGCTCGCGGCCCTCGTCAGCGTCGCGAATTCGGGATCCGCAAGGATCAATGCGAAGCAAAGGGGGATCCTGGCATCGGCAGCTTCCGAGTTTCTTCTCCGGGTGAAGCCGATGTCGAAGAACGAGAGCGCTCGCCCCGCCCCGATCGAAACGCAGCTGGCAGGTTGGGTAATCCTGGAGGCGAGCCAGAATGCCAACATCAAGCTCAGCCAGTGGAACTTGAAATCCCTCCAGAAGATCGCCGGAGGAACGTACAATTGATTCTCCCGCCCGATGTCTTTCTCTCAAAAATACCTGCTGCTGCTCGCCTGTGCTTTGTTTTTCACCTTGGCTATCGTCTTCCTATTGAGCGGATGGGGAATCGTATCCGCGGGGATGGTGGCGTGCGGCTGCCTTGCCTATTTGAAGTTTACACTCCCCTTCGTGCAGCAAGAGCGGCAGAATGATCATGCCGCCGAAGCGCTGGAGGAACGGCTATCCTCGCAGATCCGGAAGTTGTCACAGGCGAATTTCAAGGTTCCGGAGGACACTACTCCAGCCGGACACGCCAAGGACTCCGCAGAAGCCTATCTGAATCTTGTCCGTGCGAGGTCCGAGCGACAGCCGTGGTTTACCAAACTGGTTTCCACCACCGGGGTGATCGCTTTCCTCGTAATGCTGACAACCGCATTCTTCCAAACGCTCAGTTCCAACGCGCAGCTTAACGAAGCAAAGATGACCGAGCAGCGCACCAGCTTCCTCGCTCGCCAAGCCGAGCAACTTGAGAGCGATATGAAACGAGCCAAGCAGGCCGTCTTTCAATCCGCCTCCCATCTGGCTCCGACCAACGATCCTGCAGCAGAGGAGATATGTAGCGGTGCGGCAGCCTTTTACCCCTTGGAGGGGCATCCCATTGATAAGGAGCGGCTATCGGACTACATCCTGTGGGGGACCCGAGGGAATCGATGGGACGTCATATCGGACATTGGCGAGAGATACCCGGATAGCCTGGGTCCTTCCGATATTCTGGTCACGCGATACATGTTGGGTGATTTCGACAGTGAGGATCTTTCCCAAAAATTTGCGGACTATTTCAGCGGGCTGACCGGAGAAGATCCGGAATCGATTCGCATAAAGCCGGGGGAGTTGATCCAAATTTACGGGATTTATATCCTCCTCTCCGGGCGCGAAACCTCCTCTCCAGAAGGGGCTCCCAATCCAGCCGACCTCGCGCGCATCCTGCAGATGGATGAAAACAGGTTTAAAGTGTTGGCTAAAACTGCTGCTGAGCATTCTTCCCTGCAGCAAAAGCGCTTCCGCCGCTGGCGTCGGCAAATGGAGTAGAAGCTCTCTCAAAAAAGGGCGCTGGTACTCGATTGCCGAGTTCGGCAGGCGGTGTCCATGGATATGACCGAGGCGAGGGGCGTTGTAGGACCCTGGGCTTCCGTCGATGAACTCCGATAACTCCGCTCCATAGGCATTCCGGAATATCGGAGTAGTGGCCGTCGTGAGGGGGCTCTGGAGGATGAGGGAGGCGAGCACCCTTCAACCCGATGAATTCCGCTGTTCCTTCATCGTCTCGCACTTCGCGTAGAGCGGGTGGTCGGCGGGGATGATCTGGGATTTTGGGTTCTGGTGGAGGGAAGGGCGCTTCGGGGATCGTTGGAGGGCGCGGGAGATGGCGGCCGTTTCGTGCACTCGAAAGCTGCGAAGGACCGCAGCAGTCCAAGGGCCTGCGGCTTCATGGGGCGGGCTGTGAGGAGGAGTGCGGGGCGGTGGCGGTGCTTCATGCCGCACGCCGCCGGAACGACGAAGTCGCTCCGCTGCGAAGCGATGGTGCCGCGGGTGGGTGGTGATGCGGAGGTGATCCTTGCTTCCCGCGTTCTCACGAACGCGCCTACGGTTGCCGGTGCGGTCCGCGTGATGACGCTCCGTGGGTGAGGTGGGTCGCCGCGGGATTTCTCGCGTCGCGATCGTCCTTGGATGCGTTCTAAACTTCGGTTAGAAATTGAAAGAGCGATGTCGCCGAAACGATCCATCCTGATGCTCGCCTTCCTCGTCCTGTTAGCGGTGGGAGCATTGTTTGTCTCAGATCAACGTCTGAAGGCGCAGCGGTCGGAACGTGAGGCGAACTTCATCGCCCTCCATTTCCTCGCGGCCGGAGAAGCGGCGGAGTATGACCAGGGGTCCAAGATTCTGGAGAACCTGCTGAGATTCCCGGGAGGAAACCGCGATGGGCTTCTGAGGCCGTTTCCCCAGGGGCTTGTCTACAAGCCGAACGGGGGCTCATTCACGCTGGAGGAGCCGCGGGGGCGAAACATTTCGCTGCTGAAGAAGGATCGGCTGATCGGCACGGACCGCAAGTGGCCGCGCTGGGAGTCCTCGGGGGAATACGCGCGGAAGTTCCCGGAGCAGGAGGTGCCGGGTAAGGGGTATGAGTGAGGGAAGGGTCGGCGTGGTGCCGTGGGTGAACGTGCTTTTTGGGATTGCTGCGGGGCGCGGGAGAAGACGGCCGTTGCGTGCACTCGAAAGCTGCGGATGACCGCAGCAGTCCAAGGGCCTTCGGCTGCATGGGGTGGGCTGTGAAGGTCGTGGCGGATCGTGAAGGATGCTTCTCTCCGCACCCCGCCAGAACGACGAAGTCGTTCTGCTACGCCTGCTACGAAGACCCTGCCGCTATGGCTCTTCCGCTGTCAGGCGGAGGTAGAGCCGTGGCTTGTCCGCGACGGGCACGCTGAAGAGTTGCTCGGGAAGGGCACCGGTATTCGGCACGGGTGTCCAACTGCCCGTCTGCAGCGTGGTGCTCCACTCGGCGCTGTAGCGGACGCCAGTGATGCCGGCGGGCGGGGTGAAGCGGAAGGCGAGCTGGTCGCCGATGCGCTCCGGCACGGGGAGCTGGCCGGCATTGCTCTGCTTGGGATCGAGCCCGAAGGCGAACTCGACGATATTGGCGATGCCGTCCTGATCGAAGTCGTTCGCATCCGCTCCGTCGCCGCTGTTAGAAGGATCGCTGAAGTGGGTCTGCCGCCAGTCCACGATCGTCATGCGCTGCACGGAGAAGCTGACGTAAGCGAGACGATCGGTGCCGAAGGGTGTCTGCGTGAGCAGCTCCATGGTCCAGAGGCCATTCGAGCTGAAGAGCGCGCCGTAGTGATCCAGCACGAGGGTCCGGTTCGCGGGGACGGAGTCATTGATGACGATGCTGGAGTAGGGAACCGTGGTGCCGGTGGCACCGAGCTGCGGGCTGCCCTGGTAGACTTGGGCCCAGGTGGTGGAGCTGGGGTAGAGGTCATTCAGCTGGAGGGTCAGCTGCGGGACTCCGGCGCCGAGGATCTGGCCCTGGGTGAGGCCGCTGATGGCGCCATCCGCGACTGGCCAGATCTGGACGAACTGGGAGTCGAGCTGGTAGGCCGGCGTCGCGTAGGGCAGGCCACTCAATGGATCGATCATGGTGCCCTCCTTGGAAAGAACGGTGAAGCGTTCCTCGCCCCGCACCTTCGCGAGATTCGCGCCGGGGATTGAATTGAGAGTGAAGGTCAAGGCCATCGTGCCATTGGTCGTGATCGATGACTGGCCGCGGAGTGTGGCCTGGGTTCGATCAAGCGGGTCCCCGGTGCCAGTGGGGCCGTAGGATTGGACGTGCTGGCTGAGGGTGACGCTTTTCGAGATGTCCGGAGCGCTGGAATCGGACTGGAGATCCCCGACGGTGACATCCACCCAAAACGGCCGGTCGGCACGCGTTCTCGGTAGCGGCGCGTAGGGGTCCTCGGTGCGGATTTTCACCTCGGGCCTGGGTATGTAGCTCCCCACCGTGGTGGTATCTAACAGATCGAGGCGAACAGGCTCCGTTGTTTTTACTGCCCACAGTTGAAACGTGGCGAAGCCGGGATTGATGGGGAGTGCAGCCAGCGTCTCTCCTGAACCTTCCGCCATCATGTCGTAGGCGATCCCCGACGGGTGCATGATCTGCCGGATCAGAAACGTGTAGTCGCTGGCGGTCGTATTAGGAGGAAGATGAGTCGACCAGACGAGGGTAGGCTTGATGCCGGTCTGAACCATCGTGGGGAATGCCGCCAGCTTGCCGACCGGAAACGAGGGGTTCGGCGCCGGTGGCGGGGATTGCGCGGAAACGGGAGCGGACAGCGCGAGGAAAAGGAACGCCATCGAGACCGCCGCCACGATGCGCGTGGCGAGGCTGGTGCGGGTGTTCCAGACGGGCGGGTGAGCTGCCGGCGGGACAGGGAGTGACATGTAAGGGTGCGGGTGAGCAGCGGGAGATTGATATCCTATATCTCCGAGTCGAGTCGATTTTCGTGGCGGGCTCGCCACGCGATGAGGGAGAGGATGTTAAATTGCCCTCGCCGGAGCGGTCGTCGATCCTCAGTGTCGTGGAGGATGGTGAGATAGTCACCCACGTATTCCCAGACCTCGTCGGCCTTGTCCTCGTCCCAGAGCAAGCGGGCGGAGAGATTGCCATGTGGGAGGAGAGAATTGGCGGAGTGAGCGTGGAGAGGTGCTTCGACCGCACGCGGCGCGTGCGGACCACGATGCCGGGTGAGGCGGATTTCATCGTGGCTTCATCGCATTCTCATGAAGGCGCCTACGGTTGATCTCCTCGCCAATGAAACATCTTCTGCTCCTCGCGGCCTTTCTCCCGCTGGCCAGCTGCGGTCCGCGCGGGGTGAGCAAGGCGACGGTGGATGCCGCGGCGGCGCAGCATGATCCGGCCAAGCTCAAGCTCTGGACTTCCACCTACGCCAACGTCGAGGAGGCCAGCCTTCCCTCGGGTGTCCAGCTCGGCATCGTCCCGCTTGGGGATGGAGAGCGCGTGAAGTTTTGGTTCTATTCCCACCATCGAGGTCGGGATCTCGGCTGCACGAGATTCCAATACAGCGATGGCAGCGTGGATTATCTGGACGGTTACTTTTGCTGCGAGGTGATGTTGCCGGGTGAGAGGCTTGCCAACCGGCAGGCACTCCGGGAATTCATTGCGGCGAATGATGGAGAGAAACCCTGACTCTTTGGGGCGGGGCGCGACGTTCAGGGCGTGATTGGCGGGAAGTTCGCTTTCCAAGGCCGGATGATTCTTTAACAAGAGTGTCCCATGACACCTCCCCGTCGTCTCAAGCCGGTCACGCTCGCGGTTTCCGCCTGCGTTCTGGTCGCCTCCGTGCTGTGGTTGTCGCCCGGGGCCAGAGGGCTTTTTCGCGGTGGGGCGGATGGCGGGAAAGAAAGCAGCGACGCCGCGGCGAAGAGTAGTGGAGCAGGGGATGGAGATGGATCCGCCGAGTCCCGCACGCGCGTTCGCGAACGCCCGCCGGAGCTGAACAAGACCCAGCGGCAGGTGCGCAACTTGCTCTCCGAGCAGCTCGGCGTGTTAGGCCCGCCGCCGCGTCGGATCGACATGGAACGCTTGAAGGAGTTCCGCGCCGAGCTGGACCGCATGGATCCGGAGGATCTTCTCGCGGTCCTGGCGGAGCTGGATGCCTCGGACATCAATGCGTCGGACAAGGGTAACCTTGCCAGTTTCATCGCGGGTTCGCTGGGTCGCCGCGATCCCCGGCTGGCGCTGGATACCTTCGTCGGCCGCCTTGCCGGTCGAGGGTTCGGTGCGCTGGATCAACTGGGCCATATCTATGTTCGCTGGACTGCCACCGATCCTGCCGCTGCCTCCGAGTGGTTCGACCGGCAGGTAGCCCAGGGCGCGCTCGCCCCGGTGGCGCTTTTGGGCAAGCTGAAGATCGATCCGCGGATTTACTTCGAGTCTCAGCTCCTCCGCACGCAGGTCGCACTGGATCCCGCCGCTGCCGATGCTCGCTTCGACGCGATGCCCGAGGACGTGAGGGAGAAGATGCTTTTCGACAACTGGTTCCCGACCGCCTCTCCGGAGAAGACGCAGGCCTTGGCAGAGTTCCTGCGGACCCACTATGAAGACGTTCCCGCCGCATTCGCGAAGGCCGGCAGCAAGCGCATCCAGGAGGGCGACCTCGGCGATGCTGAGAAGTTCCTGGAAGTCCTGAATCCCGCGCCGGATGAACGCGCGGCTCTCGTCGGTGAAGCCCTGCGCACCCGCCTGAAAGGCCCGGATGAACTCACCATCACCCCGGAAGAAGCGCGCGAGTGGATCGTCAAGCAATCCCCGCAGGATGCGGGTCGTCTCACCGGCACCATGCTCGGGCAGATGATGGAGTGGCACGAGTTCTCCGAGATGTCCCGGCTGGCGCTGCAGTATCGCGAGGAAAGCGGTTCGGATGAGGTGCTGGTGGCCTTTTTGAAAAGCGCACCTGACAAGTCGAAGGCCGAGATCCTCCAGCTCGCGGAGCAGATCGAGGATCCGGTGGTGCGGGAAGAGGTGATGGAGCGGTTTGGGAAGTGATGGAGATCTAACAGACTCTGGTGGCGAAGTGAATTCATCCATGTAGCGGAACGACTGCGTCGTTCCGGCGGGGCTGAGGATGAAGTCGCGGTTTCATTCACGCTTCATCTAACGGAGTGTCCGATGAAAGCAGCAGGCCCTTGGACAGCTGCGATCCTTCGAAGCTTTTGAGTGCAGGGCGCGGCGCTCTTTTTTTCGTAGCGTGCAGAGGTCTTGAAAGGCTGTTTCCACCCACGGGGAGATGCATCTTTTGCGCGGTGTTCGAAGTCCGCTTCCCTCCACCGGAACGAACCGCCTCTCCCTTCATTCGAAAGCTGCGAAGGATCGCAGCAGTCCAAGGGCGGCTGCGCCGCGATCATCCGGCGAGCCTGGGAGGTGTGGCGAAATCACAAGGAAGCTGCCATTCTCTCGAACAAAGACCTCACTCCTTCTTCTCCTCCTCCGGGCAGTAGACCTCCATGAAATTCGTCGCGTCCTCACCCACGGGGCCGATTTCCTTGCCCTTGGGATCGAAGAGCCAGAGCCAGTCGTAGGATCCGCCGCCATGAAGAGCAGCATGCGTCACGGCCGGCGGGAATCGAGTGGAACCTAGCCTTGCGATGTGGCGGCCCGCGCCGGTGGAACTGGCAGCCGGATCATTCGGGCCCGGCTTGCATCCCATCCGGGATGCCACTCGTGCTCCGTGTATCCGGGGGTGGCGCTCGTTCCTCGCTTACCCCCGGCTACTGGCTTTAGCCCCTCCGGGGCATGACTTTAATCCTCCGTGATCGCGCGGATCTCATCGATCGAGACGTCGGCGAAGAAGGTCACGGTGATCGTGCGGCGGTCGGCGGAGAGTTCCACGCGATCGGTTGGCTTCGGCGGGTCCTCCACCTTGCGCTCCAGGCCGCGCAGCTCGTTGTCCTGGGTATTCACCTTCGGTAGCGGCGCGCGGGAGAGCATGGCATCGGTGCGGTTCAGCTTGCGGCTGACGGTGATGATGCCCAGCACCGGCCGGTCAAAGGTGACGGAGCCTTGGAAGCGGCGGGTGCTGCCGGGTTCCTTGAATTGGCCGAGCGGATTGCAGCGGAGCAGGTAGCTGCGCACCCGTGTGCCGGCGGTGGGAGTGACATTGTGGGGCGCCATCAGGCTGAGGCCGGTGTAGATGCCCGGGGCGGTGATATCGAAGGGGATCGGCTCGGCGGGCCTGAAGTCGCGGCGCTCCGGGATGACCAGGATCTGGTTGTCATTCTCCAGCTCCGCCAGCGCTTCCGGCGTGCCGGGCGGCGCGGGCACCACCTCGCCGCGTGTGGAGCGGATGCCGGACGCCACCGGCCATGTGCGCTGGAAGAGCGCGGGCTCGAAGGCGACCTCGCTCAATTTCGTCCCACGCTTCGCACGCACGGCCGCGCCCCGCTCGACCCGACGAGTCTCGTTGTCCTTCTTCACCTCCACTTTGCCATCCAGCACGACAAAGTCAGCCGTGCCGTCGGGCGTCGCGGACACGCCGAAGGAGGTGCCCAGATCCGTGAGCGTGGCAGTGGTGGTCACGACGCGGAAGCCGTGCGCGGTCTCCGGGCACCACGCATTCAGCCGGCCATGCGCGAGGACGACTTCATCCTGCGAGCGGATCGAAAGCTCGGCGGGTGCCTCGATGGCGACGACGGCGCCATTGGTGAATTCCATGCGCGAGACGCCGGTGGAGAAGACGAGCTTCTCGCCGGTGCGGACTTGCTGCGACGAATCACCATCGAAGCGGGTCGCGACGACGGTGCGTTGCGGGCGCATGAGGAAGGTCAGGCCGCCTGCGAGTGCGACCACTGCAGCAGCGGCGAGTGAGATGCGCTTCCAGCGCTCGAAGCGGATGACCTTTTGAACGCGGTTCGGGAAGGCGTCGTCGGATTCGTCCGCGACGGTGCTGAGGTGGGGCAAGACGGAGCGCAGGAAGGTTTCATCGCTCAGCTCCGGCTTCAGGCGGGCGAGGGCGCCGGAGACGAGGAGCTGGGAGCGGAGTGCGGCGACTGCGGAGGGATCCGACTCCAATAGATTCGCAAGCTTCTCGCGTGAGGTGTCGTCGAGCGTGCCATCCAAGTACTGCGCGCACAGTAGTTCGAAGTCATTGCTGCCGTTGTCGGCTGGCTGCGGTGAGTTCATGACTTGGCTTGGAGTGGCGAGGGGAGGAAGCTTCAGGCACTGATTTGTTTTGCCACCAGGCACTCGGCCAATGCCTTGCGAGCGTGGAAGAGCAGCTTCCGGACTGAGGCGGGATTCATGGAAAGCTCGTCGCCGATCTCGCTGGCATTCCGGTCATCGTAGTAGCGGGCGTGGATCACCTTGCGGACGTTCTCCGGCAGATGGGCGAGACACTCGCGCAGCGCCACGTGGCGGATCTCCGTGTCCTGCAGGACGCCGGGGGCGGGAGCGGTGGGCTCGGCGGCGATCAGCAGGCCGGTGATTTTTTCATCGAGCAGGCGCTGGCGGCGGCCGGTCTTGGTCAGCTCGTTCATCACCAGATTCCGCGCGATGCTGCGAAACCAGCCCGGCGCGTTCTCGGGATTGTCCAGCTCCTCCCACTTCCGGTGCGCAATGACGAAGGTTTCCTGCGCGAGGTCATCGACCCATGCGTCATTCACGCCGAGCGAGCGGATGAAGTAGCGGAGCCCCGAGTGATGGGCGCGCACTGCGGCGTCGATCTGCTGGTCTCTTTCCCGGCGGGTCATGGCGAAGTCGGAATCGTGGTGAGGTGAGGGAAACAAGCTACCTCAGCCGAAGGATTTCGCGAGCCGCGGGGGTGTTCCGGGAAAGGGGTGGAATTTTCCGGCCGGACCTCTATCCGCTGTTGCGAGCTTCCAGAAAAGCCTTCGAGCGCGCATGGAAATCCGCGAGCTCGGCTTTCAATCCCGCGTGCCACTTAGGGTGCTGCTCGCAGATCAACGCATGGTCCGCCTCCAGTCGTGCGAGATCACCCGCGAGCACAGCGGAGCCGAGAACCTGCTGGAAGAGCCGGTAAGTGATGGCGTGGCCGGGTGTCTCCAGCAAGGTCGTGCGAACCGCGTCGCTGGTGGTATTGCCATTGAGGAAGGGCAGCGCGAGGTCGCCGATGAAGGCGGTGACCTCGGGAAGCTGGGACTCGAACTCGCTCTCGGTGGAGAAATTCCACATTCCCCAGATCGGATAGCTCCAGTTCAGAGAGTCGGGGCCGATGTTCACGGTATAGCTGAGCAGCGAGCGATCGTCGTGAGTGAGCTTCGCCGGTTGCTGGAGGATCTGCTGGATGATGGTCTCCAGCGCATCGATGCGGACGCCGAGGTAGAAGGCGAGACGGTAATTCACTCGATCACCGGTCACCGCATTGATGGTCACATACGAGTAACCAGCGGGATCGGTGCGGCGGAAATGCAGGAAGGAGCGGAAGTAGCGAAAGCCTTGATCGGCGAGAAAGCCCAGCGCCTCCGCGGTGCGCTCGGTCACGTGTTTTGTCGTGAGTGGCATGGGATAGGTTAGGGCGAGGCGGGTGTCTCAGCGGGGCGTTTGGCTCAGGACTCGCGGATCTCAACGATGAAGTCCTGCGCCTCGATCAGCTGCTTCATTTCAAGGGTAGCGGACGCTGCCTTGGATCCGGTCATAGCTCGCGAAGCACCCTTGCGCGTCCGCGAAGCATGGGCCGCGGTCTCTAACAGGGATATCGAGGAATCCCGCTCCGCCAATTGCAGGACGTAGGGTTCCAGCTGCTTTCCAAGTGTGGACATGCAAACATTGCGAGGTGTGAGGCCACGCCGTCACTGACCACTGTTGAAGGTATACGACGAAGATTGATCCGAACCCCAGCTCACGTTGATTCGCGGGGGAGGGGCCGTGAGCACTGTGACTGTCGCTGGTAGCTCAGCCCACATCTTTTCGAGTTCCTGCCAGTAACCTGCGTGGTCTCCGGAGAGAGCGAGCAGGGAGAGTTCCATGTCGTCACGAGCTGTCTCGTCCAGCTCGGGGGATTCCAGCGCCTTTCTGCCCTCGATCTCGCCGATGCGTGCCGCTTCCGGGAGTGGGACGGTCAATCGAGGGTCGAACTGGTCTACGTCTCTCGCTGCCTCCGCGATGGCGATGGCTGCAAACCGAAGCATGATCGCGGCCGCCGAGGGGCTGCACTTCGACGCGAGGTGAACGAGATGAGGTGCTGCGGCAACGCTCGAGTCGTAGACATCGGGGCCGCAGGCGCATTGAAGGAGATCCTCTTCGAGATCCTCATCCGCGGGAATGGATCCTGAATAATATTCCCCGAGAATCTCCGCGAACTCTCGTCCACTGATGTTGTGGCAGGAGAGCTGGTCCCAGATGGGATCATCGAGCGGGATCATGCTTCTCAATTCGAGGGCTTCTTCTCGGCCTCTGCCGGGACTTCGGCCTCGGGCTTGATGTGGGGGATGGGAGGGTCGGGGTAGGGCTCCTTGGCCTTTTCCGGCTCCGCCGGTTTTTTGTTCGGGTCGTCCTTGAAGGTCACCGTGGTGCCGCCCTTCACGGCTTTTGTTAGATCGAGCACCGTCCGGGTCACGCGATCCACTCCTTCCGCTGCCGTGTCGTCGTGGATCAGGGTGTAAATGCCCGGCTTCACATTCGGGATCACATAGCGGATCGTGTAGGACCAGTTCACGTCCTCGACCTTGCCGGTGGTGTCGTAGCGCTCCTTGGGATTGATGAGAATGGCCGACTTGTTGGCGAAGAGAGTGCCTGCGACGCCCTTGGTGCCGGCATTCATCGCGATGTTCCCGAGCGTGAGGAAGAGCTGGCTCTTGCCATCGTAGACATAGCTCACCGTCACCTTTGGCGTCGCCGGGGCAGCCTGTTCCGTGCTTACGATCACGCCGATATCGCGCTCAAGCGAACGGCCGGGGAGGGAGGACGCCAGGAGGGAGAGGAACAGCAGGGTCTTCATGTCATCCGCCTTCTAGCGGAAATGTCGGCGCGAGGGAAGCGCGGGTTCTGGCGGGAACTCACGAAAACGGCTGTCAGGTCAGCGCCGGGCCACCTTGCGGACCCATCACGAAGAATGAATGCTGGCAGATGCTCCGTGTCGCGTTAATCCGGCGTGGAGTCGCTCCAATCGCCGCCGGCCTCCTGTCGTTGTCTTTAGCAGCACCGGTCGCTCCAGCCGAACCAGCGCCAGCGCTTCCGCCGCGCTCAAGCCCGCAGCCTCCGCCACGATACTGGCAATGCGGGCAATCGACGGGCCGATCGCGTCGAGCACGAGGTATAGCTCCCGGTCGTCCGGCGGGCTCCATCCATGCACCACCGCGAAGCCAGTCTCCTGCCAAACCGCGAATGACGGCGAGATCGTGAAAAGCTCATCGGCAAACTTGGCTCCGAGCGGCACCTCCACCACGGGCCATTGATCGGGCGAGCCCTGGCGATCGAAGCAGATCCCATAGTCGCCGGCATCGCTGCCGATCATCCACAGCTGCGGGAGACTCTCCTGAATCTCGTAGCCTTGGTTCGTCCGCACCGATTCACGGATGGAATCCAGCCGCACCACATGGCCCTCCGGCTGGATCAGTGACCCTTCGGCTCCATCCGTGCATCTCAAGAAGTCCAGATACGCCTCGGGAAGCGGCCCTGCTGCTTCTAGCAGCAGGGCGATGTCCTCCTCGCTGGCGGGAGCATGCAGGATCGAGAATGCGTCCAAAGGATTCATAGGTAAGTGTGACGAAGCGACGATCAGCAAGGCAAGCCATCCCGCCTCTCGCCCGGTGCCCTATGTTCCAGAGTGATATCACCGCCGACAACGGTGATTTCGTGGTAGTCCGTGCGGAAGAAGGTCACGAGCCTCCCATCTTCGCGCAGCGATTGATCGGCGCCGATGATGCTTTCGAGGACGTCCGACTCGGGCTCGTATGGTGTGTCCTCATAGCTCTCAATCCCGGTCCCGCGCAGGACCCTGAAATCCCGCGACGACTCCGGATCGTGAAAGACGATCATCTCGAAGCTCCGGCTTTCCGGGTCATACGAATACCTCTCGATGTAGGTGGCCTGACCTCCGGTCAGTTGTTGCTCGAAGGGATTCATTCATCGTGTCTGGCCTGCGCGAATCGATCCGTCAACGATTCGAGTTCACGTTCCCGCTTTCACGGAGGCATTCAGCGCGGCCGCCAACGCCGCTTCGCCGCCGACGAGAGCGTCCCACGCGAGCTCGATGCCCTTGCGGTGACCCTTCTCGGTGAGCTTCAGGCCCGTGGGATCGATCCTCAGGACATACGGCTTCTTCCCGATCTCGATCTCGCGCTTCAGCTCCTTCTCCAGCTTCGTCGGCATCCCGGCAACCTCGTTCCAAATGCACTGTTGTCGAACGAAAGAAGACATCTTCCTCCGCACGCGCCGCATTGGAACACCTCATGCGGGGAATACGCCGTTTATTTAAACCAACCCATTATGAGCCATGAACGACAATCTAGGAAATACGCCCCAGGACCGCCGTACCGTCGCGCTGTCGTCGGAGCATGAACGCCGTCATTTCGTGCATCAATTCGCCGATGACCACCCGGGCGTTTTGCCCATGGACGTGGAAGTGGTGCTTGATGAGGCGCGCGCAAAGATCGCGCCTTCCGAATCGCGCGAGAAGCTGACCCAACAAGTTGAGAATCTGCTCGGGTTGGCGTCATGAAGGTCACTCCAGCACTCAGCAGTCATGGGTGCCCGCGCCTATCTCCGACCTCGTCGCGAGTGCCGGGATGGGTGGTTTGCATCCCGCACCGGGCGCGTGCAATTCGCGAAGGCTCCACGGGGAGCGCGGAGTTCATTCCGCTGGGACGGTAGGTTCGCCGGGCCCGTGAAGCGGAAAGGAATTGTCCGGAATCATACGAATGGCCCCGACGATTTCAGCACTCCCCGGGGTCTTCCAACTCCGGCACGTCGTCTGCGAGAGCGATGTCGATTCATCAACCCACCTCTACCATGGCAACACTATCGACAATGGAAGACCTGCTCGTGCAGGAAATCAAAGACCTCTATAGCGCCGAGACCCAACTCGTGAAAGCCCTGCCGAAGATGGCGAAGGCCGCGAGCGCTCCCACGCTGAAGAAGGGCATCGAGAAGCATCTCGAGGAAACCAAGGGCCACGTCCAACGGCTCGAACAAATCGCCGATCTCCTCGAAGCCTCGCCGAAGGGCAAGTCCTGCAAGGCAATGAAAGGGCTGCTCGAGGAAGGGGCCGAAGTCATCGGCGAAGAAGGTGATGACGTCGTCAAGGACCTCGCGCTCATTGGTGCCGCCCAGAAGGTGGAGCACTACGAAATCGCTTCCTACGGCACGGCCCGTGCCCTGGCCGAATCGCTCGGCATGGATGAAGTCGCCGAGCTTCTCCAAGCCACCCTCGATGAGGAAGGTGCCACCGACAAAGCGCTTACCGGCGTCGCGGAGGAAATCTCCGCCAATGCTTCCGACGACGAAGACTAGCTTGGACGGAAGAACGGGAGGGACCGGGTGGAGTTGTAAAAGCGACCATCCGGGCCCTTCCCGTCCGGGCGCGTTTTAGCGGCAGCGTAACTCCTTTGAAACTGCCACAAACGCGGTCTGCAACATGAGGCAAGCAAACCGCACCACGGTGCGCGAAATCGTCCGCTGATCGTCAGTCACTTGAAGGAAGCACGGTTACTGCTCTGTGAGCTTCATGGAAATCGTTCTGAACTCGCGAGTGGTGCCCGAGGGATTGCGGAAGGTGGTGGAAGGCGTCGTGCGGCGATTCACCTTCGGGCGTCCGAGGTTCCGATGGATCGCGACTCCAGCCGATTGTGTGGTGCTCTCCTCGCCTCCCGTCATCGTCGAGTCCCTCCTCAGTCCCCGCGAGGAGGAAGGGAAGCTTCTCCGAGAAGGCATCGAAGAAGAAATCCGCGACGCCATCGAGCGACTCCTTCCTTTCACGGAGTCCACAGCGGTGGAAGCGCAACAATAGCAGAGCAACACGACATCCCCTCACGTCCATGGACCAAAACCTACAACGTTACCTGAATGACCACCTTGCCGGTTCGGCAGGCGCAGTGAATCTCATCGATAACCTCGCGACCCGTCAGGAGGATCCGGAAGAGGCGGAGTTTTTCCGTTCCCTCAAGGCGAAGGTGGAGGCGGATCAGGAGCAGCTTCGCGATCTGCTCGCGCGTGCCGGACTTGAGGAAAGTGCGGCTCTTCAGGTCGCAGGAAAGCTCACCGCCAGCGCGAGCAAGCTGAAGCTGAAGTGGGAAGGCATGGATCCCGGAGAGCTGGGGATGCTGGAAGCGCTTGAGATGTTGACGCTCGGCATTCAGGGGAAGCGTATGCTGTGGGTCATGCTCGCGGAGCTCGCGCCTGCGTTTCCCGAGTGGGAAGGAGTTCGCTTTTCCGAACTCGAACTTGAAGCGATCGAGCAACGCGACGCAGTGGAAGAGCGACGTCTGCAGCACGGTAGGGATTCGCTGATCGATACGGAGCGGCGAGTGGTGATGTGATGCCGCTGTCCGATGCCAGTCTCCATTCTTAGCGGAACGGCTGCGTCTTTCCGGCAGCTGGGCGTGAGGAGACCTGATGTGGTTTCTTTGTTACAACGGTCCGTCCAACGGAGCCGGAGGCCCTTGGACTGCTGCGGTTCTTCGCAGGATTTTTTGTAGGGTGTTGCGGGGGGGGGTTGGGGGGTGGTAGGGGGCGTCCGGGGTTCGCTTAGTTTGAAAAAAGCAGTGGACCGCCCCTTGCATTCGAAAGCTGCGAAGAATCGCAGCAGTCCAAGGGCGGCTGCGCCGCGATCATCTGGCGGCGCGCTTGCTCTTATCGGGGTTCCCCCTTGTTCTCCGCGGAGCCGCTGTTCATCGTGGCAGCGGAGTCATGAAAACCGCCCGCATCTCCCTCGCCGTCGTCGCGGGCCTGCTTCTCGCCTTTGGCTTCGCCGCAGGTTCCGACCGAGACCCGCTGAGTCCTCCGAAGATTATCGTCGGGATTATGTTCGGAGCATTCACGACCTTCAACTTGATCCGCCATCCGGAGCAACTCACAAGGGTAAGGCTATCCCTTGTGGGCATCTTGCTGCTCACGCTTGTGGTTTGGCAGATCGGCACGGATAACCCGATGGAAACGCTCATCACCGTGGTGATGAGCAGTGCCTTCATGGGAGTCCTGATCGCCGCGGCATCCTTGCCGATGGATGTCTCCGGCACTTCCACCGCAGAAACGGAGCCTTCCGTTCCTGCGGCCAAGGACTGAGACATTCTTCAGTTCACGTAACGTCACAACGTGATCTGCGCGCCGAGCTCGACCACTCGTCCGGGAGGCAGGCGGAAATACGCCGTCGCCGGTGAGGCATTCCGCGCCATCGCGGCAAATACCGCCAGGCGCAACCTTTCCAGTGCGCTCGCCTTGCTGCCCACGCCATACGTTTCGCGACCGAGCACATACGTCGCCTTGCCGGGGTGGAATTTGATTTCCTCCGGCAGGCCCGTCCTCAGCGCCTCCGGCACGTCGGGCGTGTCGGCGAAGCCGAAGCTGAGGTTCACGCGATGCACGCCTTCGCCGAGGTCGCTGTGATCGATCGACTCACTGGCATTGGCATGCGGTTGGTCCAGCGTTTGGACGTGCAGCAGCACCACGCGCTCGTGCAGCACTTGGTTGTGCTTGAGATTGTGGAGGAGGGCGGTCGGCACCGTATTGCCACGGCCGCTCATGTAGACGGCGGTTCCGGAGACGCGGTGAATGTGGCCGCGCTTCAATTCCGTCAGCAGGCCATCGATCGGCAATGCCTCTTTCGACAGGCGACGATAGAGCCGCTCGCGACCCCAGATCCACGTGAGCATCAGCGCGAAGATCGCGCCGCCCACCACCAGCGGCAGCCAGCCGCCCTCGATGATCTTGTGGGTGTTCGCCGCGAGGAAGGCGCCATCGACGGCGAGGAACGCTGCCGTCAACACTCCCGACTTCGCCTTGCTCCAGCCCCACGCCGAGATCGCCGCGGAGTAGAAGAGCATCGAGGTGATCGTCATCGTCAGCGCGATCGCGATGCCATACGCCGCTTCCAGTGCGGAGGAGGTCTTGAACGACAGCACCAGGAGGATGCACGCCACCGCCAGCAGGTGATTCACGGAGGGTACATAGATCTGCCCGGCCGAATGCTCGGAGGTATAGCGGATCTTCACCCGCGGCAGCACGCCGAGCTGCACCGCCTGGCCGGTCAATGAATACGCACCGGAAATCAGCGCCTGGCTCGCGATGACCGCGGCACAGGTCGCCAGGATGGTCAACGGGAAGCGCAGGAACTCCGGTGCCAACAGGAAGAACGGCGCGCGAATCGCCGAAGGATCCTCGATTAGCAATGCTGCTTGGCCGAGGTAGTTCAGCGCCAAGCCCGGGAACACTACCGTGAACCATGCCATGCGGATCGGCTTCACGCCGAAGTGCCCGAGGTCCGCGTAGAGCGCCTCGCCACCGGTCACCGCGAGGAAGACCGAAGCCAGCAGCGGGAAGGCGTGCTGCCACTCATGGATCATGAACATCAGGCCGGCATGCGGACTCATCGCCATCAGCACCTCCGGGCTCTTGATCAGCGCGCCGATGCCCAGCGCACCCAGCGTGCCGAACCACAGCATCACCACCGGGCCGAAGATCACGCCGACCTTGCCGGTGCCATGACGTTGGATGGCGAACAGGGCCACGAGAATGCCCACGCAAATCGGCAGGATCCACTTTTCCACGACCGGGGCGCTCACGGAGAGGCCTTCCACCGCACTCAGCACCGAGATCGCGGGCGTGAGCATGCCGTCCGCATAGATCAGCGCCGCACCGGCAAGGCCTAACAACAGCACCGACTTCCGCTCCACTCCTCCCGCGCGTTTTGCGCAGGAGCGGATCAGCGCCGACAGGGCCAGGATGCCGCCCTCGCCCTTGTTATCGAGCCGCAGGATGATGAAGAGATACTTCAACGACACGACCAGGATCAGCGACCACACAATCAGCGAGGCCGCGCCGATGAGATTTTCCGGATGGATCGGCGCGCCGTGGCTCCCGGAGAAGCACGCGCGGAAGGCATACAGCGGACTGGTGCCGATATCGCCGAAGACAATGCCAAGCGCCGCCAGTGTGGCGGCGGCGAGGGCGGGTTGGCGGTGGGAGTGACCGTCAGGTGTCGTATTCATGGTCAAAAGGTAGTCCGCATGCTCCGAGTGCGGTTGGATAGGAGGTGATGAGGGGTCTCCGGCAACGTTGAGAACTGGTTCGACCGCACGCGGCGCGAGCGGACTACATGGGTTCGGGAAGCTGATCTCATCGTCAGGCAGTTTTCTCTAACAAGCCCACGCGCGCCTTGCGTGCGGACCTTCGCGCGTCACCGCGCATTCGCATCGAGTGCGACATTCAGGCGTGCGAGGTTCACGCGGTTCCCGCCGATCGTCCGCGAGGGATGCGGCTCGGAGACCTCGTCGATCAGCTTCGTCAGCTTCTCGCGGTCGCCTTCCTCCAGCTTGCGCTCGCGCAGCACCCGGTCGATCTGGGCCGCCGCCTTGTCCGGCTCGATCCAGCGGACACCTTCCTCATCGGGCTGCGTGCCGGCTTCCGCGTGGAAATACCCCGGGCCGGATTGCTGGTTCTCCAGCTCGATCATGGCCACGCGCTTTTCGTCCGGGATCGGCGGCTCGCCATCCCGTCCGCGCCCGGTGAACCACCAGACCGCGGCAATGCTGGCGAGCAGCAGGCCGGCGATGAAGGAAAAGAGCAGACGTTTCATGCGAAGATCGCGTCGCGGTTGAAAATGAAAGTGAAGGAGAAAGGGACGGTGAACGGTGAGTCTGGCACGGGAACGCCCGCCGCGCCACCGGAGAGCTAGGCCGTGTGGCTGGCGTGTCGCTCACGCAGCGGCATCCTTCCACGGCTGCCGAAACCGGGAAGTCAAACTCCCGGACGATGGCGTAAAAAAAGTATCAAAATGGGGGCAGGCCGGCCTATGGCCGCGACGCAGCCGCCTTGGGAATGCTGGGATTCTACGCGGCCCGAATGCACGGTTAGGCCGTCTGCTTTCGTGGCCTGCGGTGACCGTCGAGCCTGCTTCCGCCAAGCTGTCTGGCTTGAGTCCGCGCTTTCCGCAGCCATGCCTTCCTACTAAGATCCCGTCCGAAACGTGTCCGCACCACCGCCACTGCTGAATCTCATTGTCGTCCGTTCTGCGGATCTCGATCGCGCGGAGCGCTTCTATCGGGCGCTCGGCCTTCACTTCGAACGCCACCGGCACGGCACTGGTCCCGAGCACCTCGCTGCCCAGCCCCACGCTGGCGGCTACGTCTTCGAGATCTATCCCGCCAGCGCCAAGGCAGGCTCGACCACCGGCGTTCGCATCGGCTTCAGCATGGATGCGGTGGATGTCTACCTGGACCAACTCGTCGAGGCCGGCGGCACGATTGTCCAAGCACCCGTCGATAGCGAGTGGGGCCGCCGCGCCGTCGTCGCGGACCCCGATGGTCATCGTGTGGAACTTGTCACGCCGCCGGATTGCGGTGGCGAGGTGTCGGGCTGACGCGGCACATTTCCGGCTTCACCGAAATTTCATCTTTCCCGGTCATTTCGTGGTTTCACTGCGGAGGCCGCCCCGCATAACTCATCGCTGAATGAAATCCCTTCTCATTGGCGGCATCGCCCTCGTCCTCATGGTGCCGGCTTGCAAGAAGCCGGAGACTGGGGCTGCTCCGTCCTCCGCCAGTGCTCCTGAAAAGGGCACTGCGGCAACGCCCTCCGGCGAGATCAAGGCTGCCCAAGATCAAGAGGAAGCCAAGCAGGCAAAGGTCGGGGATCGAGCTTTGCGCGAAGACTTCTCCGTGACGCTCAAGTCAGCGCACGAGTCCTTCGCGAGGCGTGACCTCGCGGCGGCATTGAAGACCTTGGATGAGGTTCCGGAAGAGTTCAGAGCCGATCCGGGTTTCCTCACGCTCCGGGGTGCCTGTTATACTGAGAAGAGGGACTTCAAGGCCGCTCTTGAGGACTTCAAGGAAGCCGCGAAGAACAAGCCGGGAGATCCTTCGATCCGGTTCAATATCGCCGAGATCAGCTTCGTGCTGCGCGAATGGGATGAAGCGAGCAAAGGATTCCAGGTCTTGCAATCGCAGGGGGCGGTCAAGGGAACCGTCAGCGCGCTCGTGGATTTCAAGCTGATGCTCTGCGAGGAAGGGCGGGGGAATGCCGCGGAGTTTGACCGCCGCGCCGCGGAGAATTTGACCGACCTCGATACGCTTCTCGCCGCCTACACGAAGGCCGCGATGGAATTCCGCGATGGCAACACGGACGAAGCGAAAGCAACCCTCGCCGACGCCGCCAACCGGTTTCCGGAGAATGCCGAGCGAGCGCCGTGGCATGATACGATGATCGAGTTCGGCTACGATCCGCGCAAGTAGGCCGGGGCGGTGTTAGCACCGGTTCCTGAGGAGTAGATCGAATGAAAAAGCACACCGCCATCCTCGTCTCCGGCGCACTGCTCTGCGGCATTGTCGGCTACTTCGCGTGGTGCTTGCGGCCCTTTTATTGTGCGCCCGATCTTTATCTGGATGCGTCCATTTCAGCGGATGGGCGAAAGGCGGTGAAAGAGTGGGCTCAGACGTCCGGCTATCCGCCGGCCTTGAAACTCACCTGGTCGGATGCCTTCTGGAATCTCTCCCATCCATGGGATCGCAAGACCATGCGTCCGGTCTCGATCACGGAGGAACAGGGCAGCGGTCTGTGGGCGGCGGATGGCGCCCAGCTCTGGAGCTTTTCCAAGGTGAGGGGGAAATGGGATTCCTCCACCGTCAAGGACGTTGGAGGACTTCAGCCCGGGATCACTTCGGATCTCATGCACTGGGGATCGGTCGCTTCGCGTTTGGAAGCATTGGATCTGGGGGGCGCGGTGATAGAGGTGATTTCCTTGGGGCCTCCCACGGACTCGTGGGTGCCACCGTCCCAGGGAAAACCTCGGTGGATCAACAATTCTCCGGAATCCTTCTACGAATACACTGTCCTCGGTCGCACCCGGGTGCTGGATAACCGTGAGAGACAGGAGCTGGTGGAAGCGTTCGCCCGTTCGATCCGCGAAGGCCGGAATACGATGCCCGGAGGCTACTATGTGGGCCTGCCAACTTCCCGCGCCCACACGCCGCCGCACGCGATCGTCTTCACGAAGGGCGAGGTGAAACAGGAGTTCTTGATCTGGTTCGACCTCGAAGGAGGTCTTGCCTTTGGTGAAGGAGTGGACGCACTCCACGAGACGGACAGAGATGCGGGGTATTCCAATTTTCATGTGAGCCGCCACGCAGCGGCTGTCTTCGATGCTTTCCTCGACAAGCATCAGATCGAGAAGGCGGTGCCGGTGAAGAAGCCGTGATGGGATCGTTTGATGAAGAAGCGCTCCGCGATCCTGCTCTTCGGCATGGAATCGATCGAGTCGGACAGGCAGCGAATGGATCCTGTGTTGCCATCCGATGAAAGCCGGAGGCCCTCGGACTGCTGCGATTCTTCGCAGCTTTTGAATGAATGGTGCGGTCCGCTGCTCATGTGGACTGAAGCGAACCGGAAGGCCCGCTTCCACCCACCAAAGCCGCTCGCCTCATCCTTCACTCGAAAGCTGCGAAGAATCGCAGCAGTCCAAAGGCGGCTGCGCCGCGGCCATGGGGCGGGCTACCATGGAGAGGTGCAGTAACGCAGCGTTCACCGCTGATGGAGGGGCTCAATCGACTATTATCTCTCTTTCGAAAATTCCCGGTTGACTCCGCGGGTGAGTTATGGGATTCCTTTCGCCGTTCCGATGAACCTTCGACATTCCATCACTGTGCTCCGAGAGCGACCGCGACATCAGCGGTGAGGCCATTGCTTGGCTTCGTGGTGAAATGTAGTGCGGTGTGACAAGGGCGGCTTCCGTCCGTCTGGATTCTCCTGAATCCGCTCGAATCCTTCTCCCAAGCGGGATTCGGCTGCACCCGGTCTCTCTCCGCTGATCGTCGCGCCCATCCGGTCCTGAATCGATCGCGTGGTGTAAAGGTCAGCATGGTGGGCTTTCATCCCGCCGATGCGGGTTCGAGTCCCGCCGCGATCGCCATCGTTCATTTATCTGTTTTCGGCTTATCGATTCCCCGTGGGAGGTATCGAAATGCATAACTGTGCCCATTCGTAATTTCCTCTCTCCTTTTTCCAATCCCGGGCGTGTTCTAACGGCAAGATCCCTGGCTGTGACCCAGGCAATGCGGGTTCGATTCCCGTCGCTCCGGACCAATCTTTGCCATGCCGCGCTGGTGTAGTGGATAGCGCGCCGCTCTACGAAGGCGGAAGCCGAGGTTCGATTCCTCGTCGCGGCACCTGCTCTCTTTTCTTTTCCATCGGGTGTTGATGTAACCTGTTAGCATGAGTGATTTGGATTCACTTCGTCGGGGTTAAAATCCCCGGCACCCGACCACGTGTTTTATGACCACCGGCCTCACCAAATTCGAAGCCCAGTCCGGCAATGACTGGCTGTCCCACCGCTATCCTGCGGTCTTCTGCCGTGAGGAAACCACGGGGGCGGGCCGATTGAAGATCGCCGCCTCTAACAACGGTGCGCAGCTGATGCACCGGCTCGCCTCACTGCTGAGTGAGCCCTTTGCGATCCTTTACGTGCTGCTGGTCCCGCGTGGGGGCAGTGAGGCGGGCCGCTATCAGAGCTCGTGGCTAAGTCGTGAGGAGGTGACCGAGCTGTTCGAACGCTGTGCGGATTTCTGGGAGCAGGATGGGCGGCATCATGTCTGGCTCCACTCCGCGACGGATCGGGCCACGCTGGTCT
>Ga0307406_10000161_pt1 | contig 40383 bp, 36 predicted proteins | sample 322Cmetagenome_3_FD_203706 | JGI IMG/M metagenome (GOLD analysis project Ga0307406, IMG submission 203706) | Maize rhizosphere microbial communities from greenhouse at UC Davis, California, United States - 322HYB-C-2 | ecosystem: Host-associated > Plants > Roots > Rhizosphere > Soil | place...
GACTTTTTAATCAGTTTAAGCTTTTAAATGTTAGAAATATAAATATATTTTTTTATTATTAAGAAATTGATACTTTTATAAAATGAAAACTATCAATTTCCTAAAACCACACTATTTATTTTTTCTAATGCTTTTCCCTTTTGTCGGATTTGCTCAATATACAGCTATTCCTGATCCAAATTTTGAAAAAGCTTTAATCGATTTGAATATTGACAGTGGCGTCATTGATAGTCAGGTTCTTACTTCGGACATAATTACAATTAGAAGTTTAGAAATTCGTTATGCAAACATTTCTGATTTAACTGGAATTGAAGATTTCTCCGATTTAGAACTCATTATATGCAATAATAATAATTTACAAAAATTAGATTTTTCTAATAATCCAAAGTTAACGTACATTAATTGCAGTGAGAACAAACTAAATAGTCTGAACATTTCAAAGAATTTCTCTCTTGAAGACTTAAATTGCAGCATTAACAATTTAAATGCTTTAGATATTTCGAATAATATATCTTTAAAAAATTTAGGCTGCAGCTACAATGCGTTAACTACTATAGATGTTACTCAAAATCCTCTTCTAAACTCATTTTACTGCACCTTTAACAACATCAGCACTATAGACACTTCATTTAATCCTGATTTAGAATTATTTGTTTGCTACAATAACCGATTGACAAGTTTGGATGTTTCTAAGAACCTAAAACTTAATATGTTTCTTTGCGGTGAGAATCTATTAACAAGTTTAAATATCTCCAAAAACTCTAGTTTAAGTAAATTTCAATGCAACAATAACAAACTAACTTCTCTGAATTTAAAAAACGGCATCACGAATTATATGTCGGTTTTAGATTTGCAATTCAATCCGGATCTTAAATGTATAGAGGTAGACAGTAAATCCTATGCAGACGCGAACTGGTCCTCTTTTAAAGATGCTTCTGCTGTATATGCTAACAAATGTAATGCAGGTACAACTCTTCCGCCGGTAATAAGTGCCACAGGAGATCAATTTTATTGTCCAACAGAAAACATTAATATTGTTACTGCTTTTTCTATATCACATGATCCGGGCGAAACAGGAACACAGGCAGCATATATTCAAATATCATCGGGTTATTCTTCTGGCTTTGACAGACTAAAACTTTTAAATCCTACTTTACATCCAAATGTAAAAGAAAGTTGGGACACAACATCAGGAAAACTGACTCTGACAAGCACAACCGGAATTGATTTGTCATATTCAGACATAGAGGCCGCAGTAAAAGATCTCGTATTTACGAACTCTTCTGTAAATGCTTCCGGAACCAGGACTTTTTCTATAACAATTGGCCAAGCCAATTATTTGCCCTCAACACAACATTATTATTTATTTGTTCCAAATATTGGCATAACGTGGACAGATGCCAAAACTGCTGCTGAGGCAACTACCTATTACGGACTCAAAGGCTATCTGGCCACCGTACTATCTGCTGATGAGGCCAAATTAATTGGCGAACAGGCATCTGGAACAGGTTGGATTGGAGGAAGTGACGCCCAAACAGAAGGCGTGTGGAAATGGGTTACAGGTCCTGAAGCAGGAACTGTTATGAATTTTACATTCTGGAACTCCGGAGAACCCAATAATCTGGGTGAAGAAGATTATGCTCATATCACGCAGCCAGGAGTAGGCATTAGAGGATCATGGAATGATTTATCCAATACTGGTTCATTAACACCCGGAGATAACTATCAGCCAAAAGGTTTTGTTGTAGAATATGGAGGGATGCCGGGAGAAGCTCCTTTGCAAATTGCTGCCAGTACCAAAATAACAATTCCAGAAATTAGTCTACAGACACCAAATTCAGTTTGTGATTCGGGAAGTTTTACCTTAACCGCTGCGTCAACACCAGGAACAACTATAAACTGGTATAATGTAGCCATTGGCGGAGTTCCTTTGGCAACCGGAACCAGTTTTACTACTCCTACATTAAATGCCACAACAATTTATTATGCAGATCCTGGTTGCGAGAGCAAAAGAAAAGCCGTAACCGCTACAGTAAATATAACACCAAACGATCCTGTTGCAGTAACTTCTACAAAATCAAGATGCGGAGAAGGGAGTGTAACTTTAGAAGCCAACTCAAATATTGGGATCATAAACTGGTACGCAACTTCAACAGGTGGCATAAGTCTGTTTGAGGGAACTAGTTTTTCTACGCCTGCAATTACAGCGAATACTACTTATTATGCAGAAGCCTCCAATAATGGCTGTGTCAATTCAAATCGAATTCCGATAGATGTTATCATCTATACACCTCCCGTAGTTACCGATGAAACAGTTATTTTATGCCAGTCACAAAAAATTGTACTCGACGCAGGAATTGCAGGCATGAGTTATCTGTGGTCCAACGGTGATACGACGCAGACAACAGAGGTAAATAGCGGCGGAACTTATACTGTAGAAGTCACAAGCCCGGCTCCTGAAAGTTGTTCCAGTAAAAAAACAATAATCGTAAATGAACATGTATCACCTCAGATAAAGAATATTAATGTAAACGGAACAAAAGTGGTCGTTTACCTGACTAACGAACAGGATTATTTTGAATATTCTGTTGACGGTTTTGATTTTCAGGATTCTAATGTGTTTTATGATGTTCCCGGAGGTTTACAAACAGCTTACGTGAGAGACAAAAGCGGATGTGGCACAATTGCACAAGACTTTGTAGTTTTGGTATTTCCCGCATTTTTCACTCCTAATAATGACAATTTTAATGATGTCTGGGAAGTAACCGGAATGGAGAATTACCCTCAGGCAAAAGTGACAATTTTTGATCGGTACGGAAAACTTCTTGCGCAGCTAAACTTTGGAAAAATGAGTTGGGATGGTACTTTTGACAAACTTCCTCTGCCCGCTTCTGATTATTGGTACGCATTGGAAATTGACAATACAATGCCCGTTTTCAGAGGACATTTTACGCTGAAGAGATAATTTTAAATTAGATAATGGTCAATTAGATAATTTTTATACCGATAATGATCACGCCAATTATCTAATTGACACATTATCTAATTATCTAATTCTTTATTTTTGCCTGAATCTGATTTAAAATAAAAAGATAGTCTTCCTGTTTTTTTATAAAGTCGCGGTCTGAAACATCAATAATCAAAACATTTAAATCTGTTTGGGATTTTATGTATTCTAAATATCCATTATTTATTTTATCCAGATATTCGGCCGAAATATTTTGCTCATAAGTGCGTCCGCGTCGTTTGATATTTTCCAGTAGCCTTTCTGTATTCTGATATAAATAGACATACAAATCAGGTTTTTGCATTTCTTTATAAATGATATCAAATAAATTTCTGTACAAACGATATTCATCTTCAGCCAGCGTGATTTTGGCAAAAATTAATGATTTAAAAATATGGTAATCCGCTACGATAAAATCTTTAAACAAATCAAACTGAGCGAGATCATCTGACAATTGCTGATAACGGTCTGCCAAAAATGACATTTCTAAGGGAAAAGCATATCTGTTTTGGTCCTTATAAAATTTCGGTAAAAAAGGATTGTCTGCAAAGCGTTCTAAAACTGTTTTAGCATTAAAATCGTCTGCAATTTTATGCGCCAGTGTCGTTTTTCCAGCTCCAATATTTCCTTCGATTGCTATGTAATTAAACTTTTCTAATGGTATTTCCTGCAACGGATTCTTCAAATCCTGAACCATAGTACAAATACTCTCATCTGATGTAATTGCTATTAATTCGGCTATTGTCTTTTGAAAAACAGGATGTTTCCAGTCCAGGTTTAAATCCTGTACAGGCAACAAAACAAATTTTCTGTTTTGCATTAAAGGGTGCGGAATCTGTAGCTTGTCAGATTTAATAATCTGATCATCAAAAATTATCAAATCTATATCTATAATTCTGGATTGATATCCCTGCTGATTAGTACGAATCCGGCCTAAATGTTTTTCTATTTTCAGAACCTGGTTTAGGATTTTTTGAGCAGAAAATGAAGTATGAAGAGTTAGCGCGCAATTATAAAAAGCATCACTTTCAAAACCCCATGCAGGAGTTTCATAAAGTCTGGAAACTTGTATTACGGTTCCTACTTCCTGATGTATCAGCTCGATACAACTTTGGATGTTTGTTAACCGATTTCCTTCGTTACTGCCTATAGATAAAACGACCTGATGCTGTGATTTCATAATAAATGCAAATTAACTAAAACTATTTTAGAATTAACAATATATTTGTGAAAGGAGATCTGGATTAATCCGTAACTTGTTTATTAAAATTGTAACGTTTTAGTCCTTTTTGCTACTTATAATAAAAAATGTATTTATGAAATTTCTAGGAAATGTAGTTGCCACAGTGATTGGTATTTTTGTATTCATTATGTTGTTCTTTTTTGGAGTAATTCTTATCGGAACTATTTTTGGTGGTGAAGACAGTGTTTCGGTCAAAACCGATTCTGTTATAGAATTAGATTTAAAGAAAATCAAAAATGACTATGCAGGGAAATACAAAGATCCTTGGGTAACAACTTTTTCAGAGGCAAACGGAGTTGGTTTAACCGATGTAATCAACGCAATTAAAGCCGCAGAAAAAGACGACAAAATTAAAGGAATTTCAATCTTAAACGATGAATCATCATTAGGCCTTGCGCAATATAAAGACTTGAGAAATGCGCTTGAAGAATTCAAGAAATCAGGAAAATTTGTCTGGGCATACGCCAATGCTTATTCTCAAAAAGAATATTATTTAAATTCTGTTGCCAATAAAATTTATCTAAATCCTGCAGGAGACTTAGACTTTAAGGGACTTTCGTCTGAAATTATGTTCTTTAAGGATTTTCAGGACAAATCCGGCATTCATATGGAGGTAATTCGTCATGGAAAATATAAAAGCGCTGTTGAACCATTTTTAGAAAATAAAATGAGTGATGCCAACAGAGAACAAATAACTGCACTTCTAAATTCTATTTGGAGTACTGTTTCTACCGACATTTCAAAAAGCCGAAATATTCCTGTCGGAAAAATAAATGAAATTGCAAATGGCTTACTGGCGAGAACTCCCGAAATGGCAAAAGCACAACGTTTGGTTGACTTTGTAGCTTATGAAGATGTTTATCACAACGCTATCAAAAAACAATTAAAAGTTGCTGATGATGAGGATTATAATAAAATTTCGATTTCAGACTATACTCAAAATAATATCACTACTGCCCTTACAAACTCATCAAGTGACCAGATTGCGATCATTTACGCCCAAGGCGAAATTGAGAGCGGCGAAGGCGATGTAACAGTAATTGGCGAAGGTGCGATGCGTCGTTCTCTGCAAGAAGCAAGAAAAAATGAAGATGTAAAAGCTATTGTTCTTAGAATTGACAGCCCGGGTGGAAACGCTCTGACATCTGATCTGATCTGGAGAGAAATAGAAGTTACCAAAAAAGTTAAACCGGTTGTGGTTTCTATGGGAAATTATGCTGCTTCCGGCGGCTATTATATTGCTTGTAATGCTGACAAAATTTTTGCAGAAAGTAACACAATAACAGGCTCAATTGGAGTTTTTGGAATTTTACCAAATTTTACTCCGTTAGCAAATAAATTGGGAATTAATACCGAACAGGTTGAAACCCACGAAAATTCGGCAAATTATAGTCCTTTTGTTCCGATAGATGAAAAATTCAAAGCTTTTACTTTAGAAAATGTAGAAAACATTTACAAAACTTTTGTAACGCATGTTGCTGAGGGCAGAAAAATGACTTTTGCACAAGTTGACTCAATTGCACAAGGAAGGGTTTGGTCTGGGTCTGAAGCATTAAAAATTGGCCTGGTGGACAAAATTGGCGGTTTGGATGATGCTATCGCAGAAGCGGCCAGAATTGCTAAAATAAAATCATACAGCACACAAAATTATCCTGAATACGAAAAATCTTTTAATGAATTATTGTCTGGCTTCCCTTTTGCAAAATCTAAGGAAGCATTTATAAAAGAAGAAATTGGAGAAGAAAATTACCTTATTATTGAACAGGTAAAAAGACTTCAGAAACAAAAAGGCGTTCAGGCAATGTTACCTTTTGGCATAAATATTAGATAAAAACAACTGAAAAAAATAATCAGGTCCGTTTGGGTATTCTCAAACGGATTTTTTGTTTTTAATTAACTCAAAGTTAATTTCTGCTTAACATCATTAATGTGTTGTGTTTTCTATTTTAGCAGAAAATTACAGCGCCTTAATAAAAAATCAAAACCATACTTTCATAAAGTTTTAAAAATATATAAAATTAATTTATTTTTTTTTGATAGCTTGCCTTAATCGAAATTCGATATACGGCAGGCTATTGTTTTTTTATGAAAAATTTGAAATAAACTGAATTATAAAAGCATATTTTTGCAAGAATAATACACCCAAAAAAAAATTAAAAACCTTAAAACCTCAAATCTATAAATTAATTATGTTAAAGAAAATTCTAAAAATCACAGCAATTGTTTTTGTTGTGTTTATTGCAGCATTATTCGCTATCCCTTATTTTTTTAAGGATCAGATAAAGGCGAAAATTTCAGAAGCTATTAACGAAAGTGTAGATGCAAAAGTGAGTTTTGCAGATGCTGACTTAAGTTTGTTCAAAAACTTTCCAAATGCTTCTGTCGGAATTGATAAATTAGTAATTATCAACAAAGCACCATTTGAAGGCGATACTTTGGTTTCGTTAGGAAAGCTAAACTTAAAAATGAGCATCAAAGAACTTTTTAAAGGAAAAGACGAGCCTTTAAATATTGAAGGCATCAGCTCTGAAAATGGTTTGATTAATATCATTTTTAACAAAGATGGTGTAGGGAACTTTGACATTGCACTAAAAGACAAAGAAAAAACAGAAAAAGAAGAAGCCAGCAAACCATTGGCCTTAAAAATCCAGAATTACAAAATTGAGAATTTTACCTTTAGATATATTGATCAGGGTTCTAAAATTAAAATGGTTATTGACAGCCTTAATCATGAAGGAACAGGAGATTTTACTAATTCTAAACTTGATTTAAACACAAAAACTACAGCTAACGTTTCATTAGACATGGACAAGGTTAATTATATGAAAAATATAAAATTAACTTTAGATGCTGTTCTTGGAATTGATTTAGAAAAAAGCAAATATACTTTTAAAGAAAATAAAGCTTTGATTAACCAATTGCCTTTAGAATTTGACGGATTTATTCAGATGGTTGAAGCTGGTCAGATTTATGATTTGAAATTTAAAACGCCAACTTCATCGTTTACCAATTTCTTAGGTTTAATTCCTTCAGCTTATTCTTCTGGTCTGGATGGGGTAAAAACTACAGGAGATTTTACTGTAGCTGGTTTTGCCAAAGGAGAATTGACCGATAAAACTGTACCAAAATTCAATATTGCAATTGCCTCAAACAATGCCTCTTTTCAATATCCGAACTTACCAAAATCAGTTCAGAATATTGTAATTGATACAAAAATCATCAATGAAACCGGTATCTTAAACGATACATATGTTAATTTGGACAAATTGTCTTTTAGAATTGATCAGGATGTTTTCAGCGCTAAGGCGAATGTGAAAAATATTACTGTAAACCCAATTGTTGACGCTGCACTAAAAGGAACCATTAATCTGGCAAACCTTTCAAAAGCATATCCAATTAAGCTTGACAAGCCTTTGGCTGGTATCTTAAAAGCAGATGTAACTACAAATTTTGATATGGCATCTGTAGAAAAGAGCCAGTATCAAAACATCAAAAATGCAGGAACGATGAGTTTATCAGGTTTTAAATATACTGATGAAAACAATAAGTCAATGAACATCAGTACTGCTTTGGTTGAATTTAATCCAAGCAGAATCAACCTTAAAAAGTTTGATGCGACTACAGGAAAAAGTGATATCAGCATTAATGGAGTTTTGGAGAATTTCTACGGTTTTATGTTCAAAAAACAGGAACTTAAAGGAAACTTCAACATGAGTTCAAACCAATTGGCTGTAGATGATTTTATGACTTCTGGCGAGCCTGCTAAAACAGATACAAAAACTCCGGCAAAACCAGCTGAAGCTATGAAAATACCAGCGTTTTTAAATTGTACTTTAAATGCAAAAGCCAATACCGTGTTATACGACAACCTAAAACTAAAAGATGTTGCCGGAAAACTAATTATTAAAGATGAAAAAGCAACTTTAGAAAATTTTAAAACTTCTATTTTTGGAGGATCAATCGGCTTAAACGGAACGGTTTCTACAAAAGAAAAAGTGCCAACATTTGATATGAACTTAGGATTCAACCAAGTTGATATTGCACAGACTTTCACGCAATTGGACATGATGAAAAAGATTGCACCATTGGCAGGAATCATCAACGGAAAATTAAATTCGACTATTAAACTGAATGGAAATCTTGACGCAAATGAATTAACGCCGGATTTAAAATCTATCTCGGGAGATTTATTGGGCCAATTACTTTCGACTACAGTAAATGCTAAAAATTCGACTGTATTGAATTCGCTTACTTCAAACATTAAATTCCTTGACGCGAGCAAACTGAACTTAAATGACTTAAAAATGGCATTGAGTTTTGACAACGGAAAAGTAAATGTAAAACCATTTGACATTAAATATCAGGATATCAAAGTTACTGTTGGCGGAACTCACGGTTTTGACCAATCAATGAATTACAACTTAAAATTAGATGTCCCGGCAAAATATTTAGGAACTGAAGCTAACGCATTAATTGCTAAAATGTCTCCTGCTGACGCTGCAAAACTGGACAATATTCCGATAAATGCAATGCTTACGGGTAATTTTTCTAATCCGAAAGTATCTACAGATATGAAAAGTGCTGTAAGCAGCCTAACCACACAATTGGTTAATCAGCAAAAAGAGAAATTAACTCAAAAAGGAGCATCTGCGCTAACGGACCTTATTAATAAAAATACAAAAGCAAAAGACACAACAAAAGCTGCTGCTACTGAAAAAGAACAAAAAACTCAAGAAGCTACAAAAAAAGCAAGTGACTTGTTGAATGGTTTGTTTAAGAAGAAAAAATAAGTACTTATAAATAGTATAAAAAAAGGTCAATCTCACGATTGACCTTTTTTGTTTTAACAACTTTTTTTAACCAGCATCAGAATAAATCTTCAGCTTTCCGTTATTTAAAATATTATCCAGTATTTTAAAATAATCATTCTTAGAACTTTTAATGATATTAACTCCAACACTGCAGTTATCATAAGGTTCGTATTTTTTTTGAGATGAAACAGAAAACAAACCTACAGTTGGGGTGTGAACAGAACTGGCTAAATGCATCATTCCGCTGTCGGCGCCAATAAACACGTCCGTATGCGCTATTAATGATCCTATTTCACGAATATCTTTACTATAAAATGTGGGCACCTGAAAAGCAATCTGCGACACATTTTCTATCGGTAAAACTTCAATTATATTATAGTTTTGATATTGTTTTTTTATTGCATCATGAAAATCTTCCCACCACAATTCTGACAAACATTTTGTTCCTGTGGCATAAGTAAATAAGCAAATTGTTCTTCTTGAATTATCACCGATCAATCTTTCCAGTTTCTTTTTCCCGTCGGATAGTTCATATGGAGATAATTTAAGATCTAACGGAGCAATTATTTTATTTCTTTTTGCAACACCCAATTTAGTCAAATAATTCCTGAAGTTGTAAATTGGATATTTTGCAATATGATCGTAATCGCTTTTTGTCTGAAGGGACGGATCGCTTAAATCACCGTAAAACTTATATTTTGCCTTAGAAAAACGAACAGCTAATCGTCCAGATGAAGAATTTTGATCGACGTTTATGGCCATGTCGTAAGGTTGTTTTCTTATAGAAATCCAAACTTTTATGTATTCGAGTAAATTTTTAAATGGTTTTTTGGGAAGATGAATGGTTTTATAAACCTGATCGTAATTTTCGAAAATAATTGGCGCCAGTGGCCCTTTTACAAACAAATCGATTTTACAATTTGGAAATGTTTCGGCAACTTCCTGAACAAGAGGCGTTATGAGTAAAAGATTACCAAGCCGTGCATTGGGTCTGCAAATTAAAACTCTCTTGATATCATTTTTATCTACCAAAAAAATACCTGTATCGGTTTTTGGTTTACCAATATTCTTAGTAAGGTTACGCATTAAGCCCCGCCTAAAGACGTTTATTTTGTTTAAAATGCTCATCTATAAATAATATAATTTATTTGAAAACTACTGCTATTCTTAACACACTCAAATTAAGCAGTTTAATTTTTTAAAATTATATTCTTATCAATAAGCAATTATTATAAAATTGTAATCAGATTTATCATTATTCACACCTCTGGCACAATTTATTAAGGTTGGAACTATAAAATTGAATGTCAATTAATCCTATAACTACACTTCGATAGTGACCAAATAGCCTTCAGATCCTCTAACATTAAAAACAGTCCCGTCCTCAAATATCAGATATTGACCTTTAATTCCGGTTAGTTTTCCATTATAAGACGGAGTTTTATCTAAATTAAGACTTGCTACTTTTGCGGGAAAACTTAAAACAGGATATTTTAATTCGTAAACATCATTCTTTTCACTATAAAAATATTCGCGAACCTCTTCTGGAATCAGGGCTTCAATTTTGGCTTTTTCCAGAATTAAATCAAAAGTTTGTGAATCGCTTTGAAGCATTTTTCTCCAATTGGTTTTATCCGTATAATGACTTTTTAAAGCGACTTCTGCAACTCCTGCCAAATAACGGTTCGGAACCTCAACAACAGCAATTGCCATACTGGCACCCTGATCGATCCAGCGCGTGGGCACCTGAGTTTTACGGGTAACACCCACTTTTATTTCACTGGCCACAGCCAGGTATACCACGTGCGGTTGTAGCTGTACTTTTTGTTCGTATTCCAGATCACGGTCTGCAATTCCTAAATGTGCCGTACTTAGCTCGGGTCTCATAATCCAATCACCGACTGCAGGACTCGAATAGAAGCAATCATAACAAAAGCCCTGTCTGAAAATCTTTTTCTTTTTATTGCAATTCAGACATTGATAACCTGCAAAATTAATCTCAATATCTTTATTCAATAATTGATTCATATTAAGAAAACTGTCTTCAAAAACCAAATAATACTGAATTGGATTTCCGATCTCTGTTTGCATTTTTGTAAGTACGCCCTGATATTGCATTTGATAATTTTGGTTGTTATTTTTAGACTTTAGATTGATATCTAAATGTCAGATTTTTTATAGAAGTTGAAATTTTGAAATGTAATCTTTTCCGTAAATAAATTGTATTTTGTAAAAAAACACTATTTTTGATATAACGACAAAGTTAGTATTTGTATATCGATATTCAAATTTTAAATTTTTGCCTTTTTTGCAAAATCTAAAATCTAAATCCAAAAATTTCCATGCCCTTATCAATAATAAACTCGTTTGCATCCTGGGTTCTTAAACAAAGGATTCACCAAATAGAGCTCTTTCTTAAATATCCGAATGAAGTTCAGGAAGAATTGTTGCATAACTTATTGACAGCTTCTGAAAATACAATAATTGGAAAAAAATATGAATTTTCGTCGATAAACTCTTATCAGACTTTTGCTGAAAGAGTGCCTATTGCATCCTATGAAGAACTACAGCCTTTAATAGAGCGTACGCGACAGGGAGAGCAGAATGTTTTTTGGGAAACCCCAATTAAATGGTTTGCCAAATCGAGCGGAACAACCAATGCCAAAAGTAAATTTATTCCTGTGAGTAATGAAGCTCTGGAAGACTGTCATTATAAAGGAAGTAAGGACTTACTTTGTTTGTACCTGAATAATAATGAAGATTCTGAATTGTTTTTGGGAAAAAGTCTTCGCTTAGGCGGAAGTTCTCAAATTTACGAAAACAACAATACTTTCTTTGGAGACCTTTCTGCAATTTTAATTGAAAATATGCCAATCTGGGCAGAATTCAGTAGTACTCCAAGCAGCAAAACATCTTTGATGAGCGAATGGGAAACCAAAATCGCTGCTATTATCAATGAAACGAAAAACGAAAATGTAACCAGTTTTGCAGGAGTTCCTTCGTGGATGCTGGTTCTAATGAATAAAGTTCTTGAAAATACGGGAAAACAAAATTTGTTGGAAATATGGCCAAACCTTGAAGTTTATTTTCACGGAGGTGTAAGTTTTTCTCCTTATAAAGAGCAGTACAAGAAAATTTTGCCAAGCAGTGATTTTAAATACTATGAAATATACAATGCTTCTGAAGGCTTTTTTGCTATTCAGGATTTAAATAATTCAAGTGATTTATTACTGATGCTGGATTACGGAATTTTTTATGAATTTATTCCGATGGATACTTTCGGAACCTTAGACCAAAAAGTAATTCCTCTTGCCGCTGTCGAATTGAATAAAAACTATGCTATTGTAATTACAACCAATTCAGGTTTATGGCGTTATCTAATTGGTGATACTGTTCGTTTTACTTGTTTGCATCCATACAGAATTCGCGTTACAGGCAGAACAAAGCATCATATCAATGTTTTTGGCGAAGAGTTAATGGTCGAAAATACCGATCAGGCAATTGCAAAAGCATGTCAGCTTACTCAAACCGAAGTTATAGATTATACAGTTGCGCCCATTTTTATGCAGGACAAGGAAAAAGGTGCACACGAATGGATGATTGAATTTAAGAAACATCCTGCCGATGTTGGGCTTTTTCAAAAAATTCTGGATGAAACACTGCAGACTTTAAATTCAGATTATGAAGCTAAACGTTACAATAATATGACATTAAACCCTTTGGTGATTAATGTAGCTCGTGAAAACTTGTTTTATGACTGGCTTAAGGAAAGAGATAAACTTGGCGGACAGCATAAGATTCCGAGACTTTCTAACCAGAGAGATTATCTGGAACAGTTGAAGGAGATGTGTTAATTCTACGAAATTGCATGAGGGATAGAAGTGGAAATCCTTTTTGTCCGCCGGGGCGGACAAAAAGATTGAAACGGATAGCCCGGCCCGGAGGGACATGCCCATAAAAAAAAACCTTAGTCTTTATTGAAGAGCTAAGGTTTTTATTTTTATTTCGATGTCAGGCTTACATCATATCAATATATCTGTCGTGATATCCTAATAAATATAGAACACCGTCAAGGCCTAAACTTGAAATTGAAGTCGAGGCACTTTCTTTTACTGTTTGTTTGGCGTGAAAAGCAATTCCCAGTCCGGCTAAAGTTAGCATTGGTAAATCATTTGCCCCGTCACCAACCGCAATGGTCTGATTGATATGGATACCTTCTTTTTCTGCAATGGCTTTTAGGTGTTCTGCTTTCTTTTGTCCGTTTACAATATCGCCTATATATTTACCGGTTAATCTACCGTCTTTTATTTCTAATTCATTGGCATGAACATAATCTATGCCCAGCTCTTTTTGCAGGTATTCTCCAAAATAGGTAAATCCTCCTGAAAGAATTGCAGTTTTATATCCATAGTATTTCAAGGCTTTCATCAGACGATGTGCTCCTTTTGTAATTGGCAATCTCTCGGCTACTGATCTTAAAACTTCTTCACTCAGACCTTCTAACAAAGCCATTCGCTGTTTGAAACTTTCGTTGAAATCAATTTCACCATTCATGGCCAATTCTGTTATAGCTCTTACCTGGTCACCTACTCCATTCAGTTCCGCTAATTCGTCTATTACCTCTGCCTGAATTAATGTTGAATCCATATCAAAGCATACCAGACGTCGGTTTCTTCTGTAAATATTGTCTTCCTGAAAAGAAATATCCACGTCAAGAGTTCGTGAAATCTGCATAAAACTAGCTGTCATGACAATCTTGTTTACGATTTCTCCGGTTACTGATAATTGTATACAAGAGCGCGGGTTATCTTCTTTTTCGATAATTGAAGTTCTTCCTGTCAGTCTGATTATTGAGTCGATATTGAGATTTTGATCAGATAATATTTTAGTTACTGCCGCCAATTGTGAAGCTGCCAGTTTTTCTCCCAGAATATTAATAATATATCGTTGTTTTGATTGTGATTTAACCCATGTTTCGTAATCATCAACAGAAACTGGAGTAAACTTAACTTTTACTTCGAGTTCATAAGCTTTAAACAATAAATCTTTTAACACTGGTGCGGAAGATGAGCCTGCTTTGATTTCAAATAAAATACCTAAAGAAAGCGTATCGTGAATATCGGCCTGGCCTATATCTAAAATATCGGCATCGTAGGTTGCCAATACTGCTGTTAAACCTGCTGTAACTCCGGGTTTATCGTGACCTGAAACTTTTAATAAAATAATCTCTTTATCTTCTGTTGCCATTTTTTCTTTATTGATTAAGAAGCGACAAAAATCGGCAATCTATTGATGATAAAAAAGAATAATCTTTGTTTTTTTAAATGCAAAAAAGCACATAAGAATGTGCTTTTTAAAATAATTTAACAATTATGTTTCAGTATTAGAATAACATAACTTTTGTTTTTCTAATACTATAGATTATGAATTATTGATTTGAAATTTGTGAATTTATGACGAAAAATTATTTAGCCGGATTTTCATCAAAATTAACCATCCAGCTTATGCCAAATTTATCCTCAAACATGCCAAAATAAGAGCCCCAAAATGTTTTATCCATTGGCATAAAAATCTTTCCTTCTACCGAAAGGGCGTTAAAAATCCTGTCTGCTTCTTCTCTACTTTCAACGTTTATAGAAATTTGAAAATTACTGCCAAAAACCACGTCACCATATTTCGGATGACTATCGCTTCCCATCAGAGTTGTATTTCCTATTGGCAGTGAAACATGCATAATTCTGTTTGCATCTTCTTCAGAAAGTTCGTCACCACCATCTTCTGCGGGTGCCTCATTAAACTTTCCGATATACGGAAATTCTCCGCCAAAAACTGATTTGTAAAACAGAAATGCTTCTTCGCAATTTCCGTTAAACATTAAATAAGGGTTTACTGTTGCCATACTATTTTATTTTTAGTTTTTTTCTGATAAATCTTTTATTCTTTCCAGTGCACCTGGAAAAACTTCTTTAAAATAATCGAGGTGTTTTTCTATTACATCAACTTGTACAACCAAATCAGTAAATTCATCATCGGCGGTCAAACGGTATGTTTCCATAGCACCGCTCCACTTTTTGGTTTCTTCATTAAGAGGTAATTCTTTAAAATCTTTAATTTCACCTATGTGCTTAAATGCCATATATTCATTCGGAATTTTAGTTTCAATTACACTGTTCATTCCTTCTCCGCCAGGAGACATAAAATGTATTTTATCTCCTTCGTTCCAGTCACTGACTGCATACGAACCTTCACAAAAAACTCCTGTCCATACTTTATAAGTATCATCATTCCATAAAACAGACCATACTTTATCTACCGGAGCTTTAATCCTGATTTTAAATTCTAGTGTTTCCATATTATTGAGGGATTTTACTAAGATCCATGTACAAAACATTCCAGCGATGCCCGTCAAGATCAGCAAAAGCAGCTCCATACATCCAGCCTTGGCTTTCGGCCGGAGGTGCAAAAACATTTCCACCTGCAGTTTTTACTTTTTCTATTAATTCATCAACTTCTTCTCTGCTTTCAGCATCAATCGAAATCAGAATTTCTGAACTTGATTGTGTATCTGTAATTTTATTTTGAGAAAAACTTTCAAACAAAGTGTCCTCAAACAGCATTACCACAAAGTGCCCATCACCAACCAACATACATGTAGAAGTTGGTGTATCGTGTTGTTGATTAAAAGAAAAACCAATTTTCCAGAAAAAATCTTTTGCTTTTGCTACATTTTTTACAGGCAAATTCAACCAAATTTGTTTTGTCATAGTTTCTTATATTAAGTTATACTTTCTGCATATTTTTTAAAATTATCCAAAATAGCCTGCCAGCCGCCACGCTGCATTTCCTCCGGATTTTGAGTTTCAGGTTCAAAACTTTCTGTAATTTCTACGCCGTTTGGAGTCTCTTTAAAAGTAATTTCTACATTTCTTCCGTCGCCCATTACGTAATTTATAGCTTCATTTTCTTTTACCAACGTATATTCGCCCCAAAAATCAAAACTCATACTTCCATCTTTTGCTGCCATCGTTGTAGAAAATTTCCCGCCTGTTCTTAAATCATTTTCAGCATTAGGAGCATGCCAGTCCGGCGATGCAAAAGCCCAATTTTTGATATGCTCAGGTTTATTCCAAAATTCCCAAACTTTGTTTATTGATGCATTGATTGTGGTTTGTATTGTTATCATTATATTATCGGTTAAAAATTGATTTTTCTATTTATTTTATTTCTAAAAATGTTCGACGTAATGTTTAAAGTTGTCTATAACAGCCTGGCACCATGCTTTCTGCATACTTTCTGAATCTTGTTTCTGAGGTTCAAACATTTCGGTAATTTCTACTGTATTATCGTATGCTTCAAAATATACGCTTGCTGTTCTGTTATCTTCTAACTTATATTCTATAACTTTATTCTTTTGAACTTTAGTATATATTCCCTCAAAATCAAAACCTGAATTTTGCTCTTTTGAAATCATTGTAAATTTGAATTTACCATCAACTTTCAAATCATTTTCTGCATATGATGTATGCCAGTTTCCATCAGGAGCATTCCACTTTAATATATGATCGGGCGATGTCCATAATTTCCAGACTTCATCAATTGATGCGTTAATTATAGTTTGTACCGAAATCATCTTTACATATTTGGTATCTGGCTTTCATCCATACAAAAGATTTCCCAGTGATGTCCGTCCAGATCCAGAAAAGTTCTTTGGTACATCCATCCATAATCTTGTGCTTCTCTGTAATTGGTTCCGCCTGTCTTAACTGCTTTTTCGATCATTTCATCTACCTGCTGGCGTGTTTCCACAGAAATAGAAATAAGAACTTCGCTGGTTGTAGCGGTATCGCAAATTTTCTTATCTGTAAATGTTTGGTAAAATTCTTCAACCAGAAGCATTACGTTAATGTCTTCACCAATTATTAAACAAGTTCCTTTATCATTAGTAAACTTTTGATTGAATGAAAAACCCAACTCAGTAAAAAAAGAAATTGATCGTTTCAAATCTTTTACGGCAAGATTTAAGAAGATTTTTGTTTTCATATTTATAAAATTACAAATTATTTAAAACAAATGTAAAAATTTAAATAATTGATAATAATACAATAAAAGTCATTTTTAGGGTCATTTAAGACAAATTATCTATTTTTGTAAGAAGTTAATTTTTCCAAAAACCAAAACGATGATCAAAAAGACAGCTTTAATTGTACCGCATGATTATAAATTATTGAGTATCGCAGCTATTTTAGAAGTTTTTGAAACGGCTAACAAATTATATAAAGGAGGAGAAAAACCTTTTGAAATCATGATTTTTCAATCTTCGGAACAGATCAATGAAAAAAAATTATTTGGATATGAAGTTCAATCAATAGAAAAATCTGAAGAGAATTTAGATTTGATTTTGATTCCGGCTTTTACAACAGATAATATGAGTGAAATGATTGCGAAGAATAAAAAATTTATTCCGTGGCTGCAAAAACATCACGAAGCAGGAGCCGAATTGGCGAGCTTTTGTACGGGTGCATTTTTGTTTGCCGCATCTGGGCTATTAAATGAAAAACTGGCCACAACGCATGTTGACGCCTGCAGCGCATTTACAAAAGCTTTTCCGTTAGTAAAACTAAAATCAGAAGAAACCTTAACAGCAGATGGGAGTTTATATACAAGCGGAGGTTCGACCTCAACTTTTCATTTACTGATTCTTTTGGTTCAGAAATATTGCGGAAATGAAATTGCAGTTCAGATTGCCAAGATTTTCTCGATTGATCTAAACCGGTATAAACAGAGTTATTTCAGCACCTTTAGACCAAATCATTTACATAATGATTCGTTGGTTGCTATGCTGCAACAGAAAATAGAAAATCATTACAGTACAATAGAAAAACTGGAAGAAATTACAAAAGATATTCCGACAAGTGCCAGAAATATGACACGTCGTTTTAAACAAGTGACTGGAATTCCTCCTATTGAGTATTTGCAGAATATACGTGTTGAAAGTTCAAAAAAATATCTGGAACAAACCCAGCTTTCGATTTCAGAAATTATAGAAAAAACAGGCTACAATGACCCTAAAGCTTTTAGGAAAGTATTTTACAAAATGGTAGGCATGAAACCTATTGAATACCGTGAGAAGTTTAGGGTTCAGTAATTTTTTCAGGAGCAGAAATCCCGTTTTCAAAACACCACTTGTCCTGCTCTGCATTATATCTTTTGCTGTGAACCCCACAGCAAAAGGATATCATTTCGATCAGGGCTAAATTAGAAGTTTTGTTTTCATAATTTCAAAAAAAAAACCTGCTCAAATAAATGAACAGGTTGGTTGTTAATCTTTGTCAAAGTTTAAAACTTTGACAAAGCTGTATTTAGAATTTACGAAGCAATTTCCATTCTCTTCAATAAATTTTTACTCAATGTGTGTTCTGCATAATCCTTATCGATTGATAAAACTTTATCATCAGAACTTGGTAGTTCGTACATTGCATCTGTTAAGATTGCTTCGCAAAGCGAGCGTAAGCCACGAGCTCCTAGTTTGTATTCTAAAGCTTTGTCTACAATAAAGTCTAAAGCTTCATCGGTAATGTTAAACTCAACTTCATCCATTAAAAATAATTTCTGATATTGTTTTACTAATGCATTTTTAGGCTGTGTCAAAATTGCACGAAGTGTTTCCTTATCTAAAGGATCCATGTGCGTTAAAACCGGAAGACGACCAATAATTTCCGGAATTAATCCAAAATCTTTAATGTCTTTTGGAATAATATATTGTAACAAATTGTCTTTGTCGATATTGTCTACATTTTTAGATGTTGAATATCCAACTGCCTGACGGTTTAAACGTTTTGAAATAATACGTTCTATTCCATCAAAAGCTCCTCCTGCAATAAACAGGATGTTTTGGGTATTTACCTCAACAAATTTCTGGTCCGGGTGTTTACGTCCTCCTTTTGGCGGTACGTTTACTACTGTTCCTTCTAATAATTTCAGTAAAGCCTGTTGAACACCTTCACCAGAAACGTCACGTGTTATTGACGGATTATCGCTCTTACGGGCGATTTTATCAATTTCATCAATAAATACAATTCCTCTTTCTGCTTTGGTTACATCGTAATCTGCAGCTTGCAGTAATCGTGTCAAAATACTTTCAACATCTTCACCAACATAACCTGCTTCTGTAAGTACGGTTGCATCTACAATAGCCAACGGAACATCTAACATTTTTGCAATGGTTTTTGCAACCAATGTTTTTCCGGTTCCGGTTTGACCTACCATAATGATGTTGCTTTTTTCAATCTCTACTTCGTCGTCTAATTGCTGTTGCATTAAACGTTTGTAGTGATTGTAAACCGCAACCGACATTACTTTTTTAGTCTGATCCTGGCCAATAACATATTGATCCAGAAAAGCTCTGATTTCTTTTGGTTTCTTTAGAATTAAATCACCAACAAGTTTTGCACTTCCGCTTGATTTTAATTCTTCTAATACAATTCCGTGTGCCTGCTCAATACACTTATCACAAATATGCGCATTAATACCTGCAATCAACAAATTGGTTTCTGGCTTCTTTCTTCCACAAAACGAACATTCTAATACTACTTTAGCCATTCTTTTTTTATTACTAAGCTGCAAAGTTACTAAGTTTCTGAGATTTTTCACTAAAACCTCAAAAACTTAGCAATAATTAACTTTTTTATTTTTTTTCAAGTTTTTAAAAAGGTTTCAAGTTTCAGGTTTCAAGTTTGCTTTGTTAACCTGAAACTTGAAACTTGAAACAAATTTTTAACTGGAAAATTATCCTCTTCTCAATACTTCATCAATCATTCCGTATTCTTTAGCTTCGTCAGCTTTCATCCAATAATCGCGCTCACTGTCTTTGTGAACTCTTTCAAATGACTGTCCAGAATGCTCAGAAATAATTTTATATAATTCATCTTTCAGTTTCAGCATTTCACGTAAGTTGATTTCCATATCAGTTGCAACACCTTGTGCTCCACCAGATGGCTGGTGAATCATTACTCTTGAATGTGGCAAAGCCGAACGTTTTCCTGCTGCTCCTGCACATAATAAAACTGCTCCCATAGAAGCTGCCATTCCAGTACAGATTGTAGCTACATCAGGTTTGATGTATTGCATCGTGTCATAAATCCCTAAACCTGCGTAAACGCTTCCTCCAGGAGAGTTTAAATAAATCTGAATATCTTTTGAGGCATCTGCACTTTCTAAAAATAATAATTGTGCCTGAACAATATTTGCGATTTGATCGTCAATACCTGTTCCTAAAAAGATAATTCTGTCCATCATTAATCTTGAGAAGACATCTAGTTGCGAAACGTTCAACTGGCGTTCTTCGATAATGTATGGGGTCATGTTTGTTGGGTTCATCGCTGCTACGATTTTGTCATAGTACATTGCGTTTACTCCTTGGTGCTTTGTAGCAAATTTTTTGAATTCTTTACCGTAGTTCATATTTTAAGTGTTCTAAGTTTTACATTATTTATATATCTTTCATCAAAGGTTGTACCTATTTGTAAAGGATGTCAATTTGTCTGAAATAATTTTTGTTTCAGGTTTAAAGTTTCATATTGCTCTACGTTACGCGCAGAACTTGAAACCTTAAACCTGAAACAAAAAATAAGCGCCAAGAAAAAAACTTTCCTGACGCTCAAATATACTTATTTTTTAGAAATTATTCTCCGTAAGACGCAGCGATAAATTCTTCGTAAGTTACTTCTTTAGTTGTCGGGTTTGCTTTTTCTTTAAACAAATCTAACAATTTTGATGCTACAACCTGCTCAGAAAGTCTTTTCACTTCTTCCTGATTAGATAAAACTCTGGCAACAATTCCCTGAACTTCTTCGTCAGTTGGATTTGCTTGTCCAAATTGAGCCATTTGTTGTTTGATCGCGTTTGTTGTAAACTCTTTCAAATCTTCAAATGTAATCTGGATATTACTTTGAGCCATTGCTTTTCCTTCAATTAATTGAAAACGCAATCCTTTTTCAGATCTTGCGTATTCAACTTCAGCTTCTTCTGCAGAAAGTTTTTTCTCTCCAACAGTTTGTAACCATTTTTTAAGAAATTCAGCCGGTAAATCAAATTTTGTGTTTTCGATAAGGAAATCCTGAACGTCCATCAATAATTTTTGATCTGCTTGTTGTGCAAATTGCGCTTCAGCATCTTCTTTAATTTTAGCTTTCAAATCTTCCAGAGAAGCTACTTTTCCTTCTCCAAAAAGTTTATCAAATAAATCCTGGTTCAATTCTGCCAATTCTGCCCCATTGATTGCTTCGATAGTAAAGTTTACTTCGATATCTAAACCGTGAACGTCATCATGGCCAACTTTTAGGTAATCCATTAATTGGTGATCGTCTTCGAATAAACCTTTTGTGCTTACTGTAACAACATCTCCAACTTTTTTACCGATAAATTTATCTCCGGCTTTTTTGTTGAAAGTAGATACTGAAATAGTCGTAGTATTGTTAATTCCTTTTTCTTCGTTTGTAAAAGCTCCTGTTAAATCAGAATCAGCTTCAACTTTATCCTGAGGAATTGCTTTTCCGAATTGTTTTTGGATACGCTCTACTTGTCCGTCGATTAATTTATCATCGGCAGTAACGATATATTTTACGATATTATTTTTTGCTTCTAAATCAATTTCGAAGTTAGGAACCAAACCAATTTCGTATTCGAAAGTTAGTTCTTCAGCATCCCAATCAAAATTTTCATTTACTTTAGCAAGAGGAGTTCCCAAAAGATTTAATCTTTCAGATTGAACAAAACGCTCCAAAGCCAAATCAACTACTTTTTTAACTTCTTCCTGCTTTATAGCTTTTCCGTATTGTTTTTCAACAAGGTCTTTAGGAACTTGTCCTTTTCTAAAACCTTTAACGGTAGCCAAAGGCATTTTTTCGTTTATTCTTTTTGCTACTTGACCTTTATAATCCATGTGAACAACTGTCATTACAATTGTTTCATTCACAGCGTCTATTGCTACTCTTTTAATATCCATCTTCTTCTTTAATTTACGTAATAAAATTGGGTTGCAAAATTATAAAATTTTTGCAACCCAACCAAGTTTTTAACCTATTGTATTTTAAGGAGTTTTCAACCTCTCTTCTATTTTATTTTATTTATCGTCTCTCAATATTTTGTAAGTAATAGACTGAAGAACAGATAATATAACGCTAAATATTAAGGCTGTCCAGAATGAATCTACCGCAAAACCTCCTACAATATTTGTGCATAGCAAAATAATAACTGCATTAATCACTAATAAAAACAAGCCCAAAGTGATAACAGTAACCGGTAACGTCAGGATAACTAATATTGGTTTTATAAAAAGATTAAGCAATCCTAAAACGACTGCAACAATTACAGCTGTACCAAAACTTGCCACATGAACTCCTGACAAGATATTAGCAATTAACAAGACCAACGCTGCTGTAACAAGGAGTCTAAGTATTATTTTCATTTTTATAGATTTAAAGTTTTAATTAAAAGTAATAAATTTTTCATCAAATTATTAACTCTTTTAAAAATGCAGATGTTAATTCAAAAAACATTTTCGGATTCTCGGCATGAAGCCAATGACCTGCATTTGGAATAGTTTCCAGTTTTAAATCCGGAAAATGCTGACGTATCTGATCGATATCTTCATCTGCTATATATCCTGAATTTCCTCCACGGATAAATAATGTAGGGTTCTCAAAAATCAATCCTTCTGCCAGAGGTTTTCCGATTGCATCCAGATTATTATTAAAAACTTCGAGATTAAACCTAAAGGCCAGCTGACCTGGTTCTTTCCAGTATAAATTTTTCAAAAGAAATTGTCGTGTTCCAAAATCAGGAACATATTCTGCTACAATTGCTTCTACGTCATTTCGGCTTGGTTTTACAGAAAAATCAACTGCATTTAATCCTGCCAGAATATCCTGGTGGTGCTGTTTGTAAAATTTAGGACCAATATCTGCTACAATTAATTTATCTACTATTTCCGGATGTGTTGTGGCAAAAAGCATTGCTACTTTTCCTCCCATAGAATGTCCTAAAAGATCAATATTTGTTAATTGATTTGCCTGGCAATACTCGAACACATCTTTTACCATTGCTTCATAACTCCATTCATCAGAATGAAAACTGCGCCCATGATTTCTTAAATCTAAAATATGAACCTGAAAACCGGCTTCTACATATTGTCCTGCCAGGGTTTTCCAATTATCTGACATTCCAAGAAATCCATGCATAATGACAAATGGTTTTCCTTGGCCTTCTATTTTTGAGTATAACATTTGTTATTTCTTTTATGTTACAAATATAAAAAACTTATCTGGCAAATATCTTTTGAATAAATTTTTCAATATATATTTAAAATATATTTATTAAAAAAAAACATACAATTTGTATTTTTTTTAGAAGAAAATAAATTCAAAAGTTTATATTCGCACCATACCAATCAAATTAATGTTTGATTCATTATTTAATTTAACCCCCTTCCCTAACCCATGATTAAAAAAATCATTTTATTTTCGTTAGTAATTTCCCAAATCTTAACATCTTGTTCCAGCAATGATGATGCAGTAAGTACTGAAACGCAGTTAATCAATAAAGAAAACTTATCCAAAAATGAGTTTCCTGTTTGTACGACATTAGAAAAAACACAGAATACAGGCACAACCTCAAAAGGAAATGCTGTGTTTAAAAACAATAACAGCTGGATTACAGGCCAAACTATAAGAATTCGATTTGTTGGAGGTTCTGTTGAACTTCAGAATAAAATCAAAGAGTATGCTAGTGAATGGACATCCGTTGCTAATTTAAATTTCGTTTACGTTGGCGCAAATGATGAATCAGATGCATCAATTTTCTTTGAAACCGGCAGCAATTATACATTTGGAAGATCAATCAATTTTGGACAATTAAGTAATCCAAATATACCTGAAGACCGTATTAAAGGCATTACCTTGCATGAATTTGGGCATTTGTTGGGACTTCAACATGAAAATCAAAATCCAGCTGCAAACATCCAATGGAATAAACCCGCTGTTTATGATTATTATCAAAATGTAATTGGATGGAGCAGAGATCAGGTTGATAGTCAAATATTCAACGCATTACCAACAAGTCAATACGATATCTATACCCAGTATGACTCTGCATCTGTAATGACTTATTCTTTCCCACCCTCCTTTACTACTGATGGATTTTCAGTACCTTTTGTTTCTACTTTATCACGAACTGATCAAATGTTTATCGGAAAAATGTTTCCATATCCTATAAAATCGATTTTATACCCTTGGGAGAGGCTAACAACAGGAGCTAGATTAACATCACCAAACGGCAATTACACTCTTTATATAAGATCACAAAAATTAATTTTATATAGCAATACAGAATTTAGAGACTTAGGAAGTATTACGCCAAATATTAAATTTAGCAACGCACTATCGTCAAATGTATATCTTATAATAAGTGGAAATGTTATACACCTTTTTAAAGGGAGTGTTTCTAAAACAATAGGCCCTAATATTCCTAACATTGGAAATATTGATTACATAACTCTTAATAACTCTGGAAATATTGATGCTGTAATAAATGGAGAAGTAAAATTTTCAGTTAACATAAAAGACTAACTTGTAGTATTAGAATTAAAAAATCTGGTTATGCACCAGATTTTTTAATTCTAAATAAGTTTAGAGCCTTATTTCAATTTATTTAAATACATATTGACCACATTATCCAAACCAAGATAAAGTGCTTCTGCAATCAAAGCATGCCCAATTGAAACTTCTAATAATCCCGGAATATTTTGTTTAAAAAACTGAATATTATCAAGACTTAAATCGTGACCGGCATTAATTCCCAAACCTAATTCGTTCGCCAATTCTGCAGCTTTTATATAAGGTTCGATTCCGTTTTTATTTCCTAAATCATATTGATGAGCAAAAGCTTCTGTGTATAGTTCAATTCTGTCAGTTCCTGTTTTTTTTGCTGCTTCGATCATTTCTAAAACCGGATCTACAAAAATAGAAGTTCTGATACCATTTCTCTGAAATTCCTGAATAACTTCATTAAGGTATGATTGATTTTTTATTGTATCCCAACCTGCAGAAGAAGTAATAGCTCCAATTGCATCGGGCACCAACGTTACCTGATCAGGTTTGCATTCCAGAACCAAATCAATAAAATTATGCTGCGGATTTCCTTCAATATTATATTCAGTATATACAATTGCTTTTAAATCACGTGCATCCTGATAGCGAATATGGCGCTCATCCGGACGGGGGTGAATGGTAATTCCCTGCCCTCCGAAATTCTGAATATCTTTTGCAACTTTTAATAAATCAGGAACATTTCCACCACGCGCATTTCTCAGGGTTGCAATTTTATTGATATTTACACTTAACTTTGTCATATAAATAGATAATTAATTCTGGTAACATTATATTTGTTACCACAAAAATACAAAGTAAAACGTAGCAGTTTTTGCTATTTTTTGATTATTTTGCAACAAATATCTACAATTGATTTATGACAGAAATTACCAACTATATCACAAACGATTTTCGAGCAATCGACAGCCAGGAAACGATAGCGTCGGTTCAGGACTTTTTTGCCGACTTAAATTTTTCTCATTTTCCTATTTTGGAAAATGGCATTTACATTGGAAGTATTGCTGCTGATGACGTTGAAACTTTTGATATGGACAAAAAGGCCATTGATTACAAATATACATTAGAACGTTTTTTTACCAGAAAATCCATGATATGGCTGGATGTTTTAGAGCTTTTCGCTAAAAATCACACCAATATAATCCCTGTTCTTGATGAAAATAATATCTATATAGGATATTATGAAATGGAAGATATTATGAAATTCTTCAAGGAAACTACATTTTTAAAAGAACAAGGCGGAATAATTATCGTTCAAAAAGGAATTACAGATTATTCTATGAGTCAGATTACGCAGATTGTAGAAAGTAATAACGGAAAAATTTTGGGCTGTTTTATTTCTGAAGCTGATCTTGAAAATGTTCAGGTGACAATAAAAATTGGATTGGGAGCGATGAACGAAATTATACAGACTTTCAGAAGATATAACTACGAAATCATATCTGAACATCAGGAAGATACTTATATTAACAGCTTAAAGGAACGTTCTGATTATTTAGACAAATACCTTAATATATAAAAATTTAGCGCATTAGATAATGTCAATTAGATAATTTCTAAGCGAACAGCACTATCAGGATCTAATTATCTAAATTGACGCATTGCCACATTATCTAATGATACAATCTAATTAAAAGGAATGAAAGTAGCCATTTACGGACAATATTATCAAAATAGTACCGAGCCAATTATCAAGGACATTTTTTTGTTTTTTAAATCCAATAATGTCGAAATGGTTATTGAAGAAAACTTTCTTAAAATGCTTTATGAAAAAGAACTTATTAAAAAAGAGTACAACACTTTTTCACCAAGCACTTCATTAGATGATAGTTTTGAAATGTTAATTAGTATTGGCGGTGATGGTACCCTTTTAAGAGCAGCTACACTTGTTCGTGACTCGGGCGTTCCAATTTTAGGAATTAATGCAGGAAGACTGGGGTTTTTAGCGACAGTTCAAAAAGAAAACATTGGTAGTTTTTTGCAGTTTGTGATTGAAAAAAATTATACTACTTCTGAGAGAACTTTACTAAGCTTAACTTGTGAGCCGGAAATTGAAAGTATTTCAAAATTAAATTTTGCCATGAATGAGGTAACAGTAAGCAGAAAAGATACTACCTCTATGATTACTGTTGAAACGTATCTGAATAATGAATATCTTAATTCTTACTGGGCCGACGGATTAATTATATCTACACCAACCGGATCTACAGGATATTCTTTGAGTTGTGGCGGGCCATTATTGACTCCGGATGTAAAAAGTTTGGTAATTACACCTATTGCACCTCATAACTTAACAGCCAGGCCACTCGTTATTCCTGATGATACAGAAATAAAACTTCGTGTTTCAGGAAGAGAAGATCAATATTTGGTTTCATTAGATTCCAGGATTTCTTCTGTAAAAAACGAGTCAGTTTTAACAATAAAAAAAACAAATTTCAAAATAAAGATGGTTGAGATTCCAGGCGAAACTTTCTTAAAAACGCTAAGAAATAAATTGCTTTGGGGAGAAGATAAGAGAAATTAATCTCTTTTCTGATTCAATACTATACGATTATAGTACTTTTTACCGTTTTGCATGTATCGAATCATTAGTAAATGTCTCAAAATCATATTGTAAATTGAAAAAAAAGCACATTTAACTAAACAAACGCTGATTCGTATCGAGAATTATTATATTTGCACGCAATTTTGAATTAAATGAAAAAAATTTTTAATTTATTGTTATGTTTTTTCCCCTTCATTACACTAAACGCTCAAATCAATGAGATTGGTGTGTTTTTGGGTGGAAGCAACTTTGTAGGAGACGTTGGAAGCACAACTTATATTGCACCGGAAAAACCAGCTTTTGGTATTTTGTACAAATGGAACAGAAGTCCACGCCACTCTTACCGCTTCTCTTTTACACAATCCAACATTGTAGGAAATGATTTGGACACTAAAGAAACAGGAAGAAGCAAAAGAGGCTATAAATTTAAAAATAATATAAAAGAACTATCTGCGGGTTTAGAGTTTAACTTTTTTGATTTCAATCTTCATGATTATCATCCAAAAATTACACCATATATATATTCAGGTCTGAGTTATTTCAACTATGATGAATTATATATATCCGGAGGAGAAACAAGAAAAGATAAAAATTCAAGTTCATTTGCTATACCTATTATATTAGGTATAAAATCAAATGTAACACCTCGTCTAATTTTAGCAGCCGAAGTTGGGGCTCGCTATACTTTTACTGACGATATTGACGGAAGCAATCCCAGCAATGGAAATTTGGCCCCGTTACGCTTTGGAAATTTAAACAACAATGATTGGTATGTTTTCTCTGGCCTTACTTTAACGTATACTTTTGGAAAAAAACCTTGCTATTGTGCAGAATAATAAAATGAATTTACTAGACTCTATAGATCAAACCAATTTACCCAAACACCTGGCCATTATTATGGACGGGAATGGCCGTTGGGCCAAACAACAAGGCTTTTTAAGAGCTTTTGGTCATGAAAACGGAACAAAATCTGTAAAACAAACTATTACAACATGTGCTCAACTCGGAATTGAGTATTTAACTCTCTACGCCTTTTCTACAGAAAACTGGAACCGTCCAAAACTAGAAGTAGAAGCTTTAATGAAAATATTAATTAATTCATTAAAAAAAGAGCTTGTAACCTTACAGGAAAATAACATCAGACTTAATGCTATCGGAAATCTTGAAAAATTACCAAAAACAGCTCAAAAAGAACTTTTGGATGTTATAGAAAAAACAAAAAACAACACTCGTTTAACCTTAACTCTGGCATTAAGTTACGGATCACGTGAAGAATTAGTAAATGCCGTGAGAATCATCAGTGATAAAGTTAAAAATAATATAATTTCATTAGACACTATTGACGATTCAATTATAAATGAGCATCTTTACACGCAAAATTTACCTGATGTAGATTTATTAATACGAACAAGTGGAGAACATAGAATAAGTAACTTTTTGTTGTGGCAGATTGCCTATGCAGAATTATATTTTACTAATGTCTTGTGGCCAGACTTTAAAGACCAGGATTTATATGAGGCTATTATTAGTTATCAAAAAAGAGAACGTAGATTTGGAAAAACCAGTGAACAAATTAAATAATTTTTTAGTGTTACAAAAAAGAATACAAATAGTCTTTACCCTACTTCTTTTGGGTAGTTTTTCACAAATAAAAGCACAGGAAAGAGTTCCTTTTGATCAAGGAAAAAAATATATTCTTGCTAAAGTTTCTGTTGTTGGTAAAATAAGCTTCAATGAGCAAACGGTAGTTACATTCTCTGGTCTTCAAAAAGGACAGGAAATAACGGTTCCGGGCGAAGAAATCAGTGGCGCTATTAAAAAATTAGGCAAACTTGGTCTTTTCGACGAAATTGCTTTCTATGTAAATAAAATTGATAACGATAGTATTTATTTAGACTTAAACATTGTTGAGCTTCCTAAACTAAACGAAGTTAAATTTGTTGGTGTCAAAAAGAGTAAAGTAGAAGGATTAATCAAGGATAACAATTTGACTAAGAACAAAATTGTAAATGAAAACCTTATTACTACCACTAAAAATTATATTGAAAATAAATATAAAAAAGATGGTTTTTACAACACCAAAGTTACCATTACAAACACACCTGACTCCACTGCCGGAAACCAGGTAAATATGCTTGTAAGGGTTGATAAGGGTGATAAAGTAAAAATCAGCAGTATAGACTTTATAGGAAATACGCAGCTTAGTGATACTAAGCTTAGAGCTGCAATGAAAGACACAAAACAAAAAAATTTATTACGTGTTTTCAAGTCTTCAAAGTTTATTCCTGAAAAGTATAAAGCCGACTTAGAGAAAGTAATTGCGACCTATAAAGAAAAAGGATATCGTGATGCCCGTATTATCTATGACTCTGTTACTTATGACAAGAAAAAAAATATGCTTGCCATTAAAATTAATTTGGAGGAAGGAAACAAATATTACTTCGGAAATATTAAATTCTTAGGAAATACTGTTTATTCTGATCAATTATTAAACCGTTATTTAGGAATCAAAAAAGGAGAAACTTACAACGGGGTTTTACTTGAAAAAAGAATTGCAGACAAGACAAAACCAGATGCAGAAGATATTACAAACTTATACCAAAATAATGGTTATTTGTTTTCAAATATAAATGCTGTAGAGGTAAAAACGGTTAATGATACAATCGATTTTGAAATTAGGGTTACAGAAGGTCCTATCGCTTACTTTAATAAAATTTCAGTAGTTGGTAATGACAAAACGAATGACCGTGTTATTTATCGTGAATTAAGAACCAAACCAGGTGAAAAATACAGTAAAGAACAATTAGTAAGAACTATACGTGAGATTGGACAGTTAGGATTTTTTGATCCTGAAGCAATTGATCCTAAGTTTAAAAATGTTGATGCTGCTGCGGGAACTGTTGATATTGAGTACCATGTTGTTGAGAAAGGATCTAGCCAGGTAGAACTTCAGGGAGGTTATGGCGGAGGCGGATTTATTGGAACTCTTGGATTATCCTTTAACAATTTCTCAGCCAGAAATATATTCAACAAGGATTCTTATAAGCCATTGCCTATGGGTGACGGACAAAAAGTTTCGCTTCGTTTACAGGGAAGTACTTATTTCCAAACGTATAGCGTATCGTTTTCAGAACCTTGGTTTGGAGGAAAAAGACCTGTACAATTTAGTTCTTCTATTTCATACAGTAAACAGTTCTTAAACAATTATATAACAAGAGATGTTGATAAAAGCAAAAGTTTTAATATTTTTACAGTACAAGTTGGTTTAGCAAAAAGATTAACTGTGCCTGATGACTATTTTGTTCTTTCACAATCTGTAAGTTACCAGCATTATGATTTAAATAATTATAACACAGGTTTGTTTACCTTTGGTAATGGAGCTTCAAGAAACTTAGCATATACGATAGGGATTTCAAGAAGTAATAAAGGGGTAAATCCAATTTTCCCGACATACGGATCGGAATTTAGTATTTCAGCAAAAGTTACGCCTCCATATTCATTATTTAATGGTGTTGATTATGGTGATTTAAAAAATCAAAAAGAATACAAAACACAATACACCGGAACATCTGGAAATGGCATAGATGGAAAGCCGTTAAATAATGGCGATTATGTAAAAGTTCAAATAGGAGCTGATGGAAATCCTGGATATGTAAGTGTAGGTTCTGATTTTTCTAGTGCTGACACAGATCAGGGAAAAGTCGATCAGAAAAAATACAATTGGTTAGAATATTATAAAGTAAAATTTAAAGCTGACTGGTATACTAAAGTTTACGGAAAACTAGTATTAAGAACGCTAACAGAATTTGGTTTCTTAGGAGCTTACGATCAGGCACGTGGTGTCGTACCATTTGAGCGTTTTTATTTAGGAGGAGACGGAATGGCAAACTACTCAATGGATGGTAGAGAAACTATTCAGTTAAGAGGTTATCCAAACAACTCATTAACACCGGTAAATTCTAATGGAGAGCAAATTGGGGCAACGATTTATAACAAATTCTCTATGGAATTACGTTACCCAATTACATTAAAAGCATCAGCATCTATTTATGCCTTAACCTTTTTGGAAGCAGGTTCATCATATCCTACATTCAAAGAATACAACCCGTTTGATTTGAGCCGTTCTGCTGGTGTTGGTTTACGTGTATTTATGCCTGCCTTTGGATTATTAGGTATTGATTTTGGTTATGGATTTGATGCATTACCAGGATCTGTAACTAATAAAGCAAATGGTTGGGAAACTCACTTCATTATTGGACAACAATTTTAGATTAATTACGTTTGGTTAAAAATCATCAAATAAAGTTATGTTATGAGAAAACTATATTTATTTATATTTTTAGCCTCGATTGTAGCAAATACAAGTCAGGCTCAGACTAGAACCACAAGGATTGGCTACATTGATATGGAGTATATTCTGGAAAACGTTTCCGATTATAAAGAAGCAAAAGCACAGCTTGAGTTAAAGGCGCAAAAATGGAAGCAGGAAATTGAGTCAAAGAAAATAGAAATAAATAAACTCAAAGAAGGTCTTTCTACCGAAAAAGCTTTGCTTACAAAAGAGCTTATTGACGAGAGAGAAACTGAAATTAAATTTCAGGAAACTGAAATGTTAGATTATCAGCAAAAGCAGTTTGGTGCCGACGGGAATTTAATGCGACATAAAGCTGCTTTGGCAAAACCAATCCAGGATCAGGTTTTTACAGCTGTTCAGGATATTGCAGAAGCAAAAAATTATGACTTTATTTTTGATAAATCATCCGATCTGACAATGCTTTTCAGCAACAAAAGATTTGATATCAGTGATCAGGTTATACGAGTTCTTAACAGAACAGAAAAGCGTGAACAACTTACTAAAAAACAATTAAAAGAACAAGAAGCTAAAGAAAATATTGAAAATGCCATTGATGAAAATCCGGCAATGAAAGACAGACAAAAAGTTTTGGATGATAGAAAAGCTGCGAGAGAAAAATTGATTCAGGACAGAAAAGCCGAACAAGAAGCTAAGAAGAAAGAATACGAAGACAGAAGAAAAGCATTACAGGAAGAAAGAGAAGCCAAAAAAAATGGCACGGTTTCTGAACCAGCAAAAACAGAATCAACAAAAACAGACAATACGTCAAAACCTGCAACAACAACGGAACCAAAGGCAACAACAACAACTGAGCCTGTAACTCCAACGGAAAATAAGGCAGAGGAAAGACAAAAACTTTACGAACAGCGTAAAAAAGAATTAGAAGAGAGAAAAAAGAAAATTTTAGAAGAAAGAGAGGCTGCTAAAAAAGCAAAAGAAGCCGAAACACAAAAAACAAATACGACCAATAATTAATTAATATTTTAAAAATGATGAAACAAATCAAAACTTTACTAATTGCTGCTATGTTAGTTTTAGGAGCGAGTAACACAATGAACGCACAAGCTAAGGTAGCTCATGTTGATGTTAGCGAGATTATGTCGAAAATGCCTGCAATGCTTGACGCTCAAAATCAACTACAAAAATTAAGTGGTACATACGATACTGAGTACAAAAAAATGGTTGACGAATACCAAGTAAAAATCAAAAAGTACGAAGCTGAAGCTGCTACTGTAACTGAAGCTGTAAACGGTGAACGTTCTAAAGAAGTTCAGGATATGCAAAAAAGAATTGTTGATTACAGAGACAATGCACAAAAAGAACTACAACAAAAAGAAAATGACATCGTAAAACCTTTAATGGAAAAAGTTAGAGCTTCTATCCAAAAAGTTGGAAAGGCTAAAGGTTTCCAATATGTATTAGACGGTTCTACTCTTTTGTTAGCTGACGGTCCAAACATTACTGCTGATGTTAAAAAAGATTTAGGTTTCTAATAAAACCTTAAATTATAATAAAAAACGGCTTAACTATTTTAGTTAAGCCGTTTTTTATTAAACTATATTTTAATATTTTTCTTTTCTGTTTCTACATTTTATTTAGCAAGTCTTTAAAATTTTAAAACTGCGTTAAAGAATTTATCGCAAACAGATTAAATAAAAAGAGGAGTTAAAAACTTCTCTTTTTATATATTATAGATCCGGACATTTTGTTGTCAATGGTACACAATCCCAAAGAATGTTACCATTTTCATCTTCTCCACGATAACAGACCTTACCAGTATGACATACCGGATGAGTCCCTCCATTAATTTTTTTAAGCTCTTCCCTTGATAATTTTTCTGCAGACAATTTCTCGATAATCTTCATAGTATAAATTGTTTAGGTTGTAATCAAATATAGTATTTTATTTACAATTAAGTAATATTTTATTTAAAAACCTAATTGTACAAAATCTTAGAAATATGTAACTTTGCCTTATGACAAACAACAATCCTATAGGCGTTTTTGACTCTGGTATTGGAGGAACTTCCATTTGGAGCGCCATTCATGAACTACTTCCGAACGAAAAAACCATTTATCTGGCAGACAGCAAAAATGCTCCTTATGGTCAGAGAACCAAAGAAGAGATTGTTGCTTTAAGTAAAAAAAATGTTGATTTTTTGATTGCAAACAATTGTAAGCTCATCGTTGTTGCCTGCAATACAGCGACAACAAATGCAATTAGAGAACTTCGTGAAGAGTATGATATACCATTTATAGGAATTGAACCGGCTATAAAACCTGCTGCTAATAATTCTAAAACTCAAGTCATTGGAATCTTGGCAACAAAAGGAACACTGAACAGTGAACTGTTTAATAAAACTGCTGAGATGTTTCAAAACACTACTATAATTGAGCAGGTTGGACATGGTCTTGTACAGCTTATTGAAGAAGGCAACCTTAATTCGCCTGAGATGACACAACTGCTGGAAACGTATTTGCAACCTATGATAGAAGCTAATATTGACTATCTGGTTTTGGGCTGCAGTCATTACCCGTACCTTATACCCCAAATCAAAAAGATTCTTCCTGAGCATATAAAAATTATAGATTCAGGAGAAGCTGTTGCACGTCAGACTCAAAATGTTTTGCGTGAACAAGTAGGTTTTACTGATACTCAAAGTGGTGAACCTGTATTTTATGTGAACTCAAATCCTTCTGTATTAGAATCAATTTTAGAAAACAAATATCCTGTTATACAAAAGGATTTTTAATCTATTCAATTTTTCGCTTGACGAACCAAATTCCATCCAAAGATAGATTGAGGGATATTTTATGGTAATTTTCTTTTATAAGATTATCAGAAATTTTGCCTTTTTGTCCATACGAATAAGAAACATGCAAAGCCGATAATGTATTTTCAATAGGCAGGGAAAGTCCAAAAGAAATTGCGGCATTGTTTACTCTTTTTCCATCAACTTCAAGATAGCCGGTATCAAAATTTGCTCCGGCAGCGTATTGAATCCTGTCCCAATAACTTCGAATATTCCTTTTGGTGCTAAAAGTAAAACCAAGTGCAAATCGATCCTGATTTACAAAATCACCATATAAATCTGATTGATTAGTATTTTTCCAAAGGCTTTTTTCATAGTCTAACGTCATATTCAGATTATTTTTGAAACGCTTGCTAATCCCAAATCCCATTTCTAAAGGCATATAATAATCATCAGCATCAGAAGCTACATCAGATTCAATAGTAGTTTCTACATCATTTGTAAGGGTTTGCACACTTTGCACTTTTGATGCTTTGACCCTGGAAGGCATTTTGAAAGTTGCCGCAACTGTAAAAGTAGAATCAATTTTATATTGCGATCCCAAAGTGGCACGCAGTCCATTGTAATCAGTTTTTTTATTAATTGCGGTAATCGAATTTGAAATTAAATAACTTCTGTTATCTGTGGTACTTCCAAACAGTAGCATAGCCGAAACTCCAACAGATAATTTCTTTCCAAATCGATATCCGTATGAAAAATCAAAATTATTTAATCCGCCCGAACCTTCAGCTGTTAAGTAATAATATTCCTGACTGTCTGAGATTGGAAGTTTTAAGTTAGAGATTTTAAAAGTAGCACTTGAATAAGGCCTTAAAGCCACACTAAACCCTGAATTTTTTGTTACAGGGAAAGCAAAAGCAAGATGTGAAAATTGAAAATTATTACGCTTTTCTGATCTTGAATTACTTTGATAAGTTGTTGCAATAGCTTTTCCTCCAAGATCAAACATAAAATGGTTAAGTGGCAAATATGCTAACGAAGCGGGATTTAGATTATTAATAAAACTATTGGACGGTAATGCAATTCCAGACGAACCAATTGCCGGAAGTGAACCAAAATCTGCATCGTACAAACTTCCTAAGCCATACAAAGAATAAGGTGAGCTTGAAATGCTTTGGGAAAATGAAGTGAGCGACATCAGGATGAAGCAACTCAAATAGATTATTTTATTTTTCATTTAATAGGAGATGTAATAAATTTTTAGTTGAATTTTATTGTTTACATGTTTTTGATCTCCCAAAACAATCCGGTTTACCGTTTTAGAAATTCCTGGCAATGTCAAAACCAATGAAGATTTTGCATCGGCTGTTTTAAGCATTTCCTTTTGCAAAAAGTTACCAACAGCAAACGTGTAGCCTATATTTTCATTAAACTCATCACTTTTTTTATTTAATATTCCGTATACATTTACTCCTGCAGAATTTACCAATGAACTGCTGATTCTGTTTAAATTATCAGCAACATATACTTGTATTGAATCGGCTAAAGGATATTTTTCTGAATAAGAATTATTAACAGGTTTTAAAATCAATTGTGCATCTACAATTGCCCCTTTATCTGAAATGTATTTTAACTGTTTTATATTAGGGAAATCAATTCGACAGGCAACCCCTGTTCCCGACTGAATAAATCCTTGCCGGCCGGTTAATATGCTGGATAATTTACTATTTGAGGCTGGAAGGTTCTGGAGCAGAGTTCCTGTCTTGTCTGATGAGACAGAATTAAACTGTTTTGAGGACTCACTAATTACAAAATCTATATAATAAGACTTCTCTTCCTGACTTTGATACTTTGAGTAATACATCCTGACGACACTTGTGCTGGTATGAAAACCAATAACACTTGAGGAACTAGCTGTTGATGAGACCAGAACGATTCCTTTAAAATATTCTGTAAAACTGGTAAAATCTGTAATTTCTCTTTTTTTGATTTTCTGAAAAATTTCTGATCCAAATACCGGGTCTATTTTTATATTAATCGAATCTTTCTCCGTAGGTCTTGGCTTATAGGAAATCGAACCTAAACTTTCGGGACTATAGTTTAGAACAGAGTTGTTATAAAAACTATCGTCATCTGTATTTGGTTTTATTTTCTGAAGGACTCTATGAATATCTATTTTCTGTACCTGAGTAGTATCTCCATAATAATAGTTATTATATTTTAAAATCATCGAAATTGAATCAAACACATAATTAACTGCTTCTGTGTCTGAGCCTCCACTTAATAAGGAATAAGATTTTGCGCCTAATTGAAAATAGCTGTCTGATTTTACTTTACCAAAAATGGGATCTTCGTAATTACCTATTAGAATCCTGCTTTGGGATGAAGTAACAAGTGAATCAAAATTTATTGTAGACATATCTACAGTCACTGTATCAATCAGGATTACCTTATTATTTACAGCGAGATAATCAGCACCAACAACAAATTCGCCTGCATCTGTGTCTGTACCACATGAGAATATTGCAAAAGCAAAAAATAACATCAATATAAACTTATTCATAATCCATTTTTGAACAAATATAGACCGCGTCGTTTTGTACTACACAATAACATATACAGTCGCACATTTTTGAACTGTGAATAGTAGAAAATCATCTATAACTGAATTATAGCCTTTAATACCTCATTCGACCTCAAAAAACGCGGTTTAGTCTATCAAAAACTACCATACATATATCTTCTTTTTTTTTAAACCATCAGCCTCCTACTTTTGAGCCAATAATTAAGTAATGAAAAAACGATTTTTAATTTGTTCGGTTTTATCTGTTTCTTTTTTCGGAATGAAAGCTCAGGAAAAAATTTCTGCAGAGGTAAATATAAAAACGGAACCTACTGAGAAAATTAATTTTAATGAAACCAATATTGGATTTTCATTTCATAAAAAAATAAACTCAAATACTACTATAACGAATACATTAATCTATTCGAATATGAAGGTAAATTATGAATCAGGAAGTTTTAAGGTTTTTGAAAACCTAGATCAGTTGAATCAGATTCAGAATAAATTTAATTTTTCTTATACTGTTTCTGATAAGACAAAATTGAAGTTCTCTTTAACACCAACTGCTAGTTTTCAGCAAAACTTAAATACCTCTGATTTTACCATTTTAGGAAACTTTGAGTTTAGCCGACAATTGGGGTCAAAAACAACAATTAATATCGGTGCAGCAAAAACAAATGCTTTTGGTTATCCCAAACTTACACCGGTTTTATCTTTAGGTTATAAATTAAATAAACAAAGTAATATTATTATCGGATTTCCGGATTCAGAAATAACGTATTCCAACAATGTCAGGAATAAGTTTATCGTGACGAATAGTTTTAATGGTAATTTTTATCATTTAGATTCTCAAAATCTGGATTATAATGCCTCAAAAGTAATTGTATCACAAATGACTTCTGCTTTTGAATATGAAAGAAATATGGACAAAAACTGGTTTATAAACTTTAAGGCAGGATATGATTTTAATAAAAAATACATTCTGACGGACGACAACAATCATAAGGTTTATGATTTTAATATAAGTGACGGCTACATCTTAGGAATTGGGATCAAATACAAACAATAAATAAATTTAATACTATGAATAATTTTAAAAAGGGAATATTATTCGCGGCACTGTTTTCGGGCTTGTTTTTTTCAGGTTGCAGCAATGATGATGAAGATGATGAGTTAATTGGAAACTGGATAAAAAAATCAGCGTTTGACGGACCAGCAAGATCTAGTGCGACTAGTTTTGTTATTGGAGATTATGCTTATATAGCAACCGGGTATACGGGAGACGTATATCTAAAAGATTTATGGGCTTATAATTCAACTGGGGATTACTGGGAGCAAAAGGCCGATTTTACAGGAATAGGGAGAAGTTCTGCATCTAGTTTTACCCTAAATAGTAAAGGTTATGTTGGATTGGGTTATGACGGTACAAATAAACTTAAGGATTTTTATCAATATGATCCTGTTAGCAACAGCTGGACACAAAAAACAGATTTTACAGGGACGGCAAGATATGCGGCTGTTGGTTTTCAGGCTGGCGGAAAAGCTTATTTTGGAACCGGTTATGACGGAAATTATTTAAAAGATTTTTATCAGTATGATGATCAGGCAAATACCTGGACACTTGTAAACGGATTTAGCGGAAATAAAAGACGCAACGCTACTGTTTTTGTTATTGATAATAAGGCCTATCTCGCAACTGGTGTAAATAATGGGGTTTATCAGGAAGATTTTTGGGAATTTAATCCTTCTACTGATGTCTGGACACGAAAAAGAGATATTGATAAGGATGAAGATGATGACGACTCTTACAATGATGATTATGCCATTGTTCGTTCTAATGCATCGAGCTTTACAATGAATGGATTAGGGTATGTGGTAGGCGGAGAAAGTGTAAAAACTATATGGGAATACAATCCGTCAGCAGACGTTTGGGTTGAAAGAACTCCAATGGAAGGTGCAACAAGAACTGATGCTGTAGGCTTTGCTATTAATAACCGTGGTTTTTATATGTTGGGAAGAATAGGTACAACGTATTTTGATGACGCATGGGAATTTAAACCAACCGAGGAACAAAATGATGATGATAATTAATATTAAACGATTCTTCCGGAGTACAATCCGGAAGAATTTATTACTTGTTATATTGGTTTTACAATTTACAGCTTGTTCAAACAATCAAACATTTAAAACGCAAACCTTTAGGACACCTTCAGGATGGGGCTATGCAATTGTCTATAAAGGACAAATTATTATCAAACAATCGGTTATTCCGGTAATTAATGATTCTAAAAGTTTTGCTACAAAAGAAGATGCGCAAAAACTGGCTGAACTGGTTGCAAAAAAACTCCGGAAGAACATATCGCCAACGGTAAATAAAAATGAATTAATTTTATTAAAAATAAAATTATAAATGAACATAGGCGCTATAAAAAATACAAGCTCAAATAAAATTCTGTTTCATGTCATTATATGGGTATTCTTTATTTTGACTTCACTAATACAGTTTTACGAAAGTCCGTTTACAATAAATAATGATTTTTATGTACAGTGGTTTACAGGTATCATTTTATTTTATCTGAATTATTTTTATTTGGTTCCTACCCTGCTTTTAGAAAAAAAATACTGGCTTTATTTTGCTTTTGTACTGGCACTTATTATTCTTTTTATGGTTATAAGGATGACCTATTTTATGCCGGAATTTAAGCCTGTCAGACATATCAATATGATGCCTCCTCGTGAGGATATGAAATTTATTTTGAAAGGTCACCGTGTCAAGGCTGTTATGGCACGACAACCTTTATTTTTTAAAATAGGGCCTTCACTTTTTTACATCCTTATTATTACTATTAGTGCTATTATTAGAACATTGACTGAATTTTATAACAACCAACAAAACAAATTAATCGCGGAAACACATAGAACGAATACGGAATTAATTTATTTGCGAAAACAAACCAATCCGCATTTTTTATTTAATTCCTTAAACAGTATTTATTCTCTGGCTCATAAGAAATCTGATTTGGTCCCTGATGCCATCGTAACATTATCAGAATTAATGCGCTACATGCTGTATGAAACAGATAATAAAACGGTGGCTTTAGAAAAAGAAATCAATTATATTCAGAATTATATTGAATTACAAAAGCTAAGGCTCAATAACATAGAAGACATTTATATTAATGTTCATGGCGATACCAAAAATAAATTTATTGAGCCTTTGCTGCTCATTTCTTTTGTTGAAAATGCTTTTAAATACGGGACCGATTATAAGGGAGCCGCACATATAAAAATTAAGATTACTATTTTTGAAAACAGCCTTGATTTCTGGATAGAAAATACAATTGAGAATTATGTAAAAGATCCTGAAAATTCAGGAATTGGATTGGTCAATATTCAAAGCAGGCTTGATTTACTGTATCCGAATGCACACCAGCTTACTATAACGC
>Ga0307406_10000162_pt1 | contig 40382 bp, 39 predicted proteins | sample 322Cmetagenome_3_FD_203706 | JGI IMG/M metagenome (GOLD analysis project Ga0307406, IMG submission 203706) | Maize rhizosphere microbial communities from greenhouse at UC Davis, California, United States - 322HYB-C-2 | ecosystem: Host-associated > Plants > Roots > Rhizosphere > Soil | place...
AGCACCTGCAGGCGTATAAGGGCGCGGTGATCGCGATCACCCACGACCGGTACTTCCTCGACCACGTCGCCGAGTGGATCGCCGAGGTCGACCGCGGTCGTCTCATCGGCTACGAGGGCAACTACTCGACCTACCTCGAGAAGAAGGGCGAGCGCCTGGAGGTCCAGGGCAAGAAGGACGCGAAGCTCGCCAAGCGCCTCAAGGAGGAGCTCGAGTGGGTTCGGTCGAGCGCCAAGGGCCGCCAGACCAAGTCCAAGGCCCGTCTCGCCCGCTACGAGGAGATGGCGACGGAGGCGGAGCGGACCCGGAAGCTGGACTTCGACGAGATCCAGATCCCCGCCGGCCCTCGCCTCGGTGGCATAGTCATCGACGCCAAGAAGCTGCAGAAGGGCTTCGATGACCGCGTGCTGATCGACGGCCTCAGCTTCAACCTGCCGCCGAACGGCATCGTCGGCGTCATCGGGCCGAACGGTGTGGGCAAGACCACGCTGTTCAAGACGATCGTCGGCCTCGAGCCGCTCGACGGAGGCGACCTGAAGGTCGGCGAGACGGTCAAGATCAGCTACGTCGACCAGTCGCGCTCGAACATCGACCCGAACAAGACCCTGTGGGAGGTCGTGTCCGACGGGCTCGACTACATCCAGGTCGGCAAGACCGAGATCCCCTCTCGCGCCTACGTCTCGAAGTTCGGCTTCAAGGGGCCGGACCAGCAGAAGAAGGCCGGCGTCCTCTCCGGTGGTGAGCGCAACCGTCTCAACCTCGCGCTGACGCTGAAAGAGGGCGGCAACCTGCTGCTCCTCGACGAGCCCACCAACGACCTCGACGTCGAGACGCTGAGCTCGCTGGAGAACGCTCTGCTCGAGTTCCCCGGCTGCGCCGTGGTCATCACCCACGACCGGTGGTTCCTCGACCGCATCGCGACGCACATCCTCGCCTATGAGGGCACCGACGAGAACCCCGGCCAGTGGTACTGGTTCGAGGGCAACTTCGAAGCCTACGAGGAGAACAAGATCAGCCGCCTCGGACCGGATGCCGCGAAGCCGCACCGCTCCACGCACCGCAAGCTCACGCGCGACTGATGTCCTCGCCCCGCCTGCACATCCCGATCCACCTCCGCTGGGGCGATCTGGATGCCTTCAACCACGTCAACAACACCTCGATGCTCAAGCTGCTCGAGGAGGCGCGGGTGCGGGCGTTCTGGCGTGCAGGGCCGGGGGAGGAGGCGCCGTCCACGGCTGTGCTCGACTCCGGCATCGACGAGGGAATCCTCACCCTCATCGCCCGCCAGGAGATCGAGTATCTGGCTCCGGTGCCGTACCAGCGCCGCCCACTCGAAGTGCAGATGTGGTTCGGGAAGCTCGGCGGGTCGAGCGTCGAGGTCTGCTACGAGGTGCACAACGACCCCGCCGCCGAGCCTCGGACGATCTATGCGCGCTCGACGGCGGTAATCGTCCTGGTGGACGCGGCCAGCGGTCGTCCGACTCGTCTGACCCAGGAGATGCGCGACGCCTGGGAGCCCTTCGTGGGCGCGTCGATCGAGTACGCGCACCGCTAGACCGATTCGGCACCTCGTCGCGGTACCGTCGTCGTGTGCCCTCACGCCGACGATTCCCCGCCACCACGTCATCGGCGGCGCGTGCACGCTACGCGAAACGGCGGCAGCGCCGGCTCGACAAGGTGACCAACGACCTCACCCCGTCCCAGTGGGCCGACATCGTGGCGGCCTGGGGCGGATGCGCATACTGCGGCGTGCAGGACGACCGGCTCCAGCGCGACTGCGTCATGCCGATCTCCCGGGGCGGGCGATACACCGTCGACAACGTCGTCCCTGCGTGCGCATCCTGCAACGCGAGCAAGAGCAACAGCGAGGTCACCGGTTGGCTGCGCCGCAAGAAGCTCGACGAGCGCCGCTTCCTCGTCCGCTACGCCGAGATCCTGCCCACGCTCAGTCGGGACTAGTCCGAGGGCACGCGGATCATGATCTCCTGCGCGACGCTGGCCACGAGACCGCCTTCGCGGGAGTAGATCCGTCCGGTGGCGAGCCCCCGGCCCCCGCGCGCGTTCGGTGACTCCTGCACGTAGAGCAGCCACTCGTCCACCCGGGCCGGACGATGCCACCACATCGCATGGTCGAGGCTCGCGACCTTCAGCCCCGGCATCGCCCAGTACACGCCGTGCGCCCGCAGGATCGACTCCTGGATCGTCATGTCGCTCAGATAGGCGAGCGCCGCGCGGTGCAGGCGCTGATCGTCGGGAAGCGGCGCGCGCATGCGCATCCAAACCGCCTGTCTGGCCGCATGCGGATCGTCGCTCGGCAGGTAGAGCGGAGAGTCCACGTGTCGGATGTCGGCAGCCCGCTCGCTCAGCATCCGCGCGGTCCCTCCGGGGAGTCCCTCCACGCGATCCTCGTCCGGAGCGAGATCCTCCGGGGCAGGTATCCCCTCCGGCATCGGCTCCGCATGCTCCACGCCAGGATCCGCGTCCTGGAACGACGCGATCATCGAGAAGATCGGCACGCCGTTCTGGTACGCCTGGGACCGCCGCGTCGAGAACGACCGGCCGTCGTGGATGCGGTCGACGGCGATCGTGATCCCCTGACTCGCATCCCCCGGACGAAGGAAGTAGCCGTGCATCGAGTGGACGGCGCGATCCTCGGGGAGGGTGCGCTCCGCGGCGATCAGGCTCTGCGCCAGGACCTGACCCCCGTAGATGCGCCCGGTCGGCATCGGATGCGATGCCCCGGTGAAGATGTCCTCGGTGGTGCGCGCCTGCGTGACCTCGAGGTCGAGCACGTCGAGCAGTCGTTCGACGGTCCGGATGGCGTGGTCTTCGGGGCTCATTCTTTCCTCTCCGCGACCGCGGGCACCGGTCCGTTGGTAGTTTAGAACGCGTGCCGCATCACCTTCTCCTCACCGATCCCGAAACGGCGAAGGACGTCCTCACGTTCGTGGGGAGGGCGACGAGGATCACGGATGACGGCGTGCGACTTCAGGCTTCGAACGGCGTCCTCGCGCTCACGACGGCAGCACTCGCCCCGCACGGGCTCTTCGACAGCACGCCCACCGTGCTCGCCATGCGCATCGTGCACGCCGACCCGGAGCTCGAGTGCGACATCGTCGTCGACCAGCTCACGGCGGCCGACGACCCATTGCGCTTGACGCTCCCCGAGACGGGACTCTCACCGGCCTGGGCCGGGGTCGCACCGCCCCGAGGGGACTGGACGCCGGCGGCGATGCTTCCGGCGTCGATGATCGCTCAGCGCGCACAGTGGGGCATCTCCGCCGTCGCACGAGGGGCGACGCCGGGATCGGGCGAGGAGGCCGTTCGTGCCCTGCGCGCGGCGATCTGGGGCGAGCCCGACGACGATCTGGGCGGCCTGCCCCGAGGGATCGCCTTCGCCGCCGACGCCCTGGGATTCATCTCGGGCGAGGAGGAGGTCCCTGTGATGCGTTCGGGACGATGGACCCGCCTGGCGTTCCGGCGCGGGCATGTACTGGCGCGCGGACCGGTCGCATCCGGGCTGACGGCCGTCCGCGACACCGGTACTGCCGGCTGAGCCCCTCGCTGACTCAGCGCCCGGCGGCGCGTCCCGCCTGGCGGCCGGAGAACAGACATCCTCCGAGGAAGGTTCCCTCCAGCGCCCGGTACCCGTGCACGCCCCCACCGCCGAAGCCGCTCGCCTCTCCTGCGGCATACAGCCCGGGGATCGCTGCGCCCGCGGCATCGAGTGCCCTCCCGTCGAGGTCGGTGTTGATGCCGCCGAGCGACTTCCGCGTGAGCACGTGCAGCTTGACCGCGATGAGGGGCCCGGCTGCCGGATCCTGCAGACGATGCGGCGCCGCGGTGCGGATCAGCTTGTCGCCGCGGTAACTGCGCATCGAGCGCAGCATCCCGATCTGCGCGTCCTTCGTGAAGTCATTGTCCATCTCGCGGTCTCGCGCGACGACCTCGCGCCGCACGTTCTCGATGTCGAGAGCCTCGCCGCCCGGATGCTGCTGCATCTGCTCGAGCAGGGACTCGAGGTCCGATTCCACGATGAAGTCCTCACCCTCGTCGAGGAACGCCTGCACCGGACCGGTCGGGCCCTTCGCGAGTCGGGAGGTGAGCAGCAACCCGACGTCTTTGCCGGTGAGGTCGGGATTCTGCTCGCTGCCGGAGAGCGCGAACTCCTTCTCGACGATGCTCCGCGAGGTGACGAACCAGGAGTGGTCGTGGCCGGTCGTGCGCAGATGCTCCAGTGTCCCGAGCGTGTCGAAGCCCGGGAACAGCGGGACAGGAAGCCGCTTGCCGGTCGCATCGAGCCACAGCGAGGACGGACCGGGAAGGATGCGGATGCCGTGCGACGGCCACACCGGGTCCCAGTTCGTGATCCCCTCGACGTAGTGCCACATCCGGTCGCCGTTGATCAGGCGAGCACCTGCAGCCTCGCTGACGGCCTGCATCGAGCCGTCGACGTAGGCCGGAACTCCGGTGAGCATGTGGTCGGGTGGCGTGCCGAGACGCGAGGGCCAGGCCGCTCGCACCATGTCGTGGTTTCCGCCGATGCCGCCGGACGAGACGATCGTGGCGCCGGCGCTGATCTCGAACCCGCCGATCACCTCACGGGAGGACTCAGCGCCGCGTCGTGCGCCGCTCGTCGCCAGCACGTCGCCGCGCGCGCCCGTGACGACACCGTCGGTGACGATCAGCTCGGAGACACGGTGGCGCGGCAGCACCGTGAGATGTCCCTCGCGCTCGCCCTGCTCGACCGCGGCTGCGAACGGCGCGACGACCCCTGGCCCGGTTCCCCAGGTGATGTGGAAGCGGGGGACCGAGTTGCCCGGCCCGATCGCCCCGTACCCGCCGCGCTCCGCCCACCCGACCACGGGGAAGAAGCCGACGCCGCGCTCACGCAGCCAGGCGCGCTTCTCGCCGGCCGCGAACTGCAGATAGGCCTCTGCCCACCGCCGCGGCCACTCATCCTCCGGGCGATCGAAGCCCGCGTTGCCGAACCAGTCCTGCGTCGCGAGCTCGAGCGAGTCCTTGATGCCCAGACGACGCTGCTCGGGGGAGTCGATGAAGAAGAGTCCGCCGAACGACCACCACGCCTGCCCGCCGAGGTTCGTCCGCGGCTCCTGGTCGATGAGGATGACCCGACGCCCGGCCGTGAGGGCCTCGGCGGCGGCGACCAGCCCGGACAGCCCCCATCCGATCACCAGGACATCAGTGGACAGGGGCGTCTTCGTCATGAGTTCTCCGTTGATTCCTGACGTGATCGGGTCTCGAGCGTGGGACGCCCGCCGGTGGCGGTCCCGATCCCCGATGGCTCGAATGTGTTCACCATGGCATAGGCCGCCCGCTCCAGGTAGTCCCAGAGCGTCGATTCGTGCAGGGGCGACAACTGCGCCTCGTCCACGGCGGTCCTCATGTGACGGAGCCAACGATCCCGAGCGTCGGGATCGACGTGGAAGGGCATGTGGCGCATGCGCAGGCGCGGATGCCCGCGGGTCTCGCCGTAGGTGGTCGGGCCGCCCCAGTACTGCTCGAGGAACATGAGCAGGCGCTGCTCGGCAGGCCCGAGATCCTCCTCGGGGTACATCGGCTTGAGCACCGGGTCAAGCGCGACCTCGCGATAGAAGACCGAGACGATCTTCGCGAACGTCTCGTGTCCGCCGACCTCGTCGTAGAACGTCATTTCTGGGGGCTCCCATCGTCGGTCGGCTTCTTGCGACGCCAGATCCCGCGGTCGGGGATGACCGGCACTCCGGTGACGGCGTTGGGGCGGGTCCTGGGGGGATTCGCCCCGCGCACGCGTCGAGCTCCGTCGAGTCCGGTCGGGGCGACCTCGACCATGCTCGGCACCGCGATCTCCTTCTCAGTGAGCGCAGCGCGCAGGCGGCGGCGGAGTTCCTGAGCGACGTCGTCCTTCGCGTTGGCGCGCGCCTTGATCACGATGCGCACGACGAGGGCGTCCCCGCTGATCGACTCGAGGCCCCAGAGCTCGGGCTTCTCGATGATGCGGGTGCGCCACTTGGGATCCTTCGCGAGCCCCTGTGCGGTCTCCAGCATCGTGTGCTCGACCTGCTCCAGATCGGAATCGGCCGGCACTCCGAGATCGATGATCGCGCGAGCCCAGCCCTGCGACATGTTGCCGATGCGGGTGACCTCGCCGTTGCGCACGTACCAGAGGGTGCCGTTCACGTCGCGCACCTGGGTGATGCGCACGCTGACGTACTCGACCACCCCGCTCGCGAGCCCCAGGTCGACCACGTCGCCGATCCCGATCTGGTCCTCGGCGACGATGAAGATGCCGTTGAGAACGTCCTTGACGATGTTCTGGGCGCCGAAGCCGAGGCCGGCGCCGACGGCGGCGGTGAGCAGGGTCAGCGAGCCGAGGAGGCCGGGGGAGAGGGCGCCGACCACGAGCACGAGCGCGATCACGACGAGCATCACGTTCACGATGTTCTGCAGGATCGTTCCGAGCGTGCGCGTCCGCTGGACGAGCCGCATGTCGGACAGCGGGGAGCGCTCGAGCGCCTGCGTGTCGTCGACCGCCGCCTTGTTCTTGGCGCTGTCGACGATGCGATGCACCACGCGACGGATGACGACGCGCAGGATGAGTCCGATGACGATGCAGCTGACGACGATGAGGGCGACGGCGAGCGCCTTCATGCCGACGTCGCCGAGCACGAGGAGGGTCTGCTTCCACCACTCCGGGAGCGGGGTCTCGACAGGGGGAACCGTGTCTTCGAAGGGGATGATCATCACCACAGATCCTAGCGAGCGGGCCTCTGCGCAGGCTGGACACGACGACAGGCTCGGCGACCCCGCGTCGGGGCGCCGAGCCTGTCGGGGTGATCAGTCGTCCGCGTCGCGCGACTGCGCGGCCAGAGCGCGCTCGACGTCGGCCAGGTTCTCCAGGACGAGGCGGCGGAGCGCCGGCGCGGCATCCTGGTTCGCGGCGAGCCAGGCGCGCGTGGCGTCACGCAGCGCGATGTCCGCGAGCGCCGTCGGGAACAGCCCCACGACGAGGTACTGCGCGATCTGGTACGAGCGCGACTCCCAGACGGGAAGCAGCATCTCGAAGTATGCCGGCACGAACTCCCGCAGGGCCTCGGCGCCGGCCGGATGCACGAAGCCCAGCGCTGCCGATCGGACGATCGTGTTGGGGGCGTCGTCCCGTTCGATGAGCGAGGCCCACGCGGCCTTCTTCGACGCCGCGTCGGGGAGGGCGGCCCGCGCCTGGGCGGCGAACTCGCCACCCTTGGCGGTGTTGTCCGCGGCGAGGGCGGCGTCGATGGCCCCGGCATCCGTCGCGCCGATCGTGGCGAGGCCGACGAGCAGCTGCCAGTTCAGGTCGGCGTCGATCTCGAGCCCGGGGAGGGTCTCCTCACCGGAGCGCAGGCGCCCGACGATTCCCGCGTGCTCGGGCGTGACGAGGGCGTTCGCGAACGCGGTGACGAACTGCAGCTGGCTGTCGCTGCCGGGCTCGGCGGCCTCGGCCAGTGCCCAGATGCCGTCGGCGACCTTCAGGCGTGCGGCCTCGCGGTCGGCGGGCGCCACGTACAGCGTCGCTGCGGTCCGCAGCTGGCCGAGCGTGGTGCGGACGGTCGTGGACTCCGTCTCCCGGCCGATGTTGCCGAGCACCAGGTCGATGTAGGCGGATGCCGGTGTCTCGGCGTCGCGCGTCTGATCCCACGCCGCGCCCCAGACCAGCGAGCGCGCCAGCGGGTCGTGGATGTCGGCGAGGTGGGCGATCGCCGTGGCGAGCGACTTCTCGTCGAGACGGATCTTGGCATACGCGAGGTCGTTGTCGTTGAGGAGCACCAGATCGGGGCGCTTGATGCCCTGCAGCTCCGGCACCTCGGTGCGATCACCGTCGACGTCGACCTCGACGTAGTGCGTGCGCGTGAGCGTGCCGTCGGCCAGCGTGTAGAAGCCGATGCCGAGGCGGTGCGGACGGATCGTCGGGTAGTCGGCCGGTGCGGTCTGCGTGATGGCGAAACGCGAGATGGTGCCGTCGCCGCCTTCGGCGATGACCGGCTCCAGCGTGTTGACGCCGGCCGTCTCGAGCCACTTCTTCGACCACGTGCTGAGGTCGCGACCGCTCGTGGCCTCGAGCTCGGAGAGCAGGTCGCTCAGCTCGGTGTTGCCCCACGAGTGCTTCTGGAAGTACTGCGAGACCCCGCCGAAGAACGCCTCGATGCCGACCCAGGCCGCGAGCTGCTTGAGCACGGAGCCGCCCTTGGCGTAGGTGATCCCGTCGAAGTTGACCTGGACGTCTTCGAGATCGTTGATCTCCGCGACGATCGGATGCGTGGAGGGAAGCTGGTCCTGGCGATAGGCCCAGGTCTTCTCCATCGCGTTGAACGTGGTCCACGCCTCGGTCCATTCGGTGGCTTCCGCCGTGGCGATGGTCGATGCCCACTCGGCGAAGGACTCGTTGAGCCAGAGGTCGTTCCACCACTTCATGGTGACGAGGTCGCCGAACCACATGTGCGCCAGCTCATGCAGGATCGTGACGACACGGCGCTCCTTGACCGCGTCGGTCACCTTGCTGCGGAACACGTAGGTCTCGGTGAAGGTGACCGCGCCCGCGTTCTCCATCGCTCCGGCGTTGAACTCGGGCACGAAGAGCTGGTCGTACTTCGCGAACGGATACGGCACGCCGAACTTCGACTCGTAGTACGCGAAACCCTCGCGGGTCTTGTCGAAGATGTAGTCCGCATCGAGGTGCTGCCACAGGCTCTTGCGGCCGTAGACACCGAGGGGGATCACCCGGCCCGACGCGCTCGTCAGCTCCGAGAAGGTCGACTCGTAAGGTCCTGCGACGAGCGCGGTGATGTACGAGGAGATGCGGGGAGTCGGCTCGAAGCCCCACGTGGCGGTGACGTCGTCGTCGTGGAGGATCGGCTCGGGCGTCGGGGAGTTGGAGACGACCTTCCATGCCGAAGGGGCCGTGATCGTGAACTGGAACGTGGCCTTGAGGTCGGGCTGCTCGAAGACGGCGAAGACGCGGCGAGAATCCGGGACCTCGAACTGCGAGTAGAGGTAGACCTCTTCGTCGACGGGATCGACGAAGCGGTGCAGTCCCTCGCCGGTGTTGGTGTACAGGCAGTCGGCGTCGACGACCAGCACGTTCTCCGCCTGGAGTCCGGTGAGGGCGATGCGCGAGTCGGCGAAGACCTCGTCCGGGTCGAGCTGCTCGCCGTTGAGGGAGATCTCGCGGACTTCCCGCGCGATCAGGTCGATGAAGGTGAAGCTCGCAGGCGTCGCGGAGAAGCGCACGACGCTGCGGGAGCCGAAGACCTCGGCACCCTTGGTCAGATCGAGGGCCACCTCGTACGACTGGGTGTCGACGACGTCGCGGCGCTCCTGCGCTTCGATGCGGGTGAGGTTCTCTCCAGGCACAGATGTACTCCCAGGGGTGAGGGGATGTCACCGGAGTCGGGCGCAGTTGGCGCCGACGGCAACCCTGACAGCCTACGCCAGAGCAGCGGACCAGCTCGCTCCGGAGAGGTGAAAGGATGGGACGGTGACTGCGACCGAGCCGAACCCCGTCCTCTTTGCCTCGCCTGCCGCTGCCGGCGGCGCACCGTTCGTGACGACGCCGGTCGCCTACGACGGCATCCTCCTGGCGGGCTTCGGCGGACCGGAGGGCCAGGACGACGTGATCCCGTTCCTGCGCAACGTCACGAGGGGTCGCGGCATCCCGGACGAGCGACTGGAGGAGGTCGCCCACCACTATCGCCACTTCGGCGGTGTGAGCCCGATCAACGGTCAGAACCGGGTGCTCAAGGAAGCCCTCGAGGCGGAACTCGCGGACCGCGGGATCGACCTGCCCGTGTACTGGGGCAACCGCAACTGGGCCCCGTACCTCGAAGAGGTGGTGACGGAGGCCTCCGCTCAGGGGCACAACACGCTCCTGGCTTTCGCGACGAGCGCCTACAGCTCCTTCTCCAGCTGCCGCCAGTATCGCGAGGACTTCGCGCGAATCCTCGAGGACACCGGACTCGGCGACACCGTCACGATCGACAAGATCCGTCCCTTCTACGACCACCCGGGCTTCGTCGAGGCCTTCGAGACCGGGGTGCGCGAGGCGGTCGAGCAGTTCCTGGCCGCCGGCAACGCCGCCGCCGACATCCAGATCCTCTTCTCCACCCACAGCATCCCGACGGCCGACGCCGAGCGCTCCGGCGCGCGCGACATCGAATGGGGCGAGGGCGGCGCCTACGCGGCCCAGCACCTGGCCGTCGCCGCGTGGGTCATGGACCGCGTCCGCGAGAGCGTGCCGGCAGCGGCGGACGTCTCCTGGGAGCTCGTCTACCAGTCGCGTTCCGGTCCCGCCTCCCAGCCCTGGCTGGAGCCCGACGTCTGCGACGTGATCGGCGAGCTGCCCTCCCGCGGGCGCACGGCCGTCGCCGTGGTGCCCGTCGGGTTCATGAGCGATCACATGGAAGTGCTGTGGGACCTCGACACCGAGGCCGCCGAGGCCGCGGAGGAGGCAGGGCTCGCGTTCACGCGCACCCCCACCCCCGGCGTCTCGCCCTCGTTCGTCGCGGGGATCGTGGACCTGATCGAGGAGCGGCTCCAGGGCCGCCCCAACGAGGAGCGTCCGCACGTCACCGCGCTGCCCGGCGGGTTCGACGTCTGTCGTCCCGGATGCTGCGAGAACATCCGTGCGGGGTTCAAGCCGGCCGCGGCGGGCGTCGCGCCCTGACATCCCCTCGCGCGGTCGCCGCTTCTAGGATGGGAGCCATGCGCATCCACATCGCCACCGACCACGCGGGTCTCGACTTCTCCACGCAGCTGCAGGATCACCTGCGTACCGCCGGACATGAGGTCATCGATCACGGTCCGATCGTCTACGACGCGGTCGACGACTATCCCGCCTTCTGCATCCGTGCGGCGCAGGCGGTCGTCGCCGACCAGACGGCCGGCGTCGAGGCGCTCGGCATCGTCTTCGGAGGGTCCGGCAATGGGGAGCAGATCGCCGCGAACAAGGTGCAGGGCATCCGGGCAGCACTCGTCTGGAACCTCTCGACGGCCGAGCTGGCCCGCGAGCACAACGATGCGAATGTCATCTCCATCGGTGCGCGACAGCACACGTACGACGAGGTCACGGGCCTGATCGACCGCTTCATCGCGACGCCGTTCTCCGGCGAGGAGCGTCACGTCCGCCGGATCGGGCAGATCGCGGAGTTCGAGCGCGACGGCTCCCTCCTTCCGGACCCGAGGGCCTGACATGCCTGAGGGGCATTCCGTCCATCGCATCGCCCGGCAGTTCGACCGGAACTTCGTCGGGAAGACGCTGCGCGCTTCGAGCCCGCAGGGCCGTTTCGCCGAGGGCGCGGCCGTCCTCGACGGGCGGGCAGCCGTGAGCGTCAAGGCCGTCGGCAAGCAGATGTTCCTCGAGACCGAGGGCGACCTCTGGCTGCGGGTGCATCTGGGCCTCTACGGGGCCTGGGACTTCGCGGGAGAGATCCTGCTCGACCCCACGATCGCTTCCGCGAACGGGCGCATGGGCCAGACGAATCAGCGCGGCACGGTGCTGGACGAGCCGATCCTCGACGACGCTGGGGAGAACTCGCTCTCCTCGATCGGCGCACCGCGGCGCACACGCGTGCATGTACGGATGTCTGAGCAGACGAAGGGGCTCGCGGACGAGGGCATGGACTGGCCGCCGCCGATCGTGGGCCAGGTGCGGCTGCGTCTCATGACCGACATCACCGCTGCCGACCTGCGCGGACCGACGGCCTGTGTGTTGCAGACACCGGAGGAGATGCTCGCCACCGTCGCGAAACTCGGCCCCGATCCTCTCGTCGGCGATCCGGTGGAGAACGAGGAGCGGTTCGTCCGCGCCGTCGCCAAGACGCAGACCGTCATCGCCCTGCTGCTGATGGATCAGTCGGTCGTGAGCGGCATCGGCAACGTCTACCGCGCGGAGATGCTCTACCGTCAGCGTCTGAACCCGCATACGCCGGGACGCGACGTGCCGGAGGAGATCGTCCGCGCCCTGTGGCACGACTGGGTGCGGCTGCTCGCGATCGGCGTCGAGACCGGTCAGATGATGACCATGGACGACCTCTCTCCGGACGAGTACCGGGCGGCCATGGCGAGCAGGGACGACCGACACTGGGTCTATCACCGCGCTGGTCTGCCCTGTCGGGTGTGCGGCACGGAGATCGCCCTCGAGGAGATCGGTGCGCGCAAGCTGTACTGGTGTCCTCGCTGCCAGGCGTGACGGTCCCGCTCTAGGCTGGATTCATGCGACAGAATCCGAGCTTCACGCTGGCCGACGTCACCGAGATGCGTCGAGTGATCGATGCGAATCCGTGGGCGAACATCGTCAGCGCGGGGAGCGACGGGCTCGTCGCCTCGCACTACGTGGTTCTGCTGGACGAAACGCGGGACGATCTCACGGTCGTGGGCCATGTCGGCCGGCCCGATGACCTGATCCACGGTATCGGGGAGCGCGAGCTCCTGGTGGTCTTCCAGGGCCCGCACGGCTACGTGTCGCCCGGGTGGTACGGCGACGTGCAGGCGGTCCCGACCTGGAACTACACGGCCGTGCACCTCTCCGGAGTGCCGGAGATCTTGAGCGACGAGGAGAACCTCGAGGTGCTCGATCGCCTGGTACGCCGCTTCGAGGAGCGGATGCCGGATCCGCGCCTGATGTGGGAGCGGCCGAACGACCCCGCTTTCGTGCAGCGCCTGGCCGCGGGGACGGTCGGGTTCCGGCTGACGCCGACGCGGGTGGTCGCCAAGCGGAAGCTGAGTCAGAACAAGCCCGCCGAGACGATCGAGGCCGTGATCTCCGCGCTGTCGGAAGACGGGCCCTACGCCAACCGCGAGCTCGCCGCAGAGATGCGCCGTGCGCAGGACGCGCGCACGGGAGCGTCGCGTTGACCGCGCGGGAGACGGTCGTCGACACCGTGCGAGCCGTGCGGATCGCTGGCCCCGGCCGCGAGTTCCTGATCGACGACGAACCCGTCGACATCTTGATCGAGGACGGGCGCATCGCCGATATCGCTCCGACCGGAGCGCTCCGTGCGCGAGGCGAGGTCCTGGATGCGGACGGAGCCTGGGCGGTTCCGGGGCTCTGGGACAATCACGTGCACACCGTGCAGTGGGCGCTGGCCGAAGAGCGGGCGCCCCTCGGATCGGCGGACTCGGCGGCGGCCGCGGCACGCCTCATGAGCGATGTGCGGCCGCTCTCGGACGGTCGACGCGTGGGCAGCGGCTTCCGTGACGCGCTCTGGACAGACCTGCCGTCGCTCGAGATGCTGGATGCCGCGACAGGAGCCGTGCCGACCTATCTGATCAACGCCGATGTGCACAGCGTCTGGCTGAACTCCGCCGCCCTCGCCCGTGAGAACTTCCGGAGCCCCGACGGAATTCTGCGTGAAGAGGACGCCTTCGAGATCTCCCGGCGTCTCAACGCCGCCGATCCCGCGCACGGCGACCGGGCGGTGCGGAGCGCCGGTGACCGTGCGGCGGCGCGAGGGATCACCGGACTCGTCGACTTCGACATGGCATGGAACGCCGACGCCTGGCCCCGACGGGTCGACGCCGGTTTCGCCGCGCACCGCGTGGAGTTCGCGATGTACCCGTTCGACCTCGATCGAGCGATCTCGTCCGGTCTCCAGACGGGGGAGCTTCACCAACACCCGGACAGTCCGGAGACGGGGCGCGGGCTCATCCGGGTGGGGTCCCTCAAGGTCATCACCGACGGCTCGCTCGGCACCAGGACGGCTGCCTGTTCGCACGCGTATCCCGGTGATCCGCACAACTTCGGGATGCTGACCGTTCCGTCGGACGCGCTCGTGGAACTGCTGACCCGGGCCACCGGTGCCGGCCTGGCCGTCGCTGTGCACGCGATCGGCGACCGAGCGATCACCTCGGCGCTCGATGCGTTCACCGTCTCGGGAGCCGTCGGAACCATCGAGCACGCGCAGCTCGTGCGACACGCGGATCTCGCCCGGTTCGCGCGGCTCGGCATCTCCGCGAGCGTGCAACCCCAGCATGCGCTCGACGACCGCGACCTCGTAGCCAAGCACTGGGCGGAGCAGACGGCGATCAGCTACCCGCTCGCGTCCTTGCGCAACGCCGGAGCGGAGCTCCGATTCGGCTCGGATGCCCCCGTGGCAGAACTCGACCCCTGGCAGGCGATCGCTGCGGCCGTGGCCCGGACCGACGATGACCGAGCCCCGTGGCATCCGGAGGAGACCCTGACCGTCGACCAGGCGATCGAGGCGAGCGCGCGCTCCACGCTCCGCCCCGGAGAGCCGGCGGACATCGTGCTCTGCGGCGAGGATCCGCGCACGGCGACGGCGGCGCGTCTACGTGAGATGCCGGTCGTCGCAACGCTTCTCGCCGGTCGGCTCACGCACACACGGTAAAGGCCGCCGCACGCGAAAGGGCGGGACTCGGTGATCCCGAGTCCCGCCCTTTCGTGATGGTGGTCAGGCCGCGATGTGCGAGACGAGGAACCAGCGGTCCTTGTCGAGACCGCGCTGGATCTCGATCGCGACGTCCTGGCTCGTCAGGTCGACCTCGTCGAGGCCGTCGACGGCGGCGCGGACGTCGACGAGGATCGCGTCGATGTCGGCGATGACCGCACGGATGAGCTCATCGGACTGCGTGAAGCCGGCGGGGACGCCGGTCGCTCCGGCCTTCGCTGCCACGGCGCTCACGCGCGCGTCGATCGGAAGTCCGAGGGCGACGATGCGCTCTGCGGCGGTGTCGGCGAAGTCGCCGGCGTGCGCGACGATCGTGTCGAGCAGCTCGTGGACGCCGACGAAGTTCGCGCCGCGCACATGCCAGTGGGCCTGCTTGCCGTTGACGGTCAGCGCCTGGAGGCCGAGGACGACGGGGGAGAGGAACTGCGCGGCGCCGGCGGCGACGGTCGGGTCGACGGCGGTGGTGGAAACGGTCTGTGCCTTGCTCATCTTCTGCTCCTCAAAAGCGAAATCTCGTATCTGTTGAAGACAACGCTACTCACGCTCAGACATTCCGCAAGCAAGCTGAGGCTCGGCTCACTTCCGCGTGATTCTGCGGAAGTGAGGGTAGTCTCACCTCATGACCATCGCCTCCGACGCCTCCGTTCTCTCCCTGCCGGACAGCACCCCGTCGATCGATGCCTCCGCGTTCGTCGCGGCGGGTGCGCGCATCGTCGGCGACGTCTCCCTCGCGGCGGGCGCCAGCGTCTGGTACAACGCGGTGCTGCGCGGCGACTCGGCCGGGATAGTCATCGGGCCGGGCAGCAATGTGCAGGACAACGTGTCGGTGCACGTGGATGCCGGGCACCCCGTCGTCGTGGGCTCGAAGGTGTCGATCGGACACAACGCCGTCGTGCACGGCTGCACCATCGGCGACGGCTCGCTCGTCGGGATGGGATCGGTGATCCTCAGCGGCGCGGTGATCGGCGAAGGATGCCTGATCGCGGGCGGCGCCGTCGTGCTCGGCGGGACGGAGGTCCCGGCAGGTTCCCTCGTCGCCGGCGTCCCCGCGAAGGTGCGCCGGTCGCTCAGCGATGAGGAGCGCGCGGGGTTGATCACCAACGCGGAGATCTACCTGGGTCACCTGCAGACCCACGCCGCCGCGTCTCCGGTGTGACCCGGACCGGCCGCTAGGCTGGAACGTGTACGGGGCGGTGGCCAAGCTGGTTAAGGCAGTGGGCTCATAACCCAACGATCGCGGGTTCAAGTCCCGCCCGCCCTACCATCGGTGCCGGTCGTCAGTCGGCGGCGGCGCTCTCGAGGTGCTCGTCGACGAGCGTGATCCCGCCGCTCGAGTTCGCGGAATGCGCGAGATCCTCGATCCAGCTGCGGCTGAGCTCCGGGGTCTCCGGCTCCTGGAAGACGAAGCGGAGCGGGATCGAGGGGTGCAGCCAGAGGGTCGAGCGTCCGGGAGCGTCGCCCTCCGGGTGCCGCCACGACAGCGTGAAACTCTCATTGCGCCGGAGCTTGGTGGCGATCACGACCTTGAGATGAGCGAGCGCGCGGTCCTCGATCTGGATCGGATCCTGGGCATCGCCGTAGTAGAGGCTTCCCATCTGTCAGCAGGCGTCTCGAGAGATGACGGGCGCGTGGCTCATGGAACTCCTCGGGGACGGCAGTGCGGACCGACAGGCGGTCGGGGGATGGTTGAACTCTAGTCAACCTGCGAGACCGTCTCCGCCACGGATCGGAACCCGCCGTCACGGACGAACAGAGTCTTCGCCTGGTGTCACGCGGAGGGCAGGATCCGAGGTGAGGGAGGGCGCCTCGCCGTATGCCTCCCGATACGCCGCGGTGAAGCGGGACGGGTGGCTGAATCCCCACCGACGAGCGATCGCTCGGACGGAGGCGCCTTCGCCGTTCTGGAGATCTCGACGCGCCCCGTCGAGACGCGCGCGCCGGAGGGCATCGGTCGGAGTGATGTCGAGGGCGCGGCGGAAGGCGTACTGGAGGCCTCTCGTCGAGATGAAGGACGCGCCGGCGACGTCATCGACGGTGATCGGCAGATGCGCGTTCTCCTCGATGTAGGACAGGGCGCGCCGCACTGTCATCGGCGCAGCGGAGTGCTGCGGAGGTCGCCGCATCGACTCCGCCAGTGTCGTCGGGAACGTGGACAGCGTCATCATCAGCGCGTGCCGCTCGAACTCGGACAGGAGCAGGCGGTCGTCGCCGGTCTCATCCCCCAGAGCGGCATCGAGGTAGTGGAACATCCGCTCCCACTGCGCTGCCGCAGCGGCCGAGCGCGGCGCGAGTCCGAGAGTGCGCAGCTCGATCCCGTCGTCACCCGTGAACTGCCTGGCGCGCTCCTGCGCCGCCTCGCGGTCGAACACGAATGCCCTGACGCGCGCCGACCGGTGCCATTGCGCCTGGACCGGTGCGCCGTCGGTCAGCCAGGGGAGCCGGGCGTCGAGCGTCTGCCCCTCCGACCAGACGTGGGCGTCGGCGGAGTCGACGCGGCACACCAGGAGCTGGTCGCGCGGCTCGGCGGTGGAGTGGACCTGCGCTGCGAGGTCGTACCTCACGAGCGTCGCGCTGCCGAGATGGGCGGATCGCCAATCGAACCGGAACCGCCGCGGGTCGACCTTCTGCAGCGCCGCAGACGGGACGTACTGCTGCCAGGTGGACTCCACGTCGTCGACGTTCCTGGACGTGAACTGCATCGCCTGCTTCCTCCTCACGCCGCGCGAAATGGGCGCCAATGTGGAGAGTAGTCGAACCGGCCGCGTGGGAAGAACCCGCACGACCGAGATGCTCAATCCGTCGTCGGAGGAGAGGCGCGCACGGGCCAGCTGCCGTCGAGGTGCTCCTCGGGCTCGAGTCGGCCGACGCTGATGAAGTACTCCGTCAGGCTCGCGGCCTGCGAGCGGGCCCAGCCGATCTGACGGGTGTGCAGTTCGGTCAGCGTCGGCGGCAGCGAGAACTGGCGTGCGAGCGCCTGAGCCACGCGCCCGGCGGCGATCGCATCGGCCGACGCCTCGTGCGCATCGTCGAGAGGGACGGCGTAGTGCTCGGCGACGACCTCGAGGGTGCGCTTGCCACGACGGTAGCGGTCGTAGGCCTTGTCGATGACGAAGGGATCGATCACGGGGGCGGGATCGACGAGCGGCTCGACCCCGTGCCTGGTGGCGTCATGGGCGAGCAGGGAGAAGTCGTAGGCGGCGTTGTAGGCGACGACCGGCACGCCCTGATCGAGGAGGGAGCGCAGGGCGGATGTGACCTCGGCGATGACCTCGCCGGCGGGTCGGCCGTACTCGCGCGCGTATCCGGTGGTGATGCCGTGCACCGCCGTCGCGCCGTCGGGAATCACGATCCCCGGGTGGGCGAGCCAGGAGCGCGCCGCGATCTGTCGTCCCTCGGCATCGAGGACCCCGACATGAGCCGTGACCACGCGGTCGGAGGTGACATCGATGCCGGTCGTCTCCAGGTCGAAAACCGCGACACGGGTGAGCCAGGCGGGAAGCGCAGCACCGGGTGACATGCCTTCACCGTAGAGCCGGCGTCGGACATTCAGGAGAAGGCGCACTGCGGCTCGTAGACTCGGAGCATGACGGTGCCATCGCCCTACGCCGACCGACTCCGCCGCCTGCCGGTGCAGCGGCACGAGGTCGCCGTGCGCGGCGGCGTGACCGCGTACTGGGAGTACGGACCGGCGGATGCCGACATCACCGTCGTGGCGGTGCACGGGTTCCGTGGCGAACATCACGGCCTCGAGCCCGTGCTCGCCTACCTTCCCGAGGTGCGGGTGATCGCCCCCGACCTGCCGGGGTTCGGTGAGTCCGCGCCGCTTCCCGGACGCACGCACGACCTCGATGAGTACGCAGCGTGGTTGACCGAGTTCACCGCCGCCGTCGCGCCGGGAGCTGTCATCCTCGGCCACTCCTTCGGCTCCATCGTGACGGCCGCCGCGGTCGCCGGCGGCCTGGCGACGCCGCGCCTCATCCTGCTCAATCCGATCGGCGCCCCGGCTCTGGAGGGTCCGAAGGGGCTCATGACGCGTCTCGCCGTGCTCTACTACGCGCTCGGTGCCCGCCTTCCGGAGCGGCTCGGGACCGCACTGCTGCGGAACCGGGTCATCGTGCGGGTGATGAGCATCACGATGGCGAAGACGAAGGATGCGGCGCTACGGCGTTTCATCCACGACCAGCACGACACGTATTTCTCGCGCTTCTCCGACCGGGACGTGCTGCGCGACGCGTTCGTGGCGAGCGTGTCGCACGACGTGCGGGAGTTCGCCTCGGACATCGAGGTTCCGACGCTCCTGGTCGCCGCCGAGCGCGACGACATCACGCCGATCGAGGCCGAGCGGACGCTGGCCGCGCTGTTCGACGACGCGACGCTGGTGGAGATCGCCCACGTCGGGCATCTCATCCACTACGAGACCCCGGCCGAGGCCGCCGGGGCTGTCCGCCGATTCCTCAGGATTCCCGTCGCGCGAGGCCGATGAGGCCGGCGACCCGGAACGGGATCACCTCGCCCATCGCGAGCGAGGTCTCGGTCCTCTCGACGCCTTCGATCGACAGGATCCGAGCGTCGGTGTCGAAGAGGTGTCTGGCGTCGCGGCAGGCCACGCGCGCGAGAAGGTCGATCGAACCGCTCAGACCGTGAGCCTGGACGATCTCGGGGATGCGCGCGAGCTCGTTGATGATGCGAGGCAGCTCGGGCTGCCGGACGCCGATGTTGACGAACGCCTGCAGCGGGAAGCCGAGCACGTCGGGGGAGAAGGAGCGCTCGTAGGAGAGGAAGACCCCCGTCTGCTCGAGACGCGCCATCCGGGCCTGGATCGTGTTGCGCGAGAGCTTGAGGTTCTCGGCCAGCGCGACGATCGTGATGCGCGGGTCGTCGGCGAGTGCGGCGAGGAGTTCGAGATCGATGCGGTCCAGTCCAGGCATAGTGCCAAACCTTAGCAGGCGCCGGATCGCCGAAATTGAGCAACATGCTCAAGCGCATCGCAATTGCTTGAGCGAGGTGTTGAGCAGACGTAGCCTCAGAGCAGGCCGGTGATGTCGCCGGTGCCGCCGCGAGTACCCCACGAGGGCCGCTGAGGACTTGGAGGACGATGATGTCACCGCAGATCACGCCCATCGCAGACACCGCACAGGATCTGGAGCTCTCCGAGCGCATCCTGGCCCCGGACGGATCGCGCATCGTGAACCCCCGGCTGGACGCCTTCGTGGCCGATGTGGATGCCGCGCAGCTGCGCGCCCTGCACCGCGACATGGTGATCCTCCGCCGCATCGACTCCGAAGGCGTCGCGCTCCAGCGACAGGGTCAGCTCGGCCTGTGGGCGCCATGCCAGGGGCAGGAGGCGACGCAGATCGGAACCGCCAGGGCACTGGCCCCGCAGGACTACGTCTTCCCGAGCTACCGCGAGACCGGCGTCATCTACGCCCGTGGAGCGCAGCCCGGAGACTACGTCCGCATGTGGCGCGGTGAGGAGGGTGCAGGACACGACCCGGAGGCGCTCCGCGTGGCCCCGCTCCAGATCATCATCGGTGCGCAGACGCTGCACGCGGTCGGCTACGCCCTGGGCATCCGCCACGAGGGCGCGGACGAGGTCGCCGTGACCTACTTCGGCGACGGCGCGACCAGCCAGGGCGACGTCAACGAGGCCATGATCTTCGCGTCCTCCTACCAGGCTCCCGTCGTCTTCGTCTGCCAGAACAACCACTGGGCGATCTCCGAGCCCGTGGCGGTGCAGTCGCAGTTCCCGATCGCCGGGCGCGCGCCGGGCTTCGGCATCCCGAGCCTGCGCGTCGACGGCAACGATGTGCTGGCGTGCATGGCGGCGATGCGCTGGGCGCTCGACCACGCGCGTTCCGGCAAGGGACCCGCGTACATCGAGGCCGTGACCTATCGGATGGGACCGCACACGACCGCGGACGACCCCACGCGCTACCGTGACGACGCCGAGCTCGAATCCTGGCGCCGCCGCGACCCCATCGCGCGGCTCGAGCAGTACCTGCGAAGCACGGGGGAGTTCAGCGAGGCGCACGTCGCCGAGACGCAGGCTGCCGCGGACGCCGTCGCCAAGGAGATGCGCGCGGCCTGCCTCGGCATGGTCACCCGCCCGCCGCTCGCCGTCTTCGATGGCGTGTACGCCGAGCCACACACGGGGCTCGAGCGCCAGCGCGACGAGTACGCGGCCTACCTCGCGACGTTCGAGGTGGAGGCGTGACCATGACGGAGATGACTCTCGGCAAGGCCCTCGGAGCAGGTCTCCGCCAGGCCATGCGCGACGACGACAAGGTCGTCCTCCTCGGTGAGGACATCGGCAAGCTCGGCGGCGTGTTCCGCATCACCGACGGACTGCTGGACGAGTTCGGCGCCTCTCGTGTGATCGACACCCCGCTCGCGGAGTCGGGGATCGTCGGCATGGCGGTCGGGCTCGCCTTCCGCGGCTACCGTCCGGTCGTCGAGATCCAGTTCGACGGATTCGTGTACCCGGCGTTCGACCAGATCGTCGCGCAGGTCGCCAAGCTCCACTACCGCACGCAGGGGCGGGCGAAGATGCCGATCACCATCCGCATCCCGTGGGCGGGTGGGATCGGTGCGGCCGAGCATCACTCCGAATCGCCCGAAGCCTACTTCGTGCACACCGCGGGACTCCGCGTCATCGCAGTGTCCAACCCGGAGGACGCCTACCGCAGTCTGCGCCAGGCCATCGCCAGCGATGATCCCGTGATCTTCTTCGAGCCCAAGCGCCTGTACCACCACAAGGGCGAGGTCGACCTCGCAGCCCCTCTCGCCGATGCGTCGCCGATGGGGCTCGCGCGCGTCGTGCGCGCCGGTTCCGATGCCACTCTGATCACCTACGGCGCCATGGTGTCGACCGCCCTCCAGGCGGCGGATGCCGCGGAGGACGAGGGCATCTCGCTCGAGGTCATCGACCTGCGCTCGCTCTCCCCGATCGACTACGACTCGGTCGCGGCATCCGTTCGCAAGACCGGACGGGTCGTCGTGGCACACGAGGCCTCGCGTGAGGCGGGCGTCGCCGCCGAGGTGATCGCGAGCATCACGGAACGCTGCTTCGAGTACCTCGAGTCGGCACCGCTCCGCGTCACCGGACACGACATCCCGTATCCTCCCGCGAAGCTCGAGAAGTACCACCTGCCCGACCTCGACCGGCTCCTCGACGCGGTGGACCGCGTGCTGGACCGGCCGAACAGCCTGACGGGAGCAGACGCATGAACGCGGAGTTCCGTCTGCCGGACCTCGGTGAAGGACTCACCGAGGCGGAGGTCGTGCAGTGGCTCGTCGCCCCCGGCGATGCGGTGACCCTGAACCAGACGCTCGCCGAGGTCGAGACCGCCAAGGCCGTGGTGGAGCTGCCTTCCCCCTACGAGGGAACAGTCGCGACGCTGCACGCCGAAGCGGGTCAGACGGTGGCCGTCGGCGCCCCGCTGATCGACTTCGACGTGGAGGGCGCCGATGAACCGGCCCCTCAGGATGATGCGGGCGAGAAGGCGCAGCCGAACCTCGTCGGATACGGTGCCGCGCCGACCAGCGCCGGTCGGCCTGCCCGGCGCGCGCGTCGTGCAGGCGCGGCATCCCCGGTGTCGGACACGGCGGTACTCGAGGCTGCGCCGCACGATGCCACACCTGCGGCGAGCACCGACGCCGTGATCGAGCGTCCCCGATCCACCCCGCCGGTCCGTGCCCACGCCAAGCGGCTCGGCATCGATCTGGTTCTGGTCGCGGCGGAGGTCGGCGATCGACTGATCACCCGCAACGACGTCGACGCCTACGCGGAGCGCGTCGGCGCGGTCTCCGCAGCAGTCACCGCGCCGGCGCTGGGGGAGCCGACGGCTCCGGCCACGCCCGCCGCGCTGTTCGCGGCCGCGCAGGAGGGGGAACGCGAGATCCGCATCCCTATCCGCGGCGTCCGCAAGCACACGGCCGCCGCGATGGTGCAGAGCGCTTTCACGGCCCCGCACGTCACCGTCTTCCACACCGTCGACGTGACGGCGACCATGGACCTGTTGGCGAGTCTGCGCGAAGACCGGTCGCTCGGCGAGCATCGGATCGGGCCGCTCGCCGTCATCGCGAAAGCGGTGTGTCTCGCACTCGGGCGCACCCCGGGGCTGAACTCCCGCTGGGATGAGGCGGCAGGCGAGATCGTCCAGCACAACTTCGTCGATCTCGGCATCGCCGCGGCCACGGACCGAGGGCTGATCGTCCCCAACATCCGCGACGCGGATCAACTGAGCCTCACCGGACTGGCCGGGGCTCTGAAGGCTCTCGCCGAGACGGCTCGATCCGGCAAGACATCGCCGGCGGAGCTCGCCGGCGGCACCTTCTCGATCTCCAACATCGGCGTGTTCGGCGTGGACGCGGGGACGCCGATCCTCCCGCCCGGGCAGTCCGGCATCCTCGCCGTCGGCGCCGTGCGCCGGCAGCCATGGGAGTACCGCGGTGAGATCGCTCTGCGCCAGATGATGACGCTGAGCCTCTCGTTCGACCATCGGCTCGTGGACGGGGCCGAGGGCGCCCGATTCCTGAAGGACGTCGCGGATGTCCTTCAGGAGCCGGGCCGCGCGATGCTCTTCAGATAGCGGCGCGCAAAGCGGCATCCGCCATCGCGACGAGGACGCTCGCGGTGGCGGCGTGCCGTCGAGCGGCGGCACGTGTGCTGTGCGGGGTGGAGTTGATGAGGCCGAAGCAGGCCTGCACGCGGAGCCTCAGCTCATCGCGGTGAGCGGGGGAGTCCTCAGCAGTCGGGTGGAGAGGCGCCAGCACGTCCATCCATAGTTCGATGTAGGCGCGCTGCAGGCGCCGGACCTCCGCGCGATCCGCCTCGGAGAGGTGCGCGACATCACGATCCTGCACCTGGATGACCTCTGCGTTCCCGAGCGCGAAGTCCACGTGGAACCGGATCAACGCCGGCATCCGCTCGGCGGGTGTCGATGCGCTGTCCGCGACCCGCTGACCGCCGTGGACCAGGTCCTGACTGACCTTCACCAGGACCGCGCCGAGCAGTGCCTGCTTGCCGGCGAAGTGGCGGTACACGGCAGGCCCCGACACGCCGACCGCAGCGCCGATGTCCTCGAGGCTGACGCCCGTGTAGCCGCGCTCGGCGAAGAGCCGAGCGGCGGCGTGAAGGATCGCGTCGGAGCGCTCGGCCTTCGCACGGTCTCGGGCGGTGACCGGGCTTGTCATCTCAGTTAATCCTCGCTAACCTGAATCAACGGGTTAGTGAACACTAACCGAGAATGCATGCACGCGCCAGGGTCATCGACCGGCGCGACGTGGGTCGAGGAGGACATCACGATGCCGGCAACCCAGGAGTCGCTCGCCGACGAACTGCGGGCGCGCCTTGCGGCGGCGGCGCGCGGGGGACCCGAGGCGTCCCGTGAACGCCATCTGTCCCGGGGAAAGCTGCTCCCGCGGGATCGCGTGGCACGCCTCCTCGATGAGGGCAGCCCCTTCCTCGAGGTCGCACCGCTCGCCGCGGACGGGCTGTACGGGGGAGAGGCCCCCGGTGCGGGGGTCATCGCGGGCATCGGTCTCGTCCACGGCCGCCACGTGATGGTGGTCTGCAACGACGCGACCGTCAAGGGCGGCACGTACTACCCGCTGACGGTGAAGAAGCACCTCCGCGCACAGGAGATCGCCCTCGAGAACCGCCTCCCGTGCCTCTACCTCGTCGATTCGGGTGGCGCGTTCCTGCCGAAGCAGGACGAGGTGTTCCCCGACCGCGAGCACTTCGGACGCATCTTCTTCAACCAGGCGCGGATGTCCGCAGAGCGGATCCCGCAGCTCGCCGCCGTCCTGGGCTCCTGCACGGCCGGCGGGGCCTACGTCCCCGCGATGAGTGATGAGACGGTCATCGTCCGCGGCCAGGGCACGATCTTCCTCGGAGGCCCGCCCCTCGTGAAGGCCGCGATCGGCGAGATCGTGAGCGCGGAGGAGCTCGGCGGGGGAGAACTGCATGCGCGCCGCAGCGGTGTCGTCGACCACCTGGCGGAAGACGACGAGCACGCCCTCGAGATCCTCCGTGACATCGTCGCCACCCTGCCCCCGCCCCAGACACCCGCCTGGGAGGTGCTCGACAGCCGTCCGCCGACGGAGCAGTCGTCGCTCTACGACGTCGTGCCCGTCGACGTGAACGCCGGCTACGACGTGCGCGAGGTCATCTTGCGACTCGTCGACGGCGACACGTTCCGCGAGTTCAAAGCGGAGTACGGCACGACCCTGGTCACCGGATTCGCCCGCCTGCACGGGCATCCCGTCGGGATCGTGGCCAACAACGGCGTGCTGTTCAGCGAGTCGGCGCTCAAAGGAGCGCACTTCATCGAGCTGTGCGATCAGCGCGGCATCCCGCTGCTCTTCCTGCAGAACATCACCGGATTCATGGTCGGGTCGGATGCCGAGGCCGGCGGGATCGCGAAGGACGGGGCCAAGATGGTCACCGCCGTCGCCAGCACCCGCGTGCCCAAGCTCACCGTCATCATCGGCGGATCGTTCGGCGCCGGCAACTATTCCATGTGCGGCCGTGCGTACTCGCCGCGCTTCCTCTGGACCTGGCCCGCCAGCCGCATCTCGGTGATGGGCGGCGCGCAGGCGGCATCCGTCCTCGCGACGGTCAAGGAGGATCAGCTCTCCGCCCGCGGCGACGAATGGACCCCCGAGGACCGTGCGTCGTTCGAGGCGCCTATCCGTGAGCAGTACGAGCAGCAGGGCGAGCCGTACTACGCCACCGCCCGGATCTGGGACGACGGCATCGTCGACCCGGCACAGACCCGCGACCTCCTGGGCCTCGCCCTCGATGTCGTCGCCCGCAGTCCGCTGCCCGAACCGCGCTTCGGCGTCTTCCGGATGTGAGTGCCATGAGCTTCCATACCGTCCTCGTCGCGAACCGCGGAGAGATCGCGCGACGCGTGATCCGCACGCTGCGCGAACTCGGCATCCGCAGCGTCGCCGTCTACAGCGACGCGGATGCCGCAGCGCCCCACGTGCGCGAAGCGGATGCGGCCGTGCGCATCGGCCCGGCACCGGCCGCCGAGTCCTATCTCGACATCGACGCGGTGATCGCCGCGGCTCGTACCACGGGGGCGCAGGCTATCCATCCCGGCTACGGCTTCCTCTCCGAGAGTGTGGGTCTCGCCGAGGCCTGCGCGGAGAGCGGGATCGTCTTCATCGGACCGTCCGTCGAGGCACTGCAGATCATGGGCGACAAGGCACGGGCGCGCGATCATGTGATGCGCTACGGCGTTCCGGTCGTCCCCGGCTTCGACGCCAGGGGTCTCTCCGACGGCGAGATCGCCGAGGAGGCGGAGCGGGTCGGCTTCCCCCTCCTGGTCAAGCCCAGCGCGGGCGGTGGCGGAAAAGGCATGGAGATCGTGGCGGATGCCGGGGGTCTCGTCGGAGCGCTGGCTTCGGCTCGACGCGTCGCGGCGGCCGCCTTCGGCGACGACTCCCTGATCCTGGAGCGTCTGATCCGACGCCCCCGGCACATCGAGGTCCAGGTGTTCGGCGACGCCCACGGCACCGTGATAGCCCTCGGCGAGCGGGAGTGCACGCTGCAGCGGCGGCACCAGAAGGTCGTAGAGGAGGCGCCGTCGGCCGGAATCCCGGCCGAGACGCGCGAGCGTCTTCTCTCCGCGGCCGTGCAGGCCGGTGAGAGCGTGTCCTACGTCGGCGCGGGGACGGTGGAGTTCCTGGTCGACGCGGAATCCCCCGAGGACGTGTTCTTCATCGAGATGAACACGCGTCTGCAGGTCGAGCATCCGGTCACCGAGGAGGTCACCGGTCTGGACCTGGTCGCGCTGCAGCTGCGCGCCGCCGCCGGTCTGCCGCTCGATGTGACGCCGGTCCTCCGCGGACATGCGGTCGAGGCGCGGGTCTACGCGGAATCCCCCGAACGCGGATTCCTGCCGTCAACCGGGAACGTGCTGCTGTTCGACCCTCCTGTGGGCGTGCGCGTGGATGCCGCGATCGAGACAGGCAGCGAGGTCACGGGCTTCTACGACCCCATGATCGCGAAGATCATCGCCTTCGCCGACGATCGCACGACGGCGCTCCGTCGGCTCGACGAGGCGCTTTCCCAAACCGTCGTGCTCGGCGTCGACACGAACATCTCCTTCCTGCGCCAGCTCTGCCGTGACGCGCGCGTCATCGCCGGTGATCTCGACACCGGACTGATCGAATCGCTGCTGCCGGTCACCGCGGAGAAGCCCTCCGCGGCGATGCTCGCGGCAGCTCACGTGGCAGCGCCGTCGCGCCCCGAGCCGGTCAGGACGAGCCCGCTCTGGCGCGATCGGCCCGGCTGGCGTCTGGGCGCGGTTCCGGTCGAGCGTGAGGCGTTCGCCGTCCTCACGGACGACGACGAGATCATCGAGGCGCCGTCCGAGGACGACGGAGCATCGCACGGTCGCACGCACGCCGCCGTCGACGCCGACGGTGCCGTGTGGGTCGCCGAGGACGGGCGGACCGTCCGGCTCCGGACACTCGACCGCCGCGAGCGGATGCGACGACGGCTCGCCGCGCATGACGGAGGCACGTCGGCGACCGAACCGGAGGCGCGAGCGCCGATGCCGGGGAGCGTCGTCGCGGTGCACGTGCAGGACGGTGCCCGCGTCACCGCGGGCACTCCGCTGATCGCCATCGAGGCGATGAAGATGGAGCACCCGGTGCTCGCGCCGCATGACGGCGTGGTGCATCTGCTGGTCGCCGTGGGCGATCAGGTTCGGCGCGACCAGCCGGTCGCGCGCGTGACGACGGAAGAGAGCTGATGATGGAAGACCTGTCCGAAGAGGAGCGCGAGCTCGCCGCCATGGTGCGCGAGTTCGCCGAGACCGTCGTCGCGCCGCAGTCGTACGAAGCCGATCGCACGCACACGCTGTCGATGGACGTCGTGGCGCAGATGGGCGATCTGGGACTGTTCGGCCTGCCCTTCTCCGAGGAGTACGGCGGCCAGGGCGGCGACTACATGGCGCTCGGCATCGCCATCGAGGCGCTCGGCCGCGTCGACCAGTCCATCGCGATCACGCTCGAAGCGGGAGTGAGTCTCGGAGCCATGCCGATCTACCGCTTCGGAACCGAGGAGCAGCGGCAGGAGCTGCTTCCCGATCTCCTCGCCGGCCGGGCCCTCGCCGGCTTCGGGCTCACCGAGCCGGAAGCCGGCAGCGACGCGGGTGCGACGCGCACCACCGCCCGGCTGGAAGGCGATGAGTGGGTCGTCGACGGGTCCAAGCAGTTCATCACCAACTCCGGCACACCGATCACGCGATTCGTGACCGTGACCGCGGTCACCGGCGTGGAGAACGGCCGCAAGGAGATCTCGACGATCATCGTCCCGAACGGCACGCCGGGTTTCACCGTCGAGCCGCCGTACGACAAGGTCGGCTGGAACGCCTCCGACACACATCCCCTGAGCTTCCAGGGTGCGCGGGTCCCGGCGGCGAACCTCCTGGGCGAGCGTGGACGCGGATTCAAGAACTTCCTCAGCATCCTCGACGAGGGCCGCATCGCGATCGCCGCGCTCTCCACGGGTGCGGCGGAAGGGTGCCTGGAAGCCGCCGTCGACTACGCGAAGAGTCGCACGATCTTCGGCAGCGCGCTGAGCACCCGGCAGAACGCACAGTTCACGCTCGCGCGCATGCGGGCGCGCGTGCACACGGCGCGACTCGCCTGGCACCACGCGGCGCGGTTGCGCGACGCCGACAAGCCGTTCGCCGAGGCGGCCGCGATCGCCAAGCTCGTCGCCGGCGAGGCTGCGATGGACAACGCCAGGGACGCCACCCAGATCTTCGGCGGCAACGGATTCATGAACGAGTTCCCCGTCGCACGGCACTATCGCGACTCGAAGATCCTGGAGATCGGCGAGGGCACCACCGAGGTGCAGCTCCTGGTCATCGCCCGAGGGCTCGGACTCGCCGGGTAGCGTGGGCGACATGCCAGAGGACATCATCCAGCGAGGCCTCTACTTCGAGGAGTTCGCGGCAGACGCCCGGTATCTGCACCGGCCGGGTCGCACGGCCACGGAGGCCGACAACGTGCTGTTCACGACGCTGACCATGAACACGCAGGCGCTGCACCTCGACGCGGCGTTCGCCGATGCGCAGGCCCCGTTCCATGCGCGGCTGATGAACTCCATGTGGACACTGTCGACGATGGTCGGAGCCTCCGTCGCGCAGCTGACCCAGGGCACCCTCGTGGCGCAGCTCGGCTTCGGCGACGTCACCTTCCCTCATCCGCTGTTCGCGGGCGACACCCTCTACACCGAGAGCGTGATCGTGGAGAAGCGGCTGTCGTCGTCGCGCCCCGGTCAGGGCATCGTGCAGATCGCGCACACCGGGCGCAATCAGGACGGCACGGTCGTCGCCACCGCCACGAGAAGCGTCCTCGTGCACTGTCTTCCGGAGGGATCCGCGTGACGTCGTTCGATCTGGGGCCCGCCCTGCTGTTCTGCCCAGCGGACCGTCCGGAACGCTTCCGCACCGCGCTGGAACGCGCCGACGCCGTGATCCTCGACCTCGAGGATGCCGTGCTGCCCGAGGCGAAGGCCTCGGCGCGGGTCAACCTGATCCACGCCGACATCGATCCCGAGCGCGTGATCGTGCGGGTGAACCCCCCGAGCACCGGGCATTTCGCCGCCGATCTCGAGGCTCTGGAACAGACGCCGTTCCGCACGGTGATGGTGGCGAAGACGGAGAGCACCGAGGGCCTTGCGGCGTTCGACGACGGGTTCTCGCTCATCGCGCTGTGCGAGACGGCCCCCGGCATCCATGCGGCCCCCGAGATAGCCGCGCATCCGCTGGTCGCTGCGATGATGTGGGGCGCGGAGGACCTCGTGGCCTCGCTCGGCGGCACGTCGTCCCGCACACCGGGCGGCGCCTATCGTGAGATCGCCCGCTACTCCCGCTCGCGCGTGCTGTTGGAAGCAGGCGCGCACGGAAAGGCGGCCATCGACGCGGTGCACATCGACCTCGACGACGTGCAGGGTCTAGAGGAGGAGGCGACGGATGCCGCGGCGTCCGGGTTCCGGGCCACGGCCTGCATCCATCCGAACCAGGTCGCCGTGATCCGCGCGGCGTATCTGCCCGATGAAGCGACGGTCGTGTGGGCGCGCGCGGTGCTCGCCGCTGCGGAGCAGGAGCGCGGGGTCTTCCGATTCGAGGGACGGATGGTCGACGAGCCGGTCCTTCGGCACGCACGGTCCGTCGTGGCCCGCGTCAGCTGATCAGATGACCAGCGACTCCTCGAGGAGTCGGAGAGAGCCGGGCGACGCCTCGAAGCGATGCGCCGAGCCGTTCGCGATGACCTCGCCCTCGCGCGGCAGCGTGCCTCCGGAGACCTGATCGATCACCGAGCGGATGACGCCGCCGTGCGCCACCACCAGCACGGACTCGGCCAGGGGAGCAGACCTGCGCCGGGAGTCGCGCGCGATCGCATGGAGGGCGGCGATGGCGCGCACGCCGACCGCGTGCAGGGATTCAGCGCCCGGAACCTCGGCATGCCAGTCGCCGTAGGTCGAGATGTACTCGGAGACCAGCATCCCCTCGCCCTCGCCGAACTCGCGCTCCCGCACGTCGGGGACGACGCCCGCGAGCTCCAGCCCGAGCTCTGCTGCGATGATCTCGGCGGTCTCCTTCGCGCGGAGCAGCGGACTCGAGTAGATCGCGTGGTGCGGGGTCGCGGCGAGATGACCGGCCGCGCGGTGCGCATCGGCGCGTCCCTTGTCGTTCAGGGGGATGTCGGTCGAGCCCTGGATGCGCCGGGCGAGGTTCCAGTCGGTCTGGCCGTGGCGGATGAGGGTGATGAATGTCACGAGAGCAGTTCCTGGAGAGCGGGGAGCACGTCGCTGGTGCCGGCGGCGATCGTGAGATCGGCCCAGGCATCCGCGCGGGTCGGCTCGCGGTTGACGATGATCAGGGGGATGCTGCGGCGGCGGGCCCGCTCGATGAGACGGACGCCCGAGTTCACCACGAGCGAGGAGCCCGCCACGATGAGCGCGGAGCTGGAGCGCAGCAGGGACTCCGCGGCGCGGAAGCGATCCTGCGGAACATACTCGCCGAAGAACACGACGTCGGGCTTCAGCATCCCGTCGCACACGGTGCAGGTCGGGATGACGAAGCCCTCCGTGCTCTCCGGCAGCACATCGCCGTCGGGGGCGAGTGCGACGTTCTCCGGAACCGTGATCCAGGGGTTCAGCTCCTCGATCTGCACCGCCACGTCGCGGCGGTCGAAGACCTGGCCGCAGTGCAGGCAGAGCACGCGACGCATCGTGCCGTGCACCTCGATGACGTGCGAGCTGCCGGCACGGAGGTGCAGGCCGTCGACGTTCTGCGTGATGACTCCCGAGACCGCACCGGCGGCCTCCATCTCGGCGAGGGCCACGTGGCCGGGGTTGGGCGTGGCGCGCGCGAAGGCGCGCCATCCGAGGTGACCGCCGACCCAGTAGCGTCGCCGAGCACCCTCGTCGCCGAGATACGTCTGGATCGTCATCGGATCGCTGCGGGTCCGCGCGCCCTCACCGCGGTAGGCGGGGATGCCGGAATCGGTGGAGATGCCCGCGCCGGTCAGGAGAGCGATCCGCCGGCCACGGAGCAGCCGGGCCGCCTGGGCGAGTGTCGCCGACAGCTCGGCAGTGCTCGATGCGCTCACAGGACCTCCCCGAGCGAGTCTACGACGTGTCGCGGGGGTGGGCGGTGCCCCGAGGCATCCGCCGGGTGGCAGAGTGGCTTCCGTGGAACTCATCTCCGTCGCCGACGCCGCAGACCCCCGACTGGACGACTACCGCGGTCTCACCGACACGGCTCTCCGCACTCTGCGGGAACCGCCGGACGGGCTGTACATCGCGGAATCGACGAAGGTCATCGCCCGTGCGGTCGCTGCCGGCCACCGCCCCCGCTCCCTGCTCGTCCAGGAACGCCGGATCGAAGACGTCCGGGGAATCGTCGGCGCCCTCGACGTGCCGGTGTACGTCGTGCCGGACGATGTGGCCGAAGCCGTCACCGGGTTCGCCGTGCACCGCGGCACGATCGCATCGATGCACCGTCCGCAGCTGCCGACGGTCCGCGAGGTCATCCAGGGCGCCGGTCTCGTGCTGATCCTCGAGAACATCGGCGATCACACGAACGTCGGTGCCGCCTTCCGTGCCGCGGCCGGTCTCGGCGCAGACGCGGTGCTGGTGTCTCCCGGCGGTGCGGATCCGCTGTATCGACGCAGCGTGCGGGTGAGCATGGGGACCGTGTTCCAGGTGCCGTGGACGCGCATCAGCGATTGGACGGCGACCGTGGCGGATCTGCATGCCGCCGGCTTCGACATCGCTGCTCTGGCGCTCGAAGACGACGCCATCACACTCGATGAGTACGTCGACCTCCGCCGGGAGCGCGTCGCCGTGGTGATGGGGGCCGAGGGCGACGGGCTCTCCCGCACCGCGATCGACAGCGCCGATCACGTCGTGACGATCCCGATGAGCGGGGGAGTGGACTCGCTCAACGTCGCCTCCGCCGCAGCGGTCGCGCTCTGGGCGCTGAAGCGCTGAGGGCGCCGGCGATCAGTCCTTCTGGAGTCGGACCATCGGCGAGGCATCGGGACGCTTCGCCGCGATGTGATCGCCGGACGACTGGTGGCGGAGCCGACGGAGGACCCAGGGCACGAAGTGCTCGCGCGCCCAGCCGAAGTCCTCGGAGCGCGCCTCGCGCCAGGTGCGAACCGGGAGCGGCTCGGGCTGCATGGCCTCGAGGTCGTTCGGGACGTTCAGTGCCCGCAGCGCCATGCGCGCGACCTCGTGGTGACCGAGCGCGTTGTAGTGCAGGCGGTCGTCGTCGAAGAAACGCATGTCCTGCACGACCTTGAGCGCCCACTGGTCCGCGACGATGCAGTCGTGGCGCTCGGCGATGGCCCGCACGTTCTCGTTGTAGATCGCGACCTTGCCGCGGAATGCGCGGAAGACGGGGGTGAAGCCCGTGTCGATGCCGGTGAAGAGGAGGATGGCGGCGCCGGTGGAGGCGAGACGCGCGACGGCATCCTCCAGCTGCGCGGCGATCGCATCGGGGTCGGTTCCGGGGCGGATCACATCGTTCCCCCCGGCGCAGATGGAGACGAGGTCGGGATGCAGGGCGACAGCGGGCTCGATCTGATCGGCGACGATCTGCGCGATGAGCTTCCCCCGCACCGCGAGGTTCGCGTAGGCGAAGTCGTCGACCTGCTGCCCGAGCACTTCGGCGACGCGATCGGCCCAGCCACGGTGGCCGCCCGGTGCGTTCGGGTCGGGGTCGCCGATGCCCTCGGTGAACGAATCGCCCACCGCGACGAAACGGCGCCACGGGTGCACGCTCTCGTTGGGGATGTAGGGGGTCCGAGTCGAATCCTGGTCGGTCATCCAGCTCTCCTTCGCGAACGGGTGCGCCGGGCGGTGGCCGCAGCGCAGTGAACGAGCCTACCCCGCCGACGGCGTGTCGCGGCAGGGGTGCCGGATGCGGCGAGCCGCGTGCGCCGCAGTGTCGGTGGGAGCGATTATCGTGGACTCGATGCTCTCTCCGTCCTTTCCTCAGCGCGCCCCGTGGGGAACGGCGAACAAGCTGCGAGCGTGGCAGCAGGAGGCTCTGGAGCAGTACTTCGAGGCCGACCAGCGCGACTTCCTCGTGGCCGCGACACCGGGCGCAGGCAAGACGACATTCGCCCTGACGCTCGCGGTCGAGATGATGCGCATGGGCGAGGTCAATCGCATCATCGTGGTCGCCCCGACGGAGCACCTCAAGACGCAGTGGGCCGATGCGGCGGCGCGGGTCCACATCCGTCTCGATCCGCGCTTCCGGAACAGCGACTGGGCGCCGGCGAGGCACTATCACGGCGCCGTGGTCACCTACGCGCAGGTCGCGGCGAAGTCGTCGGTCCACCGTCATCTGACCGAGGACGCGAAGACCCTCGTGATCCTCGACGAGGTCCACCATGGCGGCGACGCGCTGAGCTGGGGCGACGCGATCCGCGATGCGTACGGGCCGGCCAAGCGACGACTGCTGCTGTCGGGGACCCCGTTCCGCAGCGACACCGCGCCGATCCCGTTCGTCGAGTACCACCCCGACGAATCCGGCGCGCGCATCTCGCGCACCGACTACAACTACGGCTACGGGCGCGCTCTCGCCGACGGCGTCGTGCGTCCCGTGCTGTTCCACATGTACGCCGGCAAGATGCGCTGGCGCACCACGTCAGGCGACGAGCTCGAGACGCACCTGGGGCAGGACAACACGAAGGACGTCACGTCGCAGGCCTGGCGCACGGCGCTCGACCCCGAGGGCGAGTGGATGCCCGCCGTGCTGTCGGCGGCCGATCGTCGCCTCACCGAGATCCGCCATCATGTGCCGGATGCCGGCGGCCTGGTGCTCGCGACGGATCAGACGGTGGCACGCGCCTACGCGAAGATCCTGCACAGCATCACCGGTCAACAGCCGACCGTCGTCCTCTCCGACGACGCGACCGCGTCGGAGCGGATCGAGAAGTTCAGCGCCGGCGACCAGCGCTGGATGGTCGCGGTGCGCATGGTGTCGGAGGGGGTCGACGTGCCGAGACTGGCCGTCGGTGTGTACGCCACGTCATCGTCGACGCCGCTCTTCTTCGCGCAGGCCATCGGTCGTTTCGTGCGAGCGCGCCGTCGTGGCGAGGCTGCGAGCGTCTTCCTGCCGCAGGTCCCCGTGCTCATGGGACTCGCGGGCGAGATGGACAAGGAGCGCGACCACGCCCTCGACCGCCAGTCGAAGGACGACGACGGCCTCGAGGACTCGCTGCTCGACGGCGCCAATCGTGAGGATGAGGCCTCGGACGCCCTCACGCAGGAGTTCAGCTACCAGGCGCTCTCCTCGGTCGCCCACTTCGACCGTGTGGTCTTCGAGGGCCAGGAGTTCGGCCAGCTCGCCGAGCCCGGCACCCCGGAGGAGGAGGAGTTCATCGGGTTCCCCGGGCTCCTCGAGCCCGAGCACGTGCACGAGCTGCTCATGCAGCGTCAGACCCGTCAGTCGCGCCTGCGCGAGGCGCGTGAGGCGTCTGCAGGGCCGACCGAGACGACGACCCTGCCCGCACCCCTCCACCGCACGCTCAAGGAGCAGCGTCAGCTGCTGAACAGTCTCGTCGGCCTGTACGCGCGGCAGAAGGGCGAACCGCACGGTGCCGTGCACGCCGAGCTCCGCCGCATCTGCGGAGGACCCGCCGTCGCACAGGCCACCGTGACGCAGCTGCAGTCCCGCATCGACGTGCTGCGCAAGCGCGTCCGCTCCTAGCCGGGGTTCGGATCCCCGAAATGCTGGCAATCCGCGTCTGAGCACGGCTCGCTTGCGCCCACGCGGCTAGCGTGGAACGGTTGCCCCCGCATCGGGCTTCGTGACGCCTGGAGGATCCATGACAGCGCCTGCCGCAGCAGAGCCGACCCCCGCTGATCACCGCCGATGGGCGCGCTACCTCGTAGAGGAGCGCGCCGAGGGTTCGGTGTACCAGAAGCTCGCCGCCCGTCGCACGGGGGAGGAGCAGGAGATCCTGCTCCGGCTCGCCGATGCGGAGCGGCGGCATGAGCAGCACTGGCTCGACCTTCTCGGCGGGGAGCCGAAGCGCCTGCCGCGGGCCGGCATCCGCTCTCGCCTGCTCGGGTGGATGGCCGGCCGCTTCGGGTCGATCTTCGTGCTCGCGCTCGCGCAGAGCGCCGAGGCGCGATCGCCGTACGACGCCGAGCAGTATGCGACGCCCGCGATGCGCGCCGACGAGAAGATCCACTACGAGGTGGTCCGCGGTCTCGCGGCCCGAGGCCGGCGGCGGCTCTCCGGGTCGTTCCGTGCCGCGGTCTTCGGTGCCAACGACGGCCTGGTGAGCAATCTCGCCCTCGTGCTCGGCATCGGCGCGACCGGAGTGAGTTCCGGGTTCGTGCTCTTCAGCGGCATCGCCGGCCTGCTCGCCGGTGCCCTGTCGATGGGCGCGGGAGAATTCGTGTCGGTCCGCTCCCAACGCGAGCTGCTCGCCGCGACCGAGGCCAACGAGGATGCGGCCGAGGCTGCGGGCGATCTCGACATCGACGAGAACGAGCTCGCCCTCGTCTACCGTGCCCGCGGCATGGAGCAGGAGGAGGCTCTGGTGCGCGCCCACCGCATCGTCGAGGCGGCCAAGGCCGGCGCTCGTCGCGCGGCGACCGGGCCCGTGCGCGTGCCCGGGAGCGACCACGAGATCGTCGGCAGCGACTGGACAGCGGCGATCTCGAGCTTCCTGCTGTTCGCCTCCGGCGCGATCATCCCCGTGCTGCCGTGGATCTTCGGCCTGCAGGGCGCCGCCGCCGTCATCCTCGCGCTGGTTCTGGTGGGCATCGCCCTGTTGAGCACGGGCGCGATGGTCGGCGTCCTCTCCGGCGGTCCGCCCCTGCGTCGTGCGCTGCGTCAGCTGGCGATCGGCTTCGGTGCGGCCGCCGTGACCTACGCGCTCGGGCTCGTGTTCGGCGTCGGCGTGGCCTGACCCCGAATGCGGGCACGCGCCCGGACCACGAAGAAGGCCCCTGATCCGGAGATCAGGGGCCTTCTTCTTACCTGTGCGCGGAGGGGGACTTGAACCCCCACGCCCTTACGGGCACTACGACCTCAACGTAGCGCGTCTACCATTCCGCCACCCGCGCAGGTCTTGGATGATCGTTGCCGACCGAAGAATGAGATTAGCACGTAATGGAGCGCGCTTCGAACCGAGCCGTACGCCCGGGCGTGGCTCGCCGCTTCGGTAGCCTGGAGGCATGACCGATCCCTCCCTGCCCGAGGTCGTCCGCATCGCGAGCGACCTGATCCGGTTCGACACGTCGAACTTCGGCGGCGGCAACGCCAAGGGCGAGCGCGAGGCCGCGGAGTACGTCGGCGCCTACCTCGGGGGCCTCGGACTCGAGGTCGAGTACTACGAGCCGATCCCACGCCGCACGAACGTCATGGCACGGGTTCCGGGCCGCGACAGCAGCAAGCCCGCCCTCGTCGTGCACGGCCACCTGGACGTCGTTCCGGCGATGGCGGAGGACTGGAGCGTCGACCCGTTCGCCGGTCTGGTGCAGGACGGGATGCTCTGGGGCCGCGGGGCCGTCGACATGAAGAACATGAACGCGATGATCCTGACGGCCGTCGCGGACATCCTGCGTGCGGGGGAGCAGCCTGAGCGCGACCTCGTCCTGGCGTTCTTCGCCGATGAGGAGAACGGCGGCGTGGAGGGATCCGCGCTGGTCGTGCAGAACCACCCCGAGTGGTTCGAGGGCGCCACGGCCGCCATCAGCGAGGTCGGGGGCTACTCCATCACCGTCGACGACCGGCGCGCGTACCTGCTGCAGGTCGGCGAGAAGGCCCTCATCTGGATCCGTCTGGTGGCCAAGGGCCGCGCGGGTCACGGCAGTCGTCTGCACGACGACAACGCGGTCACGAAGCTCGCCGAGGCTGTCGCCGCCATCGGACGCACCCGGTGGCCCCTCCGCCTGACGCCCACGACCGAGGCACTGCTCCAGGGGCTCAGCGACCTGACCGGCCGCAGCACAGACGATCCGGATGCTCTCGCCGCAGCCGCAGGGCCGGCCGAGGCCTTTCTGCGCTCGTCCTTCCGGACCACGTCCAACCCCACCGCGCTGACGGCGGGGTACAAGCACAACGTGATCCCGGAGCGCGCCGAGGCGCTGATCGACGTGCGCGTCATCCCGGGCACCGAAGACGACGTGCTCGCCGAACTCCAGCAGATCATCGGCGACGACATCGTGATCGAGACGGTCGTGCGCGACATCGGCATGGAGACGCCGTTCGAGGGAGAGCTCGTCGAGGCGATGGTCGCGAGCATCGGCCGCCATGACCCCGGTGTCCCCGTGATTCCGTACCTGCTCGGGGCCGGAACCGACAACAAGGCGCTGGCTTACCTCGGCATCACGGGTTACGGGTTCGCCCCGCTGAAGCTGCCGGCCGACCTCGACTTCACAGGCATGTTCCACGGCGTCGACGAGCGCGTGCCCGTAGAATCGCTTGTCTTCGGCCAGCGTGTGCTGGCCGATCTGCTGCGCACGTACTGACCGCAGCCCCACCCGCTTCCGCGCCCTCCCCACACCAGAAGGCCCTCCATGCACCTGCTCGAAGCCCTCATCCTCGGCATCGTCCAGGGACTCACCGAGTTCCTGCCCATCTCCTCCAGCGCGCACCTGCGCATCCTGGGCACCTTCCTGCCCTCCGGGGAGGATCCGGGCGCGGCATTCACCGCCATCACGCAGATCGGCACCGAGGCCGCGGTCGTGGTCTTCTTCTGGCGCGACATCGTGCGCATCGTCTCGCAGTGGTTCCGCTCGCTCGCCGGACGTGTTCCACGCAACGACCCGGATGCGCGGATGGGCTGGCTGATCATCATCGGCAGCATCCCGATCGTGGTGCTCGGACTGCTCTTCCAGGACCAGATCGAGACCGTGTTCCGCTCCATGTGGATCGTCGCGATCATGCTCATCGTGTTCGGCATCCTGCTCGGCATCGCCGACCACGTCGGGGCCAAGCGCCGGAAGCTCGGCGATCTCACCTACCCGCACGGCATCGCGTTCGGCTTCGCTCAGGCTCTCGCCCTGATCCCCGGCGTCTCCCGCTCGGGCGGCTCGATCACCATGGGATTGTTCCTCGGCTACGAGCGCGCCGCCGCGGCCCGGTACGCGTTCCTGCTCGCGATCCCCGCAGTCTTCGGCAGCGGCTTCTACCAGGTGTTCAAGAGTTGGGGGGAGCCCTCGTTCTTCTCGTTCGGTGACACGCTGGCCGCGACCGGCATCGCGTTCGTCGTGGCACTCGGAGTGATCGCGTTCTTCATGAACTTCATCTCGAAGCGCAGCTTCCTGCCGTTCGTGATCTACCGGATCCTGCTCGGCACGGTGCTGCTGATCCTGCTCGGCACGGGAGTCATCGCGGCCTGAGCAGCGTCAGCGCTTGTGGTCGCCGGGGGCGTCGCCCCGACGGCGCAGGTAGCGCTCGAACGCCTGCGCGATCGCATCTCCGGACGCCTCGGGGGAGTCCCACGTGTCCCGGGTGCGCTCGAGCTGGCGGATGTACTCCGCCATGTCCTCGTCCTCGGACGCCGCAGCATCGATCGACGCCTCCCACGCGGCCGCTTCGGTCCGAAGATGGCTGCGGTCGACGTCCACACCGGTGAGTTCCTCGAGACGGTCGAGGAGCGCGAGAGTGACCTTGGGGGAGGGCGTGGCGGAGGCGACGTAGTGCGGCACGCTCGCCCACAGGCCCGCCGTCGGGATGCCCGCGCTCTCCGCGAAGTGCTCGAAGACGCTGAGGATGCCGACGGGTCCCTCGTAGAGCGATCGCTCGAGGCCATGGGCCTCACGCACTTGCTCGTTCTGGCTCGAGGCGAAGATCGAGATAGGGCGGGTGTGCGGGACATCCGCCAGCATGGCGCCCATGGTCACGAGTCCGGTGATGTCGTCGCGCAGGGCGATGTCGATGAACTCCGAGGCGAAGGCCTGCCAAGTGCGCGCCGGCTCCACTCCGGTGAGCAGCCAGAACTCGGGCCCAGGGCCGGGATCGCGAGGGCGCCAGAGGCCGGCTTCCGGCCACTTGAGCTGGCGGCGGCCCTCCGCATCCATCTGCGTCGAGGGACGCGTGTACTGGTAGTCGAAGTACAGTTCGGGGTCGACCGAATGCACGAGTTCGTAATCCGACGACGAACGCAGCGCCTCGACGGCGCCACTGGCTGCTTCGCCCGCGTCGTTCCAGCCGTCGAAGGCGGCGATGACGATGCGTGAACCGAGAACATCCATCATGGGCTCCCTTCGAGATCGAGGACGTATCCCTCCAGGCTAGTCCGCGGCGGCGGGATGTGGGCGGCGCCGGGCTAGCATGGGTTCAGTGAGCAGAAAGCCCCGCGCAGTCCTCTGGGACATGGATGGAACACTGGTCGACACCGAGCCGTACTGGATGGCGGCGGAGACGTCGCTGGTGGAGTCCTTCGGCGGGTCGTGGACCCATGAGGACGCCCTGCAGCTGGTCGGGAGCGGTCTGATCGACAGCGCGATCATCCTGCAGAACGCCGGTGTGGCCATGGAGCCGGAGGCGATCGTCGCCCACCTGACCGATGTCGTGCAGGAGTCGCTGCGCACCCAGGGCGTCCCGTTCCGTCCCGGGGCACGCGAGCTCCTCGCGGAGCTCAGGGATGCCGGCATCCCCACGGGGCTGGTCACGATGTCCCTCCGCCGGATGGCGCTGAACGTCGTCGACCTGATCGACTTCGAGGCTTTCGACATCGTCGTCGCCGGCGACGACGTGGACAATCCCAAGCCGCATCCTGAGCCCTACCTTCAGGCTGCCGCTCTTCTCGACGTCGACATCACCGAGGTCGTCGTGATCGAGGACTCGCCGACCGGTGTGCGTGCGGGCCTCGCCTCCGGCGCCGTCACGCTGGGCGTCCCGCACATCGTCCCGCTGGACGACCTCGGGGCGCACGAGCTCTGGCCGACGCTCGCCGGACGAGGCGTGTCGGACCTCGGAGACCTGTTCGACGCGAACAACGCCATGACGGAGGTCATCCGATGACGGATTCCGCTGCCCAGCGACCGAGCGGACCTTTCCGCGTGGGCGACCGTGTCCAGCTGACGGGCCCGAAGGGGCGCCTGCACACCGTGACCCTCCGTGAAGACGGCGAACTGCACACGCACCAGGGCGTGCTCCGCCACCGCGACCTCATCGGCCTCCCCGACGGTTCGGTGGTCGCGAACAGCTCGGGACACGACTACCTGGCCCTGCGGCCGCTGCTGCGGGACTTCGCGATGTCGATGCCCCGCGGTGCCGCGATCGTCTATCCGAAGGATGCCGCGCAGATCGTCATGCAGGCGGACATCTTCCCCGGCGCCACGGTCGTCGAGGCCGGTGTGGGCTCCGGCGCGCTGTCGCTGTCGCTCCTTCGCGCGATCGGGCCTGCCGGGCGGTTGATCTCCTTCGA
>Ga0307406_10000166_pt1 | contig 39434 bp, 30 predicted proteins | sample 322Cmetagenome_3_FD_203706 | JGI IMG/M metagenome (GOLD analysis project Ga0307406, IMG submission 203706) | Maize rhizosphere microbial communities from greenhouse at UC Davis, California, United States - 322HYB-C-2 | ecosystem: Host-associated > Plants > Roots > Rhizosphere > Soil | place...
GATGGCAGCGTTGTTCGTTCCGGCACAAGGAATCGTCCGTTATCTGCCGGCTCATCAGGAGAAATTCCTGCTCCTCGGCAGTGCCGCGGGTGGTATCGCTCTTCTATGGCTCGTGTGGCAGGTCGCCGTGATCGTGTTCTTCTCGCGAGAAAACTCCGTGGGTGTACAATTGTTGGTTCGCGCGATTCTTCCGGCCGCTGCGACGATGGCGATCCTCCTACTTGCCGCCGTGCCACTCCTCAGAAAGGCCGAGCGGGCGTGGGTGGCGAAAGACGAGTTGATGCGGCGGGATCCTGCAGGCACCGGCGTATCCGTCCTCGAGCGACGCGGGAATGATCCACTCCGCCTGAGGCTGCTGGAAGCTTTGAAATGAGCCTCACTCGGAAAGCGCTACCTTCACCCGTGCGAAGCGCAGCGGACCATCCGATGGCCAGGTAATGGTGCGTTTTACAAAGCCCGGTTCGGCGGGCGTGTAAGGGGCAGTCGAGGACGCGGCTCCGACCGGCAAGGTCGTGCTTCCTGTGAGGTTACCGAGACCGGTCGAGGTTTCCACGATGTACGAGAGACCTCGTACTCCGGCGTCGCTACGTTCGGGGTAGGATAGGGTGACATTGCCACCCGCTACCGAAATCTGCGGCTGCAGCGGATGACCCGCCGACAGCAGCATGGTGCCGTTTTCCGCGTCTCCACCGAATGCATACTCAAGCAGGTTCTCCAGTCCGTCGTCGTCGGGATCGTCGGTCTTCGCGGCTTCGGTCAATCCCGCAGCCCACGCGGCATAGGAAGGCAGCAGTGTGAACGATGGCTGCGAAGTGACGGTGGAAGCTGTGTCGGATTCTCCGGTCGCGTTCACGTTCAGCGTCGCCACGGCCGGAAGCGACGTCCAAGTGGCCGCGGCCACGATGCTATCTCCGGCGGACATGACCGCCTTGCGGACAGACCACACGCCGCCGCCCATCGACTCAACCACCCAGCCCGGAGCGCTCACCGAGCTGGGAGCTTCAGCTGGATCGAAGGCGAGCGTGAGCGCCGCGTTTCCCGTGGTCTGGCTGCCCGTGTTTTCCAGCGTGAAGGTCAGGCTTCCCGGATGGGCTTGACGCATCGTGCCAAGCGAAGCTGCGGACGCGAGGGAGAGCGTGGTGGCCGTGTATTCCGCAGGTCGCATGCGGTAACCGGCAGGATTCAGAATCGCGTCGAGGTGGGTGATGTAGGTGCGCACCGATACACAGTAGTTGTGAAAGGTTGAGGGATTTTGACCGTCGAATATGGCAGCGACCCCAACCAATGCCGGCTCGCCATTGTAGTCCACGAAGACCGGGCTGCTGGAATCTCCGGACCCGGGTCCATAGTAGCAGTCGTCGCCGGCACCGCTCGCCACCGTGTAGTCGAAACGCAACATGCGAGTGTTGTCGGAATAGGGAGCATAGGCGACATCGAGGAAGTTGGCGATGGTAGAGGTGCCGCCCGAAACGGAATTGCCGCTCACTTGGTTCTTTCCCAAGACCATGATGGTATCGCCTTGCAGCTGCCCTTCGGTCTGATGGTTCCGATAGCGCATCCGCTTGACGGTTGCGGGCAAGGGTGAGGACAGTGATGCGATTGCCAGGTCGACGAGATCGGTGCCATCCACGATATTCGTGAAGGGCTGAATGGTCCGGGTGTAAACTTGATTGTCCGAACCAAGGAATCGGACCTGTTGATTGCCGCCAGTGAAATTAGCCGACAAGTGCCGTACGGAAATCACATGCCGTGGAGAGATCAACGTGAACTGCACGTCGCTCGCCGTCGGGTTGCCGCTGACGTACCACCACCCCACGCCCGTGAACTTGCTGGCGTCGTGTATGAAGGTGGGGTTCATCACGGGGCTGTTTGGGAACCCCGACGAAAAGCGGTCGTGTAGCGCGGAGTTGTAGCTTCGAACGATCAAGCCATGCGCCGGGATCGCGCAGGCCAAGGTCGCCAAGAGGTGGAAAGGGTATTTCACAGCACCGGAAAATTAACCTCATCGGGTCCGGTGCGCCAGCCCGATAGCGTGATGGTTAGTTACGAATAATCTCAGTCTTCGTCGAAGGTCCAGGTGCGCCCGGATCCTTCATCGCCCTCCAGCCGGGTCTCGCCTTGGAAAGAAACCAGCTTCACCCACTTCGCTTCGGATCGCTCGCAGATCCGCTCGGCCAGTTCGCGGGCATGGGTCACCACGATGAGCTGGGTCTCTTGCGGAACCTTCGCCATCAACTCGGCCAGCGGTTCTAACAGCGACGTGTGCAGGCTGCTCTCCGGTTCATTGAAAACCAGAAGCGGCGGCGGCTTCGGTGTCAGCAGCGCGGCGCACAGGCAGAAAAAGCGGAGCGTGCCATCGGATAGTTCGCTTGCGTCCAACCATCGTCCGAGCTCGCCACGCGAAAGCTGGAGCTGGAAGCGGTGCTGATCATCCACGGCCCGCCAACGGCTTCCCGGGAAGGCTTTCTCCACCGCTTCATCCAGCCATTCCTCCCGTCCGGACTCGGCGATGCTTTGCAGGGTCGCCGCGAGGTTCGCGCCATCGCTTGCGAGCACCGGTGACCAGAAGCCAACCCGCGGACGCCGCAGCGGCGACTCGGGATCGACGCGGAAGTGGTGGTAGAAGCGCCAGCCTAACAGCGTCTCGCGCACCGCAGTCAAAGCCGGGTAGCGCATGCCATCGCGCACCTCGCTGAGCATGGATTCCGGCAAATGGAAGGGCAGGGGAATCGTTTCCATTTTGCCTCCCTCACCGCGCACGCTGATGGCGGTCGCGACCCGCTTTGCCACCGGTCGGCCTTGCTTGCTACCGAGACGGATGATCTCCGTTTTGATATCGGGATCGGTGCGGAACATCGTGGGATCGTCCGGTGCCGTCGGAATCAAGCCGCACTCGTGAGTGAAGAGGAAATGATCGTCTTCGATCTCCCAGCCAACGCGCCGTGGCTCGTCCTTCTTCCTCTGCATGCCGGCCCACATCAGGCCGGGCATGCCGCCCTCAGCTTCGACCGCTTCGGCGAAGCGCCCCTCCGCCATCCGCTGGAGCAGCGCAAGCGCACGATAGAGATTGGATTTTCCCACGCCGTTTTCACCGGTGATCACGGTGATCCGCCCGAATTTCACCCGGAAATCCCGGAGCGAGCGGTAGCCGCGGACGTGGAGGGAGCGGAGCATCCAACATGCCTGTCTGATGCCAGCTGCCTTGGCAAGCGGACCCGACGCGAGGGCGGAGAGTCTTCACGCAATCTTCGCATACTGCGGCTCGACATGGCAGATGACATCGGAACCATGTCGCGCATCTCATCATGATGAATTTCTCGCGATTCGGCACTCATCTCCTCGCCGCCAGTCTGCTGGCACTGGGCCTTTCCTCCTGCGACCCGGCTACAGTCGGCGCCATGAAATGGAATGCGGACCAGCGTGCCGCGCTCTCCACCATCTCCGTTCCCACGGCTTCGGTCGATCGCTCCGGCTACTTCACTCCCATGGGCGGTAGCAATGTGCAGTCGCCGATCGTCCAGACCGGCGGTGGCTTTGCCCAGGGAGCAGCGGTCAATGCCGGCGTCGCCATTATCTTCGAAGTGGCTTCGGGCATTGAGCAAAAGAACTTCGAGAGCAAGTACGGCACCGCGATCCAAAGCGTGGGTGCCAATGTGCCTGGCGACCTCGACCGCCGGGTTTCCCGCTCTCTCGCCGATCAGCTTGGCAGGCATGGATTCTTTCGCGGCAAGGTCACGAACTCCTCTGCGAATCGCCTGACGGTGACGATCGAGAAATACGGCTTCGTGCGTTCCGCGTCAAAGGGCGGTGAGACCTTGGTCGCGCCCACGCTGTACGGGACTTGGGAGCTCACGCTCGCCTCCGGCAAATCCATCGCCCGCCAGCAGTTCGCGGCAGCCAGTCCAGCGCATCAAAGGACCGTCACCGAATTCGCCAACAACCGGGATCTGACCCACAAGGCCTTTGGTGAAGCTACCACGGCGGTCGCGAATGTCGTCGTCGCCGATATCAATCGCCGCCTTGGCGACCAAGCCGACCATACCACCCGGGCCTTTGCTGCTCGCTCGGAAAAGAATCAGGAACCTGTCCAGCTCGCCGACGTCAACCCGGTCGAGCTCCCGCGCAACAACCGCTACGGCTTCAAGCAGGGCTTCAATAGCTTCACCTCCCAGCCGAACGCCGAGTTCATGGTCGATGGCCACAAGCTGAAGATCGCGGCCACTGGCAACGGGGGCATCCTATTCGTGATGAAGCCCATCTCGCCCCTGACCGGCACCCGTCTCTCGGTGGATTCGGCCGAATACCGCTCGGTCCGCGCCGCGCTCGCAGCGGGCGGAGTGGGGATTTCGAATCAAGCCAACGTGGCCTCCTTCGGAGTGAAGACCGGGTTCATCATCGAGCTCGATGGCGACGGTTGGTCGGTTTTGCAGAAATACCGCAAGTAAGAAGGGCCGAGAGGGTTCGCCCGCGCGAAGGGACCTTGTTGCTTTCCGGGACCCGGCTTAGGGGAAGAAAATGATCACCGCACTCCGGCCGTTCGCTGCCATCACGTTGGCATTCCTCGGTGGAATCCCATCTGCCGTCGCGGGCGACCTTCCTGCCCGCGAAAAGACGTTCACCGAAGGCATCGCGAAACTCGAGTCCCGCCACGGCGGGCGACTCGGCGTGGCCGCCTTGGATCTGGGTGAGCGGACCAGCTTTTCCCACCGCGGTGGCGAGCGCTTCGCCATGTGCAGTACCTTCAAGTTTCTCCTCTCCGCTGCCGTGGCGGCGCGGGTCGACGCCGGTGACGAGCGCTGGGATCGCCAGATTCCCTACGGAAAAAGGGACCTCATTCCGTGGACTCCGGTGACCGGTAAGGAGGAGAACCTGAAGGCGGGCTCTCTGACCGTCGCGGACTTGTGCGAGGCATCCATGACGTGGAGTGACAATACCGCCGCCAATCTGCTTCTCAGCAGCATTGGCGGTCCGGAGGGACTCACGCGTTATCTTCGCTCGATCGGCGACGCGACCACTCGGCTCGATCGCATGGAACCCGATCTCAACTCAAACGTCCGCGGCGACGAGCGAGATACCAGCACCCCCGAAGCGATGATCGCGACGATGGAGAAGCTGCTCTTCGGCAAGCCGCTCACCGGCGTATCGAAGGAAAGGCTCATCGGCTGGCTGGTCGCCAACCACACCGGCGACAAGCGCATCCGCGCTGCGATGGATCCCGCCTGGCGGATCGGCGACAAGACCGGCACCGGCGAGAACGGTGCCGCGAATGACATCGCGGTCGTTTGGCCGAAAGATCGCAAGCCGTTGCTTGTCGTGGTCTTCTACGATGCCCCTCAAGCCACTGCTGAACAACGTGACGCCGTCATTGCCGCCGCCGCCAAGCTGGTTCGCGAGGCGCTCGTCGGCGGAAAATGAGCCAGCTCAGCCCAGTGCGATGCGCGTCCGCAGCACATGGTGCTCGCCCGGAGCCACGTTGACCTCCGCGCCGGGTGCATTCGCCGTTTCGACGCATACAAAACGCCGGAAATCTTCAGCCGGCATATCACCGAGCTTTGCGGTCTTCTCCGGACCGGGATTCCAGACGATGGTGGACGCGCTGCCGTGCTTGTGCACGCGAATCGTCCGTGAGCCATCGCGCACCGTGACGGTGGATGCGGAGGTGTAGATCCGGTCGACTTCACCTTCGATCCGGACTTCGCCTGCTTGCACCTCATTTTCCCGTCGTCCGCCGGCGGTTTCGAGGAATGCGGCACCGTCTAACCCGGAGACCTTCACGTTCGCGATGTCGTCGACTGCCAGATAGGTGTGGAGCGCTCCAGTCTCGCGAAAGGAGGTGCTGCCGGTGTTGTGCGACGTCAGTGATACCTGGAGTTCCGCTCCGAGCCGCATCTCCACGATGGCGTGGAACTCCTGGTCCCAGATCGCCCGCGTCTTCTCATCAGACTTCAGCTCGAAGCGAAGCTCGACCGACTCGCCGCCGTCCTGGCTGTCAATCAGTTGCCAAAAACGGGTGCGAGCGATGCCGTGGGCAGGCTTCGAAGGATCGGTCGGATGCGCATTGAACCATGGCCAGCAGATCGGAATGCCGCCGCGGATCGCCTTGCCTTCACGCAAGACCGTCTCCGGACTGCAATAGAGCACCGGTGCACGGCCTTCCGGTTGCCACTCCATCACGTGAGCACCATGCAGGGCGACGCGTGCCCTGCAGGACGGATGGTCGATCTCCAACACCGGGTAATCCGTTGCTGGGTAGGTCAGGCGAAGACAGTCAGGCGGCGCGATCATCTTGGACCAACGCTAAGCCGCCTCGCTCACACCGCAAGGGGCGGGAGGCTATTGCCCGATGAGATTCTTCCATGCCACCCATGCACGTTTCCGCAGCAGAGCTCGTTGCATTTCTGGAATTCAAGCGCCCCTGAACCTGAGGCGGATTCCTCCGTATTCGGAATCGCCAAGGCGCGGGACGAAAGTTAGATCGCATCACCATGCACCAACCCGTGGCACATCTCGAGTCCGCGACCACCGCGGGATTCGCCTATCCTGCACCGCCTGAGAATTGTCCGCCGGATCTGGCGAAACCCGCGGCCTCATACAAGCGCCACGCGTGGCTGGCGATGCTCGGCTTGGCCGGCTTCGGGCTGTTGTATCTGGCGCTGACGCTTTGGTTCGGCTGGTCGGCGTATTACTATCTGTCGCGGTTTCTCGATGGCGGCGGCGATATTCTGGAACTCATCCAGGGTATCGGCTCGCTATTGGTGGCGGTGTTCTTTGCCAAGGGACTCTTCTTCCGCAAGCCGTCGGGTGTCTCCAAGGACTACGAAATCACCCGCGAGCAGCAGCCACGGCTCTTCGAGTTCCTCGACAAGCTGGCGGCGGAAACCAAGGCACCGCGTCCGCACAAGGTCTTCCTTTCGGATGAGGTCAATGCCTGCGTCTTCTACGACCTCTCGATCCTCGATTTCCTGTTCCCTCGCCGGAAGAACCTCGAGATCGGCCTTGGCCTGGTGAACAGCCTTTCGCTGATCGAGTTCAAGGCGGTGCTCGCTCACGAGTTCGGACACTTCGCCCAGAGCACGATGGCGGTTGGCCGCTGGGTCTACATCGCCCAGCAGGTCGCGACCCAGCTCATCTTCCACCGCGATTGGTTTGATGAGTTGCTCGCCGGCGTTTCACGGATCGATCTGCGCGTGGCATGGATCGGATGGCTGCTGCGCATCATCATCTGGGCTCTGCGCTCGATTCTCGATACGTTGCTGAGCTTCGTGATGCTCGCCCATCGCGCGCTGTCGCGGGAGATGGAATACCAAGCCGACCTCGTGGCGGTCGCCAATACGGGCAGCGATCCGCTCATCCACGCGCTGCACCGGCTGGCCCCGGCGGACGACGCATGGTCGGAGACCCGTTCGTTCGTGAATGAAGAGCTGAAGCGTGGCCATGTCCCCGAGGATCTTTTCGCGGTGCAGAGCCGCATCCTCGAGCACAAGCGCCGTATCCTGAACGATCCGGAGTATGGCCAGCCGCCTGTCTTGCCGGCTGAGAAGCGCGACGCGCACCGGATTTTCACCCCCGAACTCGCCCAGCCCCCGCAGATGTGGTCCACCCATCCGGCGAATCACCTGCGCGAGGCGAATGCCAAGAAGCGCTACGTTGCGAGCGCGCTGGACGAGCGCAGCGCTTGGTGCCTCTTCGACCGCCCGGACGAGCTACGCCGCGACTTCACCAGCCACACACTCGCGCACTTCGAAAAGACCGTCCGTCCACCGCAGGAGACTGCCGAACAGCTCGATCGCGACTATCGGAAGCACTACTTGAATCCGGACTACCGTGGCACCTATCTCGGGCGCTCCATCGTCAGCCGGGTGGCTACTCCCGCCGAGCTGTATGCCGCGGCTGCGCCCGCGCGCGATGAGCTTTATCCGCGGGAACTGACGGACGTGCTTGAGAAGCACCGGAACCTGGCAAAGGAACACGCCCTGCTGAGGGCGTTGCGGAACCGCGCCTTCGAGCCGGTCGATGGTGTGATCCGTTTCCGGGGCAAGGTCATCAAGCGCGGCGATCTCGGCGAGGCGATCGATACCGTGCGCGCGGACCTCGACGCCTCCGATGACGAGTTGGCAGCGCACGATCGCAAATGCCGGACTTACTTTCGCGAGCGTGCCCACGAGCAAGCGCGCGGCTGGCCGCTCTATCTGGAAGGCGTGTTGGCGCTCGTCCACTATGCCGACCATGGCTTGCGCAACTTGATCGATGCGCACTCGTTGTTTCAAAACACGCTGGCGGTGGTGCTGGCGGATGGCAGCGTGTCGTCCAAGGAGATCCAGCGCGTGCTGAGGGACGGCAATGAGGTTTACCGGGTGCTGGCGCAGCTCCACGCCCAACGCGATCAGGTGCTTCTCGATACGGCCACCGCCGGTCACCTGAAGGCACCGGCTTGGGCCGATAACTTCGAGGCGCTGCGCCTGCCTTCGCCGCAACAGTCGAATCTCAGTGAGTGGACCAATGCCGTTCCCGGCTGGGTGATGGAGCTCGCCAGTGCCCTCCACGAATTGCGCGCCGCCGCTCTGGAGACCCTGCTCGAGTGCGAAGCCTTTCTCGATCGCGCTGCCCGTGGCGAGCTCAAGCCCGATGGCTCGCCAGCACCTCCGCGTCTGCCGGCCAACTACGAAGTCCTGATCGAAGGAAAGGAGCGGACATTGCAGACCAAGCTAAACTTCTGGGACAGCTTCCAAACCGCTTCCGGCACTGGTCCGGCGACGCTGCGCTTTCTCGCGGCCGCGGCCATCGTCTGCGGTGCGATTTGGCTGACGGTTTCGAAATCCTCGCTTGAGGCATTGAAAGCGGCGTTGGCTGGGTTGTTCTAAAGTTCTTCAGCCGTGGCACGCCTCATTGTCTTCGACCTCGACCTCACCCTCTGGCACTGCGCGCCGCTGCTATGGTGCGATCAATTAACGCTGCCGCTCCAGCGCACTTCGTCCGGGCAGATCTTCGCTTCCTGCCGGAACGAAGTCCGTCTTTATCCTGAAGTCCGGGACATGCTCGCGCGCCTCTCGGACGACGGCCATCTCCTCGGTCTGGCTTCACGAACGAGTGCTCCCGCGATTGCCCGGGAGCTGCTCGATCTCTTCGGCATTGGCCACTACTTCGCTCACCAGCAAATTTACCCCGGCGACAAGTCCGCTCACTTCCGCGCGCTCCACGAGGAAACCGGCATTGCGTTCGCGGACATGATCTTCTTCGACGACGAGCACCGGAATATCGAGTCGGTGTCGAGTCTCGGCGTCGCCGCCCACCTCGTCACCCGCGGCATGACGCGCGGTTTGTTAGAGGATGCGGTTGGTAGCCGGGCCGGATCCGTTTGATCCGGTCTAAAGCGGGCGCAACCATTCCAAGCCGCCAGAGTTACTTGTCACTCTACCTCCTCCCATGTGCTGTCTTGGATCCCATCGTGCCTTGGCCCTGTTGCTGATCGGTTGCCTGCAATCGGGCTTCGCTGCGACCTCCGGTCCTGCCGGGATCTACGTCATCGGAGACACCCGTGCCGTGCCGGGCGAGGTCGCGAAGTTCGATTTCGACTACGTGGCGGGCTACACGTTGCGGGTTCCATGGACCGACATCGAGACCTGGAACGCGAGCTCCCAGACGCCGCTGTATGACTTTTCCCGCATGGACGCCGCGCTCGAGGAGCTGCGCGCGCGCGGCAAGAAGATGACCTTGGAAATCTTCATCCACAAGGCACCTGCCTACCTGCTCGACCCGCCGGGCATCGGGACGTGGACCAACCCCCATCCGACCCAAGGCGGCGTCCAACCGCTGCCGTGGGACTCCCGCGCGCTCGCGGCCTATCAGGGCATGATCCAGAACCTGGCCAACCATCAGGTCGCCGGAACGTCGTGGCGCGTCGCGGATCATCCCGCGCTGGAATCCGTGGACGCCTCGATCGTGGGCCTGCAAGGGCTGCGCGAATTGTCCAACACGTTGGTCAACCACCCGGCTTACACCCGGACGAAGTTCATCGGGGCGATCGTCGAGTCACTGGCGATCAACCGGCTGGCGTTTCCGGGCAAGTACGGCTTCTTCCCGATTTTCCGGATGGAAGACAACGAGCCGGGAACCGCTCTGGATCAGGCGGTGTTTGAGCGGCTTCAGACCGAGTTCAACGTCGCGGGCAAACCTTCGCTCGGCTATTTCCAGGAGACTCTTAGCGATGCCGGCCCGCGGACCGATACGCTGGGCGCGTTCTTGTTCGCCGCTTCCCCGGACACCTACGTCATGTTCCAGGCCCTGCGTCCATGGACCTTGCGGGCGGGCGATCCGGTTCCTCCCGAGGTCGCCAGCGGCACCCCGGTCACCGGCATCCGGCATGCGTGGCGGAACTACCGCTCGACCTACGTGGAGATCTACGGAGCCGACATCCTCAACACCGCCAATGCGGACCCGCTGCGGAAGTGGAACCGGTTCTTCCTCGCGGTCAAACAGGCCCGCGACGGTCTCGGCACGCCTGCCTTGGATTTTCCCAACACCCCCAACCAGCGCCTCCGCTGGCAGGCCGACCCCTTGCTCGACTACCGCGTCTGGCAATCGCCGGATGTGACGTCCTGGACGCCGGTCGAAACGAGCGAGGTCCTCGGTGGAGACATCGCCCTGCCCCCGGTGGCCGGCGCCGATCGCCGCTTCTACCGGCTGGAAATCCTCGAGCCGGCGGAGTGAGCGCTAAACCGGCCCCCGCACGTGCGGGGCGACTTCATTCTGATAGAACGCGGCGAGCCGTTCGTGAAGTTCCGACGGGAGGGGGGCGAGCGACGACACCGCCGCGTTCGCCCGCGCCTGATCCGGCCGTGAAGCGCCGGTGATCACGGTGGACACGGCCTCGTGATCGAGGATCCACCGCTGCGCCATGTCCGCCATGGTCATGCCATCAGGCACCGACTGACGGAGGGCGTCAGCCAGTTCCACGCCTTTTTCGAAAGGCAGGCCGGAGAAGGTCTCACCCACGTTGAAGGCTTGGCCGTCGCGGTTGTAGTGCCGGTGATCGCTGGCGGCGAAGGCTTGGCCCTTGGCCATCTTCCCCGCGAGCAAACACCGCGGAACATCGCTTCCGTGTCGAGTCTCGGCGTCGCCGCCCACCTCGTGCCCGAAGGGATAAATGCCAAACTTCTGGAAGTGGCGCTTCGGAGCCGGGTGTGATTTTTCGCTAACAAGTTGTACCGAACCATTTGGAAAATCGCGTGGAGAGGTTAACTTGGATGCAGCGAGATCCAAACCTCCCCACCGCGATGGCGAAGGTGAGTTTCATGGCAGCGGTTAGTGTCTTGGCTGCAACATTGCTGGCTGGCTACGGGCCTGTACCACCCAGCCCGGACGAAGCGGCATCCAGAACAGCCGCCGATCTCCGCTACTCGAACAAGTGGCGCATCCAGGTCAGCGAAGGCGCGAATTCCGACGGCAAGTTTGTCTTCCACGTGACCCCGGAAGATGGCGCGACCCAAGTGGTGACCGTCGAAGTCGACGACGGCGAGAGCGAGAACCACGTTGCCCGCACCATCAAGAACGCCCTCGAGAAGCAACTCGACACCAGCGCTTACGACATCGAGGTGGACGATGGCGAAGACGTGCTGATCAAGAAGGACGGCTCCGAACCCGATTTCGCCGTGCAGATCATCAGTTCGACGGTGAAGAGCGTGCGACTGGAGGTGGAGATGGAGTGACCTACTTGTCGTACTAGCTCATCGGCACGCTCCGTTGAACGCGGGAAGCTTCCGCTTGGAAGGCAAGCCGGTGACCGGACAAGCCGTCGAGTCCCGGCGGCAGCGCCAGCGGGCCTTGGAACAAGCGGTCCAGGGAATCGACGATGCCATAGTCGCCGCCGCCGTGACCGGCATAGCCTTCGTCGGCGTTTTTGATGATCTCCACGGGCTCGATCCGGCCATCGTCGTGATGCCGCAGCCATAGTTCCGGGGATCCTGCCTCATGATAGGGCAGGCCGCCCTTCAAGGATGCCTTTGTGCCATGGATTTCGATCGCGCGGCCATAGTCGAAGGCGGTCATCGTATGGGTCGCGGTGATGCCATTCTCCAGCACGCAGGCGAGCACTTGATGATCCACGACGTCGTTGTCACAGCGGTAGACGCAGCGGCCCCAGGGTGAGGTGCGCAGGAAATCGAGGACGGTTTCGTCATCGGCCTCATCCGCACCGTCCATCACCATGCCGAGCCAGCGGCGCTTGTCGGTGAGGTAGCGGTGTGAGTCGTAGAGGCAGTCCTTGGCCGCCGGGCAACCATCGGTGCAACGTGAGGGTGCCCCATCCGGCGCGTTTTCCTCGCGGAACCAAGTACGATCTCCATAGGAGGAAAGGGACGCTGCCGGCGAGTCGCCGAGCCAGCAGAGCAGATCCGCGTCGTGGGAACACTTCGCCACGATCATCGGCGTCGAGCCACGCGAACTCCGCCAGTGGCCGCGGACAAAAGAGTGCGCCTGATGAAACGGCTCCACGCCCTCATGGGTGCGCATCGAGATCACACGCCCCAGGCGGCCGCTTTCGATCAGGGCCTTCACCGTCGAATAGAAAGGCGTGTAGCGCAGCACGAAGCACAGCGCCACCCTCTGTCCCAACTCGCGCGCACGGCGGTCGATCGCCTCGCAACGCTCCAGCGACTCCGCGGCGGGTTTTTCTAACAGAATATCATAGCCCGCCTCCAGCGCCCCCATCGCGTGGCCGAAATGCTGCGAGTCCTGCGTGCCGATGATCAGCACATCGGATAGCTTCCCCGCCGCGAAAAGCGCTTCCGCGGAGTCGAACATCTTCACGTCACCCTTTGCCGCCAGTGAAGCCACTGCCTCGCGCCTCACCGCCACCGGATCAGCCGCCGCCGCAAGACGATAGCGGGCGCCGAACGACGCAGCGATCTTCGCATAAGTCCGGCCACGGGAACCGCAGCCGAGAATGGCGATGGACAGGACAGGAGGCACACTCAACGCCTACGCGCGACGCCGGGCGGCGTCGAGAGTTCTACTTCATGAAAAGCCGCTTTTAACCAATATTCCCGCCGCGTGGTGACGGGATCCGTTGCTAAACCGGGCCTCGCACATAGGGCGCGACCTCGCTCCGGTAAAATTCGGCAAGCTGTTGGTGAAGTTCCGGCGGCAATGCCGCGAACGAGGACACGGCCCCATTGGCGCGCGCCTGATCCGGCCGTGAAGCACCGGTGATCACGGTGGACACGGCCTCGTGATCGAGGATCCACCGCTGCGCCATGTCTGCCATGGTCATGCCGGCCGGCACCAACGGGCGGAGGGCGTCAGCCAGTTCCACGCCTTTTTCGAAAGGCAGGCCGGAGAAGGTTTCGCCCACGTTGAAGGCTTGGCCGTCGCGGTTGTAGTGCCGGTGATCGCTGGCGGCGAAGGCTTGGTCCTTGGTCATCCTCCCGGCAAGCAATCCGCTGGCGAGCGGGAGGCGGACGACGACGCCGACGTGTTTCGCGAGACATTCATCGAAAATCTCCGCCGGGCTTTGGCGGAAGACGTTGAAGATGATCTGGAGCGAGCAAAGCCCGTCCTGGGCGAGGCAGACTCGTGCCTCATCCATCGACTCCACGCTCGCACCGAACTCCCGGATCTTGCCCTCGTCGCGGAGCGTGCGCAGCCATTCGAAAATCTCGCCGCGCTCAAGCACTGCGGGAGGCACACAATGGAGCTGCGTGAGATCGAGCGCCTCCACTTCCAGCCGCTTCAAGGACGCCTCGGTCGCCGCGCGCACGCCAGCTTCGGTGTAGCCGTCGGGATACAAGTCGGGCATGCGGCCGAGCTTGGTGGCGACAAAGAAGTCGCCGCCGCGCTCTTTCAGGAAACGTCCAATCAGCGTCTCGCTACGACCGCGGCCATAGACGTCAGCCGTATCGAGAAAAGTCACGCCCGCGTCTGCTGCGGCGTCCAGGATCTCAAAGGCACGGTCATCATCGAGATTGCCCCAGTCCGCTCCGCCAAGCTGCCAGCAGCCCAATCCAATCTCGGAAACCTGCCGCTTCGAGTGCCCGAAAGGTCGCGTGTTCATCGGCGGGAGGCTAGGGACCGGCAATGACAAGCGTCGAGCTTCGTTGCCGTCACGATGGATGGCTTGGCCGATGGGAGAGATCTTCAGATCGATGATCTTGAAGAAGCTTATCCCAGCGGCGCAAGCAGCGCGGCCAGCGTGCCTTCATCGGGCGCTGCGGCGCGGGCGGCGTCGGAGAGGAGGCTGTCGGCGAGCTGGCTCTTCTTCGCCTGCAGCTGGTGGATGCGCTCCTCGACGGTGCCTTGGCAGATGAGCTTGTGAACGAAGACCGGCTGCGTCTGGCCGATGCGATAGGCGCGGTCGGTGGCCTGCGCTTCGGCGGCCGGGTTCCACCAGGGGTCATAGTGGATGACCGTGTCGGCGGCGGTCAGGTTGAGGCCGGTGCCGCCGGCTTTGAGAGAAATGAGGAAGACCGGGTAGTTGCCGGTCTGGAACTTCTCCACGAGGTCGCCGCGGTTCTTCGAGGCGCCGGTGAGGATCAAGTACGGCACCTTTCGTAGTTGGAGGAGTTGCTCGATGATCTCGAGCATCGAGGTGAACTGCGAGAAGATCAGGATGCGGCGGCCTTCCTCGATCAGGGTTTCGAGCAGTTCGGCGAGGTAGTCGAGCTTGGCAGAGCCGGCGGAGTCGGCCTCGAGCTTCGATTCGCCTTCGAACTTCAGCAGCTTCGGCTCGCAGCAGATCTGACGGAGCTTGAGCAGGGCTTCCAGGAAGACCATGCGCGAGCCTTCGAGGCCCTTGATGGCGATCGATTGCCGGACGCGCTTGTCCATCGTCGCACGGACGGTCTCGTAGAGATCCTTCTGCGAGGTATTCAGTTCCACCGGGTGGATCAGGATGGTCTTCGGCGGCAGCTCCTTGGCGACCTCGGTCTTGTTGCGGCGCAGGATGAGCGGGGCGACGCGGGTCTTGAGCGCGAGACGGCGATCCTCGTCGCCGTCCTTTTCGATCGGATTGCGGAAGCGGCGATTGAAGTCCTCTTGCCCACCCAGGAAGCCCGGCATGAGGAACTTCATCAGGCTCCACAGTTCACCGAGGTGGTTCTCGACCGGCGTGCCGGAAAGGCAGAGGCGGTGACGGGCATCGAGCTGGCAGACCGCTTGTGCGACCTTTGACGTCGGGTTCTTCACGTACTGCGCCTCATCGAGCACCGCGAGGTGGAAGGTGTAGCCTTTCAACGCCTCGATGTCGCGCTGGATGAGAGCGTAGGAGGTTAGAATGAGGTCGGCGTAAGGAATCGAGCGGAAGTACTTTTTACGCTGCGGCCCATCGAGCATCAGGATGCGAAGCGAGGGCGCGAACTTCGTTGCTTCCGCACGCCAGTTCGGCACCACGCTGGTCGGCGCGATCACCAAGGTCGGCTTGCCCTGCGAGCGACCGCTATCCTTTTCAGCGAGGATGTGGGTGATGGTCTGCAGCGTTTTGCCGAGGCCCATGTCATCGGCCAGGATGCCGTGCAGCTCATGGCGGGCGAGGAATTGCATCCAGTGGAAGCCAGCCATCTGATACTCTCGCAGCTCAGCCTTGATGCCGGGTGGCTGAGGCATCTTCTCGATGCCGGAGAAGTTGGTGAGCTTGGTGGCGAGTTCAGCAAGGCGCTCGGGCGCCTGGATCCCCAACTCATCCGAAGTAGCGATCGCCGCGGCATCGAGCGGGTGAAGCTTCAGCTTCGAGCCCTTGAAGCGCCGCGGGTCGATGAGCGCGGCGAACTGCTTCAGGATGCGGCGAATCCGTGCTGCGGGCAGCCGAAGCGCGCGGCCGTCCTCGAGGTGATGGAGGAAATGACCATCGGCGGGAAACTCCAGCGTGGTCTCCATCGCGCCACGCTCTAACAGCTGGGCGAGGATGGGTAGCAGATCGAGCTGCTTGCCTCCGACATCGAAACCGACGGAAAGGTGGAACCAGCCGGTGCCATCGTCTTCCAGCTGATAGACGAAGTTCTCGGGATCGAGGTCGATGATCTCGTGGCCCACCTCGTCATCAAAGGTCACTGTCCAGCCGCTGCTTATGAGAGCGGGAGCACCGGTGGCGCGCAGCCACGGCCAGAACTCGGCCAGCGCGCCGTGGCTTGGGTTCGGGAACCACAGGCCCGCTTCGTTCCCGGTGGACGACTTCCCTTTGCCCGCGAGACCCAGCAAGAAGCGGAACTGCGAATGCCCGCCGAGGCTCGCAAGACCGGCCTGCTGCAGTGACAGGATCGCATTCATCTCCGCGGCGATGTCGCGGCGGATCACCAGCGGACCCTGCGGCGTCTCGATGCGGTGCTCACGCGGTCCCGGGATGCCACCGAGGGAAATACGATGTTCACCGTAGATCGCAGTCGGCCGCGCCACCACCCAATCGCCGGCGTCAGGAATCTTGAGCGCTTGGAGCAGCAGCCGAACGACCTTCGTCTCCGTGGCCTCGCGGACGATGGTCAGATGAAAGGTCGGCGTGAGTTCGAGGTGCGGCAGATCCGCAGGATCGACTGGGTTGCCCATGGCCGATGGCAGAGCGATCTGGCTACTGCGAACCGGCCGGCCATCGAGCACGCGGGAAACATTCCGCGGCTTGCCGGCTTCATCGAGCAGCGCGGCAGCGTGCGGGCAGAAGCTGCGCATCTCGCAGGAGCAGGTGCTTTCGAAGTCCCAGTGATCGCCGCTCGACCACAGGGTCACCTCGCACTTTTCCCCGGCCACATCAGCTTCGAGGAGGAAGTTGTCATCACCCGGCCAGCTTCCGGACAATTCACGGACTTTCGGCCGCAGGCGTTGGCTGGCTTGCAGGCATTCTTCATCGAAGCGCTCCCGCCAGAGTGCGTCGTCGAAGAACGAGTGGATGTCGGAAGAGGTGTTCAGGTGAGCGCTTAGAGTCAGGGAAAGATCCGTGACTTGGCAAGCGCATCAACGTCTCGCGTACTGTTTCGCCAGCGTCCTCACCACCCGGCGAATCAGCTCGTAGGGCACCGGCTGGTCGAACGGGAACTTCAGGTTGTTCTTCGGCCCGAGGTAGGGCGCGAGGTCCTTTAGCAAGTCATCGTCACCCTTCACCGGCGGGAAAATGCCGAGGTGCTTCTTGAATGAGGCGAAGTAGAAGAAGATGCGCTCCACTTTGAACGCAGGCATCTGGTAGCCGATGGTCTCCGTCGCTTCCGGGACCTCTTCTTGGACGATCTCCCGGACTGTTTCGAGAATCTCGCGAATCTGGGGAGACAGCGTGGCCAAATACGAGTCGATCGTCGCGGGTGCCGGTTGCTTGCTCATCGCTGCAAGGGGAGAAGGAATCATCCCTGCCACTCGCCACGCTCGTCCTTCTCGAGCTGGATGCGGTCTTCCAGATTGCGGGCCTTCACGCGGTGACTGCGCTTGGCCCAGCGCTCGACCGTCATCTGGCGCTTCTTGACCTGGCGGCGGAGCTTTTCGATCTCATCGTCGAGGCGGAGGAAACTTTCCAAGCGATGAAGGTCCAAGGTGCCGGCTTCGATCGCGGCTCGAATCGCACAACCCTTGTCGTTGCCGTGCTTGCAGTCGGCGAAGCGGCAGTCGTGAGCCATCGCTTCGACATCGGCGAAGCTATCGCGCAGCGTTTTCTCATCCGTCCACATTTGGATCTCCCGCATCCCGGGATTGTCGATGAGCATGCCGCCATTCGGCAGCGGGACGAGTTCGCGCGAGGTGGTGGTGTGGCGGCCCTTGCCGGTCACCTCATTGACCTCGCTGGTCCATTGCCACTCCTCGCCGTAGAGCTGGTTGACCAGTGTTGATTTGCCGACACCTGACGAACCTACGACGCACATCGTAATTCCGTCCTTGAGATAGGACTGCAGCACTTCGAGGCCCTCGCCCGTCAGCGCGCTGGTAATGTGGATGTCGGCGTCCGGAGAAAGCGCGCGTAGTTCGGCGGCGCAGGCTTCATTGTGATCGGCGGGAAAGAGGTCGGACTTGTTCACCAGCACCACGGCTTTCGCGCCGCTGCGACCGACCAACGCGAAGTAGCGCTCCATCCGCCGCGGGTTGTGGTCCGGACCGGAGTCGGTGACCACGGCGACGACGTCGACATTCGCACCGATGACCTGCTCCTCGACGCTCTTGCCCGGCATCTTGCGGGAAAAGCACGAGCGGCGTGGCAAGTGAGCGCGGATCACATGATCTTCGTTTTCCCCGCCAAGCTCGACGACGACCCAATCGCCCACGGCGGGCAGATCGGCGTCGCTCTTCGCATCGTGCCAGACCTTGCCGGAAAGCACGCAGTCGATTTCCTCCACGTCCTCCGCATCTTCGGCGACGAAGGCGGAGTAGTTGATGGTCGTCTCGCGAATCAGGCGCGCAGGGAACCAACCCTTCTCCCGGTAAGGGGCGAAGGCGGCGGCGAAGTTTTCATCCCATCCGAGCTCGGCAAGCGTCATCCGCCGCCAAGCTAGCCGCCCCGGCGGGGCCTGTCGATGCCCGCGGTCACCACCAGGTTTCCATCTGCACGCCCCAGCTCCAGCCCTCGTTGTCCAAGGCATAGTCGGTGCCGCCCACGCTCCCTTTCAGGCCATTCGCCCACATCGCGTAGGTGACGAAGGCCCGCAGCACCGGCCGGCTGAAGAATTCGTCACCGAGCGACACCTGCGGCGCGAGGGTGATCTTTCCGAGCGTGCCTTCGTGCCCTCCGGCGCTGCCAGACACCCAATCGACGCCCGGTTCGAGGGCGACGCTGAAGGTGTCGTTGAAATGCCAGATCGGCCGGACACCGGCGGAGGCCCAGTGCTGATACGGGGCATTGTCGCCGAATTCCGTGTATTGATACACCAGCGAGCTGCCGATCGAGAGGTGGTCGAGCGGCTTGACCACCCACTGGTCGGTCACGCGGGCGCGCCACGACTCGTCCGGGTCGGGCCGGATGAAAGTGCCCGCCGGTCCGCTGAAGTTCTCGAAACCGGTGCTGAAGGTCTTCGCGGGGCCGGTGCCGAATTGCAGCGAGGTCTTGTGCAGGCTTTTCGCATCGAGGAAGCCCTCGCGGGTGCGGACCAGGCTGAGCGAGAAGCCATCCGAGTCCTCAGCCTGGACGCCGGTCGAATCGACGCCAGACTCGGACCTCGAATAGGCGAAGCCGACCTCGCCTTTGCCGCCGAAGAACGGCCAATCGTACCAGCGGAAATCGAAGCTGCCCTTGCTGAAACCGGCGATATTGAGTGGGTCCGGCGTGGCGATGTCATTGTAGATGGCGCTCTCCGCGCCATCCCCGATCCACGCGAAGGCGAACTTCCCGGGTCCGAGCGGGACGTCCTCGATGCCAGCGCCGCCGCCGCTCATGTCCCAGAAATAGAAGTCGTTGATGTGGATGTCGTGGCGCCGGTAGAAGCGGCTACCCGCCCAGAACTTGGCCTCGGGCATGCCGGGGATGACATTGGCGATGGAGCCCCACATTTCCGGCACCGAGAAGTCTGTGTCGGAGGAGGATCCGTAGTTGTCGTAGGGATTGTAGAAGGCCAGCCGGAGGTTCATGCGGGCCACCGGGTCGTTGGCGCCGCCGGATTTCGATCCACCGAGCAGGCCCGAGGGGAAGAAGGTCTTGGCAAAGGCGAGCTCGCCATAGTTTTCGGCCTCGTTGCCCAGACGATATTTCGCCACGCCGGGAATGCCGAAGGCGCGTTGCGGCCCACCGGCATCGGAACGGCCATAGCCGGCGCGGAAATAGCCGGAGATATCGAGGTAGCCTTCCAGCACTTCCTCGATGCGGGCATCGAGGGCCTTTTCCGCATCCGGTCGTCGCGCGATGTCGCGGGTTTCGGTGTCGCCCTTGAATTGCTCGTCTACCCGCTGGCGCCACTCGCGGGCCTCGTCGGCCACCGCCGTCGCTTCCGGATTCGCGGGAGCCGAAGCCGTGGGCTCTTCGGCCGCGGCGTGCCGAGAGGTGGGTGCTGGCGTGGCTTTCCGCGGTGCGGGCGCTTCTTCCAGCTCGGCGATTCGCGATTCCAGCTTCTCGATGCGCGTTTCGTATTCCTGCCGCATCGCCTGAATCTCCTTTCTCAAGGCCTCCGTCGCGTCATCTTGGGAAAACGCGGGAATGGACGATAGCAACAGGGCCCCGGCGAAGCAGGGAATGGGTTTTGCCATCCCTAACATAAGCCAAGGACTATCAAGCCCGGTCAAGTGTACGATGGTTCAGCGTGTCGGCGCTCCCATCAAAACCCCAGCCGCAGTCTTACTGCTGCATGATAAGCCCTGCCAACCGGCAGTACCGGGCCGTCCGGTGCCAAAGTGAGCCGCCATTTTCCCCCGCTGCGATCGAGCTTCTGGATCGCGGAGACCCGCACGATCGCCCCGCGGTGGATGCGCAAGAATTCCTCCCGCGGCAGAACCCCGTCCCACTCCTTCACGCTACGTCGCTCGGACTGCCGCTGGCGGCCCTTCGAGTGGACGATGGTGTAATCGCCCGAGGCCTCGATCCAGACGATTTCGGAAACCGGCACTGCCAGCGAACCGGCACCGCTGCGCAGATGAATGAGACGGCTTTCAGGATTCGCGGAGGGAAATGAAACGCCGCTGCCACCACCGTTTCCGCGAATCCACAGCGCGCGCGCGATCAGATTTGCCGCTTCCTCATACTCCAAGACCTCCGCCTCCGGCCAAACCCGCTCCGCCCGCACCGCATCGTAGCCGATCTGGAAGGCCAGCTTGCCCTCGCGGAATACCGGTAGCGAAAGCAGCGAACGGATGCCCTGCCGCTGCAATTCCACCTGCAATCCGCGCGCCCGTCGCGGCAGCGCCCCCACATCGGGAATCACCATGCGTCCATCGCGGTGCAGGCCTTCATGAAGCCACAGGCCGGTTTCGACCGGGACGCCTTGCACCTCGGCAATCTGCGGCGGAATGCCCGGAGCGACCCATTCGTGGGTATTCCAGAGAAAGGTGAAGGCATCATCGTAGCGGATCACCCACGCCCGGTCGGCCCCATGACGCGAGCCGAGCAATCCGAGCACGCGAGTCACACCTTCATCGATGTCCTCGCTCAAGAGCCAGCCCGCCACCGCCTTCCAATCCTCACTCTCCAAGGTGCCTCCTTTTATCTCTCCCGCCTTTCCCATTGCTCTAACAGCAATGAAAGACCGGGGGAAGATTGTCAAAGGTCCACGCGGCCATGTTGATGAAAAACATGCCCTCAATTGCCGTTGGACGGTAAATAATGTCGTTTGTCGCTAAAGCGTTGAGCAGGCCTGCCGATTATGGATGCCATATGTTGTTCGGACGCGTGCTCATGACCCGCTCGCGATCCGTGCTTCCTTCTCCGGACTTAAGCCCGGGGAAGAAAGCGCTAACGCACGGTGCCGGAGCGGACAGGCGGATGCTCGTCCGCTCCGGCACCCCCCCGGCCGCCGCTGCCCCACCGGACGCTTGCCAAGGGTGCCGCGCTTTCCTTCACTCCCGGCCCCGTTTCCCGGCCATGGCCCTTATCGTGCAAAAATACGGCGGTACTTCCGTCGGCTCCATCGACCGCATGCGTAACGTCGCCGCGCGGGTCAAACGCACCCGCGACGCCGGAAACCAGGTCGTCGCCGTGGTTTCGGCCATGTCCGGTATCACCGATGGCCTCATCAAGATGGCCAAGGAGTTTTCCGAAAGCCCGTCCGAGCGCGAGCTGGACGTCCTGCTGGCCACTGGCGAGCAGCAGTCGATCGCGCTGGTCTCGATGGCCCTCCATGAAGCCGGCCTCGACGCCGTCTCCGTGACCGGCCGCCAGGCGGGCATTTTCACCAAGGGCTCCCACACCCGCGGCCGCATCGAGGACATCGACCCGTCCTACATGAAGCGCGAGCTGGACGCCGGGAACACCCTCGTGGTCGCCGGTTTCCAAGGCATCACGCCGGAAGGGAAGATCCACACCCTCGGCCGCGGCGGCTCGGACCTCACCGCCATCGCCGTCGCCGCCGCACTCAAGGCCGACGTCTGCCAGATCCTTACCGACGTCGACGGCGTCTATACCTGCGACCCGCGGATCGTCAAAAACGCCCGCAAGCTGCCGGAGATCTCCTACGACGAGATGCTGGAAATGGCCTCGTCCGGCTCGAAGGTGATGCAGTCCCGCTCCGTCGAGTTCGCCAAGAAATACGGCGTCGTCTTCGAAGTCCGTTCCTCTCTCAATGACAACCCGGGCACGCTGGTGCTCGAAGAACATCCTGCCATGGAAAACGTCGTCATCCGCGGAGTCTCGATCGAGCGCTCCCAAGCCCGCGTCACCATCACCAATATCCCGGACGTGCCCGGTATGTCCGGCAAGATCCTCGGTGCACTGGGCGATGCAGAGATCAACATCGACATGATCGTGTCGAACATCGCGAGCGACGGCTTCGCGCGGCACTCCTTCACTATGCACTCGAACGATCTCGGCAAGGCTCAGGCCTCGCTGAAGACCGTGCTGGCCGAGATCAGCCCGGACGCGAAGATCGAGACCGAGGCAGGCATTGCGAAGCTCTCCGCCGTGGGCATCGGCATGCGCTCTCACTCCGGGGTGGCCGCCACCATGTTCAAGGCGCTCGGCGAAGCCGGCATCAACATCGGCATGATCTCCACCTCCGAGATCAAGATCGCCGTGACCGTCGACGAGACCAGCATCGAAGACGCTGCCCGCGCGGTCCACGATGCCTTCCAGCTCGACAAGGAGCCGGTGAAGTAAGCTCGGCATCGAAGGATGCCCGATTCCACTAATTCCAGTATATAGGCATTCTGGAATAGTAGAGTGCTCCCGAATCCCCGTTCAGCACGCCAATTGTGCCGGACTTGATTCACTACGCTTCGTCACCCTCGAAGAGCCTCTTCAGTGCATCCGCGAAGCGGTTATAAAAGAAGCCCAGCACCACCAGCGCCACACCCAGTGCGAGGAAGGCGGCGATGCGGATAAAGGTGCCGAAGTCCCAGACATCGACCGCGAACAGCTTCACCAGCGCGACTGCGAGCAGCGCGAAACCAGCGTGACGGAGCGCGGAGAGCTTTTGCCAGAGGCCTACACTGACGAGGCCGAACCCGAGCCCGGTCCACAGGATCGCGATGGGCTTCCAATCGAGGTGCCAGATGACGGCTTGGCTCGCCCACAGTGCGAGCAGCGCGGAAGCTGCCAGCAGCAGGCCATGGCGGATCGATCGATGAAAGGGGTCTCCCGCCAAGGCGAGCAGGGGCAGCGCGAAGCAGGCTGCAACCGTGATCGAGCCGTGAGGGAAAGGAGCCGGCTCCATCGGTGCCCACGGGTAGAGGACACACGTGCGGGCGAGCACCTGCGCGGCGGCGACAGCGAGGAAGATCCAGCTTTCCGGAAGGAGGTCCTTCGCACGGCGGATCGATACGATCGCGAGCAGCACGGCGGTCGCTGCCATGACATCGCACCACGCCTGGGGAGTCAGCTTGTTCCAAGCGATCAGCCACGAGAAGCCGGCGGCAAATCGCGCCAGGACACCCGCCACGGAGTTCAATCGCGCCAGCGGAATCACCCCGAGCGAGGCGACCACCGGGATGAACAACAGCACGCCCGATTCCTTCGTCAAATCGACCTGAAGCCGTAGGACGACGGGCAAGAGCAGGACGGCTCCGACTTGGAGGATCGGCGAGACGAGGGCGAAGCGTCCCAGCGCCGCGATGCCGACCGCGGCGGCAGCGAAAGCGATGAGCTCACCGCTTTCATGGAGAGGAAGAACGTCGATTCCTTTGAAAGCTGCCGCGCTAACGGCGAAGGCGGACAGCCAAAGGAAGGCATGGGGAGATTTGGCGAGGTCGTGAGGCGAGTTCTCGCCCTCGCGATTCAACCACAGGCGATGCGCGGCCAAGGCGAGCAAGCCCAGCAGCGCGGGTGACCACCACGGCAGCTCGACCCGCGCCGGGATGAGCATTGGCAAACTGACGAGCCCGAAGACGAACGCCGCCCATCCCGCCTCCGGCAAGCGCCGTGCGGGATCGCGCAGCAAGGTGAACGCGGACCATCCGAGGGCCAGCGCACCACATGCCGGCGCGCGCCAAGGAGCAGGGAGATGCTGGCTGCAGAGGGCCAAAGCCAGCAGATTTCCCGCGCCGAATACGAACGCAGTCGCAGCCCGCGCGGCCTTCGATTTCTGAGCGTCCGCAGCGGCGAAGTCACATCCCGCCCGCAGTAGAAAGGCCGCCGCTACCAGTAGCACAGCCACCAGCGCGCGGCTCCACAGCGGGACATCGGAAGCCGACCCTCCGAGATTCCTGGAAAGGACCAACGTCATCGCCGCCGCGAGGGTGGCGAATACCAACTCGCTCTTTCCCGCGAATCGCCGGAAGGCGAACGACAAGCCGAGCGCCTGCACCGCGAGGCCGAGCGCGAGGTGATAGCCATCGAGCTTGAGCGCCATCGCCAGCGTCAAGGCACCGAGGCCTTGCGCGACATGCACGCCGCCTGCGGCATCGCGCGAACGACCGGCGACACCCAAGGCAAGCAAGAGCGTACCGAAAACGGCGGGGACCATCCAGTAGCCATCGGAAGTCCGGTGTTGCTCGAACCACAGGGCGGAGAAGAGCAGGAAAAACGCGATGTTGTTCGCCGAGGCGAAGATGGACCGCGCCCGCTCCGAAAGTCCTTCGAAGTGCCGCGACACGCCGATCACGCCCGGCAGCGCGAATACCGCCCACACTGGCGGGAGAAACCACAGGGCCGAGGGATCATCCGGTCGTCCACCATGGCCACCGGCGATCTGCCACCAGAAGAAGGAAAGGTACGTGCCGGCCATCGAGGCGATTCCCGGTAAGGCCCAGCCGGGTCGCCGCATGAAGGCGGTGCCTGCGATGGCGAGCACCACATTCGAGATCGCTGAAAGCCAGCCGAGTGGTTGCAGGATCGTCGAGTAGGAGGCGATCAGCAGCCCCATCGTGGCTGTCACCCGCGAATCGCGGCGCAGCGAAACGCCGACAATCACCCCGGCCGCACCAAGCAGCAGGACGCCCGCCGTGATCGGCGACTCGATCACCTGCAGGCGCGGCACGTGATGCGCTGCGAAGGTGCACCAGTAGAAGAAGGCCAGGCCACCAGCGAGGAGTACGTCGCTGAAGCGCCGCATCGCTTCCCGTGCACCGAGATAGAGCCCGGCTCCGGACATGGCGAACGATCCGAGATACAAAGCCGCCAAGCGAATGCCCGCGGGCAAGTCGCGGATCCAATTCCTGTAAGCGAAATTCCCCAGCAGCACGAGCCCGGTCACCAGCAGCGCGATACCGAGCCGGACCAGCCAGATGCGGCCGAAGCGGAGCTCGAAGGAGCCCTTGGGAATTGGCGGAAACGGCGGCGGGGAAGGGGCTTTTGGAATTGGAGCCGCCTCGACCCAAGCCGCTGGAGCTGTAGGCTTTCGTTCGACCGGTTGCGCGGGTGCCTCCTTCGCGATCATCGGCGGCGGAGTGGGAGGAGCTTCTTGCTGAATCGTCGGAGCGGTGAAGGTCTGCCTCACGGGGGGCGCCAACCGCTGCTCAAGCGCGTGGAGGGACTCCCGGATATTGATGATTTCCGCGGCTCTGTCGCAGGCAAGGGCGTCCAGTCGCCTATGCAACTGTCGGATCTCGCACCTGTAGCTCTCGGTTTCTTCGTCTGTCACCATCCGCTTCTACCTTCCTAGCGTCTCATTCCCTCCATCGAGAAATCGGAGGGAAACATCGCCAAAAACGAAGAAGCACCGTGGGCCCAAGATGAGAAAAGGCACATTTTTGTTCGTCCGAACATCTTTTCGTTGACCTCTCCCGCCTTCCCTGAGAGAAGTTCGCCCGAACACTTCCTGACATCATGGCCAAGACCCTAGAAGACGCATCAGACAAACTCGCAGAAGCCCGCAAACGCAATTTGGATATGGCTATCTCCAGCATCCAGAAGGAGTTCGGCGAAGCCGCCATCATGCGGATGGGCGACGGACACCGCGTGGATGTGGACGTCATCCCGACCGGCAACTTGCTGATCGACCGCGCCCTTGGCGTGGGTGGTTTCCCTCGCGGCCGGATCATCGAAGTGTTCGGCCCGGAATCCTCCGGTAAGACGACTCTCACCCTCACCGCCATCGCCCAAGCCCAGAAAAAGGGCGGACTGGCCGCCTTCATCGATGTGGAGCACGCCCTAGACCCGCAATACGCCAAGATGCTCGGCGTGAATCTCGATGACCTGCTGGTTTCCCAGCCGTCGTCCGGTGAAGAAGCCCTTCAGATCTGCGAGGCGCTGGTCCGCTCGAACGCGATCGACGTCATTGTCCTCGACTCCGTCGCCGCGCTGGTGACCAAGCAGGAACTCGACGGCGAAATCGGTGACTCCACCGTGGGTGCCCAGGCCCGCTTGATGAGCGCGGCGATGCGCAAGCTGACCAGTTTCATTTCCAAGGCCCGCACCGTCTGCATCTTCACCAACCAGATCCGTGAGAAGATCGGTGTGATGTTCGGCAACCCCGAGACCACCCCCGGTGGCCGTGCGCTGAAGTTCTTCGCCTCGGTCCGCGTGGACATCCGCCGCATCGGCCAGATCAAGGCCACCGACGGCACGGTGCAGGGCAGCCGCACCAAGATCAAGGTGGTGAAGAACAAGGTCGCGCCACCCTTTGCCGAGTGTGAGTTCGACATCATGTACAACGAGGGCATCTCCTCGGTGGGCTCGCTGCTCGACCTCGCGCTGGAAATGGATCTGATCCAGAAGCGTGGCTCGTGGTTCGCCTACAACGGCGCGCAACTCGCCCAAGGCCGCGACGCTGCCAAGGAAGCACTCAAGAACGACGAGGCGCTCTACACCGAGCTTAGCGACAAGGTCCGCGAGAAGCTCGATACGGCGAAGAAGAAGTAGTCCTCGCTACCCCGAAAAATCTGCGAGCCCGGGTGGGTTCGCGTTCGATGAAGCGGTGGTCCTCACGGGCCGCCGCTTTTGCCGCATTCAAAATTAACGGCAGAGCAGGTCATTCGTAATGATCAGGTCGGAGAAAAACCAAGTGAGACTGATAGACCCGTTGATTTGTAATCATCAGGTCGCCAGTCGATGGAACCTGCGCGCGAACGCGCTATTCCACTCTTCCTCTCATGACATCTCCTGCCGCTGATCCATTGTTCGAACTCCTGCGCGAGCGCTTCGGCCACGGTGGATTCCGCGGCGGCCAGCGTGAGGTAGTGGAAGGATTGCTGGCGGGGCGCTCGATGCTTGCGGTGTTTCCGACCGGCGGGGGCAAGTCACTGTGCTACCAACTTCCGGCGCTGTTGTTGGACGGGGTGACCTTGGTGATCTCGCCATTGATTGCGCTGATGAAGGACCAGGTGGATGCGCTGCGGGAGAAGGGCGTCGCTGCGGCGCGGCTGGATTCGACGCTGGATCCCGCGGCCTACGAGGAAGTGATGAAGTCGCTCGGCGACGGCTCGTTGAAGCTCCTCTACGTGGCGCCCGAGCGGCTATCGAACGAAGGTTTCCGCGCACGCTTGCGGAAGCTGAAGATCGCCATGGTGGCGATCGACGAAGCGCACTGCATCTCCGAGTGGGGTCACAATTTTCGGCCGGACTACCTGAAGCTGGCGAAGCTGTGCCGCGACTTGAAGGTGCCGCGGGTGCTATGCCTGACGGCGACCGCGACGCCGGCGGTGGCGAAGGACATCCGCAAGGGCTTCCGCATCGCGAAGGAGGATCATGTCCAGCTCAGCTTCCACCGGTCGAACCTCGATCTGAAGGTGACTCCACTGGCCGCGGCCGAGCGGAAGCGACATTTATTGGACAGGTTGCGGGCCAGCGACGGGGCAGCCGTCGTTTACGTGACGCTCCAGCACACGGCGGAGGATGTCGCCACGTTCCTGCAGAAGAACGGGCTGGCGGCGCAGGCGTATCACGCCGGCTTGCCGGACGAGTTCCGCGCCGCGGCTCAGGAGGGCTTCATGGCCGGGAAGACGCGGATCATCGTCGCCACGATCGCCTTCGGCATGGGCATCGACAAGGCGGACATCCGCGCGGTCTATCACTACAACTTGCCGAAGAGCCTGGAGAACTACACCCAGGAAACCGGCCGCGCGGGACGTGATGGCCAGCTTTCCTCCTGTGAGCTTCTGGCCTGTGGCGACGATTTGGTGACGCTGGAGAATTTTATCCACGGCGACACGCCCTCGCCGGCCGCGACGCGTCACTTCATCGACCACGTGCTGCGGCTCGGGAAGGAGTTCGATCTCTCGACCTACGAGCTTTCGACCGTGAACGACATCCGCCCGCTAGTGGTGGAGACGATGCTGACCTACCTGGAGTTGGAAGGCGTGATCGAGGCGACCCGGAAGTTCTGGTCGTCCTATCAGGTGCGACTGTTGCGGGACTTCGAGAAAGTCTTGGCAGGCTACGATGCTCGGCGGAAGACGTACCTCCGGAAGATCTTCGCGGCGGGAAAGGAGGGCCGGAGCTGGCTGACTTTTGATATCGCGGAGGTTGCCCGGACGACCGGTGAGGATGGCCAACGGATCACCGCGGCCCTGCTTTACCTCGAAGAAGCCGGTGACCTCGCGTTGAAGAAATCTGGGATCCGCCAAGGTTATCGCGTGAAGAAGGACCCCGGCGACCTTCGCGAGCTGGCGGAGCGACTGGACGAGCAGTTCCGCAAGCGGGAAGCCGCCGATCTTTCCCGGCTCCGGCAGGTGGTGGAGCTGGCCGAGCAGCCCGGCTGTCTGACTGGCTTCGTCACGGGGCATTTCGGGGAAACCCTTGGTGCGCCATGCGGCCACTGCGACCGCTGCCGGGGCATCGCGCCGCAGCCCGTGCCGCGAAGCAAGGCACCCGATCCGGACGAGAACGAACTCGGGATGATTCGCGCCCTGCGAGCAGAGGGTCACGCCGCGCTCAAGACGCCACGGCAGCTCGCCCGCTTCCTGTGCGGGATCGGCAGCCCGGCGGTGACGAGAGCCCGGCTGTCACGGCACGATGCCTTCGGCCTACTTGAGCGACTGCCGTTTTCCGAGGTGCTGGAGTTCTCCGAGCATCTAAGGTGATAAGCCGCGTCCTCCCGTCACGGCTCCGGTTCGCAGCCGTATCGCCCGACGGTTCCCATCCCGTTTTGGCATTCGTGCCGTTCCCACGGTCGTTGGCATGAATTGGGAACAGTTTTCACCGAAACTTTGTTAGTTCGGCGGAGTTGTTCCGTTAACGGTTCTTCGCACTCCTTCCGTCGGACACCCTAGACGACACTTCCTCTCATAAAATTTGATCGACGGATCGATTTTGTGACGGGAATGTCACCCACCGTTGTTTGACACCCCCGCTTCCCCTGCAATGGACGCGAACCAGAATCGTATCGAATTTAAATTCGTCCTCCCGCCCCATCTCGGAGAGGTGGTCCGGCGTCGTGTCGGCGAAGTCATGCAGGCCGACCGTGGAGCGGAGGACGGCTATCCGGTCTTGTCGGAGTATTATGATACGTCGGAGCGGACTTCCTATTGGCAGAAGCAATTTGACGTTCCGAACCGCCGCCGTGTGCGAAGCCGTGTCTATGGGCGCCGTGATGGAGCGATCCCGGCGAGCGCCTTCATCGAGGTGAAGCACAAGCTTGACGGCGTGACCGTGAAGCGCCGGGTGCCTGTGAATCTCGACGAACTCGAGCAACTCACCGAAGGCATCATCCCGGTGCGTCATGAGCTTACCACGCCGGCCGACGGACGGGTGCTGGCGGAGATCGCCGGCTTGGTCAATGAACAGGGCAGCCGTCCGGTAGTGCAGATCCGCTATCACCGCTTCGCCTATGATAGCGGGCCTGAAGGCACCATCCGCATCACTTTCGATAGCGACCCGCGCTGCCGCTTCCGGCGCGTGCCACTGACGCCGGATGATCCGGACTTCGAGCTTCCGTTGTTGGAGCCCGGCTCTTCGATCATGGAAGTGAAGACGATCGGCCCGGTGCCCTACTGGTTCCGCAATCTGATCGGCGAGTTCAACTTGGTGCCGCGCGGATTCAGCAAGTACACCGCCGCGCTGGAACTCTACGAATTCAAGAGCCGCCCGCCGATTTCACCGGCACGGCCCGAGCCGCCATCCACTCGCAGGATCCCGCCACGCAAGACCGAGGCTCTGGACGAAAAGGGCCGTCGCCGTCCTGCCGCCACTACCAGCCTGCGCCGCAGTGTTCCCGCTCCGGATCGGAGCACCGGCATCTTCCGCGTTTGGTTCGATCGCTTGCTTTCCTGCCTGCATCTTCAAAAGGCTCGATAAACCCAATCTACTTCTCCGCCGTTTCTCCCAAGACCCCAAATGACCCTAGAAGAATTGTTCAACCTCGGCGGAGGCACTGCGTCCGGCACCCTAAAACCTCAGGAAGTTGCATTGGCCATGTCGGTAAGCCTGGCCTTGAACCTCATCATCGCTGCCCTTTATCGGAAAACCTATAAGGGCACCCGTTACTCTCAGGACTATGTCCAGACGCTGATCATGATCGGCGTGGTGACGACCATCCTGATCGTGGTGGTGGCGGGCAATGGTGCGATCGCCTTCGGCATGTTCGCCGCATTCTCGGTGATCCGGTTCCGGCGCACGCTCGGTCAGTCGCGGGACCTCGCTTTCGTGTTCTTGGCCATGGCCGTTGGCATGGTAGTGGGCGCGAAGCTTTATATTCCGGCGGTAATGATCACGGCGATTGTAGGCACCGCGATTTATGTGCTGACCAAGATGGATGCCTTTGCGCCACGTCGTGCCTCGCACATGCTGACGCTGCGGATGACCAGCGATATGGACTTCGAGCAGCTTCTCCAGCCGGTGTTCGATGAGTTTTCCGACCGGGTGCAGCTTGTCAGTGTCTCGTCGGCCCAAGCTGGCATGATGACCGAGTTGCGCTATGGCATGCAGCTCAAGCTCGGCGCCAGCACGCCCAAGTTGCTGGAAGCCTTGCATTTGGTCTGCGGCAACAACCGCGTGATCCTGACGCCGACCGGCAACGAGCTCGACATGTGAGCTGCCGGTTCGAACCCCGCTGCTGTTTTGTTTGCGATGAAAACCCTGCCCGCGTTCTTGTTCCTTTCCTGCCTGGCAGGACCAATCGTTGTCCCGGCCACCCTCAGCGCCCAGGAGCCTGCCGCCGAATCGGCCAAGCCCGATAAGGACGGCAAAAAGAAGAAGAAAAAGAAGAAGAACAAGGATAAGGCCGAGGGTAAGGCCGAGGGTAAGCACAAGGAGCCGCACGCGGATAAGCCTAGGGAAGAGTCCGCACCGGAAGCCGTCCCTGCCGGTGTCAGCGTTAGTGCTGACGCTGGTGCCAAGGACGCGCCGCCGGAGATCATGGAGAAGCCGGCTTCCAACAATGGCGACTGGTGCCAATGGCTCCAGAACGATCCCGGCCTGCTCTACGAGAACAAGGACAACCCGTATATCCAGTCCTTCCAGATCGGCGGTCGTTTCCACTATCAGATCGCCTCGCTGGAAGGCACCGACGTCAACGGGATGGATTTCAACGACACCTACGATGAATATCGTAGGTTGCGCTTCGAAACCAAAACGAAGTTCCTCAAGTACTTCGTGGCCGAGGTAAACGTGAACCTGGTGGATGACAAACGGTTTCGCGACGACCTCTTCAACGAGCTGGAATGGGGCTATGATCGCTTCGACGAGGCCTCGGTGGAATTCGATATCGGCGAGGCCTTCGGCGATGGCTGGCTTGACGGCATCAAGCTGAAGTACGGCCGGATGAAGCTGAAGATGACCGAGGAAGTCCACATGTCCTCGAACGATCTCTACACCATCGAGCGCTCTGGCATCGCCGACAAGCTCGGGGGGAATGCCAGCCGACCGACAGGCGTCACGCTGGAGCTCGACAAGGGTGACTGGGATTTGACCCTCGGCGTGTTCAGTGCCGAGGATGATTCCGATTTCATCGCCGGCTGGGGAGAAGGCCAGTTCTTCTACGGCAGCCTTGAGTGGCGTGCGACGGACGACCTGAAGCTGGTGCTCGATTACAGCCAGAACAATCACGACGGGAATGACGACGCGCTGGGCTACGGCTGGGCCGCCGCTCTCTCGGCCATCTACAAGAAAAACAATTGGGGCATCATCACCGAGGCCATCTACGGCGACAACGGTGGTGGCATCAGCGCTCCGATTCCGCGTCGGCAGGGTGATTTCCACGCCTTTGTCGTGATGCCGTGGTACTGGATCGTGGAAGACAAGCTCCAGGCGGTGATTCAATACCAGTACGCCAGTTCGCCGGAATCGCAGGGCCTGCAACTGCCCGTCCGCTATGTCCGCGCGGAGCATGAGAATCCATTGGTGGACGTGGACAATGGCCGCGGCAACGAGTACCACCTCCTCTACGCCGGCCTCAACTGGCACCTCTGCCCCGAGCGCGTGAAGGTCATGGGTGGCTTCTCTGTCGAGGACTTGACCACCCGTCGGAGCGAAATCAAGGCTTACACTTGGCAGCTCGCGGTCCGCACGTCCTTCTGACCGGCCGCGGATTGACGACTGCAGCGCGCCCGCCATGGTGGGCGCGCTTTTCTTTTTCATGAGCCTCTATTTCCCCGACGATCTGACGTCCCGCGAGCGGCTGGATGCCGGGCATGACAAGCCGGCGCGGCTGGCGGTGATCGGTCATCCAGTCGCCCACTCGCTGTCGCCGCGCATGCACCAGCCGGCCTTGGATGAGGCGGGTATCGACGCGCGCTACATCAAGGTGGAAGTCGAGCCCGGGCGGGTGGCGGAGGTCTTCGCCCGGATGCGGGCGCTCGGATTCATCGGCTGCAACGTGACCGTGCCGCACAAGTTCGAGGCGCTGGCCGCCTGCGATGAGCTCGATGCCGGTGCCGCGGAAATGGGCGTGGTGAATACGGTGCGCTTCGATCCCGATGCGACCCGCGGCTTTAACACGGACGGCTATGGCTTCGAGGAAGCGGTCCGGGAAACGCTGGGCGTGACCCTGCAAGGCGCGGCGGTCTTGATCGCTGGCGCTGGCGGTGGGGCAGGGGGGGCGATCGCGGTTCACTGCGCGCGCCAAGGAGTCGCCCGGCTGGTGCTGGCCAACCGCAGCGTCGATAAGATTGAGGAGCTGGCAGCCCGGATCCGCTCCCACCATGGCGAGATGGAGATCTTCACAGCTGCCTTGGACGATCCTCGTCTGAGGGAGTGGGCAAGCGAAGCCGACCTGATCGTCAACACCTCGTCGCTGGGGTTGAAGGAAGGCGATCCGTCACCCCTGGCGGCCGATTGTTTCACCTCGCGCCATGCAGCCTACGACACGATCTATCGGCCGGGCACCGCTTTCCAGCAAGCCGCTCTCGCCGCTGGCGCACGGGTCGGCACCGGCCGGGAAATGCTGCTCCACCAAGGGGTGAAGGCGTTTCAGATTTGGTTCCCCGGCAGCGACCCGGTAGCGGCGATGCGCCGCGGGCTGGCCTCCGTCTGAGGACTATTTTACCGGCGGCAATTCCATCCAATGGGTGGCCTTCAATTGGTCAATTTTGAAGACCCGTTCCTCTTCTCCTTCACGAGTGACCCAGACGTGGAGACGGATCATTTCGTCGGGATCGTATTTCACCACTCCGCTGCCGAAGGGACCGAGATCCTTGGCGCGCGAGGCGAAGGCTTCCTCGATGGCACGGCCCATCTCGGAGGCGCGCAATACTCGGATCTCCGGCGAAGGGGAAACCGCTTCTCCGGGATGGCCAGGTTTCGCCGTGTAGAGCACCAGGCTGATGAATTCGGGATCGCGGCCATTGGCTCCGATACGTTCGCGGGCAAGCAGACGGAATACACCCTCTCCCTTACCCTTGCCAGAAACGAACTGCGGCCAAGGTTCGCTGCCGGCACGGGTGAAGTCGTGCCAATCGATCTTCCACTCGCCTTCTTCCTCGAAGAAGACGGTCTCGATCTGTTTGCCATCAATGTCATTCTTGCAAATCGTCTCGATGGCGCGACCGGCCGGGGTATGGATCACCTGAAAGAAGAGCCACGACAGTTTGGCCTCGGAACGGAAGATCGGCTCATATTTGAGCGCCGCCGCCATGGCGGGGAGGATCTCCTTCGCCCGTAAGACGTGAGGAGTCCGGCCGCCAATATCGCTCGCTGAAAGAAACTGGGCCACCCGTTTTGAGCAGTTTTCGAGTTGGTCCTGAAGCAGACGTGAGTCCTCCATCGCTTGACCACCGACGGTCCGCGCGTCGACGACTGAGGTGGCGTCGTTGGCATCGGGTGATTTGCTTCTCAGCCAGACGGCGGCCGCGCTGAGCACCACGGCCCAGACCACCACGAAGACCGCGAGAGCACGCGCCTTTTTCCGGCCATGGCTGTGATGCTTTGACCGGCCTGATCCGGATCCGGAACGCTCTTTCGGTTTGCGGACCTTTCGCCGGATGCGGACTGGAGCAGGAATTTCCGCCACCTCGCTGTCGGCCACTGGATCGCCACCGCACTCAGGGCAGGAGCCACGCTGTTCCGCATCCGCTGCTGCGCGAAATAGCGCGCCGCAACGGGAACAGTGGAACCAGGCACCGGGAATGTCGCTCACGGCCTTTGGTTACGGGCTGATCCAGCCTTTGTGAAGCATCTCCGTGATTTCAAAGAGGTTCACATTTTCGCGCAGCGGGCCGGAAATCCGCAGGGTCGCGGGAATCGCCTTCGCCTTCTCGAGCAAGACGGAGCTTTCGTTGAACTCCGCTTCGAGCAAATCCGCGGTGGGAGACGATTTCCGGACAAAGGCCCACACGAATTCCTCTCTTTTTGCACCGATCAACTGATACGACCGGTAGTCCGCCTCTGGGAACTCCGGCGTGTAAAAGCCGCCCGGTTCGACCGTCACGCGGACCTTGGCACCCTTCACCACTGTTTTTGATGCACGCAGCTCCGAGAGTTGGGCATCGCCAATGCCTTCGCTGGCTTCCCAGTCGATCTTCAGGTGTCCGTCTTCGCGGACAAAGACCATTTCAAAGGGGGCGAAGTCCGCCCTCCAGCCATTCAGAAGGAGGGCTGGCCGTACCTCGCTGTCGTTAAGCGAGGGCTCGACCGGGCGGTCCTTTTGAAGATTGCCCATCGGTTGCCAAAGCGCCATCAGGCGATCTTTGACCCGCGAGGCATCCCTTACCAGTGGGAGCACCGCCTCCGGTGACTTCGCTGCCACGTACTGGCTCAAGAGCGTTTCCGCTTCGCGGGTGAGCGCGCTCGTGTGCTCCAGAAAATAGGCCCTCTCCTGACCGAATGATTCCTGAGGAGCGAAGACGATGGAGACGTCGGGTTCCTTCGCCTGCTTCTTCCTCATCGTCATCACTCCCGCCACGGCTGCGACCGTGAGGCCACATGTACCCGCCGCCATCCAGAAGGTCCAGGCAGTCAGGCTCCGTTCCTTGCGCCGGCCTCGTGGCACATAGGGTGCTGCCGGTCCCACCTCGCTCATCACCTCGCTGATCCGGCGGGCACGCAACGGTTCTGGAGAATCTTCCGCCTCCAGTCGCTGGACCGGTGCAGCCGGAGAATCCTGCGTGGTGGCGTTTGTCTGCCCGGTGCCGATTTGCAGCCCGATTTCCAATCCCCCGCGATCCTCGGTCGAGGCAACTTGCCGCGGTCCTCCGATCACGTGGACTTCAAATCCCACGCGCAGCCCGTCGCCTTCTTCGTGCGTTTCGTTTCTCCTCTGCGGCAGCATGCGCTCGGCGGGAAAGTGTCACGCTCCTCTATCTCCGCAAGCTTGCCGCGCATTTCGAGAAGAGTTTGCAGAGTAGAAACCGTTTCAAACCGCCATCGCTGTCCGCAGCCCGAGGCCTTCGTGGAGCGAGAATCGCGCGGCGGCGGCCGAACCTGCGGCAGCTTCCGGAGCACTTGGATTCCCCGTGGCAAGGCCGTGAATGCCGTGTTAGAGAATGCTCGCATGACCCCGCCCGACTGCCCTCAGCTTCCGCAAACGACCGCGGAACACCAGATCAGCCCGGAAGCGATTCGCGAGGAAGAGCGCTTCGAGCTGGAGATCCCCGAGCGGGGCTTTCTTGCCGGCCCGCGTTCCCGCCTGCACGATCTGGGCACCATCTTCCGCGTGGGCGTGGACTTTGTGCGGGCATTTCGAACCCTGCATTTCGTCGGACCTGCGGTCACGATCTTCGGTTCTGCCCGCACCCAGCCGGGTACCACCTACTACGAGATGGCCCGCAAGATGGGCGCGGAAATCGCCAAGCTCGGCTTCACCGTCATGACCGGCGGCGGCCCTGGCATCATGGAGGCGGGAAATCGCGGTGCCCATGAGGCCGGTGGCAGGTCCATCGGGATCAATATCGAGCTACCCTTCGAGCAGCATCTCAACCCCTACGTCGATCGCTCGGTCACGATGCGCTACTTCTTCACGCGCAAGACCATCCTGATCAAATACTCGTATGCCTTCGTCGTCCTTCCCGGCGGGGCGGGCACGCTTGACGAGATGTTCGAGACGATGACCCTGATCCAGACCGGAAAAATCCGCAATTTCCCCATCATCCTGATGGGGAAGGACTATTGGCAGCCGCTGATGGACTTCGTCTATCACATGGCGGAGTCGGGAACGATCAGCCCGGGCGACCCTGAGCTGATCTTCTTCACCGACGATGTGAGCGATGCCATCGCCCACCTCCAGCGCCATGCCGTGCGGCAATTTGGCCTGCGCCGCCAGAAGCTGCCGAAGCCGAGCGCGCTCTTCGGCGAGAAGGCGGTCGCCAAACCCGCGACCTGACTTCGCCTCACAGCATCCGCGGCGAAAGCTCTGCGAGTCTCCCGGCCAAGTCCGCTCCCGCCGGGGTGGCTGGGATTGCGTTCAAGTCGCAGAGTTTCCAGTGAAAGACCGCATTGTAGCCGTCCCATTCGCCGACGGCTCCGGTGTCTCGCATCCAACTCAGCGCGCGTCTGTTTTCCGGCATGGTATAGCCGGTCAGCGTTTCGATTCCGCAGCGGAATGCCACCAGCCAGAGGATCGAGAGCAGCAGCGTCGCCACTCCGCGGCCTTGATCGGCGTCCATCACCGTGACGGAGAACTCAGCATCGCCCGGGTCGTTTTCCGATCGCCAGAAACTCGCCGCTCCCAATCCGGGAAAGCCTTCGCGCGTGGGATCGAAGACCGTCCAGATCGCATGGTGGGGCAGCCGTCCGGTGAGCAGGCGGTCCAGCATCCCATCGCCGATGATCTCACCCTGCCGCACCCAGAACCGCTGATAGCGCGCCTCCGGCGACAGGAGACGGTAGCCATCCGCCACGTAGTTGCGGTCGGCCGGTGTCAATGGACGCGCCACTACGGGCGTGCCATCGCGCAAGAGCAGGTCGAGTGACTCCGGAATCATCGCCGCTATCCAAGCGCAGGATCGGTGGATCCGCCATCCGCGAGTTTCGAGATGGTCGATGCCCGATCATGGATGGTAGATCGCGTTCACCGATTGCCTATGACCCTCGAAATCTGCGTCGATTCCCTCGACTCCATCCTCGCCTGCACCGAGGCGGGTGCCGACCGCATCGAACTTTGCGCCTCGCTCACTGAAGGCGGCCTCACGCCCAGTGCCGGCACGTTGGTTCAGGCCCGGTCCCTTTTCCCCGGGGAGATCGCCATGATGATCCGCCCGCGCGGTGGCGACTTTGTCTATCGACCGGAGGAAATCGCCGCCATGTGCGCCGATATCGAGCTCGCCCGCGACCTCGGTGCTGATGCCGTTGTCTTCGGCTGCCTCGCCCCCGATGGCTCGCTCGATCTCGTCGCGATCGAAACGCTGCTCGATGCTTGTGATGGCTTTCCCGCGGTCTTTCATCGCGCCTTCGATGTCTGCACTGACTTGCCCGACGCGCTCGAAACGCTCGCTGAGTTCGGCTTCGAACGCATTCTGACAAGTGGTGGCGCGCCTTCCGCGATGGACGCCCTCGAACTTATCGCCGCGCTCGTCCAGCAAGCGGGTGATCGCCTCGATATCTTGCCCGGCGGCGGCATCAAGGCGGAGCAGGTCGCGGAAGTCATTCGCCGCACCGGTGCGGATCAAGTGCACCTCTCCGCTCGCAGCGTGACGGGAAGCCTGATGACGTTCCGCCGGCCGGAGGTTCCGATGGGCGCGCTCACCGTGCCCGGCGAATACGAACGCCTTGTCGCCGATGCTGCCTTGATCGCCGCGGCTCGCGCGGCCTTGGGCGGCGAATAATTTACTGTCAACTTAGTAAATAAAAAGGCGGAGGCGCCCGTGTCGCCTCCGCCCGGATCAGATCAGCGCGATCAAGGTGCACGCTCCAGCAGGAAATCCTGCCAGACGTTGCCGTTGTTCGGATACTGCTCCAGTCGCACGTTGTTGCCGGTATTTCCTCCCGGGATATCCCAGCTCATCCCGTCGTGGACGAAGTAGAATTTGAAGGACCCATTGCTCTTCGGCAGGATGCGCAGCTTTTGTTCGCCGGGATTCGCAGGCACGTAGTCCCACAGATGGCAGTCCTCGCCATTCACGCTGGTGCCATTCACCACGCAGAGCACGCGGGTCAGGGCATTCAGGCTGGAGGCGCGGAGATGACCATTGGTCACGCTCTCGAAGCGCCATTTGAACCACGGGTTGTTTTCCCAGGAATACTGGATGATGGGACTGCCATTGGTGCTGCCCATGTTTTCCACGCAGATGTATTTCCCGGTGGAAGCGCGTGCGTAGTAGTCGCCCCACGGTTGCAAGCGCCACTGCTGGTTGATCGAGCCGTTGTCGGCTGCCTGTTGGACGCGGTCATTGTCCGCGGTGCCAGCGCCGGTGATCTCGAGGATCAGCCCGCTCTTCACGTTGCGGATCTTGTAGTAGCCATTGCCGGCATCCACGAGGTCGAATTGCTGGCCGGGGTTGTTGCCGGTGTAGTCGAAGGAATGCAGCTTCGCGCCCGCAGCGGTGGAGTCCATCTCGATGCAGGCGCACTTGCCGCTGACCCATGAGGAGATGCGGAAGTGATCCGAGTTCTCGGTGGGGGCCAGCACCCAGCGTTGGTTCGCGCCATTGTAGTCGTAGCTCCACTGGTTGACCTGCGCGCCGTTGCTCGTATTGCCGCTGATCAGATCGAGGCATTTGCCGCTGTTGCGGTTTACGATCATGAAATACGCCGGGCGATGGACCGGGCGGCCGGATGGCGCGTTCGTATTGTAAATTGCCGAGCACTTTGCGGCATCGGCGAAGTCCATCAGGATCGAGCCGAAGCGACCGCTCGGATTATTGCTGAAGAAGGTGCTCAGCCGCGGGTTGATGTTGTTCGAGACGCCCGGGATGTTCGGGATGCCGAAGATGCCGCTGCTGGTGCCGCTGCTGAAGTTCACATACAGCGTATTCGGTCCGCCGTAGCGTGCTTCATTGAGCACCTGCAGGATCTGGTTCCACTTCGTGTCGTTGTTAGCGACATTGTAGCAGTCCTGCACTCGCAGCGTGCCGCCGGTGCTGAAGGTGGTATTGTCCGGCCAATTGGACGCATCGATGCCCTTCGGCGTGGCAGACGCTCCAAAGCGACGGAAGAGCACGATCTT
>Ga0307406_10000167_pt1 | contig 39361 bp, 25 predicted proteins | sample 322Cmetagenome_3_FD_203706 | JGI IMG/M metagenome (GOLD analysis project Ga0307406, IMG submission 203706) | Maize rhizosphere microbial communities from greenhouse at UC Davis, California, United States - 322HYB-C-2 | ecosystem: Host-associated > Plants > Roots > Rhizosphere > Soil | place...
GTGAACGTGCCCGGTGGCGCGGACTCCCTCGACAACGACTTCCACGCGGTGCCGACCGTGCACCTCGGGTCCGTGCATCGGGAGGCCGTGCTCGCCTACGTGCAGAGCGGCACCGACCTGCCGATCTCGCTGGTCGGGGAGAACACGACGGGTGTGACGACGCCGACGCCGCAGATCGCCGGCTTCTCGAGCCGCGGTCCGATGCTCGCCGACGGCAGCGACGTGCTGAAGCCGGATGTCTCGGCTCCCGGCGTCGCGATCCTCGCGGCGACGAACAACGCGCCGGGGGAGAAGCCGACCTTCGGCATCCTCTCCGGCACGTCGATGGCCTCGCCCCACGTCGCGGGTCTCGCCGCCCTGTACCTCGGGGAACGCCCGAAGGCGACGCCCGCCGAGGTCAAGTCGGCGATGATGACCACCGCCTACGACACCTTGCTGGCCGACGGATCGCCGAACACGAACCCGTTCGAACAGGGGGCGGGTCACGTCGACCCACGGCGCTTCTTCAACCCCGGACTGCTCTACCTCAACGGCGTCAAGGACTGGGCCGCCTTCCTCGACGGGAAGGGTCTCTCGGACTTCCCGGGGATCGAGCCCATCGACGGCAGCGACCTGAACCAGGCGTCGATCTCGATCGGCTCTCTGGCCAGCGAGCAGACCGTGACCCGTTCCGTCACCTCGACCGAGAAGGGCGTCTTCACGGCGCAGGCCTCGGTCCCCGGCCTGAACGTCCAGGTCTCGCCGCAGCAGTTGACGTTCGACAAGGCGGGGCAGACGAAGACGTTCACGGTGACGTTCGACAACGCCGACGCACCCGTCGAGCAGTGGACGACCGGGTCTCTCGTCTGGACGAGCAAGAAGAACACGGTCCGCTCTCCGATCGCGGTGTTCCCGGTGACGGCGGATGCTCCGGCAGAGGTCGAGGGCACCGGCGTCGACGGCAGCACCACCGTGGAGATCACCCCGGGTCTCGACGGGGATCTGCCGCTGAACCTCGCAGGTCTCACTCCGTTCGAACTGCTCGCCGACCCGGACAACCCGGTCGAGGGGCACTCGGGTGATGAGAACTCGGGCGATGCGAACAAGGACGTCTCCTGGATCGTGGACGTACCGGAGGGCACCACGCTCTCGCGGTTCGACCTCGACTCGTCGGATGACGACGGCAGCGATCTCGACCTCACCGTCTACCGCGTGGTGAGCGCCGACGACCTGCGGTACTACGAGCGCTGGCGGTCGGCGACCGGTTCGGCGGACGAGCAGGTCACGATCCCCGCCCCCACCGCCGGCACCTACCTCGTGGTGGCGAACGTGTACTCGACGACGGGGCCGATGACGTGGGACATGACCTACGCCAACGTCCTGCCCGCCGACGAGGGCGCGCTCACGGCGACGCCGAACCCGATCGCCGCGCTCCGCGGTGTGAAGACGAGCTACCAGCTCGGCTGGACCGGTCTCACCGCCGGCACCCGCTACCTGGGACTCGTGCAGTACGGCGACTCGGCTGTCCGCACGATCCTGACGGTCGACGCCCCGGCGGCCAAGGTCCCGGAGAAGGAGGCCCCGCCGACGGAAGCCCCGCCGACGGAAGCCCCCGAGACGCCGGCACCGGAGACGCCGGCGCCGCCGACCGAGGCACCGCCGACGGAGGTTCCGGAGACACCGAAGCCGGAGTAAGCCCCCACAGCACAGCGCCCCGCGGTCGACAGACCGCGGGGCGCTGTGTGCGTCCGAGCATCCGCTCGTCGCGTCGTCGCCGCCGCTCGTCGCAGCATCCGTCCGGTGACCCTCCGCCGGTGACGGGGCTTTCCTAGCGTGGGGGAACGCAACGACGCGTATCCCGAGGAGACCCCCATGACCGCACCGGGCAGCACCGAACCCGTCATCGTCACCGACCCGAAACTCCCCTCCACAGCTCTCTCCGACGAGCACCACGAGAAGGCGAATCGCTGGACCTTGCCGAAGATCGTCCTCTGGGCGGCGATCGCCCTGCTGGGGGCCGTCGCCTGGACCATGCTCGCGATCGTCCGCGGCGAGACCGTGAACGCGATCTGGTTCGTGTTCGCTGCCGTGTGCACGTACCTGATCGGCTACCGCTTCTACTCGAAGGTGATCGAGAAGTACATCACGCGCCCCGACGACCGTCGCGCCACTCCGGCCGAGGTCAAGCAGGACGGCAAGGACTACGTTCCCACCGACCGGCGCGTGCTCTACGGCCACCACTTCGCTGCGATCGCCGGCGCCGGCCCGCTCGTCGGTCCCGTGCTCGCCGCGCAGATGGGCTACCTCCCCGGCACGATCTGGATCATCGTCGGCGTCGTGCTCGCCGGTGCCGTGCAGGACTACACGGTCCTCTTCTTCTCGATGCGCCGCGGCGGTCGCACGATCGGCCAGATGGCGCGACAGGAGCTCGGACGCATCGGCGGCACGGCGGCGATCATCGCCTCGCTGCTGATCATGCTGATCATCGTCGCGATCCTCGCACTCGTCGTCGTCAACGCCCTCGGCGAGAGCCCGTGGGGCGTGTTCTCGGTCGCGATGACCATCCCGATCGCGATCTTCATGGGCGTCTACCTGCGCTTCCTGCGCCCGGGCAAGGTCACCGAGGTCTCGATCATCGGCTTCGTGCTGCTCATGGCCGCGATCATCGGCGGCGGCCAGGTCGCCGCGACCGACTGGGGTCAGGCGATCTTCCACCTCGACCGCACCACGATCGCGTGGGGCATCATCATCTACGGCTTCATCGCCGCGGTGCTCCCGGTCTGGCTGCTGCTCGCTCCGCGCGACTACCTGTCGACATTCATGAAGATCGGCGTGATCGTCATGCTCGCCGGCGCGATCATCCTCGTCCGCCCCGAGATCACGGTCCCGGCAGTCAGCATCTTCGGCGAGAACGGCATGGGGCCGGTGTTCGCCGGCCCTCTCTTCCCTTTCCTGTTCGTGACGATCGCCTGCGGAGCGTTGTCGGGCTTCCATGCGCTGATCGCCTCCGGCACGACGCCGAAGCTCATCGAGAAGGAGCGCCAGACACGCTTCATCGGCTACGGCGGCATGCTGATGGAGTCGTTCGTCGCGATCATGGCGCTCGTCGCCGCGATCTCGATCGACCAGGGCATCTACTTCGCCATGAACGCTCCGACGGCGGCGACAGGAGGCACGGTCGAAGGGGCCGTCGCCTTCGTGAACTCCCTCGGGCTGACGGGGGTGAATCTCACACCCGAGATGCTCACCGGCACGGCCCAGGCGGTCGGCGAGGAGTCGATCGTCTCCCGCACCGGTGGCGCACCGACGCTCGCGCTCGGCCTCGCGCACATCATGCAGCAGGCTCTCGGCGGGCAGGCGCTCATGGCGTTCTGGTACCACTTCGCGATCATGTTCGAGGCGCTGTTCATCCTCACCGCGGTGGATGCCGGCACGCGTGTGGCCCGCTTCATGCTGCAGGACTCGATCGGCGCCTGGTTCCCCAAGTTCCGTGACGTCTCGTGGCGTCCCGGCGTCTGGATCTGCACCGCGATCATGGTGGCCGGCTGGGGAGCGATCCTCATCCTCGGCGTGACCGACCCGCTCGGCGGCATCAACACCTTCTTCCCGCTGTTCGGCATCGCGAACCAGCTGCTCGCCGCGATCGCGCTCGCCGTGGTGCTGGCCATCGTGGCCAAGCGTGGCCGCAGCTACTTCAAGTGGCTGTGGATCATCGGGCTGCCGCTCGCGTTCACGGCGGTCGTGACCATCACGGCGTCGTTCTACAAGATCCTCTCGCCGGTACCGGCGATCGGCTACTGGGCGAACCACTTCAAGTACGTCGCGGCTCGTGACTCGGGCGACGACTCGCTCGGCGCTCCCGAGGTGCTCGAGGCGGTCATCCGCAACACCGCCGTGCAGGGCACGCTGTCGATCATCTTCGTCACGCTCGCGATCATCGTCATGGTCGCGGCGGTGATCGTGACGATCACCGCGATCCGCAACGGCGGCGGCGAGAACACCGAGGAAGAGCCCGTGGCCTCGCGACGCTTCGCCCCGGCCGGATTCCTGCCGAACGCCGCGGAGCGCGAGCTCGAGAAGCAGTGGGAGCCGATCCTCGCCGACGACCGCAAGGCGTCGAGTCACTGAGATGGTCGACACCATGAGTCCGGCGGATGCCGCGACCACCCACCCCCTGCGCACGCTCGTTCGTGCCGCAGGGCGGGTCGGCCGCGGCATCCGCTGGTACATGACGACGCTGATGGGCGACACGGCGTACGCGACGTACGTCGCCCACCATCGCCGCGCGCATCCGGGCGAGGAGCCGATGACGGAGCGGCAGTTCTGGCGGCAGAAGATGGACGACCAGGATCGCAACCCCGGTGCCCGGTGCTGCTGACCTGCCTAGGCTGAACGCATGACCGACGTCGTTCTCGCTGCCGTGCTGGGCGTGCTCGGCGGGATCGTCCTGACGGTGCTGCTGCTGCTCGCCCGCCGCCTCGCGCGCGGAGCGACCGATCTCGGCAGCGATGCCGAACAGGCGGCGCTGAACGCCCTGCACCATGCGAGCCTCGCGGCTCCGCATCTGCGCGCAGGACTGTCGGCGCCCGATGTCGTGAAGGCCGCGCGGCATCTGCGCGTGCTGCTCGGCAGCGCGGCCGTGGCGATCGTGAGCGCCGACGGCACGGTGTCGTTCGACGGCCCGTCCGACGGACTGGAGTCGGCGGCGCTCCGCATCGCGACGCAGGTCGAGGACTCCGGCCGCCGGCAGGTCTTCCCGGCACCCGGACCCGACGACGATCTCGAGGCGGTCGGCGCGCCGATCCTCGTCGACGGCCGTGTCATCGGCGTGGTGGTGGCGTTCGCAGCGCCGGTGCGCGCGGCGCTCGTGCGAGCGGCGGAGGAGGTCGCGGACTGGTGCGCGGCGCAGGTCGAGCTGGGCGGCCTCGACGCCTCGCGCACGCAACTGGCGGAGGCGGAGCTGCGGTCGCTGCGCGCGCAGATCTCGCCGCACTTCATCTACAACGCGCTCACCGCCATCGCGTCCTTCATCCTCACCGACCCCGCCCGCGCCAGGGAGCTGGTGCTCGAGTTCGCCGACTTCACCCGATACTCCTTCCGCCGCCAGGGCGAGTTCACCACGCTCGCCGAGGAGCTGGGCAGCATCCACTCCTATCTCGAGCTCGAGCGCGCACGTTTCGGCGACCGGTTGCGTGTCACCCTGCAGATCGCGCCGGAGACCCTCGCCACGGTCATCCCGTTCCTCTCGGTGCAGCCGCTGGTCGAGAACGCCGTGCGGCACGGGCTGGAGCCGGGGGAGGGTGGCGGCGAGATCCGCATCCTCTCTCGCGACGACGGCACGCACACCGAGATCGCCGTCGAGGACGACGGCGTGGGGATGGACCCGGAGGGGCTGCGGGCCACGCTCACCGCGGGAGACGACGGCGTGCACGTGGGCCTCCGCAACGTCGACACCCGCCTGCGCCAGCTATACGGCGCCGAGGGCGGTCTGGTCGTCGAGACCAACACCGGCGCGGGTACTCTGGTGCGCATGCGGGTCCCGAAATCGCAGCCGCTGCATGATCCGCTGCGCGATCAGGCGACCCCATGATCGACGTGCTGGTCGCCGACGACGAGAAGCCGGCGCTCGACGAGCTCGTCCACCTGCTGCGCACCGACGATCGCATCGGCGACATCCTCACGGCGGGCAGCGGGGCGGATGCTCTGCGGCAGCTGTCCGAGCGGGCCGTGCGGATCGCGTTCCTCGACATCCATATGCCGGGGCTGACCGGCACAGACCTGGCACGCGCGCTGCTGGGCCTCGCCCAGCCACCGGCCGTCGTCTTCGTCACGGCCGATGACGCCCGCGCCGTCGAGGCGTTCGAACTGCGGGCGGCGGACTACCTGCTCAAACCCGTCCGCGCCGAACGGCTGCGGCAGGCCGTCGATCGGGTCGTCGAGCTGGGCGAGACCGCGAGATCGGGCGATGACGAGATGGTCCCGGTCACGGTCGGATCCGCCGTGCGCTTCGTGCGCCGGAGCGACGTGCGCTGGGTGCAGGCGCAGGGCGACTACTCCCGGCTGCACACCGGCGACGGCGCGGGGCATCTCGTGCGCACCCCGATCTCCGAGCTGGAGGTGCGGTGGGCGGATGCCGGCTTCCTCCGCATCCATCGCTCGTCGCTGGTGCGCACCGCGGCGGTGACCGAGGCGCGTCTCTCCGGGGCGGACCCTGCGGTCTCGATCGGCGAGCTGTCGCTTCCGGTCAGCCGACGCCTGGTGCCGGCGGTGCGCGAGGCCCTGGTGCGGGGCGAGGGATCCGGGTGAGCGAGACCCCGAAGCGCGTGCGGGTGACGGCCGACCTCCCCGCGCGGCGGCCGTCCCCGTCGACCCGCGGCATCGCCCTGCCGGGTTCGCCGGTGGACGAGGCGGATGCCGTCTACGCGCGCGCCCTGATGCGCAGCCAGCTCCGCCTCGCGCTCGGGACCGTCGCCGGCTTCGTGCTCGTGGTGGTCGCGTTGACGCTGACGATCGCGCTGATCCCCGAGATCGGCCGCGTGCTGGTCTGGGGGCTGCCGCTGTCGTGGCTGCTGCAGGCCTACGCGTTCTACCCGATCATCCTCGTGTTCGCGGTGCTCTACGTGCGCACCGCGGCGCGCAACGAACGGCGCTACCGGGCGCTGCGGGACCGCGAGTGAACGCCGTCCTCGACCTGGTCGGCGTCGCGCTGGTCATCGTCGCGACGCTGCTCATCGGCGTCTACGGGCTGCGGATCTCGCGCACCACCGGCGACTTCTTCGTCGCCTCTCGTACGGTGCGGCCGGTGTGGAACGCCTCGGCCATCAGCGGGGAGTACCTCTCGGCGGGCACGTTCCTCGGGCTGTCGGGGCTCGTGCTGCTCGACGGCGCCCGGGGGTTCTGGTTCCCGATCGGCTATGCGGCCGGGTATCTGCTCGTGCTCGCGTTCGTCGCGGCCCCGCTCCGGCGCAGCGGCGCGTACACGATCCCGGACTTCATCGAGGCGCGGCTGGAGTCGGGCGCCGCGCGGCGGGTCACCAGCATCGCGGTGCTCATCATCGGCTGGCTCTACATCGTTCCGCAGCTGCACGGTGCGGGGATCACCCTGCTCGTCGTCGCCGGTGTGCCGGAGTGGGTGGGCGCCGTCACGGTCGCGGTGCTGGTGGCCGCCGCCGTGGCCGCCGGCGGCATGCGCGCGATCACCTACGTGCAGGCTTTCCAGTACTGGCTCAAGCTCACGGCGCTCTTCGTACCGGTGGTGTGCATCGCGTTCGCGCTGAGCGGCGGACCGCACGACTTCGATCCGGCGCTCGTGTTCCCCGCCGAGGCCGGACCGTCCGGTTTCGACGCCTACGAGACGGCATCCCTCCTGCTCGCCCTGCTGCTCGGGACCATGGGGCTCCCGCACGTGCTGGTGCGGTTCTACACGAGTCCGACCGGGGTCTCGGCGCGCCGCACGACCGTCATCGTGATCGTCATGGTCAGCGCCTTCTACGCCGTGTCGAGCACGATGGGCCTGCTGGCGCGCATCGCCGCCCCCGACCTCGCGGTGCCCGGCATCGCCGACACGGTCGTGCTGCAGCTGCCCTCGCGCGTCTTCCCGGGCCTCTTCGGCGAACTGCTCACGGCGCTCATCGTGGCAGGTGCCTTCGCCGCGTTCCTGGCGACCTCGGCGGGTCTCGTGGTGTCGCTCGCCGGCGTGATCAGCCAGGACGTGTTCTCCGGCTCGGTGCGCTCGTTCCGGTTGTCGGCGGTGCTGTGCGCCCTGGTCCCGCTCGCCGTCGCGCTGCTCACCGCGCCCGCGGGTCTCGGCTCGAGCGTGGGTGTGGTGTTCGTCGTGGCGGCCTCGACGCTGTCGCCCGTCGTGCTGCTCGGCGTGTGGTGGCGGGGGCTCACGGCACGAGGGGCGGTGGCGGGGATGCTGTCGGGCGGCCTCGCTGCGGGGCTCGCGCTGCTCGTGCACGCGGTGATCGGAGGAGTCGGGGTCGCCGCCCCGTACCTGGCGCAGCCCGCCGCGTGGACCATCCCGCTCGCGGCGGCGGTCACGGTCGTGGTGTCGCTCCTCGACCCCCGCGGACCCTCGCCGCGCACCGAGCGCTTCCTCGCGCGGGTGCATACGCCGGAGCGCGGCTGAAGCGGGCGGGCGATTCTCAGGGCCGGGCGTCGCGCAGCGTCCAGGCGGGCCACCAGCCGTCGGGGAGGCGCCCGAGGAGCTCGGCGGCGTCGTCCAGCCGCTCCGGCGAGAGCGACGGCCCGGGATCGCCGCTGCTCGACCGTCTGCCGCCGTCGGCGGTGAGGATCCGGGTGTGCAGCCAGCGCTGCTGCCCGACGGGGAACACTTCCCGCAGCCCTCCGGCGGCGATCGCGAGGAGGGTCTCCTCCAGCTGGTCGGCCACGGTCTCCGCGGTCTCGTCGCAGGCGTCGCAGGTGCAGCCGGGGGCGAGGTCACGGAACAGCGCTCCGGCCTCTATGCTCACGGACTCGGCGGTCGCGGTGATCGTGATGGCCGCGCCCGTCGTCGGCCGCAGGTGCACGACGCGCGCATCCGATACGCCGGCTCGGCGGTCGACGTCGACGTCGTACCAGGTCTCGAGGTGGTCGACCAGCGCGTCGACGACCGTCAGCACCGGGGCGAAGCGCTCGGGATGGGAGACCCGCGAGTACGCGTCGTCCGGCGGGGAGCCGCCGGCCCAACGGGATCCGTAGCCTATGACCCGGCCGTCGTCGTCGACGAACTCCGGGAGCGCGAGCGCCGGACGAACGAAGGGCTCCGGTGCGACGACGAGGTCGACGTCGGCGTCTTCCTGCGCGAGGGCCAAGAGCTCCTGGTCGTCGCGGTCGGCCTGCGGCCACGAGGCGATCATCTCCAGGAACGGCTCACGCTGATCCGGGCGCTCCACGATCGTCCGCAGCAGGCCGACCACCGTCACCGACCTCGTCGAGGTGCCCACCTCGGGTTCGCTCATCATTCGCCACGTCGCCGCCGGATGCGCGACGGCGATCGCGTTCCCCAGGAACCGCGTCGCCGCATCCGCGGTGTCGGCGGAAACGAGGACGGCGGGGTGTGCGGCCACGAAATCCCACAGCGCGGCGAGATCGGCGGCGAGGACGGCAGGGTCCGCGACGGCGTCGCGGGCGAACGTCTCGAAGCGCTCGAAGCCCTCCACGAATCGCGGAGGAGGCGCGGAGTCGGCGCTCGACCAGATCATCAGGCCGGATTCCTTGGCATCCGGCATCCGCGCCAGTGCGCCGGGGAAGACGTCCGACGTCGCCATCGGCTTCAGATCTTCCGGCCTCGCGGCATCAGCCGCACGTCGGGCAGAGGCGGAGCGGGGATGCGCACGTCGTGCCCGTCGACGGTCCCGAAACGAGCGGATGCCGCCTCCCAGTCCTCCCGCGCCGCGACGATCTCGTCGTGCGAGCGGCCGGCGAAGTTCCACCACATCACGATCTCGTCCTCGAACGGTTCTCCGCCGAGCAGGAACAGGAGGGCGCCCTCGGTCGACGAGATTTCGACGTGATCGCGGGAATCGCCCAGGTACAGCAGCTCGTTGCGCTCCAGCGGATGCTCGGACACGACGGCATCGCCCTCGACGAGCATGAGTGCATGCTCCCAGGCCGACGCCATCGGCAGCCGCGCGCGGGAGCCCGGCGCGAGCACGATCTCGGCACCGACGATCTGGGTGTGCACCGTCGCCGGCGATGAGACACCCGCGAACTCCCCGAGCACGACCGTGGCCGTGGCATCGGCCCCGGCATCCGCCGTCAGGGTCACCGTCGGCAGCTCCGTGTGCCGCTCGAATCCTCCCGCGCCGTGGCGGGCGCTCTCCGGCATCACCACCCAGAGCTGCAGGGCGTCGAGGGGGATCGGGCCGTCGCCGATCGAGTACTCCGAGTGCGAGATGCCGTTGCCGGCGGTCATCAGGTTCAGCTGGCCGCGGCGCAGGTCGGCGTCGCTGCCGAGGGAGTCGCGGTGCCGGATCTCGCCGACGAGCGGCCAGGTCACGGTCTGCAGGCCGATATGCGGGTGCGGTTCGACGCGCATCTTCGTGTCGGCGGGACCGAACCGGTCGAGGAAGCACCAGGCGCCGATCGTCGGCAGGTTGCGATGCGGGAGGGCGCGCAGCACGTTCATCCCGCGCACCCCGCCGAGCGGCACCTCGCGCGGCTCGAGGACCAGACGACGCTCTCCGATCATGACCCTGGAGTCCCTGAGCCCGTCGAAGGGCGCGGCCAGCGGATCTCGGCGCCCTCGATCTCATGCGTCTCGAGGTACTTCGCGATGTAGGGACACAGCGGCACGATCGCCTCGCCGCGACCCGTGGCATCCGTCAGCGCCGCCGAAGCGAGCTTCCCCGCGAGCCCCTGACCCTGGAACTCGTCGTCGATCTCGGTATGGAGGAAGCGGATGGAACCCGGACGCAGATCGAACGCGGCGAAACCGGCGAGCACGTCGCCCGAGCGGATCTCGTAGCGCGATTCCTCGTCGTTGCGGGTGACGGTGATGTCGGTCATGGGTGCTCCTTCATGCGTCTGCATCCAACCTACGCCCGTATCTGTGGACGGCGCCGCCGACGTCGGCGGGGATCGTTACGCTGGAGGGATGCCGCAGACTCCCCGTGACCCGTACGCGGATCTGCCGTACGCCGACGAGCCCTACGACGACGGCTGGGAGTCGTCCGCTCCGCCCGAGCCGATGGACTGGGAACCGCAGGGCGCCGGCTTCGAACCGCCGCTCGACTGGGGTCCCGGGCCGGTCACCAAGGTCGCACCGGCATCCGCCCCGGCTGTCCGAAAGGCCACGCCGAGCCGCTACGCCACTGCAGCCGAGGCGCTGCACACGGTCTTCGGCTACGACGAGTTCCGCGGCGACCAGGCCGCCATCGTCGACCAGGTGATCGCCGGGGGCGATGCGGTCGTGCTGATGCCCACCGGCGGCGGCAAGAGCATCACCTACCAGGTGCCCGCGCTCGTGCGCGAGGGGACTGGTCTCGTGATCAGTCCGCTCATCGCGCTCATGCACGACCAGGTCGACGCGCTGCGCGCGAACGGCGTCAAGGCCGCGTACCTGAACTCGACACAGGCGATCGACGAGCGCCGAGAGGTCGAGCGCGCCTACGTCGCCGGTGAGCTCGACCTCATCTACGTCGCCCCCGAGCGCCTGTCGAGCGCGCAGACCACCGCGCTGCTGCAGCGCGGCACCCTCAGCGTCATCGCCATCGACGAGGCGCACTGCGTGTCGCAGTGGGGTCACGACTTCCGCCCCGACTACCTCGCGCTGGGCGACCTCGGCGAGCGGTTCCCCGGTGTGCCCCGCATGGCGCTCACCGCGACGGCGACCGCGGCGACCCACAAGGAGCTCACCGACCGGCTGCGGCTCGACGCCGCGAAGCACTTCGTCGCCAGCTTCGACCGGCCGAACATCCAGTACCGGATCGTGCCGAAGGTCGACCCGCGCAAGCAACTCGTGGCGTTCATCAAGTCGCAGACCCCGGCGACCGACGACGGCGCCCAGCCGGCCGGCATCGTCTACGCGCTCAGCCGCAAGTCGGTCGAGCAGACGGCCACCTACCTCGCGGCACAGGGTCTCGATGCCCTGCCGTATCACGCGGGGCTCCCGGCCGAGGTGCGCGCGGCGAACCAGTCGCGCTTCCTGCGCGAAGACGGCGTGGTCATGGTCGCGACCATCGCTTTCGGCATGGGCATCGACAAGCCCGACGTGCGCTTCGTCGCGCACATCGACCTGCCGAAGTCCGTCGAGGGGTACTACCAGGAGACGGGTCGCGCGGGTCGCGACGGCGAGCCCTCGGTCGCCTGGATGGCGTACGGCCTCGGCGACGTGGTGCAGCAGCGCCGCATGATCGACCAGAGCCCGGGCGACCGCACGTTCAAGATGCGGCTCGGGCAGCACCTCGATGCGATGCTCGCCCTGTGCGAGACGGTCGAGTGCCGTCGGCAGAACCTGCTCGGATACTTCGGTCAGGATTCGCAGCCGTGCGGCAACTGCGACACCTGCCTCGACGACACCGAGACGTTCGACGGCCTCGTGCCCGCGCAGAAGCTGCTCTCGACGATCGTGCGTCTGAAGCGCGAGCGCAATCAGTCGTTCGGCGCCGGGCACCTCGTCGACATCCTCCGCGGCGCCTCTACCGAGCGCATCCGTCAGCAGGGTCACGACAAGCTCGCGACCTACGGCATCGGCGCCGATCTCTCCGACCAGGACTGGCGCAGCGTCGTGCGGCAACTCCTCGCCCGCGGCATCCTCGTCGCCCAGGGCGACTACGGCACCCTCGCTCCCGGTGAGGCCGCGGCCGCCGTGCTGCGCGGCGAGACGCCCGTGCCGCTGCGCAAGGACACGATCGGGCGTCCGGCATCGTCGACCCGAGCCCGCAAGGCCAGTGCGGCCGACGCCCTGGATGCCGAAGACCGCGGGCTGTTCGAGGCGCTGCGCGCCTGGCGCGCCGAGACCGCCCGCGAGCAGGGCGTTCCGGCGTACATCGTGTTCGGCGACGCGACCCTGCGGGCTCTGGCCGAGCATCGCCCGGCATCCCTCGGCGATCTCGACGGGATCACCGGCATCGGCGCGAAGAAGCGCGAGGCCTACGGCGAGGGCGTGCTCGCGGTCATCGCCGCGGCCTGACCGGCCTGGTGCTCACGCAGGTGCGTGGCGACGTCGCAGCGCACCTGTCTGGCACCTGTTGTCGTTTTAGGAAGTTGATTCCGACGGGAGGTGTCAACTTCGGGGGTGGTCGTTGCGCGGGCTTGGCACCTGTTGTCGCTTTGTGGGGTTGATTCCGACGGGAGGTGTCAACTTCGGGAGGCGCCGAACGCGGAGCGACCTCAGGACGCCGGCGACCTCAGGACACCGGCGACCTCAGAACACAGGTGGCCTCACCTGACCGGCAGCACGTCGTCGATGTGCGCGCGCAGGTGCGCGGCGACGTCGACGGCGTCCCGGTCGTAGAGCCACTGATACTGCAGGCCGTCCCACATCGCGATGAGCCAGATGGCCTCGCGAGCGGGGTCGCGGTGCTTGGGCAGGTCGCCATCGACCTGGGCGAGGCGGAAGAGCTCGGTGAAGTACGCGATCGCACTCCGGAAGCGGTCCGTGAAGTACTCGTGCGCCGGATGCGACGCCGGCACGGCCTCGCAGGAGAGCACCGCGTACACCTGGATCAGGCCGGGCTCCTCGAGCGCATTCACCCGTGCGCCGTCGGCGATGCCGCGGAGCAGCTCCCCGGCGCGCTCCGATGCGCGCACGACGCCCCTCTCGCGGATGGCGCTGTCGCGCTCGGCGAGCACGGCGCTGAGCAGCAGTTCCTTGGTGGGGTAGTGGTGCAGCAGGGTCGATTTCGAGACGCCGACGGCCTCGGCGATGTCGCGCAGGCTCGTGTCGCCGTAGCCGTCGCGCGAGAACAGCCGCATGGCGTCGGCGACGATCTGGGCGCGACGCCGGCGTCCGACCGCGTACCCGGGGTCGACGTCGACCGGCTCGTCGCCGAACGGGGGAGGCAAGGGCCCCGAGGCCTCCGTCGCGGGCTCGCTGTCGTCGGGGTCGCGCCAGCCGAGGGGCAGTGCCCACAGCGCCTCGCGCTCTTCCAGCATCTCGACCACGTCGACCTCGCCCGGCAGGTACTGGGCGAGCAGCTGCAGTCCGTCCCAGCCGGCGGTGTGGCGTGTGATCTCGCCGTCGACGTCACGCTCGGAGTCGATCGCGCCGAGGTGCTGAGCGTCTGCGAGCACGTCGCGGCTCAGGTTGCGCAACTGCGCGTAGCGCTCCCGCATCCGCTCGTGCGCGGGGTGTCCGGGAGACGATGCCTCCCCGGTCAGCGCGGCGAACAGCTCGAGGTAGCCCACGGTCCGCGCATTCCGTTCGGCGAGCTGGGCGAAGATCAGCTCGCCGGGTTCGGATGCCGCGGCCACCGCGCTGAAGACCGCCTCGTTCTCCGCTTCGAACTCGCCGACCACCTCGGCGAGCAGGGCGTCCTTCGATGCGAAGTGCCCGAGCAGGCCCGGATGGCTGACCGATGCCGCCGTGGCGATGTCGCGCAGGGAGGTGGAGCGATAGCCGTGGCTGACGAAGAGCTCGCGCGCGGCGGACACGATCCGTCCGCGCGTCGCGGCGGCGCGGTCGTGCCGTGAGCCCTGGGGCACCGTCGTCGTCATCGCATCCTCTTCCCTGCTCCTATCCTGTCTCATTACCAGGCGGTCGGCATTCACTTACCAATCGGTCGAGATTGATGTAAGGTCGTCGCAGAGCCGCCTCGCCCGAAGACGTGCGGCGCATCGAAAGGACTGTCATGACAGAGCTGTCATCCGCCGCGACCGCGGCAGCGGTCGGCACGACCGGCTTCAAGGCCCCGGGAACGACGCCGCCCCGCACGCCTCGCGGGTACACGCCGGGCCTCGCCGCCGTGAACTTCGGCGTCTATCTCGCCCTGCTCACCCCGGTGATGGTGTCGATGGCGTTCAAGATCCAGCACATCGACCCGACCAACACCGAGGGCAGCCTCGGTCTCGTCATGGGCGTCGGCGCCGCCTTCGCGCTCATCGCGAACCCGCTCGTCGGACGCCTCTCCGACCGCACCACGTCGCGGTGGGGCATGCGCCGGCCGTGGATACTCGGCGGCGCGATCGTCGGCCTCGGCGGCTTCGCGCTGATCGGCGCGGCCGACTCCGTGCTCGTCGTCCTGCTCGCCTGGTGCCTGGTGCAGGCGTCGATGAACGCCGTGCTCGCAGCGGCGAACGCGACACTGCCCGACCAGGTGCCGGTCTCGAGCCGCGGCAAGGTCTCCGGCATCATCGGCATCACCACGCCCATCGGCATCCTCGCCGGCAGCTTCCTCGTGAACTTCCTCCCCGGCGACTTCGAGCGGTTCGTCGTGCCCGGCGCGATCGCCCTCGTGCTCGTGATCGTCTTCGTGCTGCTCCTCAAGGACCGCCGTCTCGCCCAGAAGCCCGCCGAGAGGTTCACGATCGGCACCTTCTTCGGCTCGTTCGTCTTCAACCCGCGCAAGCACCCCGACTTCGGCTGGACCTGGCTGACCAAGTTCTTCGTCATGTTCGGCTACGCCGGCATCGCCACCTTCCTGCCGCTGTACCTCGTGACCAAGTTCGGCCTCGACGAGCAGGGGGCGGTCGGCATCATCCTCGCCGCGAACCTCGCGTCGATGGCCGCGATGGCTGTCTCCTCGCCGCTGGGCGGATTCCTCTCCGACAAGATCGGCAAGCGTCGCCCGTTCGTCGCCGTCGCGGGTCTCATCATGGTGGTCGGCCTCGTGATCCTCGCCGTCGCCCCCGACATCACGACCGTCATCGTGGCGCAGGCGATCATCGGCCTCGGCGCCGGCTCCTTCCTGTCGGTCGACCTCGCCCTCGCGACCGAGGTGCTGCCCAACCCCGACGACGTCGCGAAGGACCTCGGCGTGCTGAACATCGCCAACGCACTGCCGCAGTCGATCGCCCCGGCCATCGCCCCCGGCATCATCGCGCTGGGCGCGGCCACGCCGCTCGGCGGCTACACCACCTGGTACCTCTTCGGCGCGCTCGTCGCGCTCGCCGGTGCCGTTCTCGTCTACCGCATCAAGGGAGTCAAGTGACCATCTCCGACACCACCGCCACGACCACCGCCCGCCCCTGGCTGAACGCCGACCTGCCGGTCGACGAGCGGGTGCAGCTCCTCCTCGACGCGATGACGATCGAGGAGAAGGCCGGGCTCTTCTTCCACACGATGATCGCGATCGGCGATCTCGAGGAGCCGAACCCCGTCTTCGCGACGCCGTCGGCGAGGGAGTTCCTCGAGACGAAGCGGATGACGCACTTCAACCTGCTCGGCGCCGCCCCCACGGGCCGGGAGATCGCGGCGTGGCAGAACGCGCTGCAGCGGCTCGCGGCATCCACGCGTCTCGGCATCCCCGTCACCCTGTCGACGGATCCGCGCCACTCGTTCAGCGAGAACCCGGGTGCCTCGATCCTCGCCGGTCCGTTCTCGCAGTGGCCCGAGACCCTGGGTCTCGCTGCGACGCGCGACGAGGAACTGGTCGAGCGCTTCGCCGACATCGCGCGCCAGGAGTACACCGCGGTCGGACTCCGCGTGGCTCTGCACCCGCAGGTCGACCTCGCGACCGAGCCGCGCTGGGCCCGGCAGACGGCGACCTTCGGCGAGGATGCCGAGCTCTCCGGACGACTTGGCGCCGCCTACATCCGCGGGTTCCAGGGTGCGGCCTTCGGCCCCGGCTCGGTCTCGACGATGACCAAGCACTTCCCCGGAGGCGGACCGCAGAAGGACGGCGAGGACCCGCACTTCCCGTACGGTCGCGAGCAGGTCTACCCGGGCGGCGAGTTCGAGCTGCATCTCAAGCCGTTCGAGGACGCGCTCGCCGCAGGCACCCGGCAGATGATGCCGTATTACGGCATGCCGGTCGGCACCGAGTACGAGGAGGTCGGCTTCGGGTTCAACAGGTCCGTCATCACCGGCCTCCTGCGCGAGCGCTACGGTTTCGACGGTCTCGTCTGCACCGACTGGGGGCTGATCAACGACTCCGAGATCTTCGGCCAGCCGTTCCCGGCGCGCGCCTGGGGAGTCGAGGACCTGACGCCCCGCGAGCGGATGAAGAAGGTGCTGGATGCCGGTGCCGACCAGTTCGGCGGCGAGGCCGACCCGGAGCTGCTGCTGGCGCTCATCGCCGACGGCGAGATCACCGAGGAGCGCATCGACGTCTCCGCGCGCCGGATTCTGCGGGAGAAGTTCGAGCTGGGCCTCTTCGAGGATCCGTTCGTCGATGAGGATGCCGCAGACGAGGTCGTCGGCCGCGCCGACTTCCGCGCGGCGGGAGAGACCGCGCAGCGCGCGTCGATCACGGTGCTCACGAACGACGGCACCCTGCCGTTCGCCCGCGGTCTGAAGCTCTATGTCGAGGGGGTCGACGCCGAGGTCGCGGCATCCTTCGGGGAGGTCGTGGCGACGCCGGACGAGGCCGACCTCGCCGTCATCCGCCTGCAGGCTCCGTTCGAGGAGCGGGCGACGATGTTCGAGAACTTCTTCCACGCGGGGTCGCTCGATTTCGCCGACGACGTGGTCGCGCACGTGCGCGAGGTGGCGGCGGCCGTGCCGACGGTGGTCGACGTGCTCGCCGACCGCCCGCCGATCCTCACCCCGATCACGGATGCCGCGGCTGCGGTCACCGTGAACTGGGGAGCCTCGGGTGCGGCGCTCCTCGATGTGCTCAGCGGAGCCGTCGCCGCGCAGGGGAAGCTGCCGTTCGACCTCCCGCGCTCGATGGCGGCCGTCGAGGCGTCGCGTCCCGACGTGCCGTTCGACACCGCCGACCCGCTGTTCGGCTTCGGGCACGGCCTCTCGCTCTGACACCTCCCGCGGATTGTCGGTTCCTGTCAGGAGCCGACAATCCGAGGCGGCCCTGGCCCGGCGACGCGTTAGAGGATCAGTACAGGCCACTTCGCCTTGGTTTGTCGCAGACCTACCATGGAGGCATCCCTACTTCTCTCTGGAGGAATGCCATGGTCGACGCCGCCGTCCGTCCTTCGACGACACCTGACGTGTCGATCGAGCCGCTCACCGTCCCGCAGATCGACGTCGCCGCCGTCAATGACGCGCTGATGGGCACCTGGGCCGACACCCGCCGCGAGGCGCGCGAGATGATCAAGGACTCCGCGTTCTGGCGCAAGGACGAGCTCGGCAAGGACGAGCACCGCGAGCGCGTGCTGAGCCAGCTGCACCTTCTGGTCGACAACAAGGCCGTGCATCGTGCCTTCCCGAAGTCGCTCGGCGGCGAGGAGAACAACGGCGCGAACATCGCCGGCTTCGAGGAGCTCGTGGTCGCCGACCCGAGCCTGCAGATCAAGTCGGGTGTGCAGTGGGGGCTGTTCGGATCGGCCATCCTCCAGCTCGGTACGAAGGAGCACCACGAGAAGTGGCTCCCCGGCGTCATGGACCTGTCGATCCCCGGCGCCTTCGCCATGACCGAGATCGGCCACGGCTCCGATGTCGCGGCCGTCGGCACGACCGCGACCTACGACCCGGAAACCGAGGAGTTCGTCATCCACACGCCGTTCCGCGCGGCGACGAAGGAGTACCTCGGCAACGCCGCACTGCACGGCATCGCCGCGACCGTGTTCGCGCAGCTGATCACGAACGGCGTCAACCACGGCGTGCACTGCTTCTACGTGCCGCTGCGCGGCGAGGACGGCAACGATCTCCCGGGCATCGGCCGTGAGGACGACGGACTCAAGGGCGGACTCAACGGCATCGACAACGGTCGCCTCTCGTTCGACCAGGTCCGTATCCCCCGCACGAACCTGCTGAACCGCTACGGCGACGTCGCCGCAGACGGCACCTACTCCAGCGCGATCGACAGCCCCGGCCGTCGCTTCTTCACGATGCTCGGCACGCTCGTGCAGGGACGCGTCTCGCTCGACGGTGCGGCCAGCTGGGCATCCGCCCTCGCGCTGAAGATCGCGATCACGTACGCGACTCAGCGTCGCCAGTTCGACGGCGCCGACGGTCAGGAGGTCGTGCTCCTCGACTACGGCAAGCACCAGCGCCGGCTGCTCCCGCGGCTCGCCACCACGTACGCGCAGATCTTCGCGCACGACGAGTTCCTGCAGAAGTTCGACGGCGTCTTCTCGGGCCGCATCGACACCCCCGCCGACCGCGAAGACCTCGAGACGCTCGCAGCAGCGCTCAAGCCGCTGTCGACCTGGCACGCGCTCGACACTCTGCAGGAGGCGCGCGAAGCCTGCGGCGGTGCCGGGTTCATGTTCGAGAACCGGCTCGTCGGACTCCGTGCCGACCTCGACATCTACGTCACCTTCGAGGGCGACAACAACGTGCTGCTCCAGCTGGTCGGCAAGCGCCTGCTGACCGACTACGCGAGCCAGTTCAAGGGCAAGGATGCCGCTGCGCTCGCGAAGTTCGCCGTCGGCATGACCGCGGGCAAGGTCTTCCACGGTGCAGGACTCCGTCAGCTCGGTCAGGCCGTGTCCGACTTCGGCCAGGTGTCCCGCTCGGTCGAGCGCGGCCTGCGCGAGGAGCAGCAGCACGATCTGCTCGCCGGCCGCGTGCAGCAGATGGTCGCCGACATCGCCGCTCGCCTGCGCCCCGGCGCGAAGGACAAGGCCCTCGGCGCGCGCCTCTTCAACGAGAACCAGGCCGAGCTCATCGAGGCCGCCCGTGCGCACGGCGAGCTGTTGCAGTGGGAGGCCTTCACGGATGCCGTGCACGAGATCGACGACGCCGACACGAAGAAGGTGCTCACCTGGCTGCGCGACCTGTTCGGTCTGCAGCTGATCGAGAAGCACCTGGCCTGGCACCTGATCAACGGTCGCCTGTCGACTCAGCGTGCTGCCGCGGTGTCTAGCTACATCGACCGCCTCTGCGCGCGACTGCGTCCCTACGCGCTCGACCTCGTCGACGCCTTCGGCTACGAGCCGGAGCACGTCCGCGCCCCCATCGCGAGCGGCATCGAGAAGCAGCGTCAGGACGAGGCCCGCGCCTACTACGCCGACCTCGAGGCATCGGGCAAGGCACCCGTGCGGGAGAAGAAGGTCAAGCGCGAGCCGCTGGGTGATCTGAAGCAGCGCTGATCGGCCTGCGTCAGGCGCCTGGGGCAGGCGGGTGCTGCGGTGGGTACGGCGGTGCAGGAACGGGCGGATAGCCGGCGGCCGGGAACGCGCCCGTTCCCGCCGCCGTCGACATCGCCTGCTTCCGGACGCGCAACAGCACCACGGTGAAGGCGAGATAGACGAGCGCGATCGCCGTCCCCACTCCGAGGATCAGCAGCTGCGGCAGCGTCCGGCCGACCATGGGCAACCGGCCGACCATCATGAAGGCCGCATCAGGGATGAGCACGAGCAGGCCGAGCAGCAGCAGGATGGCAGCCGGCAGCACCAGCGCGAACCTCGACCAGCGGGTGGCGAACACTCCGGCGACGGAGAGCAGCGTCCCGATCAGGACGGCTGCGGCGGCATCCGGCAGGAAGTCGAACCGGAACTGCTGGAGCGCGGTGAACTGACCGCGAGCGATGCCCCACGACAGCAGAAAGATCCCGGCCGCCAGGAGGATCGGTGAGGCCACGAGGCCGATGATCGACAGGCCGGTCGCGGTCCGCTCGGGATGGCGGCGCACGATCGCGAGAACGACGCCCATCGCTCCGAGCGCCGGGAACAGGACCAGAGGGATGCCATACGTGAGGCCGTCGAGCCATTCGCGCGGGAGGACCGACCCCAGCACCCGGTAGGACTGCAGCAGCAGCGCCGGCAGGAGCGCGAGAAGCAGCGGCACGACCGCCAGCACCCCCACCGCGATCAGGCCCGCCGAGCTCCAGATGCCGGTCAGCACCACGAGGAGCAGGAGCAGGATGCCGAGCGCCTGAAGGAGCGTCGGCATCACCAGCGGGCCGAAGCCGTCGCGGGCGCCCCCGTACTGGAAGTAGGTCATGAGCCACGACGTGCCGCCGCTGGAGAGCAGCCCCACGGCGACAGGTGTGACGATCACCGCGATGACGACGGTGATCAGGCGAGCGAGCGTGCGGGATCCGCGCATGATGACTTCCCCCTCCGGAGTCTCGATCCACCGTATCGACTCCGCGTGCGGTCGGTAGTCTCGAAGGACCGCACACCCGAGGAGCCCGCATGACCCGCGTCCACGCCTACGCCGCCCCCAGCGAAGCCGCACCGCTCGAGAAGACCGTCATCGAGCGCCGCGAGCTCGGCCCCCTCGACGTGCTCATCGACATCGCCTTCGCCGGCATCTGCCACTCCGACATCCACACGGTGCAGGGGGATTGGGGTCCGCAGCAGTATCCGCTCGCTCCCGGGCACGAGATCACGGGCACCGTCGCGGCCGTCGGCGCCGAGGTGACGAAGCATGCCGTGGGCGACCGCGTCGGCGTCGGCTGCCTCGTGAACTCCTGCGGCGAATGCCGCAACTGCCTGCGCGGCGACGAGCAGTTCTGCACCGAGGGCGCGATCTTCACCTACGGCGCGACCGACCGCGACGGCACCGTCACCCAGGGCGGCTACTCCGAGCAGGTCGTCGTGACGGAGTCGTTCGTGCTCCGCATCCCCGACGGGCTGGCGCTCGACGTGGCAGCGCCCCTGCTCTGCGCCGGCATCACGACGTACTCGCCGCTGAAGCACTGGAACGTCGGTCCCGGCACCCGCGTCGCAGTGGTCGGACTCGGCGGACTCGGCCACATGGGTGTGCAGATCGCGCACGCGCTCGGCGCCGAGGTGACGGTGCTCTCGCAGACGCTGAGCAAGAAGGATGACGGGCTCCGCCTCGGCGCCGACGACTACCGCGCGACGAGCGATCGGCAGACCTTCCGCGAGCTCCGCAGCTCGTTCGACGTGATCCTCAACACCGTGAGCGCGGTGATCGACACGCGCTCGTACCTCAGCCTGCTCGACGTCGGCGGCACCATGGTGTGCGTCGGCGCTCCGGCCGAGCCGCTTCCCGTCCAGGTCATGTCGCTCATCGGCGGGCGCCGCTCGCTGGCCGGCTCGAACATCGGCGGCATCGCCGAGACGCAGGAGATGCTGGACTTCTGCGCCGAGCACGGCATCGCCGCCGAGATCGAGGTGATCCCGGCATCCGAGATCAACGCGGCCTACGAGCGGGTGCTGGCCTCGGACGTACGGTACCGGTTCGTCATCGACGCCGCGACGTTCAGCGAGTGATGTCGGTCGTCGCGGATAGCCTCGACGCATGACCTCGCTGATCACGGGCCCCGATGCCCGCGCCCGGTGCGCATGGGTCGGCGACGACGTCGAGTACCGGCGCTATCACGACGAGGAATGGGGCTCCGCGCTGCACGGCGATCGCGCCCTGTTCGAGAAGATGGCGCTGGAGGGGTTCCAGGCCGGCCTCTCGTGGATCACGATCCTGCGCAAGCGGCCGCGGTTCCGCGAGGTGTTCGCCGGCTTCGAGCCCGAGGTCGTCGCGGAGTTCGACGAATCCGACGTGGAGCGTCTGATGGCGGATGCCGGGATCATCCGCAACCGCGCCAAGATCGAGGCCACGATCGGTAACGCGCAGCTCGTCCGCACCATGGCCGAAGGCGAGCTCGACGAACTCATGTGGTCGTTCGCGCCACCGGCGTCCGGCATCCGTCCGGCGACCATGGCCGACGTCCCCGCCGTCACCCCGGCCTCGACCGCTCTGAGCAAGGAGCTGCGCCGTCGTGGGTTCCGATTCGTCGGGCCCACGACCATGTACGCGCTCATGCAGTCGGCCGGCATGGTCGACGATCATCTGGCGGGATGCTGGCGCGCCTGACGCCTGCGGGCATGGGCAGATCAGCCCATCAACGATATTCCGGTACGCGGTTAGGATGAACGGGTGTGTTGCAGGGCCGTCGCGCCCTGCACGGAAGAGTCGAAGTGGGTCGACCCTGGGGGGAACCGGGTATGAAGGCGTTGTCGTGGATGCGGGCGCGGCCGAAGATGCTGGCGTCTGCCGCCGGTGTCACCGTGGGCATCGTCGCCATCACGACGATGGCGCTCACCTATGAGGGCTTCCCGACCACCAAGGTCGATCTGAACGACGGCGGCGTCTGGATCACCAAGACCTCGAGCCTGCTCGTCGGGCATTTCAACCACGAGTCGACCGTTCTCGACGGTGGTCTGCGCACGGCAGGCGAGGACTACGACATCGTCCAGGACGCGGCGAACGTGCTCGTGGTCGACGAGGGAAGCTCGACGGTCACGGCCGTCGATCCAGCTCGTGTCTCGCTGGGCGACTCCGCCGGCATCCCGAGTTCGGCCAAGGTGGCCATGGGCCTTCAGACGGCCGCCATCCTCGACACGAAGTCCGGCAACCTGTGGGTCGTGCCGGTCAAGGGCATCGCCTCGTTCGAGATCGAGGCCACCGACCCCGTCGCCGAGCTCGGCGAGGGCGCGGATGTCGTCGTCGCCGAGGACGGCACGGTCTTCGGGCTGTCGAGCGCGAAGGGCGAGGTCGTCACCGTCCCCGTCGACAATGAGGGCGAGCCGCTCGAGCCGTCCACGGCGTCGGTCGGCGAGCTCGACGCGTCGAAGCCGGTGACCATCACCGCCGTCGGTCGCACCCCGGTCGTCCTGGAGTCGGCGTCCGGCGCGGTGATGACGCCCGGCGGATTCCGCACCGAGATCCCCGATACCGAAGGAGCCGCGCTCCAGCAGGCCTCGGCCGAGACGGACGCGGTCGCGGTCGCGACGGCATCCGCCCTGGTTCGTGTTCCGCTCGACGGCTCCGAGGTGACGACGACGGATGCCGGTGGCAAGGGCTCCCCGGCGGAACCGGTGTGGCTGAACGGCTGCACCTACGGCGCCTGGGGCGGCACCGGCGCCTTCGTGCGGGAGTGCGCCGGATCGGCGAACGACGTCTCGGCCACGATCGAGGAGGCGCAGGACTCGAAGAGCCTCGTCTTCCGCGTGAACCGCGACGTGATCATCCTGAACGACGCTGTGGGCGGCGCGGCCTGGCTCGCCGACGAGAGCCTGCAGCGCGTCGACAACTGGAACGACCTCACCCCGCCGGAGGGCGAGACCGAGAACGAGGAGGACTCGACCGAGGAGACGGTCGAGACCACCCTCCCGGAGCGCAGCGAGATCAACACCCCGCCGATCGCCGAGGACGACTCCTTCGGCGTGCGACCGGGCGCCTCGGCGCTGCTGCCCGTGATCGACAACGACAACGACCCCGATGGCGACGTCCTCGTCGCCGCGATGGCGCAGGAGCAGCCGTCGATCGGCACGGTCCAGCCGATCTACAACGGCGCCTCGCTGCAGATCGCCGTCGCGGAGGATGCCTCGGGCACGGCCACCTTCCAGTACGAGGTCGACGACGGTCGCGGTGGCAAGGACACCGCGACGGTCACCCTGGCGGTGCACGACGAGGGCACGAACTCGGCGCCGGCGCCCAAGCGCAAGACCTCGCTCACGGTCGAGACCGGCGGCACGGTGTCGTACAACATCCTTCCGGACTGGATCGACCCCGACGGCGACGACATCTACCTGAAGGACGTGGTCCCTGCCCCCGGCGACGAGGTCGACTTCAGCACCGACGGCCAGCTGACCTACAAGGCGACGGCGAGCCTGCAGGGTCGCAAGGACATCCAGGTCACGGTCGCCGACGGCTTGGGCGAGTACACCACGGCCACGGTCACCCTCGATGTGCGACCGCAGGGCACCACCAAGCCGAAGACGAACGCCGACCACGTGGTCACCCGCGTCGGCGAGCAGATCACGGTCGCCCCTCTCGCGAACGACACCAGCTCCGGTCGCGAGCGCCTGCGTCTCGGCCGCGTCGACGAGGTCCCGGGTGCGACCGTGCTGCCCGACATCACCAACAACACCTTCAGCTTCACCGCTCCGGCGGTCGGCGTCTACTACGTGCAGTACCTCGCGACCGCCGGCCCGGAGAACGGTGAGGGACTCGTCCGCATCGACGTGACCGAAGCCGCCGAGGTGACTCTGCCGCCCGTCGCCGTGCGCGACGTGGCGCTGCTCCCCACCGGCGGCGACGTGCTCATCGGCGTGCTCGACAACGACACCGATCCGTCCGGCGGCATCCTCGTCGTGCAGTCCGTGTCGATCGAGCCCGGCACCGGCGTCTCGGTGTCGGTGCTCAACCACGAGACGCTCCGCATCACCGACCAGGGCACCCTCGACGAGCAGGTCCGCATCAAGTACCGGATCTCCAACGGCGAGCAGTCCGCCGAGGGCGAGGTCGTCGTGGTGCCGATCCCGGCCCCCGAGGAGATCCTGCAGCCGGTCGCCAACCCCGACTCGGTGTACGTCCGCGCCGGCGACGTGGTGACCATCCCGGTGCTCGACAACGACACGCATCCGAGCGACGACGCCTTGCATCTGGCTCCCGATCTCATCGAGCCCTTCGTAGACCCGGAGGACGGCGAGGCCTTCGTCTCGCAGGACGAGGTGCGGTTCAAGGCCGGCGACGTCGCCAAGACGGTCTATCTGACCTACGAGGCCGTGGACTCCCGCCAGCAGAAGGCCGCGGGATACGTGACCGTCCAGATCCTGCCGATCGACGAGGAGACGAACGCGGCGCCGCGGCCCCGCGACCTCGTGGCCCGCACGCTCGCGGGCACCGAGACCAACATCGCGGTGCCGCTCGACGGCATCGACGCCGACGGCGACTCGGTCGAGCTCCTGGACATCGCCTCGAACCCGACGAAGGGGCGCATCACCGAGGTCGCGCAGGACTACTTCACCTACGAGGCGCTCGACGGTGCGACGGGTGTCGACGTCTTCAAGTACCGGGTGCGCGATCGGCTCGGCAAGGAGGGCACCGCCACGATCCGCGTGGGCATCGCTCCCGCCGAGCAGGTGAACCAGGCGCCGTTCGCGGTGAAGGATGCCGTCGTGGTGCGTCCCGGTCGCGAGATCGCCGTGCCCGTCATGCTGAACGACTCCGATCCCGAGGGCGACAAGATCTCGCTGGTGAAGAAGGGACTCGAGGTCCCCGGCGAGCTGGAGGCCCGCGTCTCGGGAGACCGGGTGCTCGTGCAGGCGCCCGATCGCGCGCTCGAATCGTCCCTGCAGTACACCGTCAGCGACGCGCGCGGCGCGACCGCGACGGCCGTGCTGCAGGTCACCGTCGACGAGGACGTGCCTCTGCAGGCACCGGTCGCGAGGGACGACCGGCTGCGTCCCGCCGATCTCGAGGACGGCGGTCTCACCGCCGACCTCGACATCCTCGACAACGACGAGGACCCCGACGGCACGACCGAGCGCCTCGACCTCGATGTCGGGCCCGGGGCGACGGTGCTGGAGAACGGCAAGGTCCGCGTCACCGTCACCGACGAGCTGCAGCTGATCCGGTACACCCTCACCGACCAGGACGAGCTGCAGTCCTCGGCGTTCATCTTCGTCCCATCGGAAGACGGCCTGCGACCGACGTTGACCTCGACCAAGCCGCTCGAGGTCAAGAGCGGCGAGACCAAGGACGTGCCGCTCGAGAAGTACGTCACCGTGGCCGGTGGCGGCGACGTCGTCATCACCGAGCACGCCAAGGTGAGCGCACTCAAGGCCGACGGATCCGACCTCGTGAAGGATGAGCGCACGCTCGTCTACACCTCGGCTCCCGGATACTTCGGCCAGGACTCGCTCACGTTCGAGGTCACCGACGGCACCGGACCCGATGACCCCGAGGGTCGCAAGGCGACGCTCAGCATCCCGATCAACGTGCTGCCGCCCGACAACCAGCAGCCGAAGTTCGTCGGCGGCCAGATGAACGTCGCCCCCGGCGAGAAGGCGAGCGTGCTCGACCTGGCGGCGCTCACGGTCGACCCGGATCCGGAGGACAAGGGCAAGCACAAGTACACCCTCGTCGATGGCGAGGGCAAGGGGATCACGGCGAAGATCGACGGCGACAAGCTGCTCGTCGAGGCTTCCTCGAACGCGAAGAAGGGCGCGGCGACCACGCTGACGCTGCGCGTCAGCGACGGCGAGACCGAACCGGTCGAGGGCTCCGTCCTCGTGCAGGTCGGAGCGTCGAACCGCGCGATGCCCGCCGCCAACACCGACACCGTCGCAGAAGCCGATCAGGGCAAGAGCGTCACGGTGCCGGTGCTCGCGAACGACTTCAACCCGTTCCCCGAGACGCCGCTCAAGCTCCTGACGGCGAACGTCGAGACCGGCTCCGGCCAGGTGAGCATCAAGGGCGACGACGTCGTGGCCACGCCGTCGAAGGACTTCGTCGGCACCATGGTGGTGCGCTACACGATCCAGGATGCGACGGAGGACGTCGACCGTCAGGCGACCGGACAGGTCGTGCTCACGGTGCAGGGCGTCCCGAATGCGCCGGGCGCGCCGACGGTCACGAGCGTGCAGGACCGCACCGTGGTGGTGTCGTACGGCGCTCCGTCGAACAACGGCGCCGAGATCACCAAGTACACGGTGAAGGCGGTGCAGGGCGGCTCGTACTCGAAGGAGTGCCAGTCGACCACGTGCACGCTCGACGGCCTCACGAACAACGTCGAGTACGTCTTCCAGGTCACCGCGACGAACCGCGTCGGCGAGTCCGAGCCCTCCGGCTCGTCGGCCGTCGCACGTCCGGATGCGCGCCCGGACACGCCCAACCCGCCGACCCTGAAGTTCGGCGACAAGTCGCTCCAGGTCGCCTGGACGACTCCGACGACCCCGGGCTCGCCCGTCGAGCGGTACACGCTGCAGATCTCGCCCGCCCCGCCGTCGGGCATCACCCAGAAAGAGGTGACCGGCAACTCCCTCACCTGGGAGGGCCTCGAGAACGGCGGCAACTATCAGGTGCGCGTGCAGGCGCACAACCGCGCGCCGGACCCTTCCAGCTGGAGTGCCTGGTCGGCATCCGAGGTGCCCGCTGGTCCGCCGCTGGCGGCCGGTGCGCCGACGACGGCGGAACTGCAGCCCGTGGGCAACCAGGCGCAGATGCAGGTCAACTGGGGAACCGTTCCGGCGAACGGCGACGCGATCGACTCGCTGCAGCTCGAGGTGTGGGAGGGGTCCAGTCTGCAGAGGACGCTGACCCCCAGCCCGGGCTCGTTCAGTCAGGCGGTCGTGGTACCCACCTCGGAGAACGGCTATACCTACCGGATCCGCGGGCACAACAAGGCCGGCTGGGGCGAGTGGAGCGCGATGTCGGCGCCGCGACGCGGTGTCATCGCCCCGTCCGCCCCGTCCATCAGCGCCGTCAACCCGGGCGACGGATTCGTGGACGTCGTGTGGACGGCGGGCAACCGCAACGGCGCCAAGACGACCGAGGTGAGCTACCAGTACCAGCTCAACGGCGGCGGCTGGGCCGGGATGCCGGGCAACAACAGGATCGGCGGGCTCAACAACGGCACGTCGTACACGGTCGAAGTGCGCGGCGTCGCGAACGTCGACGGGGTGCAGTACGTCGGCGCAGCATCCAACGGCGTCGCGCAGACCCCGTACGGCCAGCCCAAGGCTCCGGCGGCCAGCGCCAGGAACCTCGGCACGAGCGTCGAGGTCAGCTGGAACTCCGATCGGTCGTACAACGGGCGTCCGATCCAGACCACGCAGATCCGGATCGACGGCGGCGGCTGGCAGGACGTCGGCGCCAGCGGCTCCCGCACGGTGGGCAACGGATACCAGCAGAACCACAGCATCGACGTTCGAGCGCAGGACTCACTCGGCAACTGGTCTCCCGTCGCGTCGGATTCGGCGCGTACGAGCGATCCGCCACCGCCGCGCGCGTGGGTGACGCGAGGTGACTCCGTCAGCAATGCGCAGTGCAACGACGGGACCTGCGCGAAGTTCAAGGTCACCACCAAGGACTTCCCGGCAGGCACCTACACGGTGGTCTGCAACAGCACAGTGAGCGGGAGCTTCTCCTCCTACAGTTCGGTGTCCGTTCCCGCCAACGGGACCTTCAACCTCGGCTGCTTCCACGGCTACGGCGGCCGCACCGACGTCTGGGTCACCATCGGCGGAACCAACTACGAACACCGGGCCTGGTAGTGCCCCGCTCGACCCATCGTCACCACAGAGGAAGCAGAGACAACGCATGAGCATGACCCCCGAGCAGGCAGCCTGGTTCCAGGGAACCTTCACGCGCCTCGTGGACAACATCGACAAGGCCGTGCAGGGCAAGCGCGAGATCGTCGGCCTCGTGCTGGCGTCGATGCTCGCCGAGGGGCACGTCCTCCTCGAGGACGCCCCCGGAACCGGGAAGACCAGCCTCGCCAAGGCGCTCGCCGCGACCGTGCAGGGCACGAGCGCGCGCATCCAGTTCACGCCGGATCTGCTGCCGTCCGACGTCACCGGTGTCACGATCTACGACCAGCAGTCGCACCGCTTCGAGTTCCACAAGGGCCCGATCTTCGCGTCGATCGTGCTCGCCGACGAGATCAACCGCGCCTCGCCGAAGACGCAGTCGGCGCTGCTCGAGGTCATGGAGGAGTCGCGGGTCACGGTCGACGGCGTCACGCATGAGACGGGCCGACCGTTCCTCGTCATCGCGACGCAGAACCCGATCGAGCAGGCCGGAACCTACAAGCTCCCCGAGGCGCAGCTCGACCGCTTCCTCATCAAGACGTCGATCGGCTACCCCGACCTCGCGGTGACCGAGAGCATCCTGGCCGGAGCATCCGACCGCAACCCGTCGGCCGGTCTGGGGGCGATCATCACGACGAGCGCGGTCGCCGACATGGCCGACCTCGCGGCATCCGTGCACGTCGAACCCGCCGTGCTCCGATACGTCGCGGAGCTCGCCGAGGCGACCCGCAACGACTCCGCGATCCGTCTGGGCGTCTCGGTGCGCGGCGCGATCGCCATGATCCGCATAGCGAAGGTCTGGGCGGCCGCGCACGGCCGCCACTTCGTCCTGCCCGACGACATCAAGGCCCTCGCGCGTCCGACGTGGCAGCACCGTCTGCTCCTCGACGCCGAGGCGGAGTTCGCCGGGACCAGCAGCGACACCGTGATCGCTCGCGTGCTCGACGGGATCGCCGCACCCCAGGCGCGAACGGCGGCCTGATGACCACGGAGGCACTCTCGGCGCCGTCGGCGCAGACGGACCGCGACGCCGGCTGGCGTGATGTCGCGGCCGTCATCGGCGCGCGCGTCCTGACCCGCCTCCGCATCATCGCCTCGGCCATCCGCCCGCTCGCGTGGGTGCTGATGGGCCTCGCCGTCGGCTTCTGGATCCTCGGGCAGATCGCCGGCTGGTCGGAGTTCACCGTCGCGGCGATCGTGATCGCGATCACGGTGGCCCTGTGCGCCCTCTTCCTGATCGGCCGCACCGCCTACGACGTGTCGCTCGACCTCGCGCGCACGCGCGTGGTCGTGGGCGAGCGCGCGGTCGGTGCGCTGACGCTGGCGAACCGCGGCACCCGCGCGATCCTGCCCTCGCGCATCGTGCTCCCGGTCGGCTCCGGTCGCGGTGAGTTCGGCATCCAGCGTCTCGCCGCCGGCGAGGAGGCGGAGGAGCTCTTCGCGATCCCCACGCAGAAGCGCGGCGTGGTCAAGGTCGGTCCGGTGAGCGTGGTGCGCGGCGATCCGCTCGGCCTGTTCGAGCGGGCGCACCGGCGCGACGAGCCGGTCGACCTCTTCGTGCATCCGCGCACGGTGCTGTTCGACGGGCAGTCGCTCGGCTATCTGCGCGACCTCGAGGGGATGCCGGCCGCGGACCTCTCCCGCGACGACGTGTCGTTCCACGCCCTCCTCGAGTACCAGCCCGGTGATGACCTGCGACACGTGCACTGGAAGTCCACGGCGCGCACCGGGACCATGATGGTCCGCCAGTACGAGGAGACCCGCCGCTCGCACTTCGTGATCGGGCTGTCCAGCTCCAGCGGCGACTACGCCACGGCCGACGACTTCGAGCTCGCGATCTCGGCGGCAGGGTCCATCGGCCTCCGCGCGCTCCGCGACTCGCAGCGCGTTGACATGCGCGTGCAGGGGCGCGAGCTGCCCGCCGGTACCGGCAAGCAGCTGCTCGACTCGCTGTCGGCGGTCGAGAACAGCAAGCCGCGCGACGGCGGCATCGCCGAACTCGCCGGCGTCCTCTCCGCCACCATGCCCCTGGCGAGCGTCGTCGTGCTGGTGTGCGGCTCGAAGGTGCGCTCCGACGACCTGCGCCTCGCCTGCTCGCGGCTGCCGTTCGGAGCACGCGCTCTCGCCGTGGTCGCCGACACGTCCGCTCAGGCTCCGGCTCTGCGGCGCATCGGCGACGCCGACGTCGTCACGATCGGCGCGCTCGACCAGATCCCGCTCGCACTGCAGAAGGTCCTCGCATGACAGCGCCAGCTCCCGCACCCGCCGCGATCCCCGTGCGGCGCTGGGGCCTCGACCTCGGCGCGACCGCGCTGCTCGTCGCCGTCGCGCTCGCCGGCTTCTGGCCGACGTTCGCGGGCCCGGCGTTCGTGCCCGCGGCCGTCGGCGGCATCGTCGTCGGCCTCGCCGTCACGGGCGTCGCGGCGTGGCGCCGCTGGGGAATCCTCATCATCACCGGGCTCACCGTCGCCGCCTACTTCGTCTTCGGCGGCGCGTTCGCCCTTCCGCACACGGCGATCGTCGGCTTCATCCCGACGCTCGACACGCTGCAGCGCCTCGCCGTGGGAACGGTCACCGCGTGGAAGCAGCTGCTCACCACCGTGGCCCCCGTCTCGTCGGCCGATGGACATCTGCTCGTCCCGTTCCTGCTTGCGCTCGTCGTCACGACGCTCACCGCATCCCTCGCTCTGCGCCTGCCGCAGGTGGCCTGGGCGCTGCTGCCCGCCGGTGCGGCGCTGATGCTCGTGATCGCGCTCGGCACCCCGCAGCCCGCGTTCCCGATCGTGCAGGGTCTCGTGTTCGCCGTCGTCAGCATCGCCTGGCTCGCCCTCCGTCAGATCTGGGCGCCGCAGAACGCGGCCGTCTCGGTCAGCGAGGTCGATCCGTCGCGCGCCGCGCACATGCGCCTGCGGCGCCTGCTCGCGGGTGTCGCCGTACTGGCCGTGGCCGGAGGGGCCGGTGTCGCGACCAGCGCGATCGCCGCGCCGGCCGAGCCCCGGCACGTGTTCCGCGACGTCATCATCCCGCCGTTCAACATCCGCGACTACCCGAGCCCGCTGCAGGCGTTCCGCAAGAACGTGCGCGACGAGGTCGACGAGACGCTCTTCACGGTGCAGGGGCTGCCCAAGGGCGCGCGGATCCGCACCGCCGTCATGGACGAGTACGACGGCATGGTCTACAACGTGACCGACGGCGGGCCGACCTCCTCGAGCGCGTTCTCGCCGCTGCGCTCCGGCATGTCGCCAGACGCCGAGGGCGTACCCGTCACGCTCAACATCGAGGTCGACGAGTACAACGGGGTGTGGATGCCGACGGCCGGTGAGCTGTCCGAGATCCGCTTCACGGGAGATCGCGCCGAGGAGCTGCGCCGCGGAACCTACGTGAACACCGCGACCGGCACCGCCGTCGCCACCCCGAAGCTGCGCAAGGGCGACGAGTACTCGGTCGACGCGGTCATGCCGGACCTGCCGGACGACGACCAGCTCGCGGATGTCGAGTTCGGCACGGTCGCGCTGCCGAAGCAGAGCAACGTGCCGGAGGAGCTCACCTCGCTCGCCGCGGAGACCGTGTCGAGCGCCGAGTCGCCCATCGAGAAAGTCCGTGCGCTCGAGACCTTCCTCTCCGAGGGCGGATTCTTCAGCCACGGGCTCGAGGGCGAGGTGCTCTCGCGCGCCGGCCACACGTCCGAGCGCATCACGACTCTCATCGGCGGCGACCAGATGATCGGCGACGACGAGCAGTACGCCGTCGCCATGGCGCTCCTCGCCGGTGAGCTCGGCATCCCGGTCCGCGTCGTCATGGGCTACTACCCCGACGAGGAGCAGGACGGCGACCCCCTCTTCACCGCCACGGGCGACAACGTGCACGCCTGGGTCGAGGTGAACTTCCAGGGGTTCGGGTGGCTGCCGTTCAACCCGACGCCTCCCGAGGACCAGGTCCCCAACGACCAGAACACCAAGCCGCGCGTCGACCCGAAGCCGCAGGTGCTGCAGCCGCCGCCTCCTCCGCAGGAGCCCGTCGATCTGCCCCCGACGCTGCCCGACGACCGCGAGTCCGAGGACGAGAACCTGAACCTCGCCGGCATCATCGGGGCGATCCTGCTGATCGGCGGGATCTCGCTCGGGATCATCGCGCTGCTGATGTCGCCGTTCATCGTGATCGGGGCGTGGAAGGCCGCCAAGCGGCGCTCGCGCCGGGCGGCGGCTCGCACCGCTGACCGGATCAGCGGCGGGTGGGACGAGCTCACCGACCGCGCCGTCGACTACGGTGCACGCCTGACGCCGGGAGGAACGCGACCCGAGGAGGCCGCAGCCGTGGTGGCGACGCTCGCCGTGCCCCGTGTCACGGACCTCGCGCACCGCGCCGACGCCGACGTCTTCGGGCCCACCGACCCGTCGCCCGAGGATGTCGAGGCGTTCTGGAGCGAGGTCGACACGATCGTCGGCGGTCTGGGGGAGGACGCCGGATTCTGGAAGCGCACGAGGGCGCGACTGAGCCTCCGATCGCTGATGGGCGGCAGCGCCATCTCGACGGGTCTCCAGGGGCTCCGCGAGGCAGCGACCGCGCGCGTGCGGCGCGAACCTGGCACGATCGAGAGCAGCAGCACCAGCACGCCCGTCGCACCCGAGAGCGAGACACCATGACGCAGCCCGCGTTCGCACAGATCGCGCCGATCTCCCGCCGCGCGATCGGCTACCTCATCGATGCGCTGATCGCGGCCGGCCTCTCCGTCGTCCTCGGCGGCGCGCTGCTCATCGCCGCCACTCTCGCGGGCGGCCTCGAGGGGATGCTGACCACGCTGCTCATCGGGGGACCGATCGTCTCTCTCCTGCTGCTCGGCTGGTTCGTCGTGTACACGCTCATGCAGACGGGCAAGGGCTCGATCGGCATGCGCGCGCAGGGTCTGCGCCTCGTCTCCGCCAAGGATCAGGGGCCGCTGGGCTTCGGCCACACGCTGCTGCGCAATGTCATCTTCGGACTCGCCGGATCGATCGTGGTCGGCTACTTCACGCCGCTGTTCGACGGATCGGGCCGCTTCCAGGGGTGGCACGACAAGGTCGCCGGCTCGCTGATGCTCGATGCGCGGGTGACGGCTCCTGCCGTCCCGACGTCGGGCGTCCCCGCGGCCGTCGTGCCCGGACTCGCGGCGGAGCAGGCACGCCCCGTCGCTCCCGCGATCCCCGGCTTCCCGCATCCGACGGCGCAGCCCGTGCCGCCCGCTCCCGCGCAGCCGGCCGTCGCCCCGTCCGTGCCCGCGGCGCCGGTGTTCCCCGCGCAGCCCGTGATCCCCGCATCCGTGTCGCGCCCCGCGGCTCCGGCGAACGACGACGGCTCGCTCATCGCCTTCGTCCCCGGCATCACCCAGGATGCTCCGCCGCCCCGCGTGACGCCGGCGCCGCCGACGGATGCCGGGTCGGAGCTCGACGCGACCGTGCAGGGGTACCCCGCCGCGCGGCCCGTCGCACCTTCCGCGCCGAGTGCTCCGCCCGTGCCGGAGGCTGCGCCCGCCCCGCCGGTGCCCGTCGTCCCGCCCTTGCCGGATGCTGTGCCCGCGCCCGCTCCCGCGGCGGCGCCGGTGCCTGCCGCGCCCGCCCCCGTTGCGCCCGCCGCCGCCGAGCCCGAGGACATCGAGGACACGCGGATCAGCATCCCCGGACACCGTCTCGTGTTCACCTGGGACGACGGGACCCGCGTCTCGGTGTCGCGGCGCACGATCTTCGGCCGCAACCCCGAAGCCGAAGATGGCGCTGTCGTCGTCCCGGTGCGCGACGAGACCCTCTCGCTCTCGAAGACGCACTTCGAGGCGGCGGCGGAGTCATCCGGCGGATGGGTGCTGGATCGGCACTCCACCAACGGCATGACCCTCGTCCGCGAGGGACAGCGCATCGCCTGCCCCGCCGGACAGCGCGTCCCGGTGAGGCTCGGAGACGCCATCGAGATCGGCGACCGCATCGTCACGATCGGGGGCTACGCATGAGGCCCGCACTCATCGTCTCGACGGGGTCGGCCACGCACCCCGGTCTCCGTCGCGCGCTGAACGAGGACGCGCACCTCGCGAGCGCTCCGGTGTTCGTGGTCGCGGACGGCATGGGCGGTCACGAGGCGGGGGAGCGGGCGAGCGCGGCGGTCATCGCCGAGTTCTCCGGCTCCGTCGGGCGCGCGTCGCTCGAGCTCGACGACGTGCGGCTCGCGCTGTCACGCGCCAGGGCGAGCGTCGAGGAGCTGTCCACCTCGGGCAACGGCCGCGCCGGCACGACTCTGAGCGGTGTCGTCATCGCCTCGGTCGACGGCATGGGCTACTGGCTGGCTGTCAACATCGGCGATTCGCGCACGTATCGGTTGGCCGACGGCGAGCTCGAGCAGATCAGCGTCGACCACTCGGTCGTGCAGGAGCTGATCGAAGCCGGCGAGATCACCGTCGAGGATGCGGCGACCGATCGACGGCGCAACATCATCACCCGGGCGATCGGCGCCAGCAGCACGGGCGACGCGGACTACTGGCTGTTCCCGGCCGAGCTCGGCGACCGGATCATGGTGTGCTCCGACGGCCTGACGTCCGAGGTCTCGGACGCGCGGATCCGCGAGGTGCTGCAGGGCACGCCCGACCCGCAGAAGGCGGCCGACATGCTCGTCGACGACGCCGTCACGGCGGGTGGCAGGGACAACATCACCGTGGTCGTCGTGGATGCCGTCTCGGTCGCTTCGCGACCGGGGACGCTCCTGGAGACCGACTCGGACATCGACATGGACACGCGTCCGCGCGAGGCCGCAGCAGGAGGGGTTCGCTGATGCAGACGATCTACCGACCGGGACAGTGGTACGTCATCGTGATGCCGGGCGCGCTCGTGGCGCTGCCGCCGGATGTGCCAGGAGACGTCGTTGCGCGGCTGTGGGAGCGGATGCCGGAGAGCAAGACGCTCGCGACCGTCGTCGACGTGCTCACCGCGCGCGCCGGCGGGGACTTCTCCTCGCTGCCTCCGTTCGTGGCCGCCGTGGTCGAGGGAACCGACATCCGCATCGCGCTGCGCGGCGGGGTCAGCGCGCGCGTGAGCTCCCGCACGGAGTCGTACGATTTCTCCGGCGCCGAGGTCACGACGTGGAGCGAGCGGTTCGTGGGCGGGGCCTCGCGCGTCGAGGTCACGGTCGAGGCCGTGGAGAGCGAGGCCGCCCTTCCCGTGCAGAGCGGCGTCGTGCGCGCTGCGGCGGTGAGCGCCGAGCTCGAGCCCGGCGACGACCGTCCTCTCGCCGACGTGCTCGGACCGGTCCCGGTCATCGAGATCGAGGAGGCCGGCGCGTCCGCTGCCGCCTTGACCGGCACGCCAGGACCCTCGATCGCGAACTTCGGGACGGCCGCGACGTCGGCGGCATCCGTGGAATCCGCATCGGATGACATCCCCACGTCCGCTCCGGTCGACGCCGAGCCTCTGGTGGCCGACGTTCCGCCGGCACCGGGCGAGGCCGAGGGGGAGGCGGAGGCGGAGGTCGAGTCGGTCATCGAGCCGACCGTCGAGCCGGTCGCCGACGACGTCGACGAGCAGATCGTCGACGACGCCGTCGAGGAGGCTGCCGTCGAGGCGACCCCCGAGCCGGAGGCTGCGGAGGCGGTCGACGGCGCCACGATCGTGCCGACGGAGGTCACCCTCGCTCCCTCCACCGAGGACTTCGACCAGCTCTGGGGTGCCACGGTGCATTCCGTGCCGACGGCCGGTGCGGCATCCGCAGCACCGGCGGTTCCAGGCGCGGCCCAGGGCGACCACGACGGTGCGACCATCTCCGCGGCGGAGCTCAGGGCCATGCGGCAGCAGGCTCCGACCGGCGATGACGTGCCGACGGCCGTGATCCCGGTGGCCACCGGGGCGATCGGCGCGACCGGTCGCATCCGTGTGTCCACCGGCCAGGTCGTCGCGCTCGACCGCACGGTCATCATCGGTCGTCGTCCGCGTTCGACGCGGGCCAGTGGAGCCAACCTCCCTCATCTGATCGCCGTCGAGAGCCCGCAGCAGGACATCTCGCGCAGCCACCTCGAGATCAGGCCCGAGGGGGACACCGTGGTGGTCATCGACCTGCACACCACCAACGGGTCGACCCTGCTGCGGCCGGGCGCCGACCCGATCCGTCTGCACCCCGGCGAGCAGACGCTCGTGCTGTCCGGTGACGTGGTGGATCTCGGCGACGGGGTGAAGGTCGCCTTCGAGGATCTGCCGTGAGTCGTCCTCCCTCTCCTCCTCCGCAGCTCCCCGGATTCCGGTATCTCGAGCCCCTCGGCACGGGTGGTTTCGCGGACGTCTTCCTATACGAGCAGGAGATGCCGCGCCGCCAGGTCGCGGTCAAGGTGCTGCTCGCCGACCGCATCTCCAGCGGCGCCGCACAGGAGTTCGCCGACGAGGCGAACGTCATGGCGATGCTGTCGACGCACCCCGCGATCGTCACGATCTATCAGGCGGGCGTCGCCGGCGACGGCCGCCCCTACCTCGTGATGGAGTACTGCCCACGCCCGAACCTGCAGCTGCGCGCGCGCCGCGAGTCGTTCTCGGTGGCTGAGGCGCTGCGCGTCGGCGTGCAGGTCGCCGGAGCGGTCGAGACCGCTCACCGCGCCGGCGTGCTGCACCGCGACATCAAGCCGGCGAACATCCTGGTGACGGCATACAACCGGCCGGCGCTGACCGACTTCGGCATCGCGTCGACCACCGGCGCCACGGGCGAGGCCTCCGGCATGTCCATTCCCTGGTCGCCGCCGGAGTCGTTCGCGGATCCGCCCCAGAGCGGTCCGCGCACCGACGTGTGGGCTCTCGGCGCGACCATCTACACGCTGCTCGCGGGGCGCTCGCCCTTCGAACGGCCGGGGGAACGCAACTCCAGCGCCGACCTCATCGAGAGGATCGAGCGCGCGGCCCTCACGTCGCTGGGCCGCCCCGACTCACCGGAGAGCCTGCAGCGCGTGCTCGAGCGCGCGATGGCGAAGAACCCGGATGACCGCTATCCGAGCGCCGTCGCGTTCGCGCGTGCGCTGCAGAAGGTGCAGATCGAGCTCTCGCACTCGGTGACGCCGATCGACATCGTCGACGACCACCCGACCGCGGAGGACCTGGACGACGACGGCGACGGCCTCACCCGTGTGCGGGAGATCGTCAGCATCGATCCGGATGTCGCGGCCTTCACGCGTCCCTCTGCGACCACCCAGCCCAAGAGCGCCCTGCCGCCGCTCCCCGATGTGCCGCGCTTCGACTCGCCGCCGCGCGTGGACGCCGTCGACGAGGCGACGCAGATGCGCGTGCCGACTCCGAGCGCGCCGCCCGCGCCCGACGACCGGACCATCGTTCGGCCGCCGATGGTGGTCGCGCCGCAGGCCGCTGTGCCCGCTCCATCTGCCGCATCCCCTGTCGCGCCTGTCGCGCCTGTCGGCGATGCTTCGGTCCCGACGGCTCCCCGCAGTCGACGCGGTCTGTGGATCACTCTCGCGGCCGTCGCCGCCGTGGTGGTCGTCGTGGGGACGATCGTCGGTCTGAACGTGCTGGTCGCGGGCATCGAGACTCCGGTGGAGACGACCGAGACGACCGAGCCCCAGGATGTCGTCTCGGACTTCGTCCCCAAGGTCGCCGAGCTGAGCGGCACGCGCCAGGGCGATCTGATCGCCTTTACGTGGGTCAACAAGGACCCGCAGGAGGGCGACACCTTCATCTGGAGCGTCGTCGACGTCTCCGGTCAGGTCGACCCCCAGCAGTCCGAGGCGCCCGCCGTGCAGGTGCCGGCGACCGCGGGCACGGTCTGCATCGATGTCATGCTGCGCCGCGACGACGGACGCGTTTCTGAGCCGGCGCGGGGGTGCGTCGACTGACATGATCTGGGAAATCGACGAGCAGCAGCAGACGATCGAGGGGGTCGATGCTCAGGGGCGCCCCGACCCCGCGTACGCCGCGGCGCTCGGCCTCCTGCGTGCTCCCTTCGGACGGCGCGCGCTCGCCGCGGTGATCGATGTCGCGATCTGGATGCTGCTGCAGCTGCCCCTCTGGATCGGGGCGATCCCGCTGCTGCTCAAGCTCGCGAGCGGGGCGATCTCGTCGTACGGATTCGTCAACCACCCGGACTTCGTCCTGGCCGTCGTCGCGGCGTCGGTGTCGACGCTGCTCAGCCTGATCTTCCTCATCGTCCAGCTCTTCCTGCACGGACTCAAAGGCCGGACGATCGGCAAGGGGCTCACGGGACTGCGCAGCGTGAACGTGGTGACCCTGGAGCGTCCGCGAGTCGGCGCCGTCCTGTTGCGCTTCCTCATCGTCTTCGCCGCGGGCGTCGTGCCGCTCGTCGGCCCCGCCCTCATCCTCATCTCGCCGACGTTCGACCCCGAGGGACGCGGTCGCGGACTGCACGACAAGGCCTCGAAGATCTGGCTCATCGACGTGCGCAAGGGACTCAACCCCTTCGACGAGAAGCGGATGCGCGTCGCCCGCAAGGTCGTGAAGGCCGAGCCGACGCCGGAGCGCTCCGCCCTGCCGTCGCTGGCCACGCCGATCGACCCCGCGGCTCAGCCCTCCTACCGGCCGGGCAGTCGCGTCAGCGCGGGGGTGCTCGGCGTCGCGCGCCCGTATCAGGCGCACGAGCGCCCGTCGGTCGGTCTTCCCCTCGCTGCCCCGACCGTCGACGTCGGCCCGGGCGAGGCCGGAAAGCCGGTGCTCGGCGGGTATCGGATCGCGGACGGCGACCGAGTCGTGCGAGCAGACCTCTCCAGCGCTGCGCCGGCCCCTCAGCCTGCGGCACCTCCGGCTCCCGCATCGGCTTCCGCATCCGAGCCTGCGCCGGCCCCGCCGGTCGCCGCTCCGTCTCCCGCGCCGCAGCCGGCGCCGGCGCCGAGCCCCGCACCCGACCCGGTCGC